>JADEYI010001189.1_pt1 | contig 22002 bp, 22 predicted proteins | sample 8542331 | NCBI WGS metagenome assembly JADEYI01 (sample SAMN16510988, study PRJNA670497) | mine drainage metagenome | isolation source: biofilm near Copperflume 1 | place: Germany: Marsberg coppermine Kilianstollen | collected 2018-02
CCTCGCGTACGCCAGACTTGTCACCATGGACCACCGCGACCACGTCAGGCTCCTCCGGGAGGGCGTCCTGGGAGGCGGGAAGGTCTGGGCCGACCTCGGGTCGGGTGAAGGGGCGTTCACCCTCGCCCTCGCTGACCTTCTCGGTCCGAGCGGCTCGATCCACACGATCGATCGGGACGACCGCGCCCTGCAGGTCCAGGTGCGGGCGCTCCGTGACGCGTTCCCGAGCGTCGGGGTCACGCCGCTCGTCGCCGACTTCACGGTGCCGCTCGAGCTGCCGCCGCTCGACGGAATCGTCATGGCGAACTCGCTCCATTTCGAGCGCGACAAGCTCGCCGTCCTTCGCCTCGTCCGGGGCTACCTTCGCGCGGCCGGTCGTCTGGTCCTCGTCGAATACGACAGCGACCACGGCAACCCGTGGGTTCCCTTCCCGCTCTCGTTGCGCTCCTGGGCCACGATGGCGGCGGAGGCCGGCTTCCACGACACGCGGCGACTCGCGTCGGTGCCGAGCCGGTTCCTCGGGTCGATCTACTCGGCCCTCAGCGTCCGCTGAGCGGCTCAGCGGTCCGCACGGTCAGGCGGCCCGCTCATCGGTAGATCCGGGTTACACGGGGCGCTCGCGAAGTCCGTGGCGAGTCAGTCCCCGCCCAGGACCTCGGGCGCTGCGTCGGGATTGCGCTTCCCGACGCCTGGTGACTCGTCGAGCCGGTCGCTCTCTTCCCAGGCCGGCTCGCCGGTTTCGTGATGTCGATCCCGTCCGGCCTCGCGACGCTCATGGCGCGGCGCCGGCTCGGCATCGGAGTCGTCCGGCGTTCCCGCCAACACTCGTTTGATCATGGATCGCAGCGACATAAGGGGCGTAACCAGGTTCGCACGGCATGGAACGGATCGTGCGCGGTTCATCATGGCTCATGGGCGGCCGTCACGTGTGGGGGCACGAAGAACGTTCCCATCGTGGGCGCTCGCCCCCAGCTGGTATCCCAGGCCCGAAAGAGGCTGGCGTTGATGATGTGCCGACCCCTCGCGTACGATTCGCGATCCAGCACCCGAGGTACCCGCGCGGCGAGGATCGGAGGTGAGGCACAGCAGGAGCGAGTGGATGGCCAGGATCGACAGCCGTGAGGAGCAGGAGCAGGAACGCCTCGCCGCGAAGCAGGGTGACGCCTACGAGGCGTCGTATGCGATCCTGATGTCCGAGGACCCGCATGCGATGGTCGAGGCCGACGATTACCGAATCACCGCGTCGTTCGAACCAGCGGAGGGGATGTACGGTCCGGGGCCCGACGGCTCGCTCGCCTGGGAGACGCCAGGCGAGGCCAACAACCAGCATTTCGAAGTGATCGTGCGCGACCGGGACGACGGCCGGTTCCTGCCCGGGCTCGACGTCCGACTTCGAGTGTTCGACGCCGAGGAACGGATGGTCGCCGAGACGACCGTTCCGTTCATCTGGCACCCGTTCGTCTTCCACTATGGCACCAACGGGCGGATCCCCGCCGAGGGCGACTACACCGCCGAGGTGGTGATCGCGATGCCCCGATTCCATCGCCACGACGAGCTCCGCGGGAAGCGCTACCCCCGCGATGTCACCGTCCGACTCGGTCCCGTGCACCTGAAGCCGGGCACGAAGCCTCACGGTCCCGAGTAATTGCCAGATGGCCTCAACAACGCGACCGGGTGATCCTCGCGGACTCGCTCCCGCCGTGATCGAGGCGAGCGTGCGTTCGGCGGGGCTCGACGGTTGGTTCGAGGCCCTGCTGTCGGCGGACGCCGCGCGCGCCTTCAAGCCGCACCCGGCGGTCTACCAGCTTGCCGTCGACCGGTTTGGCTTGGCCCCGGACCGGATCGGCTTTGTGACCGCGAACGGCTGGGATGCGGCAGCGCACGGCTTCGCCGTCGCCTGGTTGCGGCCCCCCGGCGCCGTCCTCCTGGCCGTCCCGGCGTCCATAGCGGGCGAAGCCGCCTGGGCGACCCTCCCGGGGCAGCTCGCTCCGGGCTGACGAACGCCCATCAGACGAGCCGGCCCGGATCTTCGAGCGCGGTGATGACCGCGTCGAGGAACGCGGCAGCAGGGGCGCCGTCCAGGACCCGGTGGTCGAACGTGAGACTGAGCACAACGAGGGTCCTGACCGCGATCGCCCCATCGACGACGGCCGGGCGCTGGCGGGCACGACCGAATCCCAGGGTCGCTGTCTGAGGAGGGTTGAGGAGCGGGGTGAACGCGTCGATCCGGTAGGCGCCGAGGTTGGTCACCGAGAAAACCGCGTCCCGTGTTTCATCCTCGGTGAGATGAGCCGTGCGCGCCCGCTTGGCCAGATCGGCGATCTCGCCGTCCAGCTGTTCGAGGCTCCTGGTGGCGGCGTTCCGCACGACCGGGACCACCAGCCCGTCGTCGAGCGCCACGGCGATGCCGATGTCGATCCGCTCGGGAAGTCGCAGGCCCTCATCCGTCCACGCGGCGCCGACACGCGGGTGGTCGCGCAACGCGAGCGCTGAGGCCCGCACGATCGCCGCGGTGTAGGTGGCGCGCTGCCCCGTGCGGGCGCTCGACGCGGCTAACCCGTCGGTGAGGACCGTGACGTCGGCCTCCGCGGTGATCGTCAGTTGGGCCGCCTCGAGCAGCCCGCGCCGCATCCGCTCGGCGATCGCCCGGCGCATCGGGGTGAGCGCGACGAGTGCGGCGCCGGGACCCTCGCTCGCGGCCGCCCGCACGTCCGCCTCGACGATGCGACCGGCCGGTCCCGTCCCGGCGATCGACGCGAGGTTGACGCCCAGCTCGTGGGCGAGTCGCCGTGCGACCGGCGACGCAGCCACCGACCGGTCGACCGGGGCATTCGCGGCAACGCCCGGCGCGGATGCCCGATCTCCAGGCGCTGGGGGGGGCGGCGGCGCCCCAGCGGGTGCGCCGGGTTCCTCGGCCTCGTCGAGCACCGCGATCGGATGTCCCTGGACGATCACGGAACCTGGCTCGACGAGCAGCTCGGCGATCCTTCCACTCGCGGGCGCCCGAACCTCCGCGCTGGTTTTCTCAACCTGCACCTCGGCGACGAGGTCACCCTCGCGGGTCCACGCTCCTGGCTCGACGAACCAGGTGACCAGGACCCCTTCCTCGACAGACTCGGACACTCGGGGCACGACGATGTCCCGGCGCATCGGGCTCTCCTTCCGGTCGCCGCCGATCCGGGCGCGACCGGCGCCGCCAGATGCTGGGCCGGCGGCGCCACTCGATCGTTGCCCGAGCCGACGGCTCGAGCGGTGGGCTGGGCCTAGCGGCCCATGAGCTGCCGGGCGGCCGCGGCGATCTTGTCGCTGCTCGGCAGGCAAAATTGCTCGAGCGGCCGACTGTACGGGATGGGGACGTCGGGGTACGCCAGGCGGACGGGCGGCGCATCGAGGTGGTCGAAGGCCCCCTCGATCACGGTCGTGATGACCTCGCCGCTCATCCCGAAGCTGCGGTAGTCCTCGTCGACGACGAGGAGCCGATGCGTCTTCGCGACAGATGCAAGGATCGCCTCGCGGTCGAGCGGGACGATCGAGCGCAGGTCGAGGACTTCTGCGTCGATGCCTTCCGTTGCCAGGTCGACCGCCGCATCCAGCGCGCGGTGGACCATGAGCGAGACCGTCACGATCGTGAGGTCGCGACCCTCGCGCTTGACGTCCGCCTTGCCGATGGGGATCGCGTACGGCTCCTCGGGAACGTGGGCCGTCGCACGCGGATTGGGGGTCATCCAGCCGAGGCCCATGATCCCCTTGTGGAACATGTAGACGACGGGGTTGTCGTCCCGGATCGCGGAGATCATCAGGCCCTTCGCGTCGTATGGCGTGGAGGGTACGACGACCTTCATGCCGGGCAGATGGGCGAACGTCCCATAGAGCGTCTGCGAGTGCTGGGCACCGTCGCCGTAGCCACCGCCGATCGCCGTCGTCACGACGATGGGGACCTTGACGTTCCCGCCGGACTCGTAGTGGATCTTCGCCATGTGGTTGTAGATCTGGTCCATGCAGACGCCGAAGAAGTCGACGAACATGAGCTCGGCGATCGGCCGCATGCCCGAGATCGCGGCGCCGACCGCCGCCCCGATGAACGCCGTCTCCGAGATCGGCGTGTCCATCACCCGCTCGGGTCCGAACTTGGCGAGCAGGCCCTCGGTCGCCCCGAAGATCCCTCCGTACGTGCCGATGTCCTCGCCCATGACGAAGACGCTCGGATCGCGCTCCATCTCCTGGGCGATCCCTTCCGAGATCGCCCTGGACGTCGTCAGCAGGCGCTTCGTTTCGATTGCCATCAAGTGACCTCTTCTCTGCTCACGCGAAGACGTGCTGGAGCGCCGCCGACGGCTCCGGATACGGGCTCGAGCGGGCGAAGTCGATCGCGTCGTCGACCTCCGTCCGGGCTCGCTCCCAGGCGTCCTGCGCGTCCTTCGCGGTCAGGTCGGCGGACTCGATCAGGCGTCGCTCGAACGCCCGGATCGCGTCGCGTTCCTGGAGCAGCGCAAGTTCCTGCGGCGTCCGGTAGGCCTGTGCGTCGCCTTCGAAGTGACCGAACAGGCGGTCCGTCTTGACCTCGATGAGCGATGGGCCACCGCCGCGCCGGGCACGGCTGACCGCTTCGCCGGCTGCCTCGTAGATCGCGACCGGGTCGTTGTCCGGGACGAGGACGCCCGGGATGCCGTAGGCAGCCGCCCGATCGCTGTTGTTGGCGATGGCGGTCGCCTTGTCCTTCGGGACGCTGATCGCCCAGGCATTGTCTTCGCACACGAACACGACCCCGAGCCGCCACAGGGCCGCAAGGTTCAGCGACTCATGGAAGGCTCCCTGGTTGGCGGCACCTTCGCCGAAGAACGAGACTGCGATATCGTCCCGTCCCTGCTTCTTGAACGCGAGGGCGTGACCGACAGCCGTCGGCATCCCTTCGGCGATGATCCCACTGCAGCCGAAGTTCGTCGCCGGATCGAACAGGTGCATATGGCCACCCTTGCCATGGCCAAGGCCGGTCTCCTTTCCGAAGATCTCGGCCGCGAGTTTCCTGATGTCCATGCCATGGGCAAGGGCGATGTGATGTGGCCGATGGGTGGCGGTGACCGCGTCGCTCGGTCGCAGGTGGGCGGCGACTCCTACCGCGACCGGCTCCTGGCCGGCCGCCAGGTGCATCTCGCCCGGGACGGTCCCGGCCGCGATGTCGAAAGCCGGTGTCTTCCCCTCGAAGTAGACCTTCTGGATCGTCTCCTCGAAGAGTCGGATCCGGACGAGCTGGTAGTGCATGTCGCGCAGTGTCTTGTTGTCAGGCATCGCTTGGCCTCCATGGTCAGGTCGGATCGCTGGCTCGGTTGCGTGTTCTCAGGGCTCACCTCCTTTCCGCGAGTCAGCCGCTCGCGTGCCAGGCCGACTTGCCGTATCGGCTCCAGAGAACGTCGGCGGCGACGGCCAATTCGGCCGCCCGCAGACCGTCACGCGTGACCGGGCGCTCCGATGGGTCGCCTGCAGCTGCCCTGAATGCGTCGATGACGACGTCGTCGATGGCCCGCAGATCGGATCGTGCGGAGGACGCCCCGGGGGCTGTCGCCCGGTCGAGTTCGCGGGCGAGGGACGTGACCGGCGCTCGCTCGCTCTTCGTCAGCCGCCATCGACGGTTCCCCGGGTCTCCGGGTCCGGCCAGGACTCGCTCCAGCGTCACGAGGTCGGCATCGACGAGGAGGGTCGTGTGGACGAGGACGGTCCGACCGCCGACCCAGGCGGCGACCCCCCCGAGCTTCCGGCCCCCGACGAAGAGCCCGCGCGGGGCCACGCCGGCCGGGATCCCCAGAGTCCGAACGGCCGTCGCCAGCGGCTCGAGGACGGCGCCATATAGCCCCTGGAGGCCGGCGCCGAGCCGGCGTTCGACGAGTGGATGGTCGCGCGGTGCCACCAGGCTGACGTTGAGATTGCCGGCGTCATGATAGACGGCCCCGCCTCCGGTGAATCGGCGATACACCGGTACGCCGAGCCGGTGGGCAGCTCCCAGGTCCACCTCCGCGTCGGCCACCTGAAAGCGGCCCAGGATGACGCACCGGTCATTGCGCCAAAACCGGAGCGCGGGCTCCGGGCCGGCCGCGCGGGCAAGAGCCTCGTCGACGGCAAGGTTGCACCTCGGCTCGCGCCGGCCGTCATCAGCGATGAACCGGAGCGGCGCGTCCGTCATCCGTTTGCGTCCGTTCCAACGAACGCACCGCGACGGGCCGCCGCCTGAAGCAGGCCGTGCGCATCGAGAACCCGCGGACCGCCGGCCGCCAGGCTGACGCGCGCGATCACCCCCGGCTCCAGGACCACCTCGCGCTCGCCGTCGAACGCCAGCGTCAGCCGTCCGTCCTCGTCGCTCGAAGTGGCACGCCGGTCGCCGGGTGCGGGTCGTCCACCGGCCGGAGTCGACTCGCCGAGCCCGACCGACTCGCCGAGCGCAAGCACCCGCCAGTCGCGGATGCCGACCGGAACAAGCTGGCCCGGTCCAAGGGGCGCTATCACGGTCGAGCCAGTCGGGCCGAACCGTACGTGCAGTGCGCGTGGCGGCTCGGCGTCGAGCGGGCTGATCATCCCACCAAGCCCGGCGAGGCCCGTAAGAGCTGGGTCGCTCCGAGCGACGACTGCCTCGACGAGGAGCGTCGGGTCCCAGAGCGCATGAGCGCCAACCCAACCGGAGCGCACGAGGGCCACGTCCACCAGGGCGATCGCGGTCGCTTCGAGCCGGCCGTTGAAGCGGACCTCCAACCGCGGCGTCTGCCGCACGTGTACCGCGTACCGCTCGGGATCGGAGGCGTACATGCCGGCCGCCAGCGCCGCCGCCGTGGGATCGACCGGCATGCAGAATGCATTGTTCGTGCCACCCGGCAGCGGCACGACGACGGCGGACGGCCATCCGCGCGCGACCGCGCGATTCGTGCCATCCCCGCCGATCGTGATGAGGCAGGCGGCACCGGCCTCGGCCATCGCCGTCGCGGCAGCCGTGGTGGCCGCCGCGTCGAGCGCCTCGGGACCGTCAGGGAGCTCCACCGCACGGAGGCAAAGCCCGGCGCGGCCGTCGAGGGAGAAACCGGCGGCGGCGAGCATGTCGACCGCCCGCTCGACGACGTGGGCGGGTTCCGGCATGAACAGCACGGTCCGGACACGGCCGGCGACCAGGCCGCGCAGGACGCGCGCGATGGCGTTCACGCGTTCGTGGACGTCGATCGTGCGGGCCAGCGACGTAAGACGACGCACGTCACGCGAGGCGCTGGCGTTGACGATGAGCCCGACAGTCGTCTGACGCCTCATCCCGTCCGCACCCTCCGGCTTGCCGGTAACCCGGAATGCCCCTCCCCGCCGGCGGGATGCCCCAAGCTCCCCACCGGGAAGAAGCGCCAGTGTGCTCGGGCGCAGCGGGCCGGGCAAGTGCACAGTGTACTGTTCGTACCGCGGGCCGACGGCAACGGCGATCGGCGGGCCCCGCCGGCACAGCCGGGCCACGATCATGGCCGCCGCGCAGCCGTGTTCGACCGTCGGCAGCAGCCCAGCCGGCCGCGCGGGAGCTCTCAGGCGAGGGCCGGCGTGTCGATCGCCCGTCCGCGGCCCAGCTCGCGGTCGACCGTTCACGTGCCTCCCTTCCTCGTGCCCGCGTGGCACACGGCGAGCGCCCCATCGGGCGTTCGCCCGACACGATCAGCTTCGCGCGACCAGCGGCACCCGCTGCATGCTCACGAGCACCCGCCCGATCGCGGCGGCCTGCAGAGCGCTCCGCGACGGGCGGTCAGTGTGACACGCGAGCCAAACAGCAGAACGACCATGGACGACGTGAACCGCGCTGGGCGGCGCTCGACGATCGTGACGAGCCAGCTCCCCGTCGCGCACTGGCACGAGGCCTTGGGCGAGTCCGCCCTCGGCCGATGCCACCCTCGACCGCCTCGTCCACCCGGGCCCACCACTGCGCGCGGTGCGCGGGCCGCGAGAAGCGCCTCGTCGAGGGGCTCGTCGGCTATGCGAGGCGGACGTACCTCGTGCCGGTCCCCGAGGTCGCCTCGCCCGACGAGCTCAGAGCTCCATACGCGCGGTCAGGACAGCGCGTGGCCCATCGTCCCGTTGAGGACAAGCCCTCCGTCAACCAGGAGCTCGTGACCGGTGACATAGCGGGACGCGTCGGACGCCAGAAAGACGATCGTGTCGGCGATCTCCTCGGGAATCGCAATGCGACCGAGCGCGATCCTCGCGTTGTACGCTCGCCTGACCTCGGGGGTGTATGCCTTGAGGTTGAGTGGCGTGTCCGTGGCCCCGGGCGCAATCGCATTGACGGTGATCCCGAGCGGTGCGAGCTCGAGGGCAAGCTCCTTGGTGAGCCCCACGATTCCGCCCTTGGCGGTCACGTACGCTGACATGTTGGCGATCGGTTGAACGTCGACGACGGACGTCACGTTGATGATGCGTCCACCGCCTTGCTTCGCCATTTGGCGCGCGGCTGCGCGTGACCCGTAGAAGTATCCGTTCAAGTTCGTCGCCAACAGCCCCGTCCACTCCTCGTCGGCCATCTCGAGGAATGGCCGGACGAGTAGCCGGGCCGCATTGTTGATCCAGACGTCGATGCCGCCCCACTCACCGACGACCGTTGCCGCGAGCCGGTCGATCGTTGCCGGATCCGCCGCGTCCCCCTGGAGCGTGAGGCACCGTCGCCCGGCTTCCTCGACCCTTCGTTTGGTGGCCTCGGCTCCCTCCGCATCGGATTGGTAGAGGCCGGCGACGTCCGCGCCGGCGTTGGCCAGCGCGACCGCGGCCGCCTGGCCGATGCCCCGTGAGATGCCGGTGATCACGACGCGCCGGCCGGTGAGCTCGAACATCAACCCGCCTCCGTACTCTCCTCAACGCCTCCAACGACTGACGCCCTCGCCGAGACCCTCAGGTCACCGGATCGTGTTCCCCCCGGCCTCGGGCGCCGGTGGCACCTCTCGATCGAGCCGAAGGATCGGCCCGAGTGCCGGCACCGGGCGCTCCGTGCTGCCGCGAAGGAGCAACTGGGTCGGCAAGACGTGGTGGGTCGGGACGAACGAATCCGCTGCCAGCTGCTTCAGGAGCAGCCTCACTGCCAAGCGTCCCAGCTGCTCGCTGTGCTGGTCAACCGTGGTAAGGCTCATCACGGGGGAAGCCGCGAGGTCGGTACCGTCAAAGCCGGCAAGCGCGATGTCGGTCGGCATCCGGAGCCCGCGCCTGACGAGGGCCTCCATCGCCCCGAGCGCCACGGAGTCGTTGATGGCGATGATTGCCGTTGGGCGTGATCCCTCGTCGAGCCAACGGAGGACGGTGGACTCTGCGCTCACCTTCGAAAAGTCGCCTTCGACGACGAACGCCTCCGCGCCCGGAACCCGGCTAATCTCGGCCATGAAGCCTCGGAGCCGCTCGGTCGCATTACGCGCATACGTCGGACCCCCGACAAACCCGATCCGCCGATGCCCCGCCACGAGTAGGTGCCGCGTGAGTTCTGCCGCTCCCTCGAAGTTGTCGGACACGACATAGCTCACCAACTCGCTGGACGGCGGGCGGTTCGTGAACACGACGCGCCGGAGATCGGCGAGCAGCGAGAGAACCGTCGGCTCGTCGCGCCCGACCGAGGCGTGGATGACGCCATCGAGTCCCTGGCCGAGGAGGCGCGTGAGATGCCGACTCGTCTCGGCTGGGAGGTCGTGGGTGTTGCAGATGACGACGGTGTATTCCGCCTTCGCCGCCTCGTGCTCGATGCTCTTGGCGAGCTGTGGATAGAACGGATTCGTGAAGTCGGAGACGAGCAGCGCGAGGAGCCGCGTCTGACCGGACACGAGGGCGCGCGCGATCGGTGATGGGCGATAGCCGAGCTTCTCGATTGCTGCCTGGACAACGCTCCGGGTCTGCGAATCGACGTCGCGGTGGTCGCGCAGAACCCGCGAGACGGTCGAAACCGAAACCTTGGCTTCTCGGGCGACGTCGACGATGGTGACACGACCCGCAGGGCGGCGGCCCATCAGACCATCAACCGGAGTGACATCGGCCGGGGCTCTCCTAGAGGGGGGCAATAACCGTGACGGGACGCTCCCGAAACACCCGGTAGTCGTGAGAGGGCAGTATCACGGATGCCCGGCTCCTCAGGAGGTCGATCGAGTCGACGGAGGCGTCCGCATCGACGTGGTATCCGGGCGGGGTGTCGAACTCCAGGTTGTCGTACGTCATGATCGCATCGCCCGCGATGCAGTGCGTGCCCGATGCGGTGTTGACGATGACGGCCTGCGACCCAGGGGTGTGGCCGGGTGCCGGGACCACCACCAGCCCGGGAGCAACCTCCACCTCCCCGCGAACGGACTGCAGATTCGGGACAACGTACGGTGGCGGGAGCGGCCATCCGCTCTCGGGACTCAGGAAACCCCGGCGGAAGAACCTGCCCGGAGCGATCGCGTATCGGAGCTCCACTTCCTGGACCACGACCTTCGCGTCAGGGAAGAGCCGGCAGTTGCCCGCATGGTCCCAGTGGAGATGGGTGAGGATGACGAACTCGACGTCCTTGGGCGAGACACCGGCCGCCTTGAGCGCGTTCTCCGGGAGCTGGTCACGGCTCCGCTCGAACGACTCGCCCATGAACTCATGCGGCTGCCCGCTCGGGTCGACGCTCGTGTCAACGACGACCGTCGTCGGCCCCTCCAGCACCCACATGATCCGCGGGATGGTCACCTGCTCGCCACAACGACGAAGGTAGGTGAGCACGGATGCCTCGACGATCGACGTCCCGGTGTCCAGGGCCTTGATGCTCCACGAGGGAACCGCGGTCACGCTCGACACCTCCGCGTGAGGCCTCTTGCGCGACAGACGCCCAGCCGCCTCACGCTCGGAGGCCTCCCACCTGTCGTCCGCGGCTCTGCCGGCGGCGAAGGATGGTATCCAGCGAGACCGCGAGCAGCACGATCGTGCCCTGGACCATGTACTTCACCGGCTGTTCGGCGTTCGTCAGGTCCAAACCATTCGACACCCCGCCCATGATGAGGGCGCCAAAGAGCGCGGCCCAGACTGTCCCCCGCCCGCCAAAGAGGCTCGTGCCGCCGATGACCGCGGCGCCGATCGCCTCGAGCAACAGTGTTCCACCGCCGGTCAGCGTACCGGCGGAGCCGTTGTAGGATACGGCGAACACGCCTCCGATCGCGGCAATCGTCCCCGAGATCGTGAACGCTGCGAACCGTACCTTCGTGACCGATACCCCAGCCCGGCGCGCGGCCTCCGCGTTGCCGCCCACGGCGAACAAGTGCCGGCCCGGGCGCGTGTGGCGGGTGATCCACCACGCGATCAGTAACATGCCGATGAGGATCAGGAACGCCATCGGAACGCCGCGAGCGCTGTTGAAGACCGCGATGACGCCGAGGCCGAGCGCCGAGAGAAGGATCGGGACGAGCAAGCGGACCTCGCGCCTCCGCGCGGCGCGAATCAGCGCGACCGCGAGTACGGCCCCAACGAGGCAGACGCCGAGGATCCAGCCAAGCTCGATGGGCAGCAGCGCCCCGGTCAGGCCGGAGATCGTCGGATCGAACACGCTGAGCGTTCCCTGCGGCCCGAGGATGAAGAGCTGCAGGCCCAGGAACGCCATCAGGCCGGCAAGCGTGACGACGAAGGACGGGATCCCGAGCCAGGCAATCCACCACCCCTGAAACGCGCCCATTGCGGCTCCGCACGCGAGCATGAGCGGGACGGCCGCATACCATGGCAGGTTCCCGGACGTCATGAGGACGCCGAGGATCGCCGCGGTCGCCCCAGCGATCGATCCGAGCGACAGGTCGATCTCGCCGAGGAGCAGGACGACGACCTCGCCGAGCGCGATCACTGCAATGAGCGTCGCCTGCACCGAGAGGTTGCTCAGGTTCTCCGGCGACAGGAAGTGCCGCGACTGCCACTGGAAGAACAGGGAGATCCCGAGGAGGCTCGCGATCGCCGGCATCGCCGTCCCGCGAGACAGAACCGACGAGCCGAGGCGCGCAGCCCAGCTGGCGGGAAGACCGAGTCGTGCGTCACCGGACGGCGCGGTCTCGCGCACCGGCGGGACCAGCTGCCGACTCATGCTCTGTCCTCACAAACGGCGCGGGTCGGGATGTGTTGAGACGGCCGGTGGCCGACTCCCCGATGGGCATTGGTCGTCACGTTGCGGTCCCCATGATTGCCTTGATAACGATCTCAGGCGTCGTCTCCGACTTCCGGAAGACGGCGGCGACCCTGCCGAGGTGGAGCACGACGATGCGGTCGGCAACCTCGAAGACTTGTCGCATGTTGTGGGTGATGATGAGAACCGCGGTCCCCTGCTCACGCAGACGGTGGACCAGCTCGATGACGTGTCGGGCCTCGTTGAGCCCCATCGACGCCGTCGGCTCGTCGAGCAGCAGGGTGGAGCAATTGGTCAGCGTCGCTCGCGCGACGGCAACGGTTTGGCGCTGGCCACCCGACAACTGGGCGACTGGAACGCCGACGTCCGAGATCGTCCCGATACCGAGCTCGGCTAACACCTCGATGGTCCGCTCCTTCATCGAGACGAAGTCAACCCGGCGAAGGAGGCCGCCTCCTCGTGAGAGTTCGCGGCCGAGGAACAGGTTCTCGGGCACGTCGAGGTTGTCCGCGAGAGCCAGGTCCTGGTGGATCGTCCGGATCCCCCTGTCAGCGGCGTCATTCGGTGACTGGATGACGACGCGCTCGCCCTCGACGTGGAACTCGCCCTCGTCCGGATCGACGACTCCAGAGATGATCTTGACCAGCGTGCTCTTCCCGGCGCCATTGTCGCCGACAAGCGCGACGATCTCCCCGTGGTTGACCGTCAGCGAGACGTGGGCAAGGGCCTGCACCGAGCCGTACGCCTTGCTGACGTTCTCGACCCGCAGGGCCTCGGGGCGTACCTCGGCCGGGGCGATGACCCGCCGAGCCGCCGTCGACGCAGGATGCCCGGGTTCGGGGGGCTCCGGCTGGCCTTCGGCGGGATCAGGATGCGGAACGGCCGAGGCGGTCCGAGCCGCGTCGAGTCCCATGACCGCGCCGACGACCGCCTCGGGCGTCGTCTCGGACTTGCGGAACACGCCGGCCACCTTGCCGAGGTGCAGCACGACGATTCGATCTGCGACCTCGAACACCTCGTCGATGTTCTGGGACACGATCACGGTGGCCGCGCCGCGTTCTCGCAGGCGCTTGACGAGGTCCATGACGCGCCGGCACTCGGCAACGCCAAGCCCCGCCGTGGGCTCGTCGAGGAGCACGATCGGGTACTCCCGCAACAGCGTTCGCCCGACTACGACGCTCTGCCGCTGGCCGCCTGATAGATGGCCGACGGCCGTCTGGATGTCCGCGATCGTGCTAATCCCCAACTGGACCAGGACCGACTGCGAGACGATCCGCATCGACGCAAAGTCGACGCGGCGGAACGGCCCGAGGCCGCGGGTGAGCTCACGGCCGAGAAAGAGATTCTCGACCACGTCAAGATTGTCCGCGAGCGTCTTTTCCTGGTGAACGCAACAGATCCCGAGACCCTCTGCCTGCTCCGTTGACGCGATCGTGACCGGCTGATCGTTGACGAAGATCGTGCCCGCGTCGGCGGCGATCGCGCCGGCGATGATGTTGATCAGCGTGCTCTTGCCGGCCCCGTTGTCGCCGACGAGCGCGACGACCTCGCCGGGTTCGGCCGACATGCTGACCCCATCGAGGGCCTGCACGCTCCCGTACCACTTCGTGATGCCTTCCGCCCGCAGGCGCCCTCCCCCGCCGAGCGTTGCGCTCGGCGGGGGAGAAGCAGCGCGCCGTTCGTCACGGCGCGCTGCTTCCGTCTCTAGCACGGTCCCGTCCCGGCGGGGATGCCCTTGCACAGATCGGCCTTGCTGATCGCGTTGACGTCCAGCAGCTTCTGCATGTTCGTCTTGTCGATGACGATCGACGGGATCACGAACATCGGGATGTCGCCCGCGCCGTTGTTCACCTTGGTCGTGAACATGTCTGCCGGCGGCTGCTTGCCGCTCAAGAGGTCAACGACGACCTTCGCCGTGGCCTGGGTGAGATCGTCGACGGACCGCCAGACGCTCATGCTCTGAAGGCCTTTGAGGATGAGCTGGTCAGCCGACAACGTCGCATCGATGCCTGTCACCGGGATCTTGCCGGCGAGTCCGTGGGTCTGCAGCGAGGCGATCGAACCCTCAGCGGTCGAGTCGTTCGCGGCAAGGACCGCCTGGATGTTGCCCTGGGTCGACGTGAGGATGGCATCCATCTCCGCGTGCGCCTTGGCCGGCTCCCAGCCAGGCGTGTAGACGTCGCCGACCATCTTTCGCGCGCCGGAGTCGAACAGTGGCTTGAGCACGCTGAGCCACCCGTCACGCTCGATGTGGGCGAACGAATCGGTCGTCGAGCCCGCGATCACGGCAATCGTGTCGCCGTCCTTCGTGTTGTCCTTTACCCACGTGCCGAGGGCGACACCGATCGCGAAGGGATCGTCGCCCATCATGTACTTGACCGGGGCATTCTGGATCTGCCGGGTGTAGGCGATGACCGGGACGTTCTGCGCTTGCGCCGCTTCGACGATCTTCGCGGCCTGAACGCCGTCGACGGCGACGACCACGAGGACCCCTGCGCCCTGCGTGAGGGCCGCCTGGGCCTGCGCCAACTGTTGCTGCGGGTCGTTGTTGGCGACGCTCTCGATGACTTGAACATTCGGGGCCAGCTTCTGCATCCAGTTCTTGAAGAAGGGTGCATCCTGGCTGGTCCAGCGCGGCGTCGTGTTGTCAGGGAGCAGGAAGGCGACCTTGCCCGTCACGGCCGCCGCCGACGGGGCGGCTGCGGACGGGGCGGCTGCGGACGGGGCGGCTGCGGACGGGGCGGCTGCGGACGGCGCCGCAGTCGGAGCGGCCGAGCCAGAGCAGGCGGCGAAGAGCAAGCCGACGAGCGTGGCCGTCGCCGCGACGGTCAGCAGCCCCGAATGACGGCGCGGCCGCCGCGTGCTGGGTGTGACTCCCGCTGGTTGAGAACCGTACACGTGGTACCTCCTCCGACTTTTTCTCGAAGCGGAATGACTTCCGCCTCCGATCGGTCTCAAGTGCTTTCCGGTAGGGGTGCGCGTTGTGAGCGGGACGCGGCGAGGGGTCTGACGTCGTCAGGACGGATGCGCGAGGAAAGCCACGTACGAACGTCGGCCGCGACGGCCGTGGCGGAGAGCCGGTACTTGTCGAGCAGGGCCTCGTTCGGCCCGCTCTCTCCGTAGCAGTCCCGGATCCCGAGACGGCCCACCGGCACGGGGTACTTCTCGGAGAGCAGCTCGGCGACGGCCCCGCCGAGTCCGCCAACCGTCGTCTGCTCCTCGACGACGACGACCAGCCCGGTGGCGCGCGCAGCGCCGATGATGGCGGCTTCGTCGAGTGGTTTGATCGTCGGGACATGGAGCACGCCGGCATCGATGCCCCACTGGGACAGCAGGTCGGCCGCCTCGACGACGCGCGTGGTCTGTACCCCCGTGGTGACGAGTGACACGTCGCGGCCTGTGCGCACGCTCACCGCACGCCCGATCCTGAACGAGTACCCGGTGTCGAACAGGACTGGAGAAGCCTCGCGTGTGATCTGGATGTACACGGGACCGTGCGTCTCGATCATGGCCCGGAGGGCCTGTCGAGCCTCGACTTCGTCGGCCGGAGCGAGAACGGTCATGTTCGGCAGGGTTCGCATGAGGGCGATGTCGTTGAACATCTGATGCGTCTTGCCGGTCCTGCCCGTGAGGAGCCCCGTGTAGCCTCCGGCGATCTTCACGTTCAGGGCCGGCTGGTCGATGAGCACCCGGATGGAGTCGAACGCTCGCCCGACAACGAAGCAGGCGAACCCGGACACAACCGGGACGAAGCCGACGGTGGCCAGTCCGGCGGCCACCCCGAGCATGTTCTGCTCGGCGATCCCGGTCTGAATGAACCGCTCTGGTTGGGCGGCGTCGAACGCGTCCGCCCCCGATGAATTCGCCACATCACCGTCGAGGACGACGATCCGAGGATCTGCCTCGGCGAGCGCGGCGAGGGTCTCGCCGAAGACAGCCCTCAGCGCCCGGCCTGGAGGCAGTGCCATCTCATGCCTCCAGGGAGTGGACTTGCGGCATCGCGAGCTCGGCCAGGGCAGTGGCGAGCTCCTCTTCGGTCAGGACCCGGCTATGCCATCGATAGTTGCCCTCCATGTACGAGACGCCCTTGCCTTTGACGGTGTGCGCGATCACTACGGCCGGCCCGCCGGCGCTGGCCTTCGCCGCCTCGAGAGCGTCGATGACACGCGCCATGTTGTGGCCGTCCACCTCGCTGACGGACCAGCCGAAGGCGGTCCAGCGGGCACTCAACTGCTCGTCGCCGTACGGTGCCTTACGGTCCACGGAGCCCGGGTTGTGCCAGCAGTACTGTTGAAGGTCATTCTTGTCGACGATCACGACGAGGTTGTCGAGGCCGTGCCTCGCGGCGACGTCCGCCGCTTCCCACACGATGCCTTCGTTGCACTCCCCGTCGCCCACCATGACGAACGTCGTGAACGATTGGCGGGCGAGCTTTCCCCCCAGTGCGATGCCGACACCGGCCGACAGGCCAAGCCCGAGCGATCCCGTGGACATGTCGAGCCCAGGTAGCGCTGTCATGTCGGGATGACCCTGAAGCCGCGAGTCGAGGGCGCCGAACGTGCTGAGCTCGGCGACTGGGAAGAACCCTCGCAGGGCGAGCGTCGCGTAGAGGGCAACGCTGCTGTGGCCCTTCGAGAGGACGAACCGATCGCGTTCGGGCCAGTCGGGCTCGTCCGGTCGGATGTTGAGAACGCGGAAGTACAGGGCGGTCAGGATGTCGGCGGCCGACAATGGGCCGCCCAAATGGCCCGCCTGAGCGTGCGCGACCGTCACGACGACTTCGCGGCGCACGGCGCGGGCCACCGATATCAGCTCGTCGATCGTCGCCTGACCTGGGGGAGCCTCCGTGCCGATCAAGGGTGTCGCCTCCGCAAGCACATCGTCTCGACGCTGTCGATCTCGGCCACGAACGCGACGTCGCCCCAGCGCCTGCGTTCCTGAGACCCCTTTCGAGAGCGTTACCGGTAACGGTAACGGATTTGCCTTGAATGTGATAGGGTCGAAAGTCACATCGGCCGGGAACTCCCTCCCTACCACAGGCCACGGAGTCCGGCGCTCACTTGGGCGCGACCGTCGCTCCACTCCTGGCGCGCCCGTTCCCGCGGGACGGCCGCTGGACGACGGGTCACGCTCGGACGGGCTCTGGAACGTCAGTGATCCGGCCGCCGTGTTGGGACTCGGGAGGTGAACCCCGGTGGGATGGCCACGCCAGATCGCAATCGTGGGTGCCGGCTACATGGGCCGCGGGATCGCCGAGGTTCTCGCCCTCGCCGGAGCCGGCTGCACCCTCGCAGACATCTCGACGGAGCGTGCCGCCGCCGCAGCGGAGCTGTTGTTCGCGGAGGCGGACCGGCACGAGCGTGACGGCCTCATTCCTTCAGGCTCCGTCGCAGCCGTCCGTGCCCGAATCCGGCCTGCCGTCGACCTCGAAGAGGCCGTCTCGGGGGCGGACCTTGTCGTTGAAGCGGTCTACGAGGACAAGGCAACGAAGACGACGACGCTCCAGCGGATCGAGGCGGCAGCGGATCGTGGGGCGCCGATTGCCACGAACACGTCGGCGATCTCCATACGCTTCCTGAGCGAAGCGCTCGCCCATCCCGACCGCTTTCTCGGGGCGCACTGGTTCAATCCACCGCAGTTCGTGCCGGGTGTCGAGCTGATCGCGTGCGAGCAGACGCGTGCGGACGTCCTTGATCGAGTCGAGGCGCTCCTGGTGAGGGCCGGCAAGAGCCCGTGTCGCGTCGCGGACAGCCCCGGTTTCGTGGGCAATCGTCTCCAGTACGCCCTATTCCAGGAAGCAGCAGCGGTGGTCGAGGAGGGCCTCGCCACGCCGGAAATCGTGGATCAGGTGGTCCGCGGCACGTTCGGCTTCCGGCTGCCGTTCTTCGGGCCGTTCGCAATCGCGGACATGGCCGGACTCGACGTCTACGACGGGGCGTACCGCGTGTTCCACGAGGCGTTCCCGGACCGGTTCGTTCCACCCCGGGCGCTCCAGGAGCGGATTGCGCGCGGCGAGCTCGGCGCCAAGACCGGGATGGGCTTTGTCATCCGGAACGCCGAGCAGGCGCGCGACATGGCTGCGCGGCGCGACCGGGCGTACGCGTCGCTCGCCCGTGTCGTAGAGGCATTCGACGCTGGGCAGGCGAGTCACGGCGAGTCGGAAGAGAGCGCCGACCGCAGGGAGGTGTGACATCGTGGCAATCTGTTCGATCAGGTCACCCGGCGAAATGAAGATCTACTAGGAGGAGAGCTTCGGGCCGGTCCTAGCCACAAGTACGGTAACGGCACGGCGATCTTCACGACCGACGGGGTGCCGTCGGCTCCGTCTCGATGGCGACGTACGACGAAGCGATCGGGCTGATCAACCGCCCGCAGGTTCGAGCTCGAGGTGGACGTGCCGATGATCGGGGTGAACGCGCCGATCCCCGTGCCGGCCAGCTACCTGAGCTTCGGAGGCACGCGGGGCTCGGCGTTCCCCGACCTCCACAAGCGGGGCGAGGACTGATCCGCATCTTTGCGAAGCAGAAGGTGGTCACCGTCGGCTGGCCAGAGCCCGACAAGCGCGCGGCCCTCAGCCTCGTCTTCCCCGGCAACAGCTAGATCCAATCCACCAAGGAAGGAGGTCACCGATGATCAAGCGAGTCGGACGCGAGGAGGCATCCCTCTACCCGCTCCCCGGACGCAACTGGCTCACCTATATCGGGCCCGAAAACACCCCGACAGCGCGCGTGTCGATGGGGGTGTCCGTCTACCCCGCGGGCTCGAAGCCAGCCGGTCACGTCCACGACTCACAGGAAGAGACAATCTACTGCACGGCCGGACGAGGGCGCATCGTGACGCCCGACGAAACGGCCGAGATCAAGGTCGGTGTGACGGTGTGGGTCCGCGCTGGGACCCACCACGCAGCCGAGTCCGACGGACCCGAGCCACTCGAGCTCGTCTGCTTCTTCTCACCGCCGGTCGTCCCCGGTTCCTATGAGAAGAACCTTCCCAGCCGTGTCGATCGCGCTCGTGATGTCCCGCCAGGCGCCGAGGGTCGAGTCGTAGTGGAGTAGGACCGTCGGTGGCGCAATGACGTTTGAGCACGTATGCGAGGAGCATGGGCGACGCACCGGGGGGTGCCTTCGGTAAACCCCACGTGGCGCGGTACCTCCCTCGTTGTCTCAGCACCGCGGCCCTCGTCATCCCAGCCGCTCGTCCGTCGCATCGTCCGCGACGCCGCCGTAGTAACGATCCAGCACCTGCGCGAACACCGGCTCGTCGGGCGCGGCCCGGTGGAACAGGGTCATGCACGAGCGAAGCTTCATCGCGTCGGTCGAGCCGAAGATCTCCTCCGCGGTCCGCCCGCTGGTCGCCAGGATGACGCCGGCGCACTCGCGCAGGCGTGCTCCCAGCACCGGGTGGTCGAGATAGGAGCGCGCCTCGTCCAGTGAGGCTATGGCAAAGCGCTGGGACATGGCGCTGTACCCGAGGCCGGCGATCTGCGGGAAGATGAACCAGATCCAGTGACCGGTCTTGCGCCCGCGCCGCAGCTCCTCGAGCACGCCGTCGTAGAGGTGCTGCTGCTCCACGAGGAACCGGTCGAGGTCGTATGGCATGGACCCAGTGTGCTACGGCGATCCACGGGGTCGGGACCTGTCGCCGCAGCCGCGCCTCCGGCCAGTCCGACGTGTTGCGGGGCTGCTGAGACAACGGGAGAAGCAGTGGCGCGGGAGCGATTGGCCCCCGTTGCCCCCCGCTGCTACCGGCCGGCCTGAGAGGGTGAGAACGAATCGGTCCTGAAGGTCGCCAGGCGGGCCGGATGGCCAGCGCATCTCGGTCCGTTCGGCAGCGGCGGCTGATGGCGGAGCCTGGCCCTCCCGTGGGGCAATGGGGTGCCCGCGCCGCAATGCGCCAGGCCGGCGGAGCAGGGCCTGCGGGACGTTGCCCCTGTCAGCTCGCCGCGGCGGCCTCCCGGAGAACGACCGTTCGCATCAGGTTGTGGGCGAGGGCGAACCAGAGAGCGATCGCCCTGGCTTTGTCGCGACCTCTGACCCCGAACCGCTGGAGGCCTCGGTTGCGGGCGATCGCGTTCACGCATTCGGCCGTGGCGGCGCGGTCCTTGTAGATCTCCTTGGCCTCGTCGGTCCCCATCCGGACCCGCCAGGCGGCGACCGCGGGTGAGTCGTCGGGCAGCGGCTGGTGCGGGTCACGGGCCGGGTCCTCGGGCGTCCGCACCGGGAGATAGAGGGTCGTCGCAGCGGCAAGCTCGTCGATCTCGGCGGTCGTGAGGAAGCCGGCATCGGCGAGCAGCGCGTCGGGGTCCCGGCCATAGCGCCGACAGAGCTGGCGGACCATCGGGCTGAGCTGGCCCTGATCGGTGCCGGTCGCGATGACGTCGAGCCCGACGATGACCTGGCTCGTCGCATCGGCGGCGAACTGGACGTTGTAGGCCGGGCGATAGCCGCCGTCGGCCATCTTCATCACTCGTGCCTCGGGATCGGTCGTCGAGGCGCGCGCCTCGTCGGCCGGCTTGCCGGAGCGGCGCTTGGCGGCCTCGAGTTCGGGCAGGTGCTCGAGCGCCCGGCGGACCCGGCTGGCCCGCTCGGTCGCCGCCCGCTCGCGGGCCGCGGCGATCCGCCGCGAGGTGGCCGCCGGATCGTCGTCGAGCTCGGACTTGAGGGCGTCGACCTGGGCCGCGGCCTCGGCGAGGAAGCGCTCGAGGGTCGGCCGGCGCCGGTACGAGGCGGCCCCCGCCCCCGCCCGGACCCGCATCCCGTCCTGGGCGACGACGGCCATCGTCACCAATCCGTCGGCGAGCAGGGCGGCGACGCTCTCGGTGAGGAGCGCATCGAGGATGTCGGCCTCGTCGACCCGGAAGGCGGCCAGGGTGTGGTAGTTGACCCCGACGCCGCCACACAGCCAGCGGTAGGCGTCGTGCTCGGCACACAGCCGATCGAGCGCGCGGGCCGAGCCGACCCCCTCGAGGGTCGCGTACAGCCAGAGGCTGACGAGGATGGCCGGGTCGATCGGCGGCCGCCCGGGGTGGCCCTCGATCGCCCGGATCCGCTCATGGAGCACCGAGAGGTCGAGCCCCTCGACGAACGCCCAGACGAGACGCGCCCGGTGATCGGCCGGTAGGAGGCTCTCGAGGTCGGAGGGCCGGAGGATGATCTGGTCGCGCTCGGGGCGCTGGAGGCGCGGGCGCCCCCGTCCCTCGGGCTCACGCGGCTGGCTTCCGTGGCCGGGAGATCAAAGAGGGTGTCGTCCATCGCTGAATCGTAGCTGCGACGGCCGCCGATGGGAATCCCCCGACCGAAAGATTCACGGCCTCTGAGCCCGGATCCGGCGCGGGCGGTCCGGATCCTGGAGGGCCGGCTCTGGTCCTGGGGCGGCATGGTGACTGCCCACCGCGGTGTCAGAATCCCGAACACGATGAACCCATGGTGTGCGGGCGTGATCATGCGCCCCCCGGTAGCTCCGCTCGAGCGCGCTCGAAGACGCGGCGGAGGTAGTGGTCCATGACGACCGTCTGGAAGTCGCGGTCGTCGAGGATCCGCTGGAAGATGTCGGCGTTGTCGTCCATCCGGCGGGCGATCGTCTTCATGAAGGCATCCGACGGCGCTCCCTTCTCTGTGGCCCGGGTGCGCCTGCCCGCGGCAGCATGGCCGCTGCGGCCCGGCTGCCGGCCTACACCAGGTAGTCCTTGAGCTTGCGGCTGCGGGACGGGTGGCGCAGCTTGCGGAGGGCTTTGGTCTCGATCTGGCGGATCCGCTCGCGGGTCACGTTGAACTCCTTGCCGACCTCCTCGAGGGTGCGGGCGCGGTCGTCCTCGAGGCCGAAGCGCAGCTGGAGGACGCGGCGCTCTCGGCCGGTCAGTGAGTCGAGGACCGCCTCCACCTGCTCCTTGAGCAGCTGATGCGAGG
>JADEYI010001190.1_pt1 | contig 22000 bp, 18 predicted proteins | sample 8542331 | NCBI WGS metagenome assembly JADEYI01 (sample SAMN16510988, study PRJNA670497) | mine drainage metagenome | isolation source: biofilm near Copperflume 1 | place: Germany: Marsberg coppermine Kilianstollen | collected 2018-02
TACACGCTCACGCCGACGCCAAACGCGTAATCAAAATCGCGGCGGGCCCTTAGCAGCTTCCCCTGGTCATCTCCTGATGACCACCACATGACCCATGGTGCTGCGCATGGCTGACCGGCCAGCCCAAGTCGAGGTTGTCTGTGCCGCCCCCTCCGACGTTACCGGGACTCGAGCACGTAGTAGCGGGCTCCTCCCCAATCGAACGCATACCAGGAGCTGGCGTAGGTGTGCGCTCCCGACATCGTCGAGATGCAGCAGTAGGACTCCTGGAGGTTGCGACCAGCCGACGACTGAGCGGCGATCTGCGCCGGGAAGTTCTGCAGGTAGGGGAGGTTGGTGGTGAATCCGTGGTTGCCCTGGGCCGCGAAGATTGGCCGGCTCCCGATCTTCGGGAGGTACTGGGACGGGAATACGTTCCCCTGGGTGAGGTCGCCGTAGTTGGTGTCGCTGCCGCCCGTGTTGTCGCTGTCTCCCGTGCTGACCACGAAGCTGGACGGACTTGCATCGATTTGGCTCATTACGTTGGCCTCGCCGGTCGTCGCCTGTCCGACCACAGCGAAGGAGAACGGCGTACCTGGGGCGGTCGCCGTCTTGACGTGTGGCGATGGATCGGTGCCGAGGAGGTCGACACCTGCGAGCTGCACCCGATAGCAGTAGGTGCCAGGCCCTGGGAAGGTGAGGTCAGCCGTCCACTGGTACTCGCTCGATGTTCCGACAGTGATGCTGGACTTGGAAGCCGATACGTCGTTTGACGGCGTGCATGTGCCGTTGGCCACTGCTCCCCAGGTCGCTGTACTCGTAGCTTGCGAGCGGTCTGTCCCCCAGTTGACCGTGGCGGAGTTGCCCACCATCTCACTTACATAGGGATACCGCTTGAGCATCGACGAACTGGCAGCTGACGCCGAGGCCGAGGGCCAGAAGATCGCCACTGACGCTGCCAAGGTGAACGCAACCAGGACGCTGCGGCCCATCCGACTCTAGTGAGCGATGCGAGCCAGCTTCGGGTTATCCGCAGCTCGCCTATTCACTGCCATCACGTCTGACCGACCTCCCGCCCCTCACTAACGTGGCCGGCCACGACGGCAGCCCCTGTGCGAACCTTCCGATCCGATCGTCGCCGCAACCCGGTCACAGTTCGAACTTAAGCTGCGCAAGTCTCGATCAGTAGGGCCAAAGGGCACGGATCACCAGCCACCAGACCTTGGGGAACCCTTCTGATTTGGCAAGTGCCCATTCGGGTCTGACGCTCCCGCCGCCGTCACCTTCGACCGCTGCACTGTGAGCCTCCATGGCGGGGGTTTATCAAGAGCTCGGCAACGGGACCACCACCAACTCAGACATCCCGTTGACGGTGACCGGACTTACGGGGGCAACGGCTATTGCCACCGGCAGTGGTCACTTCTGTGCAGTTCTGACGAATGGTCCCATTCAGGGGGTCGGCGAGCCCAGGGAAAAGGGCCCCTGGCTGTTGGGCGCACCAACTGTTGCTGGGTGCCCATGTGGACACGGGCGGCGGGTCCGGACGCCCATTGGCGACGTTCGGTCCCGAAATCTGCGCCCGCCGCTGAGCGCTCCGGCAGCGAGAAACCGGCTGCCCACCTGCCCCCCGGTACGATCCTCAACCATGGCACGGGCCTACGACGTGATCGAAGTCGAGAGGAAATGGCAGCGACGGTGGGCCGAGGACGGCACCTACGAGGTGGATGCCGACGATCCCCGCCCTCCGTGGTACGTGCTCTCCATGTACCCCTACCCGTCAGGGCCGGCCCACATGGGCCACGTGCGCAACTACACCTTTGGTGACCTCCTGGTCCGACACCGCACCATGTTGGGCTACGCGGTGTTGTCCCCCTTCGGGTTCGATTCCTTCGGCCTGCCCGCCGAGAACGCCGCCATCAAGACGGGCACTCACCCCCGCATCTTCACCGACGCCCGGATCGCCGAGCTGAAGGAGTCGATCACCTCACTCGGAGCCGTCTACGACTGGCGACGTGAGATCCGCAGCCACGACCCCGAGTACATCAAGTGGAACCAGGTCATCTTCCAGAGGCTGCTGGCCGCCGGCCTGGCCTATCGGGCCAACGCCCCGGTCAACTGGTGCCCAGGGTGCAAGACCGTTCTGGCCAACGAGCAGGTGTTGCCCGACGGCACCTGCGAGCGTTCCGGCGACGTCGTGGTCAAACGAGACCTCGAACAGTGGTTCTTCCGAATCACCGAGTACGCCGACGAGCTGCTGGCCGGGCTCGACGATCTCGAGTGGCCCGAGCGGGTCAAGACCATGCAGCGGAACTGGATCGGTCGCTCCGAGGGAGCCGAGTACGACCTGGTCGTGGCCGGTCGGGACGGCACTGACGGGCGTGAGAGGATGGCCCTTCGGGTGTTCACCACCCGGCCGGACACGTCGTTCGGCATGACCTACGCGGTGGTCGCCCCCGAGCACCCCATGGTCGATGCCCTGACCACTCCGGAGCACCAGAACGAGGTCGCCGAGCTGCGAAAGCGAGCGGCAGCCAGCACGGACGTGGAGCGGATGTCCGAGAGCGGGCCCCTGAGCCTGGCCAAACGAGGAGCCTTCACCGGGTCGTCGGTGATCAATCCGTTCACCAACCGGCCGGTCCCCGTCTACGTGGCCGACTACGTGCTGATGGGGTACGGCACCGGCGCCATCATGGCCGTGCCCGCCGAGGACCACCGGGACTGGGACTTCGCCCAAGCCTACGGGCTTCCGGTGGTGCGCACCGTGCGACCGCCCGAGGGTTGGGAGGAGCACGGCGGCCCGAACGGCGGGCCCGGCGGCGCTTATACCGGCGCCGGCGAGAAAATCAACAGCGAGTGGCTCAACGGGCTGGACATCACCACGGCCACGGCCAAGGCCACCGAGTGGCTCGAGGCCGAGGGTATCGGGGTGCGGAAGATCAACTACCGCCTGCGGGACTGGCTGATCTCGCGCCAGCGCTTCTGGGGCTGTCCCATTCCCATCGTCTACTGCCCCGACCACGGCATCGTTCCCGTCCCTGTCGACCAGCTGCCCGTGCTGGCCCCGGACGACGTGCAGTTCCTGCCCACGGGTGAGTCGCCCCTGGCCACCAACCCGCAGTTCCTCAACACCACCTGTCCGTTGTGCGGGGGACCGGCCACTCGCGAGACGGACACCATGGACACCTTCGTCGACTCGTCGTGGTACTTCCTGCGCTTCACCGATCCGTGGACACCCGATCAACCCTTCGATCCGGACATCGCCCGCCACTGGATGCCGGTCGACCAGTACATCGGCGGCATCGAGCACGCCATCCTCCACCTCCTCTATGCCCGCTTCTTCAACCGGGCCCTGGTGGACCTCGGACTGGCGCCTGCGGGTATGAGGGAGCCATTTGCCCATTACTACGCCCAGGGGATGATCAGGATGGACGGGACCAAGATGTCCAAGTCCAAGGGCAATCTGGTGGCACCGTCGAGCTACCTCAGCACGGTTGGCGCCGACGCGCTCCGGCTCTTCCATCTGTTCGTCGGACCGCCGGCCGACGACATGGACTGGACCGATCAGACCGACAGTGTGATCGAGGGTTGCGGGCGCTTCCTCGACCGGGTGTGGCGTCTAGCCGTGCCCGCCGGCGAAGCCGTTCCGCTGTTGCAGGAAGGGCCGCTCACCCCCAAGGACCTCGAGGTCCGTCGGGCCACCCACCGGCTCATCGACCGGGTCACCCGGGACTTCGAACGCTGGTCGTACAACACCGCGGTGGCCGCCTGCATGGAGTTCGTCAACCTCCTCCATCCCTACGCCCGCGCCGATGGGCAGGCGCAGGTCCTCGACGAGGCTGTCGATACCCTGTTGCTGCTCCTGGCACCGATGACGCCGCACCTGGCCGCCGAGGCCTGGGAGCACCGGCACGGCGATCATGTCCATCTGCATCCGTGGCCGGTTGCCGACCCCGAGCTGGCCGCCGAGGAGTCGGTGACCATGGTCGTGCAGGTCAACGGCAAGGTACGGGATCGGATCGAGGTGGCACCGGACATCTCCGAGGCCGAGGCCGAGGCGCTGGCACTGGGGTCAGCAGTGGTGATGGAAGCCCTGGGGGGCCGTTCACCCCGCCGGGTCATCGTCCGCCCTCCGAAGCTGGTCAACGTCGTCGTCTGACTGGGTGCCGCAGCGGAGTCGCCGGGCCCGCCCCCCCTCGATGCCGAACGCCCGCCTACTTGAAGCCGGCCAGCACCTCGGCCCACCGCTCAGGATCCATGGCGTAGGGGGCGTAGAAGTTGAATCGATCGACGAGCCCCCCGAACCGGCCGAGGACCTGGCCGGCGATGTCGTCGAGCTCGCCCACCACGGCGAAGGTGTTGAGCATCTCGTCATCGATAAGATCGGCCATCTGGTCCCAGGCCCCGCGCTTGGACAGCGTGTTGAGCTCCGGCTGGAGGTCTCCCCACCCGTGCAGGTCCAGGACGGGCCGGTAGGCCGGTGTCGACCCGTAGAAGGCCAGCTGCGCCTTCACCGCCTTGGCGGCCTTGGCGAACCCGGCCTCGTCGGCGCCGGTGACCACCATGCCCGGATAGGAGATCTGTATCTCGGATCGGGCCCTCCCGCCGGCCGACAGGCCCCGTTCGAGCGCCGGCACGGTCACCTCGCGCAGGTACCGCTCGGTGGTGAATCCGTGGGCCAGCATGCCGTCGGCGACCTCGCCCGCCACCTCGGTCATCTTCTCGCCCACCGCGGCGAGGAAGATGTCAGGGTTGCCGTAGGGGTTGGGTCCCGGGTCGAACATCGGCGTCATCAGGGTGTGGCGGTAGAACTCCCCCCGGAACGCCAACCGGCTGCCGTCGGACCAACTGGCCCAGATGGCTCGGATGGCCAGGATCAACTCACGTATACGCGGCGCCGGATGGGACCACGGCATCGAAAACCGCTTTTCGATGTGGGGCTTGATCTGCGAGCCGAGGCCCAACATGAACCGGCCATGAGAGAGGGCGTGAAGGTCGTTGGCCGTCACCGCCAGATTCATCGGGTTGCGGGCGAAGGCCACGGCGATACCGGTCCCGAGCTTGAGGCGTTCGGTGTGCTCGGCCGCCAGTGCCAAGGGAAGGAAGGGGTCGTGGCTGGTCTCGGCCGACCAGATGCCGTCATACCCGACCCGCTCGGCCAGAACCGCCGATTCGATGACTCCACTCGGGTCGAACCCGAGACCCCCGTCCACGTCCATGGGATGCCACGGTAGCCCGGGGACCAGGCCGTAGGTATCGGCGGGAGTTGGAGTCAGGTTGCGCAATCGACGTCGCGCGTCCCAGAATTTGCAGGTGGCCGATCATCTGACTCCTGGTCGTCCGGCGTCGGACGAGCCGACCGGCACCCCACGGCGGGAAGGAGCCCGTCAAGTCCCCGAGTGGCCCGTCGGCGAGGGCTCCGCCATCCGGTTGGAATCTTCCGTCGCCGGCCGTGGCGATCTTCCGCAGGACCCGACTGCAGGAAGCTCCCTCATTGCCGGTGGCTCAGGGACGGTGACCGATGAGGACCGGACCCGCTACGGAGTTCTGCTCGACCGAGCCGCCGAGCGCGGGCTGCTGGCCCCCTACGACTACGAGATGCGGCTGCGCGACCTGGCCTCGGCCACCACTATCGAGCAGATGAACCGGATCGTCACCGAGCTTCCGGCGTTCACCAGGGTGGCGGGGGCGACGGCGCGCAACAATCGCAGTCCATCCGACCCCCGCATCCCATCGAATCGGCCGCCGTTCTCGGCGGCCGCTCAGCAGCGGCGGGCCCGCCTGTGGTTGATGGTGGCCATCGTGATGGTGGTGGCGGTCGCCTCGCTGCTGTTTCTCTCGATCTATACCCGGCACGTCGTCCACAACCGCAACTCGGGACTGCCGGTGATCACCCAGCCCGTCAGTGGCCTTCGCCTCTGAGGAACTGCTCGAGCTCGGCGGCGATCTCGTCGCCGCTGGGTACCTCGATGTCGAGGCCCCCGGTGCTGGTCTCCTCTGAGTCGAGGGCGGCCTCGAGGCGGCGGACCATCTCCAGGTGGTCGGGATTGGCCCCGATGAGCTCGTCCACCTGTTGCCTCGACGCCTCGCCGGCCCCGCGGAGGGAGGCCGTGTCGAGCACCGTTCCGGTCACGGCGCACAGCCCCTCGATCAGGGTTGCGCTGGCCTCGGGGTAGGGCATGGCCGACACGTAGTGCGGAACCCGAGCCCACAGCCCGATCACCGGTATGCCGGCATTGCCGAGGGAGACCTCGAGCGCCGCCTGCACGCCGGCCGGGACCTCGAGGGTCCCGTGCACGGTGCCCACCCGTCCTGCCAGTTCCACCGACTGAGGAGGGACCGTCGAAGCCAGGCGGACCGGCCGGGTGTGTGGAGTGGGCGCCGGAAAGGCTCCGAGCCCGACCACCGTGCGCACCTGGAGGTCCTGAGTCAGGCCGACGACGGCATCGATGAAGGTCGGCCAGCGGAAGTCAGGCTCGGGACCGGTCAGGTACAAGATGTCCGCTCCCACCCGGTCCTTTCCTGCCACCAAGCGGATGGCCGGCCAGGTCAGCTCGGTGGTGACACCATCCACCAGGCGGGCGATCGGACGGCGGGCGCGCTGATCGACCAGCAACTCGGTGTCGAAGGAGGCGACGATCGTGGTCGGCGACGAGGTCAACAGCTCGGCGATGGCCGCCGACGCCCCCATCCCCGCATCCACCCATCCCTCGAGAGCGACGACCAGCACGGGCCGGGACAGCCGAACGTCGACGGGTTCTCCCCACTCCGGATCGAATTCATACAGGGATGTCGGATTGCGATCGGTCACAGAGACTCCACTTCGGCCAGTGCCCGTTCACCGAGTCGCCCGACATGGGCGGCAAACTGCTCCACACCGGAACGGTCGCCGGCAGCTGCGCCACCGGCGTAGCGCACATGGACCCCTTGGAGGATACAGGCCAACTTCCAGAATCCGAACGCCCGGTAGTACGCGATCTGCGACACATCGCGCCCGGACGCCGCCGCGTAGCGGGCCAAGAGCTCCGCTCGTCGGGCGAATCCCGGCAGGGTGGTCGGGGCAACGCCGAGGAGCGCCGGATCGCCGTCCTCGGGCTCCGCCCAGTACACCGACAGCAGCCCGAGGTCGGCCAACGGATCGCCCAGTGTGCAGATCTCCCAGTCGAGGATGGCCCGCACGTTGCCGTCGTCATCGAGGACGGTGTTGTCCAACCGGTAGTCGCCGTGGACGATGGACACGCCCTGCTGCTCGGGGATCCGGGCGGCGAGCAGCTCGTGCACACGGTCGACGACTGCAGGCCCGGGTTGGCCGTCGAGAGTCGACTGGCTGAACTGCCCGTGCCACCGCTTGAGCTGCCGGGCGATGTAGCTGTCGCGCCGGGCGAAGTCCCCGAGCCCGACGGCATCGACATCCACCGAGTGGAGCTGGGCCAGCGTGTCGATGAGCGAGTGGCCCGCCCGGGCCCGGCCGGCTTCGCTCAATTCGGCCGCTGCCCGCTCGTCACGGACGATGTGGCCCTCGACGAACGACATCACGTAGAAGGGCGCGCCGTTGACGGCTTCGTCGGTGCACAGCCCCAAGGTCCGCGGTACCGGGACGCCGGTAGGAACCAGGGCGGTGATCACCGTGTATTCCCGTTTCATGTCGTGGGCGGTGGGAAGCACATGACTCACCGGTGGGCGTCGGAGCGCGTAGGACTGCCCCAATCGGTCGGTCACCCGATAGGTGAGATTGGAACGACCACCGGCAATCAGCTCGAAGCTGAACGGGGGCTCGGCCGAGGGGATGGTCGCGGACATCCAGGCGGAGACCCCCTCACGATCGACTCCCTCGACGGCGATCTCGGCGGTCGGCGGGCCAGCTCCCATGCCGTACGACGCTACCCGCGCCGCGATACGGCATCGGGGCAGGCCCGGAACACCGGCCCCGGCCGGTCCCGGCGGCGGCGCGACACGTCCGACTCTGCGCTCCCCGAGGTCAGCTCGCTCGAGGGTGGCCGACGGCGGAAATGGTCCCGGTATGGTCGTGCAGATGATTGACGTCACTGATGCCACATTCGAAGCAGAGGTGCTCCAGCGGTCCGCCGAGGTGCCGGTGGTGGTGGACCTGTGGGCGCCCTGGTGTGGACCCTGCCAGACCCTCGGGCCGATCATCGAGCGGGTGGTGGCGGCCACGGACGGCGCCGTAGCGCTGGCCAAGGTCAACGTCGACGAGAACCCGGCGATCTCGGGGAGCTTTCAGGTGCAGTCGATCCCCGCCGTCTTCGCTTTGAAGGACGCCAAGGTGGTGGACCGGTTCATCGGCGCCCAGCCCGAGGCCGTGGTCGAGGAGTTTGTGGCCAGACTGGCCCCGCAGCCATCGGAAGCCGATCGACTGGTGGCCGAGGGGGTGAGTTCCGGGACCGAGGAGCCTCTGCGCAAGGCCCTCGAGCTGCAACCCGACCACGGTGGCGCCATCGCTGCGCTGGCGTCCATGATGATCGGTCGGGGCGAGTCCGACGAGGCCATCGCCCTGCTCGGTCGGATCCCCGAGACCCCAGAGACCCGGCGACTGGCGGCGGAGGCCCGCCTGGTCTCCCAGAGGGTCGACGTGGATGCCGTCCGAGTCGAGCAGCTGCTGGACGGGCTGCTCGACCGGGTCCGCGAGGACCCGGCTGCCCGCCAGGAGTTCGTCGATCTGTTGGAGACCCTCGGCCCCGATGATTCCCGTACGACCGAGTACCGCAAGGCGCTGGCTGCCCGATTGTTCTGACGGACGGCTGCTCCGGTGGCGTCGCCGCCCGGTACGGCCCGGCAGCCCGATAGCGTCCCTGCCGTGCGCGCCACCGGGTTGGCCCTTGGGGACAAACCCTTCGACATCACTCACCGGGCCCTGGTCATGGGCATCCTCAATCGCACCCCTGACTCCTTCTACGACCACGGGGCGACCTTCGCACTCGACGATCTGGTCCGCCGTGCCGAAAAGCTCGTGCTCGACGGCGCCGACCTCCTCGATGTAGGTGGGGTCAAGGCTGGACCTGGGCCGGCGGTGGACGAGGCCGAGGAGCTCGACCGGGTCGTTCCCGCCATCGAGGCCCTTCGGGCCCGCTTCGACATCGCCCTGTCGGTCGACACCTGGAGGGCGTCGGTGGCCAAGGAGGCCTATGCCGCCGGCGCAGTGATGGGCAACGACATCAGCGGCTTCTCCGATCCCCTGTACCTCGAGGTCGCCGCCGCCGCCGGAGCCACCGTGGTGGCCACCCACATCCGGCTCGGTCCCCGTATCCCCGATCCGGAGCCCGTGTACCACGACGTGGTCGACGCGGTGAGCACGTACCTACTCGAGCGGGTGTCGTGGGCGCGCGCTGTCGGGTTGACCCCTGACCGCATCGTCCTCGACGCCGGCCTCGACCTCGGCAAGACCGCAGAGCAGTCACTGCTGCTGTTGCGAACGTCGGGCCAGCTGGCCTCCCTCGGGTACCCGCTCCTGCTGTCTGCGTCGAACAAGACGTTCCTCGGGGCGGTCCTGGGCCTGGGGATCGGCGACCGGGCCGAAGCGTCGTTGGCTGCCACGGCGCTGGGGGCCGCCCTCGGCTGCCGGATCATTCGGGTGCACGACGTCGCTGCCCACCGACAGGTGTGCGCCACCCTGGCCGCCATCGAGTCAGCGCGGGACGATGCCGGCGCATCGGTGGGCTCGTAGTGTGGCTGGGGCCATGAGTGCGACCAAGGCCGCCGCCGTCACCGCCGGATCCGAGACCGCCGCCCGGGCGGTCTATCTGGTCAAGGGGAACGACCCCTCCCTGGTGGCCCAGGCCGCCCATGGCCTCACCGAGCGCCTGGTCGATGGGGGCGACCCGTCGCTGATGGTCGAGGAGTTCGGGGGCCCAGGCGTCGACCAGTTCGACGTGGGGGCGGTCATCGACGCCTGCACGACGCCTGCCTTCCTGGTGGATCGGCGGGTGGTGGTGGTGCGCGAGGCGGGCCAGCTGACATCCGGCGACGCCAAGCGACTTGTGGAGTACCTGGACGACCCCTTGCCCACCACGGCGTTGGTGCTGGTGGGCGGCAGCGGCACCATCCCTCAGGCCCTGGTCAAGGCGGCCGGCGCGGTCGGTGAGGTGGTCGACACCTCGGTGGGGACGGGAAGGGCGAAGTCCCAGTGGTTGGTCGATCACCTGAAGGGCGGCCCCGTCCGCCTGGAGGGACCGGCCGCCGCCCGGCTGTCCGAGCACCTCGGCGAGGACATGGGTCGGCTCGAGGGCTTGCTCTCCACCCTGGCCGCCGCCTACGGGGTCGGGGCCACGGTGTCACTCGACGACCTCGAGCCCTTCCTGGGTGCGGCGGGCGCTCTGGCCCCGTGGGACCTCACCGATGCAATTGACGCCGGCGAGACGGCCAAGGCACTCACCGTGCTCCACCGGATGTTGGAGGCCGGCGATTCCCATCCCCTGGTGGTGATGTCGGTTCTCCACCGGCACTATCGCCAGATGCTGCGCCTCGATGGTGCGGGGGCGACCTCGCCTGAGGAGGCTGCCCGGCTGTTGGGACTGCGGAGTGCGTTCCCGGCCAAGAAGGCCCTGGCCCAGTCGCGGCGATTGGGGACGGCGCGGATTGGTCGGGCCATCCAACTGCTTGCCCAAGCCGACCTCGGTCTACGAGGCACCACTGCGCTCTCGGGAGATGTGGTGCTCGAGGTGCTGGTGGCCCGGCTCAGCCGGTTGGTCCGTCAGCGCCGGTAGGGGACGGCCAGTCGTCGGGAGCGGGGCCGGGAGTCGGCCGACTCCTCCGTCTTGTCGTCACTCGTCCGGTCGTCACTCGGCTGATCCTCGTTCGCCTGGTCGCCGGTTGCCTGATGGTCGGCGTCGGCAACGTGTTCCGTCCAGTGAGATCCGTCCCAGTAGCGGATCTGGTGTCGTCCGGAGGGATCTGTCTTCCAGCCGGCGGGAGCGGTCGGGACATCCTTGGCCTCGACGTTGCCCTCGGCTTGCTCGACGTGCTCAACCTTGTCCTCAACGGCCGGGCTGGTGCCTTGCTTCCGGCGGCCGGTCAGTTGGAAGGACAGGATCCGGCTCAGGCGCGAGCGGTCCGTGCGGCTCCCTTCGCTGCTGGAGGTGGTCGCGACCTCGTCGGCCTCGACGCCTTCGGCTTGTTCGACGTCCTCGATTGTCTCCTGAACGGCCGGGCTGGTGCCTTGCTTCCGGCGGCCGGTCAGGCGGTAGGACAGGATCCGGCTCAGGCGCGAGCGGTCCGTGCGGCTCCCTTCGCTGCTGAAGGTGGTCGGGACCTCGTCGGCCTCGACGCCTGCCGCTTGTTCGACGTCCTCGATTGTCTCCTGAACGGCCGGGCTGGTGCCTTGCTTCCGGCGGCCGGTCAGGCGGTAGGACAGGATCCGGCTCAGGCGCGAGCGGGGCGTGTGGCTCCCCTTGTTGCTGAAGGTGGTCGCGACCTCGTCGGCCTCGACGTTGTCCTCGACTTGCTCGACGTCCTCGATGTTGTCCTCGACGGCCGGGCGGGTGCGTTGCTTGGGGCGGTGGGACAGGGTGAGGCCCAGGTGCAAGCGGGCCGTGCGGCTCCCCTTGTTGCTGAAGAAGGTGCTGCTGATGTCGACCGGTCCGGACGGGGCCGACGGCGTGGCTTCCTCGACCACCGGCTCCTCGTGAGGCCCGACCGTCTCTGCGAGGCTGTCCGATCCCAGGGGGGCCATCGTCGTTGTGGCCCGGTCGTCTTGGCGGTGGATCTCGTCGACATGTCCGGCGCCGGCCAGCGCCACGAGCTTGGGTCGGGCCATGAAGGCGTACAGGGCGAGGCCGACGATGGGAAGGAGGAGGACCAGGATGAGGTAGGCGGGCTTGCTCTCCTCGGCCTGGCGCCATACCCGCCCGGGTTGGCGGATGATGTCGAAGGCGCCGAGGAGCATCGACGCCCCCACGAGGAGTGCGACCAGTTCGAGGGAGAGATTGATGGTGGCGATGATCTGCCCACTCATGATCCGCGGCCTCCTGCTGTTCGATTCTTTTCGGTTTGATCGTGCTTGTCTGTGTGACGCCGGATGGAGGGACGCCGATGGCCAGGTCGTCCGGCGGCGCTGTGGATGGGGCTGGTCTGAGGTGGAGCGGTTGTGCTCAACCCGTCGATGAATGATTCGATGTGGGATCTATCGACGTCGGCGGGGCACTTCTGTAGCGCCAGGTCGAGTATTTGTCTGAGGCTGAGCGTCCACGGGCTCAACGGAAATCCCTCGATGCGGGGACCGGGCCGAGGTCGAGGGGATCGAATCGCTCGGCCACCAGGGTCATCGATCCTTCGGACCGTTCGATCCGCCCTCGCACCAGCAGGGCCGGGCACGACCTGGCCACCGGCTTCCACCGGAGCCAGGCGCCACGGGAGCAGACGATGTTGACCATGCCGGTCTCGTCCTCGAGGTTCAAGAAGACGGCACCGTGCGCGCTCTCGGGTTGCTGGCGGTGGGTCACCACACCGCCCACGGTGATCCGGTCCCCGGTCGCCCTCGATCGCAGTGCCTCGGTGGGGAGGACCCCACGCCGGTTCAGCCGATCGCGGGCCAGTTCCATGGCGGTGGTGTCCGGCGCCATGCCGAGGGACCACAGGTCATCGGCCACCCCCTCCCACTGGGTGGGGGTGGGAAGGGGCGGTGGGTCCGATCCGGTGATCACGCCCGGGAGCCGGTCCGCAGTGGCCTGGGAGGCCGCGCCCGCGCCCCATACCAACGACCGTCGATGCGGCTCACGGGGCGATGGGCCGGGCCCGGTCGGCCCGGTCGGTGGGCCACTGCCTTGTCGGGGGCGATCGGGGCTGAGACTGTCGAGCGCTCCTGCCGTGGCCAGTGCCTCCAGCTGCGGGCGGGTCACGTCCGCTCGGCGGACCAGGTCCTCCATGCTCGACCACGGGCCTGCTTCGGCGATCCTCGTCGCCGTCTCGCTGCCGATGCCGCGCACCGAGGACAGTCCCAGGCGTATGGCGGGACCGGTCGGTCCCGCGCCGTCCCGCCCATGGTGCTCGGGTCCGATCTCCTCGAGGCTGGCATCGGCCAGACCGGCATTCACATCCGGACGCCGGACGGTCACCCCGTGGCGCTTGGCGTCGGCCACCAGGCTCTGGGGGGACCAGAACCCCATGGGCTGGGCGTTCAACAGCCCGGCGGTGAAGGCGGCGGGGTAGTGCACTTTGCACCAGGCGGTGGAGTACACCAGGTGGGCGAAGGCCACGGAGTGGCTCTCGGGGAATCCGAAGTTGGCGAAGGCGGCCAGCGCTGCGTACACCTGCTCGGACACTTCGGCCGAGACCTGCTTGGCGGCCATGCCGGTGAACAGCCGATCGCGGAGACGGGCCATCCGTTCCCCCGACCGCTTGGCACTCATCGCCTGGCGCAGTTCGTCGGCCTCGGTGGGCGTGAACCCGGCCACATCGATGGCGATCTGCATCAGCTGTTCTTGGAAGAGGGGCACGCCGAGCGTCCGCTCCAGGGCGGGTTGCAAGAGTGGATGCAGATAGGTGATCGGCTCGGTCTTGTTGCGCCGTCGGATGTAGGGGTGGACGGCGTGGCCCTGGATGGGGCCGGGGCGGATGAGGGCGACCTCGATGGCCAGGTCGTAGAAGCACTGGGGCTGCACGCGGGGGAGCGTGTTCATCTGGGCACGCGACTCGACCTGGAACACCCCGACGGTGTCGGCCCGGCACAGCAGGTCGTAGACTTCGGGTTCCTGGTCGAGGCGGGCCAGGTCGATCTCGACGTGGTGGAACTCCCGTACCAGGTCGACCATGTTGTGCAGAGCGGTGAGCATGCCCAGTCCCAGAAGGTCAAATTTGACCAGCCCGGCGGCGGCACAGTCGTCCTTGTCCCACTGCAGCACGCTCCGGCCGGGCATCCGTCCCCACTCCACCGGGCAGACCTCGACCACTGGTCGATCGCAGATGACCATGCCTCCGGAGTGGATGCCGAGGTGTCGGGGGAAGTCGAGCAGATCGGTGGCCAGGTCCCGCACCAACGGTGGGAAGTCGGTCCGCTGGTCGAGCGGCTCGCCCCGGTCGACCGACTTCGACCACCCGTCCACCTCCTCGATCGTGTGCCCGAGTGCCTTACCCACGTCACGCAGGGCCGACCGCGAGCGGTAGGTGATCACGTTGGCCACCTGGGCGGCGTGCAGCCGGCCGTAGCGCTCGTAGACGTACTGGATGACCTCTTCACGCCGGCCCGACTCGATGTCGATGTCGATGTCCGGAGGTCCGTCGCGGGCCGGGGAGAGGAAGCGCTCGAACAGCAGCCCGAGGTCGACGGCGTCGACGTTGGTGATGCCGAGGGCGTAGCAGACGGCGGAGGTGGCCGCCGAGCCGCGGCCCTGGCAGAAGATGTCCTGGCGTCGGCAGAACATGACGATGTCCCAGACGGTCAGGAAGTAGCCGGGAAACCCGAGCTGCCCGATGATGGCGAGCTCGCGGTCGAGTTGGGCCCACGCCCCCGACACCCGTTCGGCCCCCCGTGGCCCGTACCGGTTGTTGGCTCCCCGTCGGACCAGCTCGATCAACCAGGTCTGCTCGGTGTGCCCGCTCGGTACGGGGAAGTCGGGGAGCCGTGGTGCCACCAGGCGCAGGTCGAACGAGCACAGGGCGGCGATCTCCGCCGCCTGTTCGACCACCCCCGGCCACCGGGCGAATCGCCGCAGTTGCTCGCCCTCGCCGCGCAGGCAGGCGGTGGCCGACGAGGGGAGCCACCCTTCGAGGTCCCCGAGGGTCCGCCGGGCCCGGACGGCGGCCAGCGCGGTGGCCAGGGGGAATCGGGCCGGGGTGGCGTAGTGCACGTTGTTGGTGGCCACCGGGGCCACCCCGCGCTCGATGGCCAGCAGGGCCAGGGCATCGTTGCGGGTGGCGTCGATCGGGTTGCCGTGGTCCCACAGCTCGACGGCCAGGTGGTCGCGACCGAACCGTCCGATCAGATGATCGAGCGCCTGGGCCGCGGCGGCCGGCCCGTCGGTGGTGAGGGCGGTGGCCAACGCTCCTTTGCGGCATCCGGTGAGGATCTGCCAGTGGCCGCCGTGACGATCGGCCAGGTCGTCCAGGGTGACGATCGGCTTCCCCTTCTCCCCACCGTCCAGGTGGGCCTGGGCGATGGTCCGACTGAGCCGGGCATAGCCCTCGGGATCCCGGGCCAGCACGACCAGGTGGGTGCCGTCCGGATCCGGTACGCCGGTACGGACGGGCGGGGTGCCCGCCCCGGTGATGGTGAGCTCGGCGCCGAACACCGTGGCCAGGCCGAAGGCCCGGGCCGCCTCGGCGAAGCGCACCACCCCGTACAGACCGTTGTGGTCGGTCAGGGCGACCGCGGACAGGCCCAGTCGGACCGCCTCGGCGGCCAGTTCCTCAGGATGGCTGGCACCGTCGAGGAAGGAGAAGTTGGAGTGGGTGTGTAGCTCGGCATAGGCCATCTGCTGGTGCCGGTCTCGATCATCCGTAGGTGGCTTCGACCCACCAGCGACCCCGTTCGACCAGCAACAGGTGGGCCTCGCCGCCGGTGACCGCCTGCATGCGCGCGCCTCTGCGTCGGGACCGCGACCACCACCGCTCCTCGGACGGCCATGGGCCGGCCCAGGCGGTCACCACCGCCCAGGGACCCTTCTCCACCGACAGGCGGTGCGGGCCGGCGGTGAGCAGACCCCGCCCGGATACCGACACCGGCTGCCCGTCGGCGTCGGCCAGCTCGGCGGGGATAGGAGCGGGATGCACGACTGTCGGCGCCGGCGACGGGATCTGGCCGGGCCATGGAGCGACGAGGGTGGGGTCCACGTGGTTCTCCCGGGCATTCCAGGTGACGAAGCGGGCACGCTGGGCCGGCCCGCGGCCCCCTTGCAGGCGGGCCGTCACCACGCCGTCCGCGCCGATGAGGTCCTGGACCGCGGCCAGGGCCCGACCGGCCCTGACATCGGCGTCACTCACCCCGCCCCAAAACCCGGATTCACCCACCACGGCGCGGTCGCCCCGCGCTCTCGAGCTCTGCTCGTCGATCCGCCGTCCGGCCGCCGGATGGCCCGGATGGCTCAGGTCACCGCTGCGGCCACCGGCCACCCTGTGGCAGGTGACCCCGTCGGCTCCGAACCGGCCGAGCACATGGGACTCGGGAAGCGCGGCGAAGTCGCCAAGGGTGCGGATGCCCAACCGGGTCAACAGTTCGGCCAGTTCGGGATGGCCGAGGATGCCGACCGGAAAGGGGGCCAGGAACCCGGGGGTGCCCCCCGGGGGAACGACCTGGCCGCTGCGGGCGGCGAGGTCGGCGGCGAACAGCCCGTCGGCCACCCCGACCTCGACGGCGGTGATGTCGGAGACGGCGTCGGCCACCGATCGGGCCAGCGGGCCTTCGCCGCCGAAGTAGCGGGACGGGCCGCGGGCCGGAAGCGAGCAGATGCCGGGACGCACGGTGGTGACCCACGGGCAGTACGACTCAACGGTGCCGATCACCGTGACGAACAGCCGGAGTGCGGCTCCATCCTCGTCCTCGTCGAGGAGGTCGGGACAGCGGACGACGAGGAGGCGGTTCATGCCCGTGCCATCGGGCCCGTCACAGCCTGCTCCGCGACGTCACCGGGGGCGTCCGCCACCGACCCGGTGGTCGATGGCATCCACAGGTGGTGGTGGCGGGGACGCGCGGCCGACCGTCTGCCGGTGGCCGTCACCGTCATCCGCCGGCTGTGCAGGTACCCGTCGCCGGTGCCGACGCCGTCCCAATGCATATCGCTGACGCTCAGATGCGTATCTGGGTGCTCGGGCCATCCGGACCGCCCCGGCACCACCACCAGGACGGCCAGGCGCTCTCTGGTCCTGGCCACCAGTCTGCGGGCCATGGCGGGGCGTGGTGCGAAGGGAGGACAGAGCACCACCAGGTCGACGCCGTCGATCAACGTGGCGGCGACTTCGGCCCAGGCCGCACCCGGACGGGGGACCACCGCCAACCGGGCCAGGTCCACGCCGATGTCGTGGGCGGCCACCGCCCCCAGGCCCGGGAGCCCGACCAGGGCGCACCACGAGCCCGCCCCCGACGCTGCGGCCAGGAGGGCCAGCGCCACGCTGATCCCGCCGCCACTCCCGTCCGGGCTGCCGGGGAGGGCCAGGCCGCTGACCACGATGGTGCTGCCCCGGCGCAGGCTGCCGTCGGGGAACAGGCCGACGAGGGGTGGGAGGACAGGGAGGAGGCGGGTCTGGCTCGACGAAACAGGCCGGGTTCGCTCGGCCAGGAGGGCCAGGGACTCCCCGGCCCTCCTGCGGACCGGGCCACCGTCCCCCTGCTGGCTGGTCGGGGATACGAACATATGTTCGTAGAGTACTGCCAGAGGTTTGCTTCGGCCAGTGGGCCTCAACAGCCCATCTGCGGTCCACACTGTGAGCCCGAACTGATCGCTATCATGTGGTCACCAGAGAGAGGAGGTGGTCCAACTGAGCAGTCAACGTTTTGGGACCCTGGAGGTGGCTGGCCGCTAAGGCGGCTCGCTGTACCACCTGGCGAAACCCAGCCAGACACCCACCGGGCGACCTAGCCGGACCCAGGTCCCATCCGGCGCCTCACGGGAGTTCCGGTGCACTCAATCAGCAATTTCGACCTGTAGGGCGTCTCTTCGGAGGCGCCCTACAGGCTTTCAGGGCCCCATGGTGGTCTCGTCGACGTCGAGGGCTTCACGCACCCCGTCGGCAACCCGTTCGCTGATCTTCCGTCGGGTCAACAGGAGGTCCAGCTCGGTCCGCTCGGCCCTGATGACCTGCTTGCGGAGTTCACGCTCGGCGCCGAGGTAGCCCGTGGCATCGGTGGCGGAGCCGATCCCGTCCCCGGGACCATCCCCGTCAACGGCACCAGAGCTCATTGCCTCGAGTCTGCGGTCGATGCGGGCGAGTTGGGCCTCGTAACCGATGCGAATCCGGTCCACCACCTCGGGAGGGAACCGATCGCTCCGAGTCACGCCATCGATGTGGGACAGCGCGCTCACCGTCAGTCGACGCCGTGCTTCGGCCACCAACACCATGTCCTGCTCGTCCCGTGTCACCAGACCGAGGCGCCGGATGAGCCCGGGGAGGGTCAGGCCCTGGCCGATCAGCGTGGCCACGATGACGGCGAAGGTGAGAAACACCAGTAGATCTCGTTCTGGAAAGCTCAGGGGCAGGGCGAGCGACGCTGCCAGGCTCACGGCACCACGCATGCCGGCCCAGCCCACCACAGTGGTCTCTCGCCACGATCGGCCGGAACGTCGGGTTGCGCCGAAGAGCCGTTGTCCGCCGGGCAACGCGGTTGCTGCGAATATCCACGCCATGCGCACCACGATCACGACGCCGACCACGGCCAGGGCCTCGATGATCAGCGAGCCGGACTCGCGGTTGGTCAGGCTGTCGAGAATCGGCCGAAGTTCCAAGCCGATGAGCAGAAACGACATCCCGGTCAGGAGGAAGACGATCAGGTCCCAGATCTCGCGTTGTTGCAACCGGGCTGCCGCCGTCAGCGATCCCGAGCCGTAGCGACCGAAGTAGAGACCGGTGGCGACGACGGCCAGAACCCCGGACGCCCCCAGCTTGACGGCGGGCAGGTAGGCGGCAAAGGGAAGGATCAACAGCATGGTGTTCTCGATCACCGGCGTCTCGGTGAAACGAAGCATGCGACACCCGAGCCACCCCACGGCGATGCCGATGATCAGCCCCACCACCACCGCAAGGGCGAACTTTCCGAGTACGTCGACCACGGTGAACGCCGATCCCACTGTGGCGATGGCCACCTGGTAGGCGGTCAATGCAGTGGCGTCGTTCATCAAGCCCTCACCGCCGAGGATCGTCACCAGCCGGCGGGGGAGACCGAGCTTTCCGGCGATCTGGGTGGCGGCCACCGAGTCGGGCGGCGAAACGATGGCGCCGAGGGCAAAGGCAACGGCCCAGTTCATCCCACCGACCAAGGTGTGGATGACCACGGCGACCGACACCATGGTGGCCAGCACCAGTCCGACGGCCAGCAGGAGGATGGGCCGCAAGTGCGAGCGAAGCTCGCTTGCGGACGTGTCGAGCGATGCGTCGTAGATCAGCGGTGGTAGGAATACCAGCAGGACGAGGTCGGGTTGGAGTTGGATCCGGTGCTGCGTCGGTATCAACGCCACGCCGATGCCGGCGATCACCAACAGGATGGGGTACGCGATCCGCAGTCGGTCGGCGATGGTGGCGATCACCACGATCCCGATGAGCAGCCCCAGGCCGTCGGCGATACTGATCATGGGCGAGCGCCGTGGTCAACCGGAGGACGGATCAGGGCGTGTGGCAGACGGCCTCGACGTTGTTGCCGTCCGGGTCACGAACGAAGGCACCGTAGTAGTCGGGGTGGTATTCCGGCCAGATGCGGGGTTGGTGCAGCACCTCGGCACCGGCGGCCACGGCGGCATCGAAGAACACGGTGACCGATATCCGGTCGGGGGCGACAAAGGCGATGTGGGATTCGCGGAACCCCGCTCCGGCCGGGCCCTGCGCGATCCAAAAGGTGGGCCTCGGAGGGATGCCGTAGCCGATGACCTCCCCGAAGTCCATGACTCGTCCTCCTCCGAGCGGAGCCAGCACGGCGTCGTAGAACGCGGCACTGGCCGCCAGGTCGGAGCACAGCATCGAGACATGGTCGATCATCCGCACATCTTGACACTGGAGCGGCGTGCCGCGACGGCCGCCGTCGCCCGGATCCGGACCACCGGCATCGGCCTCGCTCATCGGGCCGCCTCGGTCCGGGACAACAGCGGGATGGCGGGACCCGGTCAGCTCTGTTGAGCTTCTTCCACCGTGAGCTCGGCGGCCGGGTCGGCTTCGAGACGGGCGTCAGGGATGGGAAGCCCGCTGCGGACCGAGTAGCCGAAGGTTCCGCCCTCGAGCCGCTGCTCGGCGCGGTTCAAGGCCGCCAGCCGCTCGCGCAGACCGGCAACGACAGCGTCGTCTCCCGCCTCGGCTGTGAGCCGTTCTGCCGGATCGGTGAGATCTCCGGACTCGTTGGCGGCGGCCCGGTCGTCGCGGGCGTCAGCGGCCGTCTCGTCGAGCAGTGTCTCCACGCGGGTCCGTTCGGCCTGCAGGAGCGCCCGAGCGTGCTCTTGGTCCATCCGTGCCTCCCGGCGACGATGCATCAGCCCCGAGTGGTCTCACCACTCTCTGCTCCCCAACGGTATCCGAAACGGTGACGCCGCCAGCCCGCTGGGCTGTCGTCGCAACGACGGGACCGGCGAGGGGTTCAACGCGGCCACATCGCACGGGTGCCGGATCGCCGCTCGAGTGCTTCGAGCGGCCAAAGAACTGTAACCGCCGGGTGAACCCGCTCAATCGTGGGCCCGCTCGGTGGCCAAGCGGGCGGCTTCGGTGGTCAGGTAGTGCTGCTCGCGGAGGTTGGTGGTTCGACGGGCCGCATCCCGGAACTCGGCGACGGCGGCGTCTGTGTCGCCGGCCTGCTCGAGGAGGTGGGCGCGCACGGAATGGATGCGGTGGTGGTCGCCGAGGCGCTCGTCCAGGCCGTCGAGCAGGGCCAGGCCGGCACCCGGCCCCTGGACCATTGCGGTGGCCACGGCCTTGTTGAGGGTGACCATCGGATTTCCGGTCATCCGCTCGAGGAGGCCGTAGAGGGAGAGGATCTCAGGCCAGTCGGTGTCCCCGTAGCTGGCGGCCTGGTCATGTACGGCGGCAATGGCCGCCTGGACCTGGTACTCGCCCACCTGTCCCCGTCGGAGGGCCTCGGTGATCAAGGCCACCCCCTCGGAGATCAGGCCCCGGTCCCAGCGGGTGCGCTCCTGCTCGGCCAGGGGGACCAGTTCGCCGTCGGCCCGGGTCCGGGCCGGGCGACGGGCGTCGGTGAGCACCATGAGGGCGAGCAGGCCAGCCACCTCGGGGTCCTCGGGCACCGCGGCACGGACGCCTCGGGCCAGGCGGATGGCTTCCCCTGACAGGTCCGTGCGGGACAGGTCGGGGCCGCTGCTGCTGGCGTACCCCTCGTTGAACAGGAGGTAGAGGACGTGGAGCACCGACCGCATCCGTTCGGCACGCTTGTCGGGCTCGGGGAGGCCGAACGGTTCGTCCGACGCCTTGACCTTGGCCCGACTGATTCGCTGGGCCATCGTCGCTTCGGGAACCAGAAACGCGGCGGCGATCTCACGGGTCGTGAGACCGCCGACCGCCCGCAGGGCGAGCGGGATGGCCGAGGCGGGCGACAAGGAGGGATGACAGCACATGATCATGAGGATCAACGTGTCGTCCCGCTCCGAAGGCGGGTCAGGTGGAGTCCGCGACCACGAGGCAGCCAGATCCTCCCGCGTCCGCCGGGCATCGTCGCGGCGGAACTGATCGACCATGCGCCGAGACGCCACCCGGATGAGCCATGAACGTGGATTGTCCGGCTCGCCCTCGACGGGCCATTGGGTGGCCGCAGCCAGGAGTGCTTCCTGCACGGCATCCTCGGCGCTGGCGAAGTTGCCGTATCGGCGGACCACCGCACCGAGGACCTGCGGCGCCAGTTCCCGCAACAGGCCCTCGGCGGCACCGCCGGTCACATCTCGGGGTCGGGGGCGCTCAGCACCTCGCGCACCTCGATGGGCTGACGGATCGGGACCCCGTTCTGCCCGGGCGCCGCCGACGCCTGGGCGGCGATGGCGATGGCCCGCTCGGTCGTCTCCACGTCCACCAGCCTGTATCCGGCGAGCAGCTCCTTCGACTCGGGGAAGGGACCATCGGTGATCACGGGGGCGGTGACACCGTCCGACAACACGAACCTGGCCAGCTCCGGTCCGGCCAGGCCCTGGGCATCGACCAGCTCGCCCCGCTCGGTGAGCTCCTGGTTCAGCGTCTGTTGGAACTCGATGTGGGCCTTGATGTCCCCTGGGGCCCACTCGGTCATGGGGAGGCACCCCGACCCGACCTCTCCGTAGTTCTGCAGCAGCATGAATCTCATGGTGGGCCGTCCTTCATGGTCAGGCGACGCTCCGGTGGCGCCGCTCACTCCTAGGTGGCTGGTGTCTTTCTCGGGTCTCGATTCGCGTTCTCCGAGGCGACC
>JADEYI010001191.1_pt1 | contig 21999 bp, 28 predicted proteins | sample 8542331 | NCBI WGS metagenome assembly JADEYI01 (sample SAMN16510988, study PRJNA670497) | mine drainage metagenome | isolation source: biofilm near Copperflume 1 | place: Germany: Marsberg coppermine Kilianstollen | collected 2018-02
TCTGGCGAGTCCAACAAGGGGTAGGAATTTGGCAGCCTTTACATGCAGCTTGTCTCCAGACGCACCTTAAGGTTTATAAAGCGTGTAATAATAGTAATATTAATATGCTGTCACGGTTGCGGCCAAGATCTTCCCCCTATCATTCCCGTACAGGTATGGATGGGACGTGGCCAGGTATTTGAATTCAATTTCGAAATGCGACAGACTGTACAGTGCAGAAAGGGAACTATATTGCATGCATTATAATTATTTATCAGATGAAGTGAACGCAGTACTGCAGGCTGATTTGTACTATGGTGTATATTTCGGGCAAATTCTGCAAATGTAACTTCAAGAGAAGTAGGATAATGAGACCTGAAATATTTGAATTCAAGCAAATTACATATCCATGGTGTGCCCAAAGTCAGCAGGCACTTGACACAGCCAAAAAGTACTTGGGAAGCCCCAAAACTACGTGCACAGCGAAAGAGACAATTACAAAAACACATCAGCAAGCATGGGAAAAGCACTTTGAAAAGGGGTGGCGTTCAGATGTGCACATACTATCATCAGCACATACGTGTTGCATCAACTTGTTGCGCCATGCCTGCAGTGCTCTTTGCAGACAGCTATAGGCACTAAGGTCAATTTAAAGGCTTGCCCACCTGAAATTTCAGCCTCAAAGCTACAGGCGCTGCTGATGTGTTCAGGCATGGTTTGCAATCATATTGGAATCTTTTCCCACAGCAACATTGCTTAAATTTGGATCAGTCTGCATCTCTGACCCAGCATGTTGTTTCCCACATCGACAAATATTCTGGGCTTTCCTGAGATCCTCACTGGCGCTTCTATTGACAATAATGCCGGTACTGCGCATGTTCTTCTTATCATATTTGTCGATAGCAGGCAGAGATTTCAAATTGATATTTAGACAAGGTGTCTTTCCTCAGCTGAGCCAGCCCCAGAATTATGCATATCTGCTCGTGAGCCAAGGAAACAATTGAGCGGGACAGCCAAACCTTCTACACCAGGGTCCTTATTCATAACCTGCATGTTAATCTGTACCCCTGCAATCGTTTCCGTAACTGGCGGCTCATCTCACATGATTTTTTTAGAAACAAATTATCAAGCACCTGCTGTTGCTGCACTTACTTTCCCACAGGCCCATTATCTTCGACTGCAGCTGCACCCACCTTTCAGCCATATTGTATCCTGCGCCCAGATGAAGTGCGCCAGGGAAGCCCTGACTGCACCTGGCAACATGTCCTATGGGTGTCCAATCAAGGCATTTTTGGGGCTCGATGCCTTCATCCGGCAACATATCCAAGGGTCCTTGATCAGAGCTTTCTCGGGACTCGGCGCCTTCATTCACCCCCATGAGAACCCTGCAACCTCCTGAGGGAAAGAAACATTCAGGCGGCGGCAGGGTCGACATCGGCCAGGCGCTCGAGCAGGGAGGTGGCCAGGGCGGAGGGGAACAGCGTGGTGCTGGAAAGTGCGTCGCCCGTTACGGGGGATGTTTGGTCCGCGCGCAGGTGCTCCTCGATGGACGTGCGCTCGTACGTGAAGCCGTCCGCCGCCGCCACCGGGTCGCGCAGCGGTGCCTGCAAGTCATGCGTACAGACCCTGAGACTAAATTACTTCTCCAGTTTCAGCAAAGAAACGAAGAGACACAGAGCATTGTAAGATTTCTTTGCGTGGGAGCTTGCTGTTTGCATATGAGAAAGTTGGCGGAAGCGAGCGCTGCATGCACGCTGTTGACTTCTGAGAGCATAGCAGCTACTGAGCTCTGAGAAAGCAAACAAGGTACACAAACCGCTGCGCCGCTGCCAACCATGAACTTGTTCCGCAATCATGGATTCAAACTGGATCATAAGAGTGTGTCCACATGGTTATATTTGGCTGCGAGACACGCAGTCTTGCTTTAGACAGCCTTTCCTGGACATGGAGCTGTGTTGCTGTGCAACAGGATTCCATTGAGATGTCTGGCATGCAGACTGCTTGAGGGAGGGCTGGTGCACCTTGGTGATGGGGTCGCAGAGGTCGCGCTTGATCGCCTCCAGGATGCGCGCCACGTCCTTCAGGCTCGGCCTCTTGCGGCCGCTCCTCCGCCCTGCCTCACCGCGCCCGTCCTGCCCATTACAAACGTGTGAGCGATATTTGACGCAATTCTTACATGAGCCCCACAACAGTTGTAGAATGGATTGCGCCCGGCCCGCTGCATGCACACGACTCCGCTTTGTAGATAGAAAAGATGAATGATTGGTAAGGACTACCATGTACTCAGACCTCCGTTAGCAGCCCACCAATCAGATGATAGTCTGCACCCGTCCTAGACACCAAGCTGCAATGACAGGAAAGCTGCACACTAGCGTTCACCAAAATGGTTGTACAGAAGAGAGCGCACCGCTTCGACTGCAGCAGCCGCCTCGCTGCCATCCCCGTCGGCGAAGGTGGGGTTGTCAAAGGTCTGCACGCCGCCTGCTGCGCCCTCGCCATCCTGCCCGGCACGCGGCCTGCGATTGCGGCCGCCGCGGCGGCGGCCCGTCGCCCTCTTGCCGCCTGTTCAACAGACACGCTGTCACCAATTACCAGCACATTATGATATACCAGGCACATGAACACTAGGCGTAACAGCTGCCAAGAGCCACAGGAGAACTCCCACACAGAGTCACAACTCGTCCGCACCATATTTGACACGAAATAGAGTTGGGTGCGCCCCTACACATCGTGACAAGTCTCCGGCACCACACTCCTCACAGAGCAAACTTGGATGCCCTTGTCCTGAGACCTTTAGGCATGCCACAAACTTTGACAGCAGAGCAACTTAGTGGGCATCCTCAGTGCATTCGGCAGAAAAGCAATTGTAACAGTTGCAGAAAATCACTGGACGCACCCTCCGCGCCATCAGCCTGCTCGGTGCCGCCCTGATTGAGTCCGGGCGCATCATCATTCGCTCCCGCTGCTTTCTCGCGCGGCCCCCGGCCTCCCCTGCGCCGGCGCTGCCCCTCAACCTGGTCACCATCTGCACAAGGCAACTATCCCTGTCAGAAACCTGATAAAATCTGATATGCCAATTCTTTGCCAAGAACTTGCAGCACACGCAGCAGTTGTAGATAACGTTTGGCTCTTCAGGGCTCATTTGTAATCCCTCGAAGCGATGAGACTGCACATTACATGGGAACAGCTCCAGGCATCAAGCCACTTCTTGAATCGATGAGCCCATGATGACTTGAGCCTGTTCCATGCAAAGTACAGAGAAGTGCCGCCCACTTTTTTTTTCTTAATGTTTGATATCAATCATGCTTGCAAAGCCATGACCGACAGCATGTAAAGACCCACCCCCAAAGCCGGGGGGCGCGGCTGCGGTACTGCGGCCCGACGGGGAGGCCCCTCCGACGGGTCCCCCATCCACACCATCCTCTTCATCGTCCTCGGACGCGGCATCGCGTGGCGCCGTGAAGTCGCGGCCGCTGCCGCCGCCTGCACGACGGCGTTCCCCACCACGAGTCCTTCCCCCTGCACTTGTTATTTGTATCGTCGGGGACAGATTTTTTGTTATTTTATACACACAGGACCCATGGTGAAGTGGATGTCCACTCTACATCTTGCAGTATCTTCGCCAGGGAGCAATTCATGTTCTGAGCAGGGGCAGACAGAGATGACTGGCTGTCCCATTGATTTGAAGGTGGCTTTTATGTAGTGTGAGGGCCAGCGATCGCCACAATTGGTACAATGTACCCCAAGGGGTTGCTCCTCCTTCACTTTGATCAGCTGTCCTCGAGCACGTCCATTGGTGCTCACATTATGAGCGCCCTTAGCCGGAACATTCCTCATTAGTAGGCTTGCGACATTTGAAAAGAACAATGAAACCCCTGTAGGATAAATGTAAACTCACCGCGGCGCTGGCGGGTCGGTCCGTTGCGCCCATTCTCACCGGCGTGCTGCTGCCCATCGGCGGGTGTCGCCTCTTCCCCATCTGTGTCCTCTGCGCTCTCATCCTGTGCGACACATGCACAGGCCATTGTGGCAAGCGCATTTGATGATAGTGGTGCACATGCACGCTGTCTTGATTGCACAGCGTGGCTGCCTCAATCAGCAGTGGAAAGATGGCACCCATCCAGAACATAGGCAACCCATGATGGATTGCACAATGTGCAAGCGTGCAAAACAGCAGAACATCAATATGCTGTGCAATTAAGAGGGCATGGATTCCTTTGACAAAAGTGCAGCAGCCTCACCTCAGCGCTGCTGTTGTCCGCTGCATGTCCCCGGCCGCGGCGGCGGCGGCCGCTGCGGCGCCTGCGCTCGGTCCCCTTGGGCCGCTCCGGTCGCGATGCCAGCCGCTCTTTCCGCTCCCGATCCGCCTCCTCTGCAATGCTATCCGCATCCTGATCGCATGCATGCACAGCCTTTGCTATCAACACGAGCCTGCAAACGCTCAGTGATACTGTGTCTATGCGTACTGGCCTTTAGAGAAACGTTGTACGCTGCAGAGGTGCAAGCATTTTGTGCTCAGTTGCGAAGCGCAAATGACGATCATATACAGTGTGGAGGAAGGCCCTGGCCGTTACATTGCTCAAGCTATAACCAAGAGAGGTTGAGGGCCCCACCAGTCCAGCGTCTTTCAGTGCCGGCTTGACAGTTTCCAAGGCTCCTTCGGCATCCTCTACAGCGCTCCTCAGGTCTGCCAGCTCCCTCTCCAGCGCCGGGCCTTGGTGTGCAAAGATTGCCTGCATGACACAAGACCGGCCGTATCAGCTGAGGGGCCACACCATCTTCAATAGCGGAATCGTCTGCATAGCCGAGTGTCTCCTGTTTGATATCACAGGATGCTGCGATGCATGCCTTGCAGAGGATGGGTTCAAGTCATAAACAGCCCAATTTCGAAAGCACGTTGTTCAAAAAGGCGCTGTCCAACAAACAAGAAAGAAAGGTATCAGAAAAGATGCAGCATTACCTTGGAGACAGCCTGATGCGCTGGGCTGAGGTTCTCCTTTGGCTCCGTGCCTGTCAGGGCATCCACCGCTCGATTGCGCAGCTGCTTGGCAGCTTCCACCTCTGTCACCAGGCGCTTGAAGGCCTTCTGCACCTGCAACACGCCCAAAAAGCAAACCCTCAACTCATATGGATGTGAGGCCAGTGCATACTTGCGATTTGTATAAGAAAACACCAGTTTGACCCAGGGATAATTCAGGATTGGCGGATAATGCTTGGAAGCTCCTGCACAAAGGCAGACCGCCTTTGAATGAAGCATGCGTGAGGGTTGCCCATAAAATGGGTCCAACAGGGGTGCGAGACACGCGCACCGCTGCTGTGTCTGAGCGCTGATCTGCCGGTAGCTCTTGCAGGGATGTGATTGCGGTTGACAGGGCTGCTATTGACTGCTTCAGGCTCTTGGGACGCCCAAATGACGCCCCCGCCAGTCCCAGTCGCGATGCCTGCATGCAGCAGCATGTGAGCCATCGAATATACCTCAACAAGCATGCATGCCCGTGTGTAGCATGTATCTCTGGCTGTGTGACATGCCTGACTCTGCATGGGAATGTGAACTGTTCTAGCTGGTCCTTGTCTACCAAACAGAATACTCCACAAGGAAGCAGGAGGTCACACGCAGCTTTAGGGCCAGAATGGACAGGATAATGTAGTTCTGAAGATGTACATGTCTCAGGTTATGATGCTAGATTTGAGGAAAACAATGGTTCAGGAACTAGCATGTCGGTGTTTCACCTTGCGCATGCTCAACATGACCCCATCAATATCCTCAGCAGCAGTCACGAGGTCCGCTGGCGCGCTGCCCTTCCCATCCAGCATCTCATCTGCCTCTGCCTCTTTGCCTACCTGCAAGAAGGCATGCCTATTTGTCGGGTCGGTCAAGCATGCTCATCTTATTGCTTGCATGCATACTGCATCTCACGGCATTGCACCTTTCCTTAGCTTCAAGCTGCCCAACATGGTAATTTTGTAATGGCAGTTACCCCATGGCTGTCATCAAGCCTCTGTTGGGAATGCCACTTGACTTGTGGATTTGCCTGGTCTATTGTTCACTGGAGTAAGTAAACCAGAAGTGATCAATAGTATGAGGCACCAGAGGAGCTTACTGACACCAGGGTCTGGATGATGAGGGTGAGGGCCTCAGCACGCTTCTCAGAGGACGCCTGGCCTTGAGCAGCTGCTGCCACTGCCACCAGAGGGACCCAGGAGAAGGCACTCTGCCCTGAACGCTTCACTGGCAGCTGGCTCGCGTAGCCTGCATACAGGATCATCTCTGCAACCATGGAGCTATCGCTGATGCCAGCCTCCGATGCCGCTGAGACGAACGCAGCCTGCAAAGTGGCAAACGCAGTACAGCGTGAAAGATCAAACAACATGACCCACCGTTATGATTTAATATCTGTATCCTGGTGTATGCGAGGCAACTGCATTGTCATTTTCTGAACGGCCTGATTGCCTTGACTTGATGTCTCATCAGGACAGGTAGACGCATCCGATGGCGGCGGATCCTTGAGTGCTTGCAGCTACGACGCATATTTTGATACATTATGCAGATGGCACAGAACGGATACGCTTATGAAGGCCTTCGAAAGCAATCGCACAGTTTTGATGATCACGGACGGTGGATTTACTCGGCAACAAGTCATAAACCCCGGCCGAGGAATACAGGCACCCTCTTTTAAAATGGAGATGACCTTGTCAAAGGTAGCAGATTCTTTCCGATGCCATGCTGTTTTGAGCTTCTCCTTGATCTGCTCCCACTGCTTGTTACTGGGTTGCCCGTCTGCGAGGGGGACCTTTGCAGCATCCACCATTGCCACGCAATTCCAAGAAGTTTTCCAACCCTGAAAGCTGTAGAGTCGTCGATTTTGTCGAAAGTGGGCGTGAGTCTCCATGCACACGACCTCATGACACACCAGGTAGGGTTTTGGGGGAATTTGAATATCTCCCTGAATATGCAGCTTCTAGGGTTCGACCAGTTGAAGCGAAGCTGCCCCGTTCTTCTTCGCAGCTTCCTCCTTCCGGTTTTTGGAGGAGGAAGGAAATGCAGATGTGATGATAGTAACAGATCGCTGATACTCCGTTCCTTGAAATTTTCTCTTCTCTGCATGCTCCGGTGTCATCTTCTCAGAAAAGAACACAGTAAGACAGTCCCAGCTGTGGTCAGTTGCTCAATAAAAGTGATAAGAATGGCTGAATGCCGACCTTTAATCCTGAAGAATCCTTGTCAGAAGCACGTAGTTTGAGATGTTGCTTGCTTTCTTTGAGCTTGTCGTCATGTTGGCTCTCATCCTGGGTGGCATTACCGCCCTGCTCAATTACCTGGGAGGATCGACGCTGTACCTCGTCATGAGACTTGCTTGCCAAGGTGAGACGTGACTATGAGAGAATATCATTCCCCTACTTGATACAGTGAACCTCAAGGGCGCTTCGGGTACACCATCTCGTGTTGACATTACCCCACGTTCTGCTCGATCATCATCTATGCAATGCAGGATCCATCAAGATAAAAGGCGTGTCTTGGTCACCATGCCTGCAAGCGAGGATGGTGAGCCTTGTGCAGCCAAAGAGGCTGGGTGGGCACACGATATTCACCTGTGAGGCAGTGGTCACAGATGCAAGTCTTTGGCACATCCTCACTGGTACGTCCTGTTCCGCTCATCTCGACTGGATATTGTACGACGGGCCTCCTATGAACAGAACAGGAATGCCAAACGAAAGGTGCCACGATGACCATTCAGAGTAGAGCTGATCACGGTATGTTCTTTCTTGCCAGGCCATGATTTTGAGGTTGTGATTTCCAAGCCCTGGCTTGACTGGACTGGCACAGAGGAGGGCGACTCGCATCTGGTGACCCTGCTGAAGGTACCCTTCCTTAATACCTGGATCAGCAATCAATGCCCACATCTTCTGCAGGGCTTTTCGGTTCATCTCCTTGTGCTCACGCCTGGAACTTGGGTGTGCAGGATGTCGGTTACATCAGGGAAGTCGGGGTGAACGGCAAATCAGAGCATGTGCATGAGAACACAGGTGTGCGCATCTACCCACTCTGTGTACCATGGAGCATTTGCAGTGGCTCATCTTACACCGTCAAAAGATTTGGAGTACAGTATCATGCCGGCTGTCACCGGACCACTTGCGACTCTTTCTGGCATTGCAGCTGCGGCAGGGGGGGGAGGAAGCGGTGAAGGGGCAGGGAAGGTGACGCCGGTGGAGACCGTGGAGGTGCAGTGGAGCGGGGAGGTCCGCGCCTTCACTGCGCGGCTGCTGCTGCGAGACGGCGTCATGCAGATGTCAAAGGATCTCGGGTGCGTGCCCTGTCTGGCACATTTGAGCTTTGTTGATGGTTTGTGCAAGCCCTGGTCTTCGACATGGTCCTTATTGAGGTTGAGTTAGATCTTGTACAATTTGTTGACAGGAAGACACATGGGCATCCCACGCATGGCAAGATACTGCAATAGTTTCCTTACCAGTCCAGCCCTTTGCTGCAAGACACAAATGCCCTCACAGCAATTTCACTGATGCTGTGAGAGGGAGTATTCCAGCTGTGCGTCGCCCAGAAGCAAGTCCGGATGTCCATTTGATCTGCACATTGTCGTGTGTGGTCACACTGCAATTTTAGGGGTCATCTTCCAACTGTTTTGTGTGGCACTCACTACCCGAATCCGTATATCCTCATGGTGGGGTGTGAACAGCACGGTACTTCGATTTTGAAGTCAAGGGACTTTGCTACAGGATGGTGATGGGCGAGAACGTGCGCTTCAAGGCGTTGGTGGGGCTGACGAGCTTGGCAGCTGACGAGAAGACGAGTGAGTCAGACCCTGGCAAGGAGCACTGGTTTGAGCGCGCCAAGTGGCCTGCGCCAAATGAGGACACCGGTGCGCAAGCTTTCCTTTCATCACGAAAGCCTGTGCTACTGTGTACCTCCTGTCTCCTGCTGCACTGTGCCAATGCATGACATGCAATGCATTTCATATTTCCTGTGTGCATGATTTATGTATTCATCTATGAGTCCTGTGATGAGTTTTCCTTTTGTGATGGTGCTCAGCCTTTTTCCATAGTCTGGACATCCTGCCTGGTTTCATGCTGTTGCCATGTGCTGCCTCTTCACCTGCATGCTTGCAAAATTCCTGTGAGGTTTACTTGGGTGACAGCAGACCCTTTACATGTATGCTTGCGTAAAATGACTTATGACTAAGGCATGCTGCCATGTCATCATCGGCAGGGCTGTCAAAGTATCCTCTGGCGCTGGCGGCGGCATCAGACAATCTTGTGTTTGAGCTGGCCGGATGGCGCACAACCACTGGGCTGCTACTGCGCAAGCCCATCCTGGCGGCCCTGCAGCTGACTCCCTCTGTCGCCAAGTGAGCAACGCAACACTTTTGCCTCACCTTCATCTGCTTCCATCCTCCCTGCAGCTGTACCGCAGAAGACACTATTTAATCACTTCCGCGCCGCACTCCATTCAGCGAAACCTGTACACCTTGCATCACGGAAGCTTTGTCTGTGCGTTTGGAGCTGCAGTGCCTCAGCAATCCTGCAGGCTGTGCATACAATATTTTTACAACGGTTCTCCGCCTTAAATCTCTCATTGCATTGTGTATTCCCTCTGTCATGCAGTTTTGCGCTGGCAAAGCTGTCGCCGCTGCTGCAATCCGCGGTGGGGCTTGAGGAGGGCGATGCAATCACCGTGCACATGGCACCTGCAGCCATGCACCTGCCGGCAGCAGCCTACCATGTGAGCCTGCAGCCCATGAAGCTGGTGGTAGCCACGCGCGGCCTGCTGCAAAACATAATTGCTCTGCTCAAGTGCGCATTGCTACGCTTCCTCTCATTGGCCTGTCGTTCAATTCTGCTGAGTGCCCGACTTGCTCTGGATGTCTTCTGAGTTCCCTGTCAAGTTCCGCTACGATTTCAGTGTATAGTTGTGAGCTTGGTGAGAGTGGTCAAGCTTTTACAAACTTCTCGGGGGGATTTTTTGTGAGCCTGGTCAATATCTTGTGGATAGTTGTCTTTGCATGCCGCTAAATGCTGGAAGCTCTGGTGAGAGATCAATTCGGTGCTGGCGAATTGCATTTCATGGGTACTGTTCCAGCTGCGACTTGGCAGCACTGTATACAACACCTACGTCTTCTACAGTATCAAGATGCAGGGACCTCTGTTTGAAGTACTCAGATGTTGGGTGCAGCCAGCGGCCTAATGTGAAGCCGACCCGGCTGGAGGCGTGGACGACGGCGCTACGCGCAGACATCTTCAAGGACGGGCTCATAGACTCCAAACGCCTGGACATCATCATCGGCCCCGACGCGCGCAACGGCAAAGGTGCTGCCACGGGCATCATGCAACACAGATCGGAATCCTTAGGCGTTCTCTCTGAGATACTTCCAGCGGGTTCCTTTATATGGGTCTGCATGGTGACAGTGTCATCTGCAGCATTCAAGTATAATCAAAGCGTACCTTTTGTCAGTATTTCAGCATGCAAGGCAGATCTGGGCTACCCAGAATGCTGTACAGCTTTATTCATCCAACAACATGGTTTTTTTTCACATGCATGGTTTGCATGAAAACATTGTTTTGGTACTTCCACAGCTGAGCCTGCAGTCCATTGGTCAGTCACGCACTACACTGTCACCAGCCAACGGCTATTCCGCTACCTGATTCTGATTGCTAGGGGTAGCCCGCAGCATGACGACCAAATACTTGGAATTAAAGGTGGTTGACACGTTGTGAATGTGCGCGCAGGCATCCGGATGTGCTGCTGGGGCCGGGTGGACCCGACGCGCGGCAACGCAGTCGACGCGACCATCGGCGTTCCCTCCTCCAGCCTGGCCCCTCTGGGGCTGAGAGACCTGCCCAAGGACTTTGTCTTTGCCATCCCCGTCCGCGGCAGCAGCCAGCAGCCCGACTTTGACTTTGTCAGGTGCGCGCGCACTTCTTGTCTATATTTCCGACGTTTGACAACGTTTGATCAGAACATGTGTCCGTGAGGGGAGAATGTATCTAACGGCGATTGTATGTAATGGCGGCGCAAGGGACTATACCTGTCGTGCTGCGTGCCGTTCTCATGGACAGCTCTCTCACACCATGCTGCCACTCCCAATCTCTGTCAAATCTGGTGGGACAATGGTGATTTTTTATTGGACACTGCTTGGATCCTGCATGTGCGAGTCCAAGAAGGGATCGTTCTTCAGGAGCCGTCCGCAAAGCTGCAAATGCATTCTGCTCCCGTGGCAGAAATACGGTGCATTGCCTTCATTGCTGTTGGAGCATGCCACGGGTGAAAAAATACCCTGTGAGAGATATGCTGAAGGGTATCATACAATTACAGGGGGTTTTCTTGACTTCAAAAATATAAGGGTGTGATGGGGATTTATGCAGGGCCGGCAAGCGATTGGGGGAGATGGTGGTGAAGCAGAGGGTGACTAATGGGCTGCCCTTCATGCGGGGAATTTTCCAACAGCAGGAGCAGAAAAACAAAGGGGGCCGCACGGATGCTGAGCCGCCTGTACCACCCGCACAAAGGCCCTTCCCCTGGGAGAAGGGACTGGCATGAGGAGTAAACTCCTGCCAAGTGGCAGTGCTAGATATGAAGCACTGAAGACCTGAAACACAAGGCAGCTGACTTTGTTCAGATGCCGAGCTGTACAATAATAGCAAAATGTGTCACATGATCAGCCCTGTCAGAGAGTGTACAAGAGTATGTCAGGCCTGCATGTGTTTTGTGCATTCCAAACCTTCAAGCAGCAAAGGCTCAATCTTTCTCGGTGCTACCGTAGCCTATGATTACATTGGGTCCGTGTGCTATGATCCCCACATGTGATATAAGGGTAGTGAAGAGCCCTGTGTTTCAGAGCGCGAAACTCAGTCGCTCAGTCACATTTTGTTCGTTGGGAACGAATCGAAGCACTAAATCCCATGTCGACGACGGCGCTGCTTCACTTACTTCTCCGGATAAACCGTTACATTGCATTGCACCCTGCGCGAATCATTATGACAGGAGTTTTAACTCCTTTGATTTTATTCTATAACGTACTGTAATCTTACGCGTTCAACGACTCGGAAGTATTACGAGATTCGCAGAGCGTTTGAGCAGGATGTCCTTCAACAATGTCTTGTTGGATGAACTCTGATTATCTTGAAGCCATCAAGGTGCACAGTAAGATCTGGAGCACCTGATTGCTTTCGATGTCCTTTTAGCTATATTGCAACCCAATCCTAGTCAAGACATCAGGGTTAAAAGTTCTTCGTCAAGGCAAGAAGACTGCGAGTAATTCTTTCACTTGACTACTTTCATGGACTCAGACGACCTCTTGCCCCCTGCATGTCTGGATTGGTCAAAGAAGAAATTCCAGCAGGTGACACAGCTGCAAAATGGCTGAACAATTGTCTCGAACAGAGATCATCTGCAATGCATAATCAGAACACATGAGAATCTTATGATGAAATTCGTATGTACGTCCCCAGCTGGCGCCTCCACATGTCCAAAATGCAACAGCCTGGCTCGCGAGCTTGTGGAGACCCTCAGAGCATGAGCCCCTTCTGGGAGACTTCCTGCTTGGGCTCGAACAGAAGGATGGCTTGAAGGTGTTATCCTGTGCTTTGCAGCACTCATCATCGCTAGTAAGGCTAAGACATACTTTTTGGTGCCGTTTGTCACCACATGAACGCTATAGAGTGCTGCATGTGCATGTGTTTTGGAATAGAGAAAGTGAAATGACAACCCGTTGATTGATATTCAAAATGGGTCTATGTCAACATGCAGGACCGGAGGCTGTTTGCTCACATCAGCAATGGCTCAGAGGAAACTTTGGTCTTCTCGCGGAAGCTTCCCCCGCCTGGCACCAGGGCACTGTACTTTACCCGAGAGGGCGGTACAAAAGGCACTCCGACAAATATCCAGGTGCACCTGCAGTTGACTTTACATACCTCCGTGCCGGGAGGATATTTTTCACGATTTGCTGACACAGTTCATATTGAGTAACATTGAAGCGAGATGACCTGTTTCTCACGCAATGAAGGCTGTGCAGCGGGCAGCACCAGATATCTGCAGTGCATGCATGGTTTTTACAATGATGTGTAACACTGAGTCTGCATTGCTGTTGCTGGTTGGAAAGCTGTGGGACATCTAATAAGACCCTGTGTGGCTGGAAGAATGCAACCTCTCCCTTACTCTCTCTCCAATCTGCAAAGCTGTCAAGCTCAGGCTTTTTTTGTGCGGATCAGGACTGTCTTCACACCGGCTTGATTGGCGGCGGCAACTTGCTGCAAGATCTGCTGCAGTTAGTAAGCGGCCTGACAGGAACGCCTGCCCAGACCGCGACTTGGTCCCAGAATGCTCAGAAGGAGTTCCAAGGTGAGCACTGGAACTTGCATATAAACCACTTTATGTGAACTTTTACTGCATTTTTAGGTGTCAAATCCTTGACACTTCCGAGCATCACAGCATCACACACACAATTATTATTATTATTACACGCCTATCCAAGCCAATTAGGCTTGGGTGCATTGCAACAGTGTTTCTATGACAGCCTTCCAGCTCGGCCTATCTTGGCACCTTCTCCACCATGTCAGAGCCAGTCCAAGATTATCTAAGTCTTCCCTGACGTGATCATTCAAAGATGTGCACACAGTACACTTCAGTATATCTGCTGGTGTCAACTGCATTGGCCCAAATGCATTAGCTTGGAAAGAGATCATCGGAAGTCAAGTGTATTGCCAGATCAGAGTTGACGCGCTGTGCATGGGCAGTTTGTCATGTCTTCAATTGTTGGGTCAGCAATGGTGACTGTGTCTGCCAGGTCAGCTGCAGGCGCTGCTTGCAGATCTGACAGAGGCAGTCCACCTGGCAGAGGGCAGGACGCGATTGTTTATTCCCACAGAACCTCTGCTGGATCTCACAGCCGCCCTGCAGGACAAGGTGGGAGTTTTACACTATGACCTTCCTGCCTGGGATGTTGTAGGTATCATTACAAGCTTTTACTGCCAGAGGCAAGGTACGTCTGCAGAGAAGCTGCAAGCAAATACTGCCACACTTATGGCCCTTGATGGACTCGCTAGATCCAAGCATGACCTAATCAACCGTCTACTTTGTGCTCACGTGGGATTTTACCTGGGGTTTTAGCTAAATTGAACCCGTCCTGCTCATTCCCAGAGAGACCTTTAATTTTTCTTCACCCTGTACATTGCTTGCCCGCGTACAAAAGCAAAGATGTGAAATGATGTAAAGCAGGTGACTGCAGTGATGCGCACATGCAGCTGATTGTTCAGAACTAATTGTGCTGCCACAGGCTCTGGTCCAAAGAATGGAGAGTATTCTGCTGCACTGGACTCGGCAGGTGAGCGTGTTGGCTCATCGTCCATTACCATGAAATCCATTCTTCAAGGGCCTTTTAATTGCCTTCACATTAGTAAGGGTATAACAGAGACAATATCCTGCACAGGAGCTAGCAATGACAGCAGGAGGAGGGCATGCGCGCAGGTGAAGCACGTGGTGAGTCAGCAGGGGGAGGGTGAGTCATCAGGGGGCGTCGGGCCGCTGGCAGAGATCCAGTTTTGGCACCGCAGGGGCGAAGACCTGGCAGGCATCCGCACCCAGCTGGACTCGCCAGGTCAGCAGTGCACACCTTCTCATTTGGTCTGTCTTTTGCTCTTGAGACTTGCTATGGCTGCTTGTCAAGTCTCTGTAACAATGCATCAACGCGTATGGTTGCTTGTAGAGCATGCCAACCACTTGCCAAATTTTGCTGTTTGCCAACACTTCACTTATGCATTTCGCCAAAAAATATATTGTTCTCGCGAGAAGTAAAAACGCTGCAGCCTGCATCAATCGATCTGATTGATTTTAACATATAAGCTCTTATTTGTGGTTTCTTTGGCAAAGGAAAGAATTGGGCACCATTTGGCCCAAACGCCCATCTATCTATGCATGCTGCAGTAGGATGCCCTGCCCAGAGGCCATCTGTTAATCAAATTCAGAAACATCCTTACACTAAGTCAAATTGAGGGATAATCTTGGTGCTATTGGGCATGCGGATGACTGGTGGAGATCCGAGCAGACTGGAATGTATAGTCCAGGAGTTGCTTGACATGCCTAGTCCTGTTTCTTTAAATTTGACTTATATGGAAACACGCTTTTTTGATTACACGCTTTTCCTGCTAGAAGCAAGGTGCGTCTGCAGACAAGCTGCAGTAAAGGCTGCCAAAATCTGGTTCCTTGATGGACTCGCCAGATCCAAGCAAGACTTAATCAACCGTGGGCACGGTGCTCAGTATTCATACCGCCCCCTGCCAGCCGGGGCTGAATGGAAACATGTGCCTGCAGGAATCGCGCGAGTGGTGGAGCTTCTGACATTGAGCGGCTCTTGCTACCTGCCGAGCTTCCTCTCTCTGCGCGCATCGCTCGACCGCGAAGCTGCCACTGCCCAGTCCAACGTGCAGTTCATGTCCGTGCTCGAGGAGCCCTGCGCCGCCCTGGAAAAGGCAGCCCCGCATGTGCGCAGCTCTTTGAAACAAAAATAATACAATAATATCAAAACCACCATTCACCATAGGTTCGGCAATGTGCTTAATGTCTGTGCAAATTTAACTCAAAAGTTGTATGTTTCATCATTTCCTCATACTACACCCATTGTGCCTGTGCTCGAGGAGCCCCGCGCTGCTCTTAAAAAGGCAGCTCCCCATGTACGCCAAAAAAATCAATCCACCATCTAAAATAGTTTCTGCAATGTGCTTTCCATGTCTGTGCTCAAGGAGCCCTGCGCCGCCCTGGGAAAGATAGACCCACCATTTACACTTATAATTGTTTCTGAAACACCCATCGTGTCCGTGATTTGAGGAGCCCTGCTCTGACCTGCTGCAATCTGTCATTTGAATTGATGATTTGCCTGCCATGGAACAAGATAGCTTGCTGACCGTGTAACTGGCTTGTGGCAGGAGATAGCGGGCATGCTTCCGCACATAGCCGGCCGGCTGCGGCTGCTGTGGAGCTTGAGCCCTTTCTTTGGCGCAGCCGAGCGCATGACCGGTCTCCTGAGGCGATTCTGCTCCCAGATAATTGCAGTTTGTACCCGTGCCATATCCGTCGCTGATGCTCTTACCGGTGACGTGGACGCCGTGATCAGAAAACTGCAGGTGAGCTGTCATGCTTCCGGGTTTAGGCTCCAAGGAAATCACTCATTACAGTGTTTTCAGGTTTTAGAGCCCCAGTTTCACCCCTAAAAACCTTAACTTAGATCATCGACATGTGCACCCCGCGCAATCTCAGTCACGATATTCCACGATATCAGAGTGACGTGGACGCTGTGATCAGAAAGCTGCAGACTTAGCCACTCGTTTTGAAGTTTTAGGGTTTCACAGCCCCTTTTTCACACCCCCTTACATCCCTGAAAAATATAAAACCAGATCATCGCCGTCTGCACACATGCAATCTCAGTTGCTGATGCGCTCAGACATGAAGTGGACGACGTGATGAAAGAGCTGCAGGTGAGCTACAGCTCCATGCGAACCGCCCATTTTGGTGGTTGAGGGTTTTAGAGCCCCTTTTTCACCCTTAACATCCTAGACTCGGGTCATCGCTGTGCGTACATGTACCATCTCAGCTGCTGATGCGCTCAGCAGTGACGTGGACGCTGTGATCAGAAAGCTGCAAGCGCCTCCCTCGCATGTTTGGTACCTTGGCAAAGACAATGATGCACACCCCCAGAAGTTGAAGGCAAATTGCAGATGTAATGCAGGAGAAACACGCTCAGAAAATTTTGTCCCTTTGGAGTGCTTGAAAGGAACAGAGCAATTGTCTTGGCAGCCCTATCTGTTAGACTTTTCTGTGGCCCTGTGGTGGACATCTTTTTAAACAAGGAAGTTTTGATCATGTGCATGCATCCGTTTTTTTGCAGAACCTGTCTGTCTACATATGATCCTTTGAAAAGTTTTAAGAATTGCTGAATTGAATTACTCACTTCCCCTGCAGGACAGCATAGACGCAGCGGCGAGCTGGCAGGCAGTGTGCAGGAAGACAGCTCACTCCATCGTCTTGGCGACCCCCGGCCACCCCTGGGATTTAGAGCCTGCCGCTGTCTTCGCGCAGCTTGATATCTTTGAGCAGCGGTGCCGGTGATAAGCCCACATCTGTGGTTATAAGAATCTTATTGTCAAGGTTGAGATAGCAAATGTCCATTCCACCTGTCATGTCAGGTCTTGCGGCTGGAATCATATGCCGGCCCACTGACATGTACAGAACCAGGCCTCCGGGAGGGTGGGGTGAGCAGGCTAGCATGCATGCTTGCATGCAATACTGTATTTAGAACAGTTTCAAGAGCAGGTAGCTCAGGTTGTGCGAAGATCTAAAAGCAGATGGGTAGAACATTCTACGACCGTTTTCCCCATGATGGCCCACTTAATCATATGGGGACCAACATGTCTGTAGCAGCTCTGCAGGCAACACCAGCTGTCATTTAATAAATGGCGTTTTCATGAACCTCCACCTGAAACATATACCAGCTGTGCATTCTCATCGGAGACAAACGTCGCGCATGCAGGAACCTGATGGACGTGTGTTTGGACCGCAAGCAATTTGGCCCAGAAGTGCCGCTGCCGGCTTTTGGCGGGACGAGCGGAGCTGAAACACACAAGGCCCTGCAGGACATCCAGGTGGGGCATGCTTGCATGCATTAAATGCCTTCTGGCCCCGGCTGGCCTATATTATTATTATTATTATTATTATCATTATCATTATGACAAGTTTTCCAGTCCTCAAGAAGGACTAGGTACGTCAAGCAACACCTGAATTATCGCTCTCCAGTCTTCTCGGTTCTTGCACTTCCCCCACCAGTCAGTGGCCTATATAGGGGACGGTACTCATAGGGGAAGGTAAAACTGCTGGGCATTGTGCCCACTGGTGATTGAGTATGGCGAGCCAAACAAGGAGGGACACGTCTGGGCAGCAGCATGTCTGCAAAACGCACCTTCCCCCTGACAGGCAAAGTGTGTGATAACGGTATGGATATTGCTTTTTTCCTTTTGCGCACCTTCAGAAATCATTTTTCGAAGGGGCAGCCGCACAGCATCCGAAAGGTAAATTTGTGATTGGCCCAGTGAAATTTTTCTGTACTGGAACCTTCCCAGCAGACTTTCTGGAGCGGAATGGTAGGAGTGAACTTTATGCAGACAGGTGAGAAAATTTTCGACTATAGCTACACAACCAACAAGCAGATATGTGCAGGTGGGTTTTGCAAAGGCGGCAAGTAAGCTGCGAGCACTGGCCTACAGCCCCCTGGATGTGAATGACAGCAGATGGGCAGAGGATTTTGCAGCCTACACAGCTGCGCTCGGAGTGCTAGAGAGGAAATTTGAGGCTGCCGCGTCCGCAGCAATTGAGCGGGCCGGCTCGTTGCAGACTTGCATGCAGCTCATCATGGTGCGCGTTTTATTTTGAACGCGTTTAGAATCTGCTTTCATTCGCAGTGAAAGTGGTGGTTGCATGTCAGCGGACTGCTGATCTTGCAGAATATACTGAGGGAAACCTGTAGCCAACTAGCTATCAGTGCTGGTAGGGGACAGTGTACCTGTTTTCAGCTGTCCCCCAGCAAGCTGTGTTGACTCCTAAAAAAAGGCAGCTTAAGGTCTCCCAAGTAATAGTAAACAGGGAACAGAGCTGATCCTGGGACGCCAGGCTTTTCGAATCTTTGCATCTTGTAAGGGACAGAGGCGACCCTGTCGTATGAGAGAATGGCAAGGCTCTGTCTAATGAGTCTCACGCCCCACTATCACAGTCGTGTGATGTTCTGTGTTGGCCCTCAGGCGTTCAACGGCATGGCAAAGAGGGCGCCACTTAAGAAAGCAATGGCGCACCACGAGTTGGGTCTCTTCATTGCCCTTGACGCAGAGAACGCCGCTCTAGCCCGGGCCCTGGAACAGATCCGAAAAGATCTGCAGCTGCCAAGAAGTGCCGCGCAGCCGAGATTTGCCGGGGCGGCTGCGGCCGCCGCACGCCTCACGAGACGCGCCACTGCCACATGGGATGCCATGCAGGTCAGTGTGTCTCCTCTTGTTTTACACCACCATTTCCATGGTGCTATATTTCAACTCCATACAGTGAGTGCGGGCCTTACATATATTTGAAAAATCAGAGTTCAGCCTCCACCTTCATATAGTGGTTCTCGGCAAACTGCTGCAGGGGTCTGATCCAGCTAGTTTTAAATGGGTTAGCACCTAAGCACCGCCACATGCGTTCTTACAGGAAGGCTGTCCGCTTTGACACGCACCACAAATACACAGATTACCCACAATCATAGGTGTTCGAGATGAAGAGCTATAATGTGCAACACACTGCAAGGGACATTACAACATTGCATGTGTACACAGGCATACCTGCCTACTCTGCTCGAGTTGCCAGAGGGTGTGTTAGCCGCTCAGGCGCACGCAGCGTTACTCACCAGCCTTCAGGCGTTCACGAGCGCTGCTCACGCAGAGTGGTACCAGAGCATCGAGCCCGGGTTGGCAGACCGCCTAAAGAAGCCCCTGCTGAAGCAGGTGATGTGAACTGACTAATGAATGTTCTGAAGGCCATCTGTGGCCGAATCCCTGTGTTACAGGGGATGCATACCCTTGAACTTACAGACCCACTTGCTTCCCCGAGCAGCTTGTGGCATTGGTTATGGGCACATGCACGTTGGCAGCCTGCTGGCCTAATAAGATGCATCTAGGATTTGGCAAGGCCCGGCCAGCACAAATCTGGGCAGCAAATCTGGGGACCCGGGCGAACTATAGTCCAGTTGAGGCACAAAAGTCCGAGGCCCTCCCAAGCAAACTCCCATGGGAGTTCAGCCCTGGATGCAAGGCATGACACACAACCTTCTGATTGCTTGGCAACGTCTTTCGCGCAGGACAAGAGCGCGGGCGGCGTGCTGAGCGTGAACACAGATCCGAGCATCCAAGAAGTCCTAGAGGAGACTCTGACTTGGGAGCGGCTGAGAGTGAGTCTGCCGTTTCCCGCGGCTGAGGTGGCGGGGCAGAGGGAACGCCTTCGCAAGACGCGCATCAATGCAGCCGCAGTCGCCCGCAGCTACAACAAGGTGCTCCCCCCTTTTGATCCAATCCTAATTTCTTTTCATACCCATACATCTCAGCTTGGAACCTTGAAACAGAAGTCTGCGGTCCAGTCGATGCGATGTATGCACAGCCTCTGCAGCAGATCCATGCCAGCTGCATGACGACAAACTTGCATGAGTCTGACGGGAACATGGTTGTCACAGCTCCAACTCGCAAAATGCTTGTCTCTTGGTAGCTTCCTCATGAGGGAAGAAGCTACCAATTACTCCCTCAGAGGCCTTGCTCTGATGCGCAAGCGGCTCCAAATCTTAAAGGGACAACAATCCCTAGCTTTGCACCGGCCCTGCGCCGCTTCCACTAAAATGCAACCAAAGGAGACGGCATTCTTAGCACAGCAGGAACAGAGCGGCAACCTTCTAAATTGCGGGCCGCAGACTCAAGTCCTGCAGAATGCACACAGAGTTCACTCATCGAATAGACTGAATTGTATCCACATCACATGCGAGCATGCAGCAGCTATGTTGATGGGTTATGCACCGAATATCTACGCCGTTATCTGTTGTGCCAGGTGCTTGGAGGCTTGCAGCGGAGCGAGCGGCGGCTGTTTCATGATCGGCTGCGGCAGCTGGACAGGTGAAACGATGGACATTACTGATGGTCTGAAATCCGTACGTAATAATACTCATGGGTGGCTGTTGTTACGAGTGTGGGATATGAAGATAATGCTATGTCCTACGGATGGCAGGTGATTAGTAAAGGATGTGTAATGACAGGAAGATACTGGCGGGCGTGTCCAAAATTGGCTGGTCCGCGCCCAAAGGCACCATCGACGCCTACTGCAATGAAGCCCTCAGGTAATGACGAATCAGATCTTGCCAAGATTCTGCAGGATCCCAGATGTCTGGCAATCTTTCGTACAGTGCGTTTGCCCATGCTTTTCCCCTGCCACGCAACTAGTCCTGAATTGCTCTAAAAAGTGTAGGCAAAGCATGAACCGGGATGCTTGCTCATTTCAATTACTGAGTTCCCTGAGGAGCAGGAGAATGGTACTGTCAACCTGGACAGCTTGAACGGGACGTTATTAGTGATGTAGGGCAAGTGCTACTGTTCAACAGACATGCGATGGATGCATGCATGCAGGCAGTGCAAGGATAGTGCGGCAATGGTGACAGAGTGGAGGGCCGGGCAGGTCACGATTGCAGCCGGCTGCCAGGCTCTGTCAGAGGTGTTGCTATTGGCAGTGGAGGGGAAACGGGTGTACGCAGAGGGTGCCTTTTTGCAACACCAGACAGAGCACATTATGCAGGTACGGGCCAGCTCCTTTGCTCAGCATTGGGTAAATGGGACGGTAATTTGGACGCACTGCAAATAAATTTCCAAGAAGTGGGGTCACACTATTACCGTGACAGGAAAAATTGAAGCGTTCCAGCAGCGGCGTCTAGGTATTGACACTTACATAGATTCCCAAGAGAGCCAGACAAATGATAGAAAACTGCCAGATCCATGGAAGATAATAGCATCTCTGGAGAGTGTTTGATGGAGACAGAGAGACCAGGCTCCTCATTTCTTGCGTGCCCTACGAGTTGCATACACTGCGGAAATGCCAGAAGACATCTGAGCTTTCGGGCGTTGCCAGACAAGCAGCTGATCGTTTTCAAAGAGGCGTGCAGCTGACCATTCACAGCGTGGGTTTGTCAACATGAAAAGGTTTTGCAGGTATATACTAACTGAAACTATGCTGTAGGCTCGCCAGGCCCTGGAGAGGCACCATGGCAACGTTGCAAGTGCAGTGGGCGCTCTTCGGCCCTGCTTTGCTGCCGACTCTGCCGAAGTGCAGAAAGAATGGCTTCGCTACACGGAAAAGGTGTGCGGGTTTACAATCAAGCAAACACTGCCAGGCCCTACTGAGGTCCCGAGTCAGTGCTCATTATTATTATTATTATTATTATTATTATTATTATTATTATTATTATTATTATT
>JADEYI010001192.1_pt1 | contig 21987 bp, 15 predicted proteins | sample 8542331 | NCBI WGS metagenome assembly JADEYI01 (sample SAMN16510988, study PRJNA670497) | mine drainage metagenome | isolation source: biofilm near Copperflume 1 | place: Germany: Marsberg coppermine Kilianstollen | collected 2018-02
TGATTTCCTCTCCTGAACTTGTAACCCCGGCTGCATTCATGTATCCTTTACAAGAAGAGAGATGATATAAATAGAAGTCAGGAAAGGAATAGCGCATGCCAGATCAATCAGAAGCAACACAGCATTGGAGCGGACTGAAAATCATCGGGGCAGGCTTCGGACGAACGGGGACATTATCCACAAAGCACGCGCTTGAAGAACTCGGCTTTAATCCCTGCTATCATATGACAGAACTCTTTGACAAACCAGGCGTTGATGCGCAATGGGATGCTATTGTGAAGGGGGAGCCTGTCGATTGGCACGCGGTTTTCAAGGGGTACCCGGCGACGGTAGACTGGCCGGCCTGCGCTTTTTACAAAGAACTCATGCAAACCTATCCCGACGCAAAAGTGCTGCTCACAGTACGAGACCCTGAAAAGTGGTACGAGAGCGTTATCAACACCATTTACCAGGTTTCGCATCAAAATCCTGAACATGCACGTAGTGTTCATGGGGGCATGGTCAACAGGCTCATCTGGCAGGGAACCTTTGACGGCAAAATCGAGGATAAAGAGTATGCCATTGCTGTTTTCCTCCGCCATATTGAGGAGGTCAAACAGCATGTCGCGCCGGAAAATCTGCTTGTCTACAACGTAAAAGAAGGCTGGGAGCCTCTGTGCGCCTTTCTAGGAGTGGAAGTACCTGCGCAGAAGCCGTTTCCACACGACAACGACCGCGCCAACTTCGTAGGTAGTATCAGGCGACAGCAACAACAGTGAGCCAGGGCGGGGGCAAGCCCCGCCCCTACCCTGCTACGAAGGAACGGGCGAAACCGTATAGGGTACGGGCGGGGCTTGCCCCCGCCCTGGTGAGCGTTCGTTACGTGCGCCTCTCCGGGGCTTGCCCCCGCCCTGGCAATCGTTCGTTATGTGCGCGTCTCCGGGGCTTGCCCCGTCCTGCGCCAAATGTTGTATAAAATACATCAGGAGGTGTTGCTATGCAAGAACTATCAGGTAAAGTGGCGCTTGTGACCGGGGCCGCGTCTGGTATTGGCCTGGCGATTGCGCGAGATTTCGCGGAACATGGCGTGAGGGTCACGCTGGCCGACATTGATCGCGAGAGAGGACAGGCCGCCGCGTCCGAACTGGGGGGAGCGAGTTTTGCGCAGGCCGACATGACAAGTTCAGACGACATTGCGCGACTGGTGGCTGAAACGCTCGCTGCCGAGGGCAAGATCGACATTCTCGTGAATAACGCGGGCATCCAGCACGTCGCCCCCATTCACGAATTTCCCGAAGCGAAGTGGCGGCTGATTATCGACATGATGCTGACCGCGCCATTTCTACTCACCAAAGCTGCGCTGCCGAACATGTACGAGCGCAAATGGGGGCGCATCATCAACATTGCATCGATACACGGGCTGATTGCATCGCCGTTCAAATCGGCTTACGTGGCGGCAAAACACGGGCTGGTCGGCTTGACCCGCACGACAGCGTTAGAGGCAGGCGCGTATAACGTGACATGCAACGCGATTTGTCCATCATATGTGCGCACGCCCCTGGTCGAGAAGCAGATTGCAGACCAGGCGCGCATCCACAATATTCCTGAAGATCAGGTAGTAGAGAAAATTATGGTAGCGAACGGCGCGATTCACCGCTTGCTGGAACCACGCGAAGTGGCGCAACTGGTGACGTATTTGTGCAGCGATGCCGCCGGTGGCATTACCGGCAGCGCGCAAAGTATTGACTGCGGGTGGACTGCCGAATAGCTGAATTTTCCAGACAAAGAAAGGAACGGGCACATGGCATACGATGCCACGGCGGTTTTGCGGGAACAACTGGTTGAAGCAGTTGGACGACTGCTGCAGGCCGGGGTAATGTCGCATAGCAAGCACGGCAATATGAGCGCGCGCGTACCCGGCGCGGAGCAGATGCTGCTGACATCGACCGGGCTGCACACGTCACTTTCAGCCGAACTCATACCGGTCGTCACCTTTGATGGCGAGGTTGTTTCGGGAACGCTCGATCCCGCTACACGCGAAATTGTTGGTATGCACTCGAGCGTCTACCGCGTCCGCCCGGAAGTTCACAGCGTCATGCACACGCATTCGCCGCATGTCACCAGTTTCGCGCTGGCGCACCAGCCGTTGCCCTGCGCCTATGAAGCGCTGCTGCGTATCGGCATCACGGTCGATATTCCTGTCGCGGACTGGGCGCCCCGCGGCTCGCGAGAATCCGTCACCAACATCATCGATCAAATCACGCGACATCCAGATGCCCCGGCTGTCCTGCTGGCTAATCACGGCCTGCTGGCATTCGGACGCGACCCGCTCATGACCGCTTTCCTCATTATCAGCATGGAAGAAGCCGCAGGCATGACCCTGGAAGCCCGCAAAATCGGCGGCGAGCAGGGCTTCCCCGAAGGCGCGCTGGAAAAGGAACGCGCGCATATGCGGAGTTTTGGGTCGTTGAGATAGGGTCGAAGGAGTAACGACCAGGGCGACCGCAAGGGTGCGCCCCTACAATATTACGAATGGGTCTGCTCGGCCCCGTATATTGTAGGGGCGCACCCTTGCGGTCGCCCTCGTATACCACAATTCAGTGCCTCAATTTCTCCAGCACATACTCCACGAAGCCGCGAATGTGGTGTTCGTCGGGGGCGTAGTTGCCGCCGTTGCGGTAGGCGCGTGAGGCCATGCTTTTTTGCGTCAATTCGCAGACGACCCAGTCTTGCCGGTTGACGAGATCGAGTAGGTCAACGGCGTCCGACGGGTCAAAGTCTGGCCGCGCCATTACGTCGGGGTCAAAAAGCCAGTCCGAAATCACTACTGTGCGTTCTGGCCCCATGGGCTGGAAGGTATCGACCACCACATGATCGCTCAGTAAGTTGATGAACATGTTGGGCAAGAACAGCAGGCCGTAGTAGCGGCGCGTATCCTCCGGCAACAGGCCGGGCAGGGGCGGACGGCTGGCTTTGCCGGTGACGGTGAAGGCCTCAACCTGCTCGCCCAGCATTACTCCCGCGGAGAAATCCTCGTCGGCAAAAACCTTACCCGTGCGATAGAGAGGGATCAACTCACACAATTCCGGGTGCATGGGGCCGCAGTGATAGCACTCCAGCGTATTCTCAATGATGAGCTTCCAGTTGGCCTGCACCTCGTATGTGATAGACTTGCCTACCTTGAGCCTGCCTATCTGGTAGCGGTCGTAGGGCGAGATATCGCCGAACTGCTGCACCCTGGGGTCATTCAATTGTGCTTCAAAGGGCTGCGGGTTCTCGGCAAGGTTGAGAAAGATCAAGCCTTCCCATATGTGCAGGGCAACCGGCAGCAGGCCATAGGCCAGGCGGTCGAACTGCTCGTCGCTCATGACGTTGGGCGCGCCTATTAACCGTCCATCCAGCGCATACGTCCAGGCGTGATATTTGCACTGGATGGAACCTTTCAGTTGCCCGCTTTCTTGATTGCATAAACGCGCGCCGCGATGGCGGCAGACATTGAAAAAGGCATGTAATTGCCCCTCTTTATCCCTCATAACGATGATACTTTCGCTGGCAACCGTCACCACGCGGTACGATCCGTGCGAGGATAGGGCATCAGCGCGCCCTACATAGAACCACATTTTGCCAAAAATATGTTCCTGTTCCTCTTGAAAAATAGCGGGATCATAATAGTAACGACCGGGAAAAGTGGACAAAAATGGAGAACTGGAGCGTACCGTTGTGGTCATCATTACCTCGAATGTGCTAGCAGGACACCGTAGAGAAGCATAGACTCCTCCGTTCTCTCCAAGTATACCTGACAGCCAACTGGATACACAAGCCCTGGGGCCAGGGCGGGGACAAACACACCCACCCGTAGGCGCGAACTAACTATATTACCAGTGCGGGGGCAGAGACGCCGCACTGGTTGTCTTTCTCCAAAGTTCGCGCTCATGGGGGCTTGCCCCCGCACTGGTAATGTTCTCGCAGGAAGGAGGTGTTTATTTCTAGACACAGGATGAAAGAGTTTACCAAATTGCACCTACTATCATTCTCAAATCGATACTTCGGCGCATTACGCTAGTGGTCAGGGGTAAATCACACCAGCATTTTCTTGTGTTTCACTTTGCATTGATCGACAGCATTTCAGAAGAATGGAGCGAGGTCTTTCCTATGTCTATACCACTCAATGACCTGCAAGCGCAGTTTTCGAGCATAAAGCCAGAGGTGATGTCGGCTATAGAAGGTGTGCTGGATTCTATGCAACTTTTCCTCGGCCCGCAAAACCGGCGATTCGAGCAAAGTTTCGCTAGCTACTGCGGCTGTGAATATGGTATCAGCGTTTCCAATGGAACCGACGCTATCGCGCTGGCCTTACGCGCCTGCCATATTGGAGCGGGCGATGAGGTGATTACGGTTTCCCACTCCTTTATAGCTACCGTCGAGGCCATCGCACAGGTGGGAGCGACGCCCGTTTTTGTGGATATTGAGCCGGATACCTATACAATGGACTGGCGACAACTCGAGGGCGCGTTGAGTGAACATACACGCGCTATCATTCCCGTTCACCTGTACGGCCACCCGGCAGACATGCACCCTATTCTGGATTGCGCGCGTGAGCATGGATTGCGCGTCATCGAAGACGCTTCTCAAGCGCATGGAGCCATGTACCAGGGGAAGCGCGTGGGCAGTTTTGGCGATATCGCCTGTTTCAGCCTGTATTGCAGTAAAAACCTGGGGGCGTATGGCGAAGCGGGTATCTGTCTCACCAGCGATGCTGAGCTGGCGCAATCGCTACGTGTATTGCGCGATCATGGTTCGCGGATTCTCTACCAGCACGAAATACTGGGAGCGAACGCGCGCATGGACGAGATACAGGCCGCCATTTTGAATGTGAAAATGGCCCACCTGGATAAGTGGAATGAGCAACGTCAGGCACACGCACAGCTATATAGCGAGCAGTTACAGGGTATTGTCGAAACAGTTCCAACGGTTCGCGAAGGTGCATCGCACATTTTTTATGTCTACGTGGTACAGGTACGCGAGCGTGACCAGCTGCGTCAGTATCTTTCGGAGCAGGGCATTGGGAGCGGTATCCATTATCCAACGCCCATCCACTTGCAGCCAGCTTGCCAGCATTACGGCTACACACGTGGTATGTTGCCCATCACCGAAGCAGTCTGCGAACGCATCATTTCGCTGCCCATGTATCCTGAACTGACTTCGGAGCAGTTGCAGGTGGTTATTGATGGGGTGAAGCAGAACGTAATGGCCGTTGTTTAGTAAGGTTCTCTTTCCCCGGCACTTCCACCCTTTTGTGGGCATCCGGCCCACGCTCTACTATGTATTGGCTGATACATTTCTCCCTGAAAGTACAACATTGGCTTTTGAATTTCGTGGTTATCTCGACTATTCTGGATAGGTATTGTGTGCCTTGTACCCGCTGTATCCATGAAATGAGGATGACCATGAAAGATACTGTGCGTATCGGGTTGATCGGCGACTTCAATCCCGATGTCATAGCCCACATCGCTATTCCCCAGGCATTAACGCTGGCGGCGCGGAAGGTAGAATGTAGTGTGGAAACGGAGTGGCTTCCAACGCCATTGTTGGAAAAGGATACCGCAGAGAGGCTCGCGGCTTGTGACGGACTGTGGATTGTGCCGGCCAGTCCGTATGAGAGTATGGAAGGGGCATTGCTCGCGATCCGCTTTGCTCGTGAGCGCGGAGTTCCCTTTCTTGGCACCTGTGGCGGCTTTCAACATGCCCTGATCGAATATGCGCGTAATGTACTCAATCTGGCTGAGGCAGATTCTGCCGAATCGAACCCGGAGTCAACGCTGCCACTGATTGCTTCACTTAGTTGTTCGCTGGTTGAGGCTACCGACACCATCGTCTTGCAGCCTGGCTCGCGCATTGCCGCCCTGTATGGCAAGAGCGAGATTTCCGAAAAGTATCACTGTAGTTTTGGCCTCAATCCTCGCTATACGACGCTATTTGATGCCAGAGGTCTGCGCATCACCGGCTTTGATAAAAGTGGCGAGGCGCGCGTTTTTGACCTGGACGGGCATCCCTTCTACATAGGTACGCTCTTTCAGCCGGAACGCTCCGCTTTCAAGGATGTAGCGCATCCCCTTATCATCGCCTACATGCGGGCCGTACTTACGCATAAGCAAGCATCAGGCCACAAACGATAACACGGCTGAATCGCTCATTATCTGAGCCACCAGCCGTGTTTCCCGCACCGTAATTTGCAATTGTGCGGGTGTGATGGATTGACGACCATCGCACAATGCCCTGTCAGGGTCTGTATGTGTTTCCAGGATCAGCCCATGCGCCCCGGCAGCAATTGCGGCGCGTGACATAGTGGGCACAAGTTCGCGGCGGCCCGTGGCATGGCTGGGATCGACGATAACGGGCAAGTGTGTCAACTCGTGCAGCAGGGGAACGCAGGTGAGATCAAGCAGGTTGCGCGTATGCGAGTCGAAACTGCGGATGCCGCGCTCGCACAAGATCACATTGGGATTGCCAGCCGCGACAATGTATTCCGCCGCCAGCAGCCACTCGTCGATAGTAGCGGCCAGGCCGCGTTTGAGCATCACCGGACGACGCGCCGCAGAGTTGCCGACCGCCTGTAACAGGGGGAAGTTCTGCATGTTGCGGCTGCCGATTTGCAAGATATCGGCGTACTGCGATACCACCTCAACCATATCAGGCTCCATCACCTCGGTAATAACCGGCAAGCCCGTTTCTTCACGCGCCTCCGCCAGGAATTGCAGGCCCTCGATGCCCAATCCCTGGAACTGGTAGGGCGAGGTGCGCGGCTTGAATGCGCCGCCGCGCAGCACCTGCGCCCCGGCATCCTTCACCGCGCGGGCAATCTCCAGCAACTGCTCGCGACTCTCGACCGCGCACGGTCCGGCGATAATGACGGGCGCGGCACCGCCGATAGTGACAGACCGGCTGCCTGGTAGATCACCAACGACGACGCGGCTATCCTCGCTCTGAAAGGCGCGGCTTACAAGCTGGTAGGGCATATGTGTGGAAACGATACGCTCGACGGCTCGATGCTGGCTAAGCGCGGCGTGCGTCTGCGCATCGAGGCTATTGCCGTCGATGGTGATGACCCGGCGTCCCTGCATAGTAATCGCGCTGATGGGTCGCTGGCCGCCTGCCAGTTGTTGCAGGAGTTCAACAACCTGCTGATGTTCTGTGTCTGTTACCTGACTACGAGTGACGATAATCATGAAACTACTTCCTTCCTTTTTTACCAAACAAAAAAGCAGAGGTTTTTTTCCTCTGCTTCCAGCATGTTGGTGGGTAATTTTCGCTCAGCCCAAAGGGCCCACCATCATGCTGGAGGGCTAAACCAATAATAAAAGCTAAATTGCCGGTTCGGTTGGTAACTGAGCATTGTTCCGTTCCCTGGCAGAGGGCCTACCCCCGCCGATGATTTCTTCTGTTCAGATTATAGGCGGGTTGAGGTGGGTTGTCAAGAGCAAAATTTTGATTATTGACGAGACAATAGTCAGGCAATATTGCGAACAAGTGTATTAAATGGTAGCATAAAAGTTAAGTGAGCAACTGTTCTACTATACATTAAGGGAAAAGCTATGGTCATGGAGCAAGTGCGGCGTCAGAAAACGTATACACTACCATTGGATGAATTATACAAAGTAGCTCCAGATATTTCATGGACTGTTGCGCCCAAAATCACTGGCGATCTTTCCCCTGTCGAAGTATGTCAAATTCTTGGTGAATGGTATAAAAACATTAGCAGCGAGGTACACCGCCATAACACAGGACAGTTTTTTACGCCGCCAATAGTTGCTCGTTATATGGCAAATCTTGCAGGAACTCTCCACAATCAGATGCATGTGCTTGATGCTGGCGCTGGAGTAGGCATACTGGCTTGTGCGGTGTGTGAATTAGCAAGAATGCAGCAATTGTCAGAACTTACCATAATTGCTTACGAGCCTGATCCTGTGCTATTTATACTCTGCTCCTTTGCACTTGATTATGCTCGTGACGTTTTACATGAATATGGAGTAAAACTCTTCATTGAGTTTCATCAGCAAGACTTCCTTGAAGCAATGGCAATGCAGCTCACCCACCATTCACTCTGGTCTAACAATCTTCAACCAGAATGGCCTTTCGATCTTGCTATTCTCAATCCTCCTTATTTCAAAGTCAATCAAACCGATAATCGCGCAAAACTTGTAAAAGATCTCGCACATGGACGTACTAATATGTATACGATGTTTATGTCTCTTGCCGCATCCTCTCTGCGTATCGATGGACACTTCATATCAATTACCCCTCGGTCTTTTGCATCTGGTACCTATTTCAAGCAATTTCGTCAGCAATTTTTTAACAGCATCACTCCTGAATTAATTCATCTCTTTGACTCAAGGCGATCCGCCTTTGAGGATGCGGATGTGCTTCAAGAGAATATTATACTTGCTGGAGTTAAAAAAGGTATTACAGCTACAGAAGATCCATATTTGAGTATCTCAAGAAGTAGAGGTATTAAGGACCTGGTTCATCCTCTCATCCAGCAATTACCAAGGTCACTCGTTATTGATGCAAAACAAAAAGACCCGGTCCTTCATTTACCTACGAGTGATATTGATATACATCTACTACAGGCCTTTAGACAATGGAAGAATCGCCTGGCAACTTTTGGATTGGAGATATCTACCGGGCCAGTTGTGCCTTTTCGCGCTGAGAATATGTTGACATCTGTCGAAAATGTCCAACGGGGCAAAGCCGTTCCTCTCCTCTGGCTCCAACACGTGCATCGTATGGATATCAAATGGCCGCTTGAGCATTTCAATAAACCTCAAGGAGTTTTCCGCGAAACTGATCAGAAATTACTGATAAAAAATACGACACAGATAGTTCTACGCCGTTTTAGCGCAAAAGAGGAGGAGCGACGTATAACGGCAGCCGTTTTAGTAGAAGGTACGATTGGCTCAGACTTGATCGCATTAGAAAATCATCTTAACTATCTCTATCGTCCCGGTGGAACGCTTTCCAGTGAAGAAGCTACAGGCATCGCTGCATTTCTCAATAGTTCACTGGTTGATCGCTATTTCCGCATCGGGAATGGCAATACGCAAGTGAACGCTACTGAACTGAGAAAGCTGCCCTTTCCTCCATTAGAGCAGCTTATTCGTATAGGCCAGCGAGTACTAAATACACATGCTGAACAAGATTTTGATCAAACCGAACACATTGTAATGAAGGAACTTGGGAAAGACTTAATTGTGGGAAGTGAGGAAGAGGATCTACAACTCCCAATACTGAAAGATTCGAGGATATCGATGGGTAAAATTCAGGAAGCGCAACGTATTTTACAAGAACTGGGATTACCACCCGCCCAGCATAATGAAATCAGTGCGCTTACATTACTGGCTCTATGCAATCTAGATGAAACGACACCCTGGACTAAGATATCGAAGCAACTTATCACCATTCATAATTTGATGGGTTACATGAAACAACACTACGGTAGAATCTATGCAGAAAATACCCGCGAGGTTGTACGTCGCCAGGTCATACATCAGTTTGAACAAGCTCGTTTAGTAGATCGCAATCCAGATGACCCAACCCGTCAAACGAACAGCCCCAATACCTGCTATGCTCTAACTGAAGAGGCCTGCGAGGTATTACGCCAATTTGGAACATCGACATGGGAAAATGCAGTAGCAAAATTTCTAGCCCTGCATGGAGCGTTATGGGAACACTATCAACGCAATCGCCGGGCTATAGCTTTACCTCTCAAATTAGCTGATGGCAACCAGTTCTATCTTACACCCGGCAAGCATAATGAGCTGCAAATAGCGGTTATAGAAACCTTTGGCCCACGTTTCGCACCTGATGCAACTATCCTCTACCTGGGCGATGCCGCCAACAAGTTCGTAATCTATGAGAAAGAGAAACTGGAAGAACTTGGCGTACCACTTACTATGCACGATAAATTGCCCGATATCATTCTTTTTGACAAAACTAAAAACTTGCTTTATCTGATTGAAGCGGTAACATCACACGGGCCGGTTTCGCATAAACGCCTGTTCGAGTTGGAGAAGTTGCTCAAGCACTGTATCCCCAAACGAGTCTATATCTCAGCCTTTCTCGACTTTGCTGAATACGGACGCCACAAGTCGAAAATCGCATGGGAAACCGAAATCTGGCTGGCCGAAATACCAGAACATATGATTCACTATAACGGTGATAGATATATGGGGCAGCACGGATAATTTCCATCACGTTAGCCGGGAAATACTAACCGTGGCCATGTCGGATCATTATTCTCAATGATCACATCCGCTAGTTTCTGTGAACCTACTGCCTGGAAATACAAACGTTGTCCGGGAAAATAGCGCTGTAAGTAACGTGCTTGCACAATTTCTGGGGAACTAAAAAAGGGCCTGATCGCCCACCATAGCGCGTTGCAAAGCCACCTCAAACTTTACATGCATAAAGATATGGTAGTCCCATTGGGCATTTAATTCGGGACGCATGAGGAATACACCATCGAAGAGCAACACAGCATTGGGTGCGCCACAACTTTTTGCAAAGAGAATAGGGACTCTCCCCACAGGATGCGATCCATCTCGTTGCGCATCCCGTGGGGAGAGTCCCTTTTAGTGTAGCGTAAACACCAGTATGTTCTTATCCGTTGCTGCTACAATGTATTTTCCATTGGGAGACCATCCCAATGCTTCCGCCCCCGCACGCCCTAGCGGACTATAACTGGCAACTCTTCTATTGGTCATCGCCTGCCACACCTCTAGCTCCCTTCCCCAATGGTCCAATAGAAGAGATTGCCCATCGGGAGACCAGGCGAGAGGGCCACACGTTCTGTCAGAAGCGACGACGTTCTCGCCCGTTGCAGCCTTCCACACGCGCATGACAAGGCGTAAACCGGCAGAGGCCAGATATGTTCCATCCGGCGACCATGAAAGACTGTGTACGCTGCTAGCACCTCGCGCCCACTCTTCAGCATCCCGATCGATGATATGCCATAGAGGACGCTCCTTCTTTATGTCTCGTATATGGTCACGGTAGGTCAGCAGATTCTTGCCGGTAACGGCGTCCCAGATGTGAATCAGACACTCGGGATAGCCACCGCCCGAAGCAATGCACGTTCCGTCTGGAGACCAGGCGACTGAGCAGACTATACCTTTATGGCCGTGGTACGTGAGTAGGGTCTTTCCAGAGAAGGCCTCCCAGATTTGCACTGAATTATCCCAGGATCCCGAGGCAAGGTGCTTGCCATCGGGAGACCAGGCGAGGCCAGCAGAGATCCAGGCGGAATGGCCCGCGTAGGCGGTAATTTGTTCTCCGGTCAACGCATCCCAGACATACACCATGTTGTCACTCCCCCCTGATGCGATAAAACGCCCCGCTGGGGACCACGCCACCACATTCACGCTCGCCGTGTGGGTAGAGAAGGTCGTCACGGTCTTACCGGTCGTCCACTCCCACACCCGCACGCTCGCATCGTCACTTCCCGAAGCGAGGTGTGTTCCATCGGGAGACCAACTCACACTCTTTACTTGAGCAGTATGACCTTGATACTGACCGAGAAGGACCGGAACAATACTCTCTCCGAGTTCCTCTTCCATCTCAAAGATATCCAGCTCTTCCTCTTCCTCTTCGTCCTCTGCTGCATCTTGCTCATCTTCTTGCTCAGGAGCTTCACGTACAATACTATACTCATAACAGTTCAGGATACAGTCTTCTCGCTCTTCTTTCGAGAGCCCAAATCGCTGTTCCAGGACACGCGCTACCTCTTTTTGTAAACGCTCGTCTCCTATCAATGCCTGGAATGCGTCCGCAGGTGTTCTCGGTCGCAGTGAACCCAGGGCGAGCTGCATCATGGCGATTTTCAGGTGGGGAAGAGGAAGGTTCAGCCCGGTTAAGGATCCAAAAGCTCCCCGTTGGCCCAGAGCATGCATCAGCGCATCTTGATATGCGTAGCCTGATAGATGAGGGTGTCCAACTTGTTCCAGATCCCACATGCGCTGATAGGCCTGACGCATGGTTGAGATCAGGGATGGTGCATCCCACGGCTCTAGCAATTGCAAAGCGACAATGCGGTTATTATCGTACCACTGCATCTCCCAGTGAGCTTCTCGAGTACGAGGCCAGGTCGCAGGATCGAGGGATAAGCCTTCTATCAGCATTGTTTCCAGATACGGATATGCATATGTATCATTTATCTCCCCCAGACAGAGCGCACTGGCCCACCGCTCCTTTTGATTGGGACTGGAAAGGAAAGGCGCGATGGCTGCTGGATTTCCGCTATGGCCGATCACAAAGATGGCTAAAAGCTTATCTGCTCCCCTCCCCTCGGCAAGAGCTTGCCAGAAACGTGCCTCGTCAATTCCTCTCCAGCGACTGGCGAACGCTTCCTCCTCCTCTGCTTTTTTGTTCGGGTCCTCTCCAAAGAGTGCTTCGAAGGCTGTATTGATGTTGTGAGGTAATAAATACATGGATGGTATGATCCTCTCCGTTATGCCTTGCAGTGTGATCACTGCGTGCCATAGCACGCGCCATGTGGCGAAACTCCAGTAGATTCTTGGAGCGAACCCATTTTCCTGGACACAGGAGGAAGTCAACTTCCTCACCAATCAGGCGCGCCTGATTGAAAGCCAAAACAGCAGGGGTTTTGCTTCTCTCCAGAAGGAAACAATGATATCAGCAAGTTGAGAGAGAACGGTCTCTCGTGTCACGAAGTTGATTCCTTTCAGCGACTCACATCCACTTTATTGCTGGTTACATCCCCGCCAACAACCCATTCAGCCGGTTGACGAAGGCCACCGGGTCATCCAGTTGCTCGCCCAGCGTCAGCGTTGATTGATCGAAGAGCACGTAGGCCCAGTCGCTGAACTTCTGCTCCTCGGTTTCGTTGCTTACCTTCAGGATGATGGGGTGATGCGGGTTGATCTCCAGGATAGGCTTCATGGTTGGCAGCTTCTGGCCGCTGGCTTTCAAGAGACGCAGCAGGCTGGGGTCCATATCGTACTCGTCAACCACCAGGCAGGCGGGCGAAGTCGTCAGGCGGGTCGAAACACGCACGGTCTTCACCTGCTCCTTCAGCACCTCTTTGAGACGATCCACCAGCGTTTGCACTTCGCTGACCGTCTGTTGTTCTTCTTCCGCCTTTTCTTCCACGTCCTGTATCTTATCCAGGTCTACTTCGCCGCGCGAAATGGACGAGAGTTGTTTGCCATCAAACTCGTGCAGTTCCGCACCCAGCAGGTGATCCACCGGGTCAGAGAGCAGCAGCACTTCGACGCCCTTCTTCTTGAATATCTCCAGCAGCGGGCTGTTGGCGGCGGCGGCGTAACTATCGGCGATTATGTAGTAAATCTTATCCTGGCCTTCTTTCATGCGCGCTACATAGGTTTCGAGCGAAACGTCCTGCGTCTCGCTGCCCGAAGCAGTCGAGGCAAAGCGCAACAGTTTTGCCAGCGACTCGCGGTTGCTGGAATCTTCGGCAATACCCTCTTTGAGCACGCGGCCAAACTGATCCCAGAAAGTAGCGTACTTCTCCGGCTCTTTATTCGCAAGATCGCTAAACACGCCGAGCATCTTTTTAACGGCATTGGAGCGGATAGCATCGATCAGCCTGTTCTGCTGCAATATTTCGCGCGAGACGTTCAAGGGCAGGTCGTTGGAGTCCACGATACCGCGCACGAAACGCAGGTAGCCGGGCATCAACTGCTCGGCATCGTCCATGATGAAGACGCGCCGCACGTAGAGCTTGATCCCGTGACGCTGTTCGCGGTTCCACAAATCGAAGGGCGCGCGCGCCGGCACATAGAGCAGCAGGATATACTCCTGCGTCCCCTCCATACGGCTATGCACATGGGCCAGGGGGTCTTCGAAATCGTGCGCGATGTGCTTGTAAAACTCGTTATATTCTTCCGAGCTGATCTCGCTTTTAGAGCGTGTCCACAGCGCGGCGGCGCTATTCACCCGTTCTTCTTCATCCTTCTCCTCATCTTCCACCTTCATCAAGATAGGCGCCACGATATGGTCCGAATACTTTTTGATGATCGAAGTCAGGCGATACCTGGCAAGCAGTTCATCTTCGCCCTCGCGCAGGTGTAAGACAACTTCTGTGCCACGCGCAGGCTTTTCGATCATCTCAAGCGTATATTCGCCCTGCCCATCGGATTCCCAGCGCACACCCTCGTCAAGTTGCATTCCGGCCTTGCGCGTGGACAGTGTAACCCTGTCAGCCACCACGAACGAGGAATAGAAGCCCACGCCGAATTGCCCGATCAGGTTGGCGTCCTTCTGTTGATCGCCCGTCAGCGACGAGAAAAATTCGCGCGTCCCAGATTTGGCGATGGTGCCGATGTTCTCGATCACCTCGTCGCGCGTCATGCCGATGCCGTTATCAGTAACGGTAATCGTGCGCGCGTCCTTATCATAAGCCACGTGGATATTTAACTCGGTATCTTGCTCGAGCAGAGCAGCATTTGATAGCGCGTCGAAGCGCAAACGATCGATAGCATCCGATGCGTTAGAAATCAGTTCGCGCAGAAAAATCTCCTTATTGCTATACAAGGAGTGAATCATCAGATCAAGTAGCTGCTTGACTTCCGCCTGGAAGCCCATAGTCTCCTTATGTGTCTCCACAGTCATATCTTTCTTGCTCCTTCTTCATCAATGTCAACATGGTGCATCGCATTCTACAGCCATTTAAGGCGTATTTCACCATGTAATGTATCAAACTCTTCATGCTATTACAAGAGTCTAATATACTATGAACGTGCAAGGCAGAAGGCGCAGCCTTCTGCCTTGCACGTTCATGATAGTGTGATACACTGTTATGAAAAGATTACTCTATCTATAGGAACAACTATGCACAATCCTCAACAGCACCATTCGCTCATCGCGCAAACGCCCGGCCACACACCGTTAGCCCTGGCATCGTCGCTACAAGAAATGGCAAGTTCACCCACGCTCGCCATCAACGAAGTGGTGGCGGCCAGGCGCGCCGCCGGGCGCAAAACCATCCATCTCGGCTTTGGCGAGGCATCGTTTCCTCTCCACCCACTGCTCAATGAAGCAATGGCTCGCGCCGCGAAACATACCGGTTATGCTCCCGTCGCGGGCATACCCTCGCTACGCAAGGCTATCGCCGCCTATCTGGAGCGCACGCGCGGGCTAGCATTCACTCCCGATCAAATCATTGTCGCCCCTGGCAGCAAGCCCTTGCTCTATACCCTGTTGCAGGCTCTCGAAGGCGACCTGCTCCTGCCCGTGCCATCATGGGTAAGCTATGCCCCCCATGCGCGACTGGCAGGTCGGCGTGTAATTCCAGTCGAGACCGGTGCCAGCGACCATCACCGGCTTACACCGCAGACGCTTTCTGAAACGCTGGCACGCGCGCGTTTCGAGGGCGCTAACCCGCGCATCCTGATCGTCAACACGCCGGGCAATCCGACGGGCAGCATGTTCTCTGGCGAGGATACGCAGGCTATCGCCCACTGGTCACGCGAGCGCGGCATCACGCTCATCAGCGACGAGATATACGCGGAACTCGCGCACGGCTGGCGCGCGCACGTCTCCCCCGCGCAATTTTACCCGGAAGGCTGCATCGTAACCGGCGGCCTTTCAAAAGCATTTTCGGCTGGCGGCTGGCGGCTCGGCTACGCCGCACTTCCGGGCGGCACGGCGAGCAAACAACTGATGGCTTCGCTGCGCGCCCTCGCCAGTGAAATCTGGTCGTCCGCCACCACTCCGGTGCAAGAAGCCGCCGTCGTCGCCTATAGCCCCAACGCCGAACTCACCTCATACGTCAAAGCCTCAGCGCGCATCCACGCTTACGCTGTTTCTCGACTATATGAAACATTGGCAGAGGCTGGTGCGCTGTGCCCGCGTCCGGCGGGTGGCTTCTACCTCTACCCCGACTTCGCGCCCTGGCGAGACGCGCTGCTCGAACGTGGGGTAACAACCAGCGAGCAACTGGCCCACTACTTGTTAGACCACTGGGATATCGCGGCCCTACCCGGCACCGCATTCGGCGAACCACCTCAAGCGTTGCGCCTGCGCCTTGCAACCAGTATGCTTTACACTCTGGCAGAAGCTGAAACGGAAAACGAACGCGAGGAAGTGCTGTGGGCAATGCTGGCTCAGGCTGAGAAGTGGCCCGAAGGCGATGCGCATAACGAAATGGCAATAGAGATGCCTGCCCTTGAACAGGCGCGGACGAGTTTGAGGGCGTTTATAGCGTCGCTGGGGTAGCAAGCTCGCATTAACTGGAAACTTGGAGAAGCAAGAGATAAACCTACTATTGTAATGCCCTTGCCAGAAGAATTCACTTTGTTACGTACTATTAGCGGGCATTCAGGAACTATTAATAGTATAGCCATCAGCCCTGATGGGAAATTACTTGCCAGTGGAAGCGGCGATAAAACCATCAAACTATGGAGCTTGTTTACTGGACAAGAACTTCGCACACTTACAGAACATACAAGCCCTGTTTATTGTGTTGCTATCAGTCCTGATGGACAGTTCCTTGCTTCCCTACCCATCTCTACACCTCGCGTGATGCCTCGTCAACCTGGCGAAACTCCTCTTCGCTGAGACGCCAGCCGATAGCGCCGGCGTTGTCGGTGGCCTGGCGCAGGTTTTTCGCGCCGGGGATGGGGATGATATGGTCATCCTTTGCCAGCAGCCAGTTGAGGGCAACCTGGGCGGTTGTCTTCCCACGCGCTTGAGCGATGGTCTCCATCGTCTGGAGAAGTGGTTCGATTTTGTTCAGACCGGATGTGCTATAGGCGCGCATAAATCGGCGCATACCAATTATCTTGAAGTTTTGCCCGGCGCGGTACTTGCCTGTGAGCAGACCCTGCTGCAAGGGACTGTAGGCTATGAGCGCCACGTCCAGTTCGCGGCAGGCATCGAGCACGCCATTATTTTCGGGTTTGCGGTGCAGCAGGCTGTAATGCACCTGGTTCGAGGCCAGAGGAATGCCGTAACGCGCCAGCCTCGCGTGCGCCTCTTTCATCTGTTTGACGTTATAATTGCTGACGCCAATAGCGCGAATCTTGCCTGCGTTATACGCCTTCGCCATCATATCCATTAAGGCAGTCTTGTTGAGGAGGGTGTAGGGGAAGTGAATCTGGTAGAGGTCAATCGATGACACCCCCAGGCGTTGGAGGCTGGCATCCAGCGCATCGAGCAGCTTAGAGGCTGAGAAACGGTTGGGCAGGGGCGCGAACTTGCTGGCGACGATAACAGGACGGCCATCTTCGCGCATACACTCGCCCAGAATGCGCTCGGATTCGCCATTGCCATAGATTTCCGCCGTATCAAAAAAGTTGAGGCCAGCATCCAGGCAGGCCCTGTACGCCAGTGTAATATCGGCGCGTGTATAGGATGTGCCATAGCCCCAGGTGCTTTTATCGCCCCAACTCCAGACGCCCACGCCGAGCGCCGGAACAACTATGCCCGATTTTCCAGGTTGCCGTTGATCTAACTGTATCATGCTTTGTCCTTCTTTTGTGTGGCACTTAACAATCCCAGTAGCGACACCCCTTGCGGGTGTCCCGTCCGTGTTTTTCTGATATATGCGGGTAAGACGGGACACCCGCAAGGGGTGTCGCTACTGGGATCGGACGCGATAATCATTTCCTGATAGAATCATAGCATAGCAAAGTATCCTGTTAAATTATGCAGGATAGAAACTGGTAAAATAACCGATGCGTGAGATGCGAATAGTGGGTATAGTGTAGACATGGGTTCCGCCGAATGTACTATACCTTACCTTTGCAACTTCAAGGATAAACGAATGGAACAAACAACAAGCACGAACGATACATCTCTCTTGCGCCTGCTTTCTAACCAGATGGCCGACGCTGTCGAGCGTATCGCGCCCTCCATTGTGCTCGTCAATGGACGCGAGCGGCAGCCTGCCAGCGGCGTGGTCTACGCGCCGGAACTGGTGCTGACGGCAGATCACGTTTTGCAGCAAGAAGAGATCACCATAGAAACATCTGATAAACGCAAACTGGCCGCGCAAGTGGTTGGACGCGACGCCGCGAGCGACCTGGCCGTCCTGCGGGTGGCGGATCTGGGACTGGAAGCGGCCAGCGCATCAGCCGAAAACGCGCGCGTCGGCCAGTTGATTATGGCAGTGGGTCGCACAAACGAAGAGGGGCCAATGGCAAGTTCGGGCGTGGTAAGCGCCATCGGCGGCCCATTGCGCACCGGCAAAGGCGCGCTGCTCGAACGCTACCTGCGCACCGACGCCATTCCCTATCCCGGCTTCTCCGGCGGCGCGCTCATTGACATGCAGGGACATGTGCTGGGCCTGCTGACGACGGGGCTGGTACAAAATCTCACACTGGCAATCCCCATGCAGAACGCCCTCACCATCGCCGAAACGCTGGTGCGGCAGGGACACATCAAACGCGGCTTCCTGGGCATCAGCAGCCAGCTGGTAGAATTACCAGCCGCTCAACGCCCCGACGGCGCGCAAGAGCAGGAGTATGGCCTGCTGATCGTTAAGGTTGACGAGAACAGCCCGGCGCAGCAGGGCGGCATCTTGCTCGGTGACATTCTGGTCAAACTCGATGGTCATGTTGTGCTCGACTCCGAAGATTTACAGGTGGTGCTGGCAGGAGACCGCGCAGGCAAGACCGTTCCCATCGAAGTGATCCGGGGAAATACGCTGCATACGCTCCCGGTGACAATCGGACAGCGCCAGTAGACAGGGAATTGCAATGACACAAATCACACCATTTACGACACATGCGTCGCTGCCGCTGCCAGATGTCTTTACATCGTCGCTGGTTGGCATCTTCGACGCCGCCAGGCCTGCCATTGTGCAGGTACGCACGGAGGGACGAGGGGGCGGCACGGGCATTCTTATCAACGAGGATGGCCGCTTGCTGACCAACAACCATGTCGTCGGGCGTGACGACGCAAAGGTGGAAGCCTTGCTCGCGGATGGGCGCAGCTTTCCGGCGGCTGTGCTACAGCGCAATCCCCGCCTTGACCTGGCGCTGCTCAAGATCGAGGGCGACAATCTGAAAACGCTGTCTCTGGGCGATTCAACAAAACTGCGTGTAGGCGAGTGGGTGTTCGCCATCGGCCATCCCTGGGGGCAACGCTGGGTGGTAACGGCGGGTATCATGAGCGCCATGCGCACCGCGAAACTGGCCGACGACCTGACAACCCACTACATTCAATCGGACGTGGGACTCGCTCCCGGCAATTCCGGCGGCCCGCTGCTGAACGCGGACGGCCAGGTGGTAGGCATCAACGCCATGATCTTCGGCGGCGATCTATCGGTCGCCATTCCGAGCAGTGTGGTCAGTAACTGGCTGGCGGAACTGCCAGCGCGCCGCGTCACGCTGGGCATCGAGATACTGACGATGGAACTGCCCGCTACTCTGCGCTCACTCGCTGCTCAGGCATCGGGCGTGATGGTGGTTGGTATACGCCCGGAACGCCAGGTTAAATATAGCGACATTTTCATAGGCGACATCTTGTTAGAAGTGGCAGGCAAAGCGGTGATGGACAACGCCATCCTGCTCGCAACGCTGGCAGCCAGCCAGGAACGCGAGCGCCTGGCAGTCAAGCTGCTGCGCGGTGGCACAATCGTGGAAACAGAGATAGCTACGCTGTTGCTGGAGTATAAAAAGTAGATTTAGCGCGAAAAATGACCAGGGCGGGGGCATGCCCCGCCCGTACCCTGTACGGCTTCGCCCGCCGCGTCGTAGCAGGGTACAGGCGGGGCTTCGCCGCTCTCGCGGCCCCCCCGCCCTGGTTATTACGCGGCACCGAGGCGACGATAGCGGGCCTCGACGAACGAGTAGACGCCGTAAGCGAGCAACCCGAGCGCTACAAGGCCAAGCAATAACTGACCAAAGGGGAGTTTTTGGAGTTCTCCGATAGCGGCATCCAGACCTTTCGCCTTCTGAGGGTTAAACTGCACAGCAGCCACTATCAAGAAAATGCCGATGACGGTGAAGACGATACCAAGCGCGGCGTAACCTGACCTACCCAGCGAGATCATGGCTTTTCTCACCTGCGGCCTCAAATTGGAGAGGGCGAGGCGGCGCTGGAACTTTGCGCGGTAGGCTCTGGCATACAGGTAAACCGCGATTCCAAGCACAACAAGCCCGACAATCACCACCAACTGCACACCGAATGGAAGCGCAAGCAGTTTCGCCGTCGCGTCCTGAGTAGTGCTGGTTGTGCTGTTTCCGCCATTGCTGGTACCAGCAGCCAATTGGTAGGCTCCTAAAGCCAGGACGAGGTATGCGATACCGACAACGGCGTATCCGATACGCGCAACGATGCCCTTCGCTCTACGTCCTTCGCCCTCGGTATCGTAAATCCCCTGAATCAGGCTCCATAGACCAAAAGCGAGCAGGCCAATAGCGACAACAATCAGGATAAATTTACCGGGCGGCTGCTCGGAGATGGTGCGCAACGCGCCCTTCTGGTCTGTTGCCTGGCCGCCCTGACCAAGCGCCAGTTTGCCTGCTAAAAATCCGATAATAATGTAGACGACTCCCTTTGCCGCGTAACCCAGGCGCGCCAGGCCTCTCATGACACTGCTATTAGCAGCGTTGCGAGCTGTGCGTTGCGCTCCGCGTACCGGGTTAGGAATGGTTGTGTTGGAACTCATCGTCATTTCCTTTCAGCGACCTGAGTGCGAGGAAAGCGGAGCCAGGTCGCTCTATTCTCGGTCTTCATACTTTTTGGATATGTTTGTTATTTCCACAGACTGCTTTCCTCCGGTTCCTCTATCTCTGCTATCTACACGTTTGATGCAGATAAAAAGATGTGAGAGCAATCCTCCTCTTGTCCCTGATGAATTTTAACTTTTAAAGCCGGTTAATGTCATCCTGAGCGCAGCGAAGGATCTCGGTCCCCGGCCAGGCAGACCCTTGGCTGCGCTCAGGGTGACAAGGCATTCCCGATGCCTGGTGGTAAAAATCATCAGAATGTACCCCATTCTGATGTCGAAAATCATTAGTTACAGAGCGAACAGTTTGCATGATATGATGATGCTACTATGGGAAGCATAGATGAATATAAAGAGCAGGAGAAGCCAGATATGAAAGCTGTGTTGTGCAAAGCGTATGGGATGCCTGAGACGCTGGTCATCGAAGAGGTCGAGCCGCTGCGAGCCGGCAAGGGACAGGTAGTGGTCGAGGTGAAGGCGTGTGGCGTCAATTTTCCCGATACGCTCATCATCCAGGGGAAATACCAGTTCAAACCGGCCATGCCTTTTTCGCCGGGGAGCGAGGTCGCGGGCGTTGTCAAAGAGGTGGGCGAAGGGGTCAGGGGCGTCAGCGTGGGAGATCATGTGATTGCTTCCACCGGCTGGGGCGGCTTCGCCGAAGAGGTCGTAGTGGACGCGACCAAAATCATACCCATGCCTGCCGGCCTGGACTTCACGATTGCCTCTGCCTTCGTGCTTACCTATGGCACCTCGCATCATGCCCTGAAAGACCGGGCGCAGCTTCAGCCGGGCGAAACTCTCCTGGTGCTGGGCGCGGCTGGCGGTGTGGGTATCGCCGCTATAGAAATAGGTAAACAACTGGGCGCGCGTGTCATCGCCGCCGCCTCCAGCGACGAGAAGTTAGATGTATGCCGGCAGCATGGCGCGAGCGAGGTCATCAATTATGCCAGCGAGGATCTGCGCGAACGCATTAAACAAATCACTGGAGGGCAGGGCGTCGATGTGATTTTCGATCCGGTGGGCAGCAGCTACTCGGAGCCAGCGCTGCGCTGCATGGCCTGGAAAGGTCGTTTCCTGGTGGTAGGCTTCGCGGGCGGCGAAATCCCGCGCATCCCACTGAACCTGACGCTGCTCAAAGGCTGCTCGATTGTGGGCGTCTTCTGGGGCGCGTTTACTGAACGCGAACCGCAGCGCAACGCCGAAAACCTCAAAGAACTGATGAGCTGGCTGTGCCAGGGCATCCTGAAGCCGCATATTTCGGCCACGTATCCGCTCGAACGAGCCGCCGACGCGCTGTA
>JADEYI010001193.1_pt1 | contig 21937 bp, 17 predicted proteins | sample 8542331 | NCBI WGS metagenome assembly JADEYI01 (sample SAMN16510988, study PRJNA670497) | mine drainage metagenome | isolation source: biofilm near Copperflume 1 | place: Germany: Marsberg coppermine Kilianstollen | collected 2018-02
GGACGCGAAGAAGGACGCGAAGAGGGGCATGAAGAGGGTTTAGCCGAGGGACTACAAAAAGCTTTTGTGACCATCGTTAAGGGGCGTTTTCCACCGTTGGTAGAACTTGCGCAAGAGAGGGTATTGCGGGTTACCAAACCTGATGAGCTTGGTCTTTTACTGAAACAGATTGTAACTATTCCGGACGAGACCTCTGCACTCTGGCTTCTTAATAGCATGGCAGCATAATAAGCGCTATGGATAGCAACTACAACGAACCCGGCGCTGGTAACATCGTCGATGCTGAACACCAGCGCGCGCGTCAATTGTCCAGGACGCGAGTGGTCGGCCAGAAAGAGCGGCGCGTGGATGCGCGGCCACTGGTGACGGGCGCGCCCGTCTACGCGGCTGAGTTTGAGCAGCCGGGGATGCTTCATGGTCGCATCCTGCACTCGCCCCACGCGCACGCCAACATTCGCCATATCGATACAAGCGGGGCATTGGCGCTGCCGGGTGTCTGGGCCGTGCTGACACATCATGACTTGCCGCGTGTCGCGCATACAACGGCAGGGCAGCCCTATCCTGAGCTTTCGCCCTATGATATGTATGTGCTAGATACTCGGGTGCGGTACATTGGCGATTGGGTGGCTTTTGTGGCAGCCGAAACTCCGGCCATCGCGGATGCCGCCCTCCAATTGATTGAAGTCGATTACGAGATATTACCCGCCGTATTTGATCCGCTTGAAGCGATGGGTGATGGCGCGCCGCAGTTGCATGAACTCGATGTCACACACCCCAATCTCGGCAAACACCTGGGCGATATATACGACCCTGAGCATAATATCGCGGCGCACGAAGTGATTACCAATGGCGATTTTGAGGCGACCATGCGCGAAGCCGATCTCATCGTCGAGGGAGAATACCGCGTTCCGCATATCGCGCACGCCATGCTGGAACCGCACGTATGCGTCGCGTATATGGACGGCTACGACCGGCTGATTGTGGTCAGCAGCACGCAGGTTCCTTATCACACGCGCCGCAAGTTGGCCGCCGTAATGCAATTGCCCATTGCCCGCGTGCGCGTGGTCAAACCGCGTGTGGGCGGCGGGTTTGGCGGCAAGCAGGAGATGTTGCTGGAACCCGTCGCGGCTGCCCTGGCGATGAAGACGCGCCGCCCTGTGCGTATCGAGTATACCCGCCACGAGGAGTTTACCTCCGGTCGGCTGCGGCATCCCATGAGTATCACCATGCGCAGCGGCGTAAAGCGCGATGGCACGCTGGTAGCAATTTCTATGCGTTCGCTGGGCAACGCGGGAGCGTATGGCACGCACAGCCTGACCGTCACGCGCGCAACGGGGCATAAGACGTTGTGCCTGTACCGCGCCCAGGCATACTACTTCGAGGCTACGGCGGCGTATACCAACCTGCCTGTAACGGGTGCGATGCGGGGCTACGGCGCGCCGCAGGGTTTTTTCGCGCTGGAGTCGCACATTGATGAAATCGCGCGTCGCCTCAATATGGACCCTCTGGCTTTCAGGCGCAAGAATCACGTGCGCAAAGGCGACTGGGACCCCATCGAGGGCGAAGAAATCGATGGGAACTGGCATTCAAAGCGTCAATTCCGCTCGTGCGGGCTGCCAGAATGCATCGAGAAGGGCGCGGCTGCCATTGGCTGGAACGAACCTTTTGAGCGAGGCGACGGCAATCCCATACGGCGCGGGCGCGGCATGGCGATAGCAATGCAGGGCAGCGGCGTACTCGGCTTTGAGATTGGCGGCGCGTCCATCAAGCTGAATGAAGATGGTTCGTTCAATGTCATGACGGGCGCGACCGATATCGGGCAGGGCAGCGATACCGTGCTGGCGCAGATCGCCGCTGAGGTTCTAGGTGTGGGCATGGAGAAGATCGTCATGCATTCCTCCGATACCGATTCCAGCGTATTTGATTACGGCGCGTATGCATCCAGCACTACCTATATTAGCGGGGGCGGCGTGAAGGTGGCGGCTGAAAAAGTGCGCCAGCACATCCTTGAAGTAGCAGGCGATCTGCTGGACTGCGCGATTGAAGATATGTCGATCCGTGACGGGGTGATCTATACGCCACGCGGAAGAAGTTCTCTCACCATCGCGGATATCGCCAACGAGACGCTCTATGGCAGACATCGCCAGCAAATCATGGCGAAGGGCGATTTCTGGGCAGAAGATTCACCCGCGCCATTTTACGCGCAGTTTATCGAAGTCGAAGTGGATACAGAAACAGGCCAGGTGCGCGTCACGAAAGCCGTGAATGCGCTGGACCTGGGCAGAGCCATCAACCCGGCATTAGCGACGGGACAGGTTGAGGGCGCGGTAGCGATGGCGCTGGGATACGCGCTTAGCGAAGAAGTGAAATTTGACGAGATGGGAAGGGTACGCAACCCGGGTTTTGTTGATTACAAGGTGATGTCAACCTTAGATATGCCAGAAATGACGACGTTCCTGATTGAAGATACGGAAGATACTGGCCCGTTCGGCGCGAAATCGGCCGGCGAGGTTCCTATTAATTGTATGGCCCCGGCAGTTGCCAATGCGGTGTATGATGCAGTAGGGATTCGCATTCGCAGTCTGCCCATTACGCCAGAAAAGGTTTTACAGGCGTTGGATATGAAGAAAGCGCGGAAATAACTGAGCTGGTAACGGTTTAGAACAGGGAAAAGAGTATGGCACAGGAGCCGCAAGATTTTTCGGAACAGCCCACAAGCGCCTATCTTGTTATTTCGCAAGGGTCGCAGGGAAGCAGAAGGATGGAGATATGGAAGGATTGTACGACCATTGGGCGCAGTCGCGATTGTGACATCTTTCTCGAAGATATAGCGGTGCATCGCAAGCAAGCCTGCATTCTATTTACCGCGAGCGGCTATGTTTTGCGAGACGATCATGACAATGGCGACTGCTTTGTGAACGAGCAACCTGTGCGGGAACGCCTGCTTACCGATGGCGATGTGATGCGCTTTGGCAATACACAACTTACTTTCTACGGACACGAGGGAACGCGGCCTTTCCAACTTGCCACATCACGCGGACGCGAGTCGCTGTTGGGTAAAAAAACTGACCCCAACGCCAGTGTGACAGCTAAACTTGACCTCTCCAACGTGCGTGGCATGATACGCAGCTTTGAATTGTTGAACGTAATGACTGTCGGACGCAGCCGCGATTGCGACATTTTCCTCGAAGACCTGGCGGTGAGCCGCCTGCACGCCACTATCCGCGAGGTGGACAATGGCAGTTATGAAATCGAAGATCACCGTTCAGCCGCGGGAACCTTTGTAAATGGGATGCGCATCACACGCTATCGCCTTCTCGATGGCGATGTTGTGCAGATCGGTCTGAACAAGCTCATCTTCCGGCGTTCGCGTGGGTGAATAAACGAAGCAAAGGGCCTGTCATCCTGAGCGAAGCGAAGGATCTCCCCCGACTGACTTACATATGTTTTTTGCCTGAGTGAATTGCTTCAGTTATGACCGTGGCGCGTTCTCCATAGTCGTCTATCGTCGAGCCGTCTGCTAATTGCCGTGGCGGCGAATACGCGCCCGTTTCGCGAATGAAACGTAGCACTTCGGGCGGCACATCCTGTTCATGGTCTGCGACATTTTGGCGAATAGAACTTGAGGAAATATCGCGGAACGTGGTATCCAGGGGGAGTAGATGCACATGACTGGCGAAGGGCGCGTTTTCTGGTTGAGCCAGCAGCACGGTTAGTTCAGTAGCGCCTGCTCCGGAGCGAGGCGCGACCAGTATCTCTGCCAGGGCGAATAGCTCGCGCAATGCTCTATCGCGGTTTTCATAGTAGCGGGCATCGAATATCTGCACGATTTTATCAAAACCCAGCAGGAAGAAGAGGTGCCTGACTTCAGGATACTGCCAGCGTATGGCTTCGGCTTGCTCAACATATAAGCCCCGGTTAAACAGCAAAATGCCGGTATGGGGCGTATGTTTGTGTAGCACGGTATCCAGCAAGAGGATGCGGTCAACCAGTAAAGGACGTTCCACCATCTCCTTACCGGTTGTGCGTTTGCTCATGGCCGCGTAGACGCGCATTTCTCCATGCGCGCGCCCAAACTGTGCTGCCTGGTTCAACATCGCAAGGTGCGCGTTTGTGGGTGGATTGAACGAGCCAGGAAAGACAATGATCCCCCCTTGCGGCGTGGGCGAACCCGGCACGAGGCGAACCTGTGGCTTCGCCTGTGGGTCTAACTCGTCAAGCAAATGTTGCACGCGCCTGAAACGTTGCATAGTGCGATGTGAAAACATGAGTGAATTATAACACCTTGGCAAGCGCGCAAGGCGATGCTTGCGCTCGCCCTGACTCAACAGCGCTCTATGCAATAATTGAAATGTATCTGCCATCTTCTCTTTTTTGCCTGTACCATTTATCTCTGCAACCCAACTGTAAACTCATCCTATTAAACCGCCATTAAGAGACAGGGGCTTCTCTGTTAAAAGCAGATTAAGTATATATGAAAAATACGATACCTGTATAATTTAACTATAAGAGGAGCGCCGCTAGATTCCAAAATAACCATTGCTATCACTTTCACATGATAGGTATACTCAAATCGGGTATCCATCCAGGTGAGATATACTCATTCTCTGAGTACATACCTTTACATCTTCTCCAGCCAGAGGCCGCATACCTGTATATGTATAGAATGTACTGGGAAGTCATTGCTGGACCTGTTACACTTTACGCATACATCTCATCTGTATGGAAGGTGAGACTGAGTAATATTGCTGGCTTCGCTAGTTTGCCTGTAAGAAACGAGTGATTTTCGACGTACTACATCTAGAGATGAAACTCATCTCTATCTTTGCTATACTGTCTGCGAAGTGCGTAATTTAACATTGTCAACTGGACCAATCGATTCAGGCACAGGAGGTACCTACCATGAGTAGCAGGGAACGTGAGCTATTCAACCCGTTATTTTCCCCGCATAATCGTCGCGAGTTTATGAAGCGGGCGGGCGCAGTCGGCCTTTCAGGCGCCGCGCTCTCTGCTTTTCTCGAGGCATGTGGGGGCACCACAGCTGGCGGTACGACACCCACTGTCAATATGGCAGGCCCCATCGACCTGCCGACCTTGATATCGCGCGCTAAGACAGAAGGCAAGATGCAGGCCATAGGCATCCCGCCGGAATGGGCCGACTACAAGGACATTCTGGCCGGGTATACAAAAAACTATGGCGTGCCTGTAGAATATAAGGTTGAGGCGGAATATTCCTCGGCGCAGGAACTGGTGGTCTTCAAGAACTCTAAAACCCGCGCGCACGGTGATATCGGCGACGTGGGTTTCAAGTTTGGCCCGCAAGCCGTTCAGCAGGGTTTGGTGACACCGTACAAACACTCGCGCTGGAATGACATCGATGCCAGCCTCAAAGACCCGGATGGCAACTGGTGTACCGAATACTACGGCGCGCAGGCCTTCGTCATCAATACCGACAAAGTCAAGAAGCCACCCACTTCGTTCGCTGACCTGCTCAGCAACAGTTACAAGAATATGGTGGGCATCGACGGCGATCCCAGGCAGGCCAACGATGCGTTTATTGCGGTATACTCCGCCGCCCTCGCCAATGGCGGCAGCCTGGATAATATCCAACCCGGCATCGACTTCTTCGCCAAACTGAAGAAAAACGGCAACTTCACTGTCGCGCGTTCGAGTATTGCCAACGTCTCGAAGGGCGAAGTCGCGATCGCGGTCATGTGGGACTACCTGGGACTGGGCTTCCGAGATTCATTGAACGGGAAACCGAACCTGTCGGTGGTCATCCCGTCGGATGGTTCGCTGGCCGGTCCATATGTCTCTATCGTGAACAAGACTGCGCCCGATCCGTTTGCAGCTCGCCTGTGGATCGAGTACATCTTCTCCGACGAGGGGCAACTCTTCTACTTGACTGGCTACGCTCACCCGGCGCGCTACCAGGCGCTTGTCTCCCAGAACAAAGTGCCGGCTGCCCTGGCGGCGAAACTGCCGCCTGCATCGCAGTATGCCAATATCAAGTTCCCCAGCATCAGTCAACTGACGGCGGCATCAACCATCGTCACCAACAACTGGGGTTCGCAGGTACTGGGCGCGTAAAAAACCAGTAGCGACACCGTATGGAAGGGCGCGATTGCATGTGCTATGATAGGCAATAACATGAATCGCGTCCTTTCTCCCTGTCTTATTCGACAATCTATCAGGAGGTGCCAAATGCAACCACAGGTTTCCGGAGAGGTAACTGAAACCTCGCTCAATGGAAGGACCGGTAAGGCAGCTTCCAGAGCCAGACGCCCGGGCGGCAGAGGGTGGAGCTACACTCTCACAAGCTGGCTGGGACTCGTGCCATTTTTATTGTTCTGCCTGCTCTTTGAAATTTTTCCAGCCATCATCATTATCCAGGGCAGCTTCGCCGATAATACTACCGGTGGCTTCACACTCGACAATTTCCAGCGCGTCCTGTCCCTGCCCAGCAATCTTCATGCCTTTGGCACCAGTATTGCCATTTCCGTTGTCACAGCTCTGATCGGAGGCGTACTGGGAGGATTCGCGGCGTATGGAGTGTATACCCTGCGCACATCCTGGCTGCGTAATTTGCTGATTGGCTTTTCCAGCATTGCCGCGAACTTCGCCGGCGTGCCGCTTGCTTTCGCTTTTGTGGCAACCCTGGGCGTTACCGGTTTTGTTACAGTCGGCTTTCTCACTATATTTCGCATCGACCTGTACAATGCCGGTTTCAGCATCTATTATTTCTGGGGGCTGGTGATCGTCTATGTTTACTTCCAACTGCCTTTGATGATCTTGCTGACACTGCCAGCCTTGAACGGGCTGCGTCCTGAGTGGCGGGAGGCGGCAACGAACCTGGGCGCGTCCAACTTCACCTACTGGCGGCGCGTCGGGCTACCCATCCTCATGCCGTCGCTAGTCGCGGCCACCATGTTATTATTCGCCAACTCCTTCGGTGCGTTTGCCACTGCTTTCGCTCTGGCGCAGGGCAACATCAACCTGGTGCCTATTCTGATCAACTTTGTCGTCAATGGCAATGTTGTTGTTGATTTCGGCCTGGGCAATGCGCTGGCAGTTGGCATGGTAATTGTCTTGATGGTGGCAGTGACACTCTATACGGTGATGCTACGCCGGGTCAACATCTGGCAAGGGAGGTAAGTACAATGCAATCAGGTACCAGCAATATCATGCAACGAGCAGTTGCTGATATAATTACAGGCCCAAAGCGTCAAGAAAAGCCTCCAAAAGGTGGCTCTGGTTTGAATAAAGTCGCTTTGATTGTCGTGGTGATGTACCTGTTAGTGCCATTGGCAGCAACCTTAGTTTTTGGTTTCGCGACCGGCAATGGCATTGATTTCTCGACGTTAGGACGCACCTTCGCCGATCCCGACTTAGCTACGACGCTGGTTTTCTCGCTCGAGCTGGCGCTCGCGTCAACGCTGCTCGCCGTTGTACTGGTAACACCAACGGCCTACTGGGTGCAATTACGATTGCCAAAAGTGCGGCCCTTGCTAGATTTCCTCTCACTCGTCCCGTTCGCTATGCCGGCCATCGTGTTGTCAGTCGGGATTATCGAGGTATACAACGGCACAAATAGCCCGATTATCAACGTGCTATCGCTAGGTATTGTCCCTTTGCTCGCCGGGTTGAATATCGTCAATACCCCGCCGTTGCTGGTCTGCGCGTATGTAATAATCGCGCTGCCGTTTGTGTATCGTCCTATCGATAATAGCCTGCGCGCCATCAATACGACGGTGCTGTCAGAAGCTGCCTATAGCCTGGGAAGCGGCTGGTGGCGCACATTTCTTACCATCATTTTACCGAATATTTTTCCCGGTGTAATCAGCGCGGCGCTGCTCGTCTTCTCGACGGTCATGGGCGAATTTACTATCGCCAGCCTGTTCAGCCTTTACACTTTCCCTATTTACCTGAACAATACAGGACAGAATGATCCGCATAGAGCCGCTATCCTGTCGGTTTTAAGCTTCATCTTCACCCTGCTTTGTGTGTTGGGCATCATTTTACTGGTGCGCACGCGGCGCGCCGCAACCGGGCAACGCGGCGCTCACGTTGAAATCGCGGCAGCGCGCTAGCTGATAAGGAGCATAGAATGGCATTTCTTGAACTGGAAAATATTTCTAAATACTTCGGGCGCATCACGGCTGTCGATCATATTAATTTAGCCGTAGAGCATGGCGAATTTCTTACACTACTTGGCCCAAGCGGCTGCGGAAAAACCACTATCCTGCGCATGGTTGCGGGTTTCGAGGTGCCAGGCGAGGGCTATATCCTGCTGGATGGCGAAGATATCACGCAACGAGCCGCCAGTAAGCGCCCCATGGGCATGGTCTTCCAATCCTACGCGCTCTTCCCGCACATGACGGCTGAACAGAACATCGCTTTCGGTATGAACATCAAACATGTTCCGAAGGCGACCATTCAAAAACGCTGCGCCGAACTACTCGAACTGGTGGGCCTGGGTGAGAAGGGACGCAGTTATCCACACCAGCTTTCAGGAGGACAGCAACAACGGGTAGCCCTGGCGCGCGCCCTTGCCGTCGAGCCGAAGGTGCTGCTGCTGGACGAACCGCTCTCGGCCCTTGATGCCAAAGTGCGTGTTAGCCTGCGCAACGAGATTCGCCGCATCCAGCAACAACTCAAAATGACCGCCATCTACGTCACTCACGACCAGGAAGAGGCGCTGGCTATCTCTGACCGCATCGCGGTGATGGCGAAAGGCAGAATCGAACAACTCGATCAGCCCGAAGAGATTTATAGCAATCCGCGCACAATCTTTGCCGCCAGCTTTGTAGGCAGCAGCAACCAGTTTCGCGGCAAGCTGGCATCTGCCTCGCAGGGACTATGCCAGGTAGCAGATTATCTGCTCCATGTGCCTCCAACAGCGGACATGCAAGATGGAGATGCGGTGCTGGTGCTGGTACGACCAGAAGAGACGAATATACAACAGGCAGATACACAAAACGAAACTGATGCAAACACAACCGGCAACCATATCCCTGGTGTCATCGAACTGCGCACTTTCCTGGGACCTTTCACACGTTTCCACGTGCGCACCGAGCAAGGCATCAGCCTGACCGCTGACATCCCCAGCCAGCAAGCTGGCGACAATTATGTCGCGCAGCACGTCATGCTCTCCTTCGCGCCCGAAGCCTGCCAGGTCTTGCCACTTGATTCGGAAGATGCCCAACTGGTGAAACAGGTCGAGGCTGAGGCGGTGTAGAACCATGGAATCAGATAGAGAGGTCAGCATTTCAAAACGATACTGCCCTCTCTATATCATTGCTATTCAGTCCGCGCTCTATAAGTATCGAGATCAGCCATAGTGAGATTATCTGACGGAACCAGCCGGTAATGCTTTTCGGAAGAGATAACTACCCCATTAGCACTTTCCTCAAACTCGAAGAGAGCAATCGAATCATCCTCGATAAATTGGGCTGCAATCGGACGGCAAATCAACGACGGAAATTTGTCCGCGCAAAGTGCAAAGTCTTGTTCTATCTGTACGATGCCTAATTTATCCCTGCTGCCCTTGGCCTGTACAGGAAAAATATAATGCGCGCCGCGCCGATCAATACCAATATAGATTTCATCGGTTTCAACTTGCCCAATACCAGGTACGGTTGTGCGTAGATGGCTTTGCAGAGAGTAACATGCTACCCCTGTAAATATATCTATTAAGCGATTGTAACGTAACTTTGCCAGAAGGGCCTGCTCGTCACCCAAAGCATACATGGTGATGACGCCGGGAGTCGCATCGGGTATTTTCGTCTCTGCTAGTAGCTTGTTTGGAGTGATATTCACAATAGTCGTAGCAACAAAACGATAGCGGGATCGCCCGGATGACCGGATAATCCAGTCTTCCCCTTCAGGCGCTTTGGCTCGAATTGAAGCTGGTAGCAACCCTCTGTAACGAAAAGTGTAGGGAATATCACCGAGATTTTTTGGAAGCTCAATACCAAGTTCCTGAGAAGCGAGTTCCATATCGGTACGTTCAAATGCCACGTCATGATCGCCATCTTTGTAATGCCGGAAGAAGATGCGCTCCATGATCTGCTGATAGCGATTCAGCTTCTTTGTAGCCGGAAGATCTGCCATTCACTACTCCAATCGTATTTGTCACGTATCTGCGTGGCTCCCAGGCCAACGCAATACTACAACCTCTTCACGCAACTGCTCTTTCGTTGCAGTTGATAAACGAGTACGAAACAAGTCAATGCCCATTAATTCGTAGCCGAGAGATTGCGCAATATCAGCCAGTAATTGACCAGTGGGAATCATGACTCGTAAGTAGGACGCCTGATCGCCTACAACATAGGCAAGTTGCGCTCCTGGACGAAGTGTAATGCGCAGATCGGCAAGGTGGCGAGCTATACCACCAAAATAAAGTTTCGTCACTCGCGCATACAGGCGTTCAAAACCTGATGTTTTCCCAAGTTCGATACGCCGGTTTTCTATAGCCTGAGCAATGCGCTGTATTTCTGAATGCTGCATGACCCATTGATCGTCATCGTCGCTTTTATACACACCGCGCGTATTAGAGCGCACAAGTCCGCGTTTTAGCGCCTGCAATTCTGCTTTGTTGGAAATAAACCCAAGCAATACAGACTCAAGGCGCGTAGTGCGCGTATAGTCTTTTTCATTCGGGTACGGCGGTGAAGTAATCACAGCATCAATGGACCGAGGCTCAAGTACGTGGGCAATCTGTCTTGCATCGGCAAGATGAACTATCGAGTTAGTTTCTCCTGTGCTATGAACTTTGCGCAAATCATTAGCCATAGCGCTCATGCATGTCAACCATGACGAAACGACTGGCGCATCATGTTTGGCAGGACCAACACCTACTTCAGGGCCAAAATGCAGGTTGCTGATTATGAAAACGAGAGCTTTAGCCAACGCCAGGCGTTCGTATCGATAAAAGCGTTCATCACGATGTTCTTCTATACATTGCAGCAGAACGAGCGTTTTATGCAACGGCAGAGAACTTATCGAGTCGGTAAGCAGCAGTTTCAGGCTGTCAAGTGGTAATGTGAGTAATGCACGCTCATACTGCACAATTTGAATGAGTGGATTATCTTCGATACCTTGCTGCTCTAATTTTTCATGAGCAATTTCAGCAACTACCCTGGCGTGCTCCATCAGGAGATCAGGGGCAACATTCCAATCGACTTTTACCTGGCTGGCAAAATGCGCCATCGGATTTGCCTCAATCCCCACGCCAGCAATGCCCAATTTTTTGCACTCAACCAGGACCGTACCTGTACCACAAAACGGATCCAAGACTCTTTGGTCGAGCGTAACTCTAAATCGCTCAAGATATTGGCGAACAAGATGCGGCGGGAATGAAAGCACAAAGCGATACCACTCGTGGATAGAACGGTCTTCTGGATATAGCTTGTTAAGATCGCTGTTCACATTCCGATTGCGGACGATGGCGTAGCTCATGATACGTACACGAACGCCATAATAATTAACACTACCATTTTGCCTGCCGCTCCTTTGATTGCATTTTTCAACCTCTCATAAATAGAACGAAGCCAAACCTCTTCTGGTAATATGTATTCTACATAGATGGTGCGATTGTGGCAAACCAACGCCCTTGCTCCGTAGTATTCCTGAATGCTCCATTGATTCGTGCAACTTTTCCCGTAGTGAATTCGTAGAAATGATATAAGTAGAAACACCTATTTGGCGGTCGCGAACGTCATGATGATGAAGGCTATCACCAGGAGATATCATAGCATCCTTGCCACCACTGAAAAACAGAGAGAGAGTGATGCTTTGAAAGGCAGTAGACATGAAAATACAAGTTTTCCAGGGAACCGATCTTCAGCAGTTCCAAACCCTTCAGCAGGAGGGGAAAATCTTTACCATCCAACCTGTCACCCATGATGGCCGCAACTTGATTACGAGCCTGCGCAATATGCGAGTTCCGTTACAGCCGCTAGCGCAGGTAGTTGATGATGAGGGAAAAGTGCATGGATTGTCTTTCGCCACAGGAAATGGCATTGCGTTGTCTGAATTGGGTGCCGGCTACGTCGTGTCCTTTAACGGGCAAGAGATCTTGACACTCAAGCAGAGTACGGAAGATGGTATTGGAGTGGCCGAATTGGCGGCGCAATCATCGCCCGGATACCCGCCAACGATGTCTTACCCTGTTGAGCAAGCGCCACCGCCCTATCAGCAAGAAGCGTACCCGCCACAGTCCTATCAGCAACAACCCTATCCCCAGCAGTCCTATGCGCCGCCACAGCCCTATCAGCAACAACCCTATCCCCAGCAGCCCTATGCACAGGGTCAACCGTACCCGCCACCCTATGGTTATCAAAGCGGCTACGATCCTACCGGGTTTGCTGCCCCGATGTATCCGATGCCGGTGCCATATGTCGATTACCATGCGAACCCCCACCTGCTACATCACTATTATGATCATGGGTATGGTCACGGTTGGGGTCATGGGGGATATGACGATCATCATGATGACCACCATTGAGAATACATGTCATTTTTACTGGCACTGGCATGGGGAACTGAACTGAATAGTCACATTGCCAGAAACACCTGCGCATGAGGGAGCGTCGATGCCGCAAGCACTCCCGAGCACGAACCAGTTCCTGTTCCCGTTCTGGGAGCGATGAGCAGCAGAATTCAGTGGAGGGAATCGATTTGCTATTGCTTGAAACACTTTTATGAGTTCAACAGCGAGTACAACTGAGATCCGCAGGCAGATTTTAGATGTTTCGACTTCTATGCAACAATTCAAGGATCCGATTCTTACCGTAAGTCGACGCCAGCCAGGTTACTATCATGCCAACGAGGTCTTACTGAATTTTTCACCCCATCTACGTCAGGCTGTCTTAGCCCATGTCGGTCGCTGTACAAAACTCTCAGCAGGCATTTCCCCGCTCCCGACGTTGGATGAGTTCCTGTTTCAGGCACAAAAGGGGTTGTATAAGACCGACTACTATGTCAATTACTCGGCTCCGCAAGGCGCATATTCGGCTCAAGAGGCGTTACGCAGGAGCGAAAGCGCCATGTTGACATCGACCGGAGAGATGATCTATCCCCCTCAGGGGGTCTGCATCACATCTGGCGGCACAGGCGCGATTAATCTGGTATTTGAGTATATCAAGCAACGCTACCCTACAGCTAGCGTGCTTGTTCTCGGCCTCTCATACTATGTGTTCCAATTTATTGCTGACAAGCTCGCCATACCATGTCACCTGCTCACTCATTGCCCGGTCACTGCCCCTCATCCTCCTCGCTTCCTCCCTACTCCGGCCGAAGTGAGGGCTGCGCTCACGCCAAATACGAAGATGCTTGTCATCGCGCACCCCTCCAACCCTACAGGCGAATATTATTCGCGCGCCGAAATAGAGGAACTGATCGATCTTACATGTGAACGAGACCTGAGTATCCTCTCCGACACCGTATTTGCTGATTTAGTCTATGACCAGAAAGATTTCGTCACGTTCGAAGAAGTCGCTCACGCCAGACAGTGTCTGGAAAGAGTTTTTACTGTCAGGTCGTACTCTAAAAACTATAATCTGGCGGGCCTGCGCCTGGGCTACCTTGCAACTGCCAGCCCATCTATCGCACGCGATTTGAGCTTTATCAGCGAGCGCATTCAGTGTTGCCCCCCTACCATCTATACCGACCTAATCAATTTCATCTCTCTCCAACGGCATATCGAGAAAGAGACACAGCGCTCTCCTGAACAACCTTTGCAGACCATTATTCAAAACGTAAGCAAGTGGTACGATATTGGTCAGGGACCAAATGCTACACACGATATTGAAAAGGCCTACGATAAATACAGCGCCTTTGTACAGCGCAATCTTTCTTTTTATGGGCGCAACTTCGACCTGGCTCTGGAAACGTTAGGGAACAATGTGAGTATGCGCTTCGACAAAAAGTCCGCGTTTAACACTTTGGTAAAAATCAATGCGATACCCGGCAACTTTTTTGATTTTAGCGTCAACCTCTACCTTACTACAGGGATTGAGACACAAATCGGTCCCTGTTTTGGTCTGGAACAGCGCGTATGGGAGCAGCAGCTTGGTTTCTGGTTGCGCATTACCTATACCCTGATGCCAGACCAGTTGCAAGAGGCGTTGCATACCTTCCTTGTCTTTCTCGATACCTATATGGCATCTCCTCACCGCTTCTTACACTTTGGCCTGGAATTTTGACGCGCGGCTTCTCCACCCTATCGCAGGCACGTCTATTTGGGGTGTACGTATGAGCAGAAAAAGCTTCCTGTTCCAGGGTCACACTAAGCAGTGACGTTGATTATCACCGTCAAGCCACCAGCCCCATTCTCCTCCACATTATTGTTGGTAGTATGATGGTTGATATGGCAGTGCAAGAGCCACTTACCCGGCATTCGAGCAGGCCAGATCACGTCATAGCGCTCACCAGGACCAACATCTACCGTATCCTTCTCTATCTGCGCCGCAGAAGGGACGGGGTTGCCATCGGTTGCGACGATCTTGAATGGCCCACCGTGAATATGCATTGGATGAATAGCGACGCTGTTCGTCCCCATGAAGCGCACCAGCAAGCGCTGGCCTACCTTAAGGTTGATTGTTTCAGTCGCGGGATACGCCTTGCCGTTGATTGTAAAGTAGTTGGGCTCCAGACCCGTCATCGGCATTGCCGGGAAGGTGTAGCCATTCTCCACCGTCCACTCTCCCAACTGAATGAGAGCCTCCTGATCATACGCAGGAGCTTGAGACGCATTCCTGGGGTCAATGAGAAGTGCGCCATACATTCCGAGCGCCTCCTGGCGATCGGCGTTAGTATGCGAGTGGTAGAAGTAGGTTCCCCATTGCGTCACTGTGAACTCGTAGGTAAAGCTCTGACCAGGCGCAATTGGCTTCTGGGTGATGCCAGCAGGACCATCCATGGCATTGGGTACCGTCAGGCCATGCCAGTGGACGCTGGTTTCCTCGGGCAGGTCATTCTTGACAATCATCCGCACGCGATCGCCCTGCGTTATGCGTATGCGCGGCCCCGGCACCTGGCGGTTGAAAGCATAAGCCGTAACCTGTACATCGTGCAAGATATTCCACTTAATGAGGGAGACTTCCAGATTGAAGACCTTGACACCGTTCACGACCTGAGGTACCAGCGGCTGATCGCCCCGCGCATTCGCGGGGGCCGTATAGGTGGCCTTTGAGGAGTCGACTGCGGCCATGTCCTTCATGTTCTCGACGCTGGGATTGACTCCCCGGATCATACCCGGTGGCATCACAAGACCGGACATATCTCTCGCCCGCATCGTATAGTTGAACGTGCCGTCACCGAAGACTCCTCCAAGCACGACTCCGGTCACGAGCACGAAGAGGGTAAGCAACGTCATCGCAAAAAGTTGGGGCTTCGTGACGGAGGAGCCCATCTTCATGCCCTCCATGTTCTGCTTCCCATTCGCTTGAGTAGTGTTCGTTTGCTCGTCTTTGTGCGTCTGCATTGCTACATTCCTTTCATGCCCGTCATTCCAGGAGTCGCGAAGGGGCTTGGAGTAGCTACCTGGTTTGCCTTCTCTACACTCCGCTGCTTCTCGGCCTTCACACTGTGGCCGCCATTGCCAAGAGCACGTACTGTTCCCATGCCGTGCTTGAGTCCTTTAGCAACCAACCAGACATTGACCGGGTAAGCAAGAACACCACCGACGAGTGTTGCGAAAGACATGATGACCCAGAAGCCGGGAGTGTTCGCCTCCATGCTTGCCATATTAAAGTCCATAAGCAGCACCATCGTCGGGATCATACCAGCCATCACTGTATTCATCGACAGCCATTCCGGCATGAACGAACTCCTCAACGCTTTCCAGTATGAGCCACCCAGCATATCCTTCATGAAGAGAGCTTGAAAGATGGTGAGACCGAAGAGAAACCCGAAGACGTACTCGCTGATAACATCCAGCCACATGGGGAAGCCAAGAGCTGCTGTTGCTGCTGCTGCAATAATGATGCCGGTTGCATCTCCTGCCAGACAATGAATGGTTGAGCCAATTCCCTGCTTCCAGAGAGGTTTGATAAACTCCTCGTGCTCTCCTGGTGCTGGCTCCTTACATGAGAGAATGTAGAGAACCAGCGCAATTGGCCCCGTGTAGAGCGTGACCAGAATCCAGCCCCACTTCATGACCGTCATTTCAGGATTGTTGCGGAATGCATCCCAGGCAACATAGGCAACTGAGAGCGCGACCAGGGTGAACCAGGCGTATAACATGACAGGTACTCCTAATAGATAACGACTGACGTATTTACTTGCACGAAGCCATAAAGCCACTGGGCATTTGCCAGCGACATGCTGACACAGCCATGAGAGCCGCGCAAGGCGAACTGCGAGCCGCCCGGGTCCGGGTGGGGAAAGTTTGTCCCTGGGCCGTAGAGAGTGCGCCACCAGCTATCATGCAAGAAGTAGCCGTTGCTGTGAAATTGCATGGCATAGTTGATCGGCGTCGGGGGATACCACTCCGGTGAGGATGGTGGAGCACCCGATCGAAACACCGTGGGTGATTGTTTCCCTTCGACCCACCAGGTGCCAGGAGGTGTTGGCAGGTTCGGCTGCCCGGTCGTCACCTGGAAAGCTTTGACCAGCTTTCCCTTCTCATAAACACGCAGAGCCTGTTCAATCAGAGACACCACGATGACGCGCTCGTTCATAAATTGATAGCGCTGCAGCAGCTGAATATCGGTTTGATGGACCTGGTTGTAGGACGTTTTGTCGTTAAAGTTTGCCGCCATAGCACGGAAATTGGTTAAATCTATGTTCAGGTATTCTATGATTTGCTGGTAGTCGGCTACGGTTTTCGCCATCGAAAGTTCACCCTGGATCCACAATGGCCCGCTGGCTCCCTTTGATCCATATTCGTAGCCATACTGGTAGGTGGTGTTGTCATACGAGTTCCGGAAGGTATGCTGTTTGCCGAAGTTCGTGGCATTTTGCTGAAGCTCCTGGAGCAAGGAATTGCTCTCGGTTTTCATAGCCGGAATCTGGATAGCCGCGACATGAGCAGTTAAGCGACGCAACGCTGCTGTGTAGGCGGTATCGGTGGTAGCAGCGCGCAGAGCCTGCTGATCGCTGGTATATTGCTGTTGATAGGTGGTGACATTGCCTTGATACTGCTGCATCAATGCGATCCATTGCTGGAACGCTTGCAGTTGCAGGTCTCCCTCTTTTTGCAGCGTGCTACCGACGGTGGGCGTAGATTTCATGCTCGCGGTTGGGGAGGCTTTGCTTTGCGTCTGAGTCGCAGCAGCAGCACTACATGCGCTCAGGAAAAAGACGCAGAGCAGTAGCCCGTTCAGCGCCAGTAGACGCACACGGTGCCAAATTGAAGCATTTAGTTGTACATGCCTATTCTTCATATTTCCTATCCTTCTCCATTATAGTCCCAGTATACGCTATTGATCCATGTATTTTCAACCAGTAAACAGACATCCATGCCAGGCATACAAGCGCTCAACCTTGCCACGACCACGAGGGCGAGGGACCCCCTTTTCGGAAAAGACGTTTAATTTTGGGATGTACATGCGTGATACACTGTTCTTGACGCCGCACCTGGCTTTATTGGGAGTAATGGAGATTCCACGCAGTGTATATGAGCGAAGATTGAGGGAGGCGCTGCGATTGATGTGCAGGTGGGATGGGTAAGCACCACCAACGCTAAAGAGAGAATTTGAATAGGCTTATGCGTAATACGCGCTTCATCTTCGTCGAAGGAATCATGGGATCGGGCAAGTCAACTACGGCCTGGTTTCTCACCGAACAGCTTCAACGGCAAGGGATCGCTGCCCGTTTTCTATTAGAAGGGCCTACTTTCGAGGAACCAGAACATCCGTTGCGAGTCGCAACGGAGCTGCCCCATCCCAATGCGGTCTGGCTCAACGTGACTGTTCAGCAATACATTGAGCGAAGCTTGCTGAAATGGCGCACCTTCATGATCGAGGCTCAGCAAGCAGCAACTGTAACTGCCTGCGATGGACTGCTGTTTCACGGCAATATGACCGATTTGATGCTCATGAATGCTCCAACAGAGGTGTTGCGCGCATATGTCGCGCAGGTAATCGAGAGCATTGCCGATCTCAATCCGGTGGTCATCTATTTCTCACACCCGGATATTGCCCACGCACTTCTCAGAATATGTGACGCGCGCGGAAGCGAGTGGGAGGCTTACCAGATAAACTGGAAAGTCCTCAGCCCCTATGGTATGGAACGAGTATTACATGGATTTGATGGTCTGATTCAGCTTTACCAATCCTACTGTGCTCTTTGCGATGAGATATTCGCGCAACTCACGCTGCCGAAGCTCGCGATTCGCAATGAGGGCGATTGGGCAAGGTATTATCGGGAAATCCTTAGTTTTCTCCAGTTTTCCCCTCTTTCCCAGTAATACTTCTCACCAGTTCTTTTGACACAACTAGAAAAAGTGATGCCCCCTCATGGAGCTTTCATTAGTAGGTTTTTTTAAGAAAGGCATCAGCGAGGTGAAAGGTGTCATGCTGAGCGCAGCGAAGAATCTGCGTGCGACCCGGCGAGAGATGCTTCGCTGCGCTCAGCATGACAGGCCAGATCGGCGCGTTTCAAAAAAACCTACCAGTGAAAGCCCTTATGGAGGGGCGTCGGTTCAGCTAATCCTTCATCAACCTCCTCAGCACCGTCAGCAAAATCCCTCCGTTTTCGTAGTAGGTTACGTCGATAGGGCTATCCAGGCGGGTGATGGTCTGGAAGGAGAAGGTTGAGCCGTCTTCGCGGGTGACTTTGACCGTTACTTCCTGGCGCGGTTTCAGACCCCCCTCGATACCTTCGATATCGTAGACTTCCCTGCCAGTCAGGTCGAGCGATTCTTTGTTTTCGCCGGGTTTGAATTGCAGAGGGAGGATGCCCATGCCGACAAGGTTGCTGCGGTGAATACGCTCGAAGCTTTCGGCGATGGCGGCTCGCACTCCCAGCAGCAGAGGGCCTTTAGCGGCCCAGTCGCGGGAACTGCCGGAACCGTATTCCTTGCCAGCGATGAGGATCAACGGCACGCCTTCTTGCTGGTAACGCGCCGAGGCATCGTAGATGGTGGTCTCTTCGCCATCGGGCAGGTGAACGGTGTAGTAGCCCTCTTTGCCGCCCACCAGGCGGTTGCGCAGGCGGATATTGCCGAAGGTGCCGCGTACCATGACCTCGTGATTGCCACGCCGCGCCCCGTAGGTGTTGAAGTCCCGCTTTTCCACGCCATGCTCAAGCAGGTACTTACCAGCAGGGCTGTTTGGACTAAAACTGCCGGCGGGTGAGATATGGTCGGTGGTGATCGAGTCATCCATGACGGCCAGGGCGCGCGCGCCGTGAATATCCTTCATTCCTTGCGGCTCTGGCGACATATCGTGGAAGAAGGGCGGCTCCTGGATATAGGTCGAGTCGGGGTTCCAGTTGAAAAGTTCGCCCTCGCTATCGGGCAGGGAACGCCAGTGCTCGTCGCCATCGAACACATGCGCGTAGTTCTCCGCAAACAGTTCGGGGGTAATTGACTTCGCAACCAGGTCGCGCACCTCTTGTTGGGTCGGCCAGATGTCGCGCAGGTAGACCGCCTCGCCGTTGATATCATCGCCGATGGGGTCTCTGGTCAGGTCGATATCAACCGTCCCGGCCAGGGCATAAGCCACGACGAGCGGCGGCGAAGCTAGGAAGCTAGCGCGCACCTGGGGATGGATGCGCCCCTCAAAGTTGCGGTTGCCGCTCAGCACGGCTGCCACGATCAAATCGTTCTCCTGCACGGCCGCGGCCACCGGTTCGGCCAGCGGACCGCTATTGCCGATGCAAGTAGTACACCCCAAACCGACGAGGTGGAAACGCAGTGCCTCCAGGAAAGGTATCAGTTCAGCTTTCTCAAGGTAGTCAATGACGACGCGAGAGCCGGGGGCGAGGCTGGTTTTGACTGTCGGGCTGACCGAGAGGCCGCGCTCAACAGCATGTTTTGCCACCAGCCCGGCAGCCACCATAACTGAGGGGTTGGAGGTATTGGTACAACTGGTGATGGCGGCGATAGCGACCGAACCGTCGGTCATATGCGACTGCGTATGGCCCATAGTCACAACCACATCTTTAAGATGTCCGTTGTGCCCGTTAAACGTACTTGCTGCTCGCGCTTTGTTCGTGTCCTCTTTCTCGACGATGGGATCAGGCTCGGTATCGTTACTCTCGCTGCCAAGGCGAATGAGCGCATTTTCGGTGACGTTATTGATCTTGACGGTTTCAAAGCGGTCGGCATAGACTTCGCGGAACACCTTGCTCAGGTTTTGCATGGGAACGCGGTCCTGTGGGCGACGCGGCCCGGCCAGGCTTGGCTCGATGGTTCCAAGGTCGAGTTCGAGTAGATCGTCAAAATGTGGCTCCGGCGTGTCATCAGTACGGAAAAGTCCCTGCGCCTTCGTGTAGCGTTCGACCAGTTCTACCAGCCTGGGGTCGCGCCCCGTGCCGCGCAGGTAACGCAGCGTCTCGTCATCAACGGGGAAAAGCGTAGCCGTCGCGCCAAATTCGGGCGACATATTCGAGATAGTGGCGCGATCCGCCAGCGTCAGGAAGCTGAGACCGGAGCCGGTAAACTCGACGAACTTGCCTACCACGCCGCGTTTGCGCAGCATCTGCGTCACCGTTAGCACCAGGTCGGTAGCGGTTGAGCCTTCGGGAAGCGCGCCCGTAAGCCGCACGCCGATGACTTCCGGTGTAAGCAGGTAGATGGGCTGGCCCAGCAACACGGCCTCGGCCTCGATGCCACCCACGCCCCAGCCTAGCACACCCAGGCCGTTAATCATGGTAGTGTGCGAGTCTGTGCCAACCAGGGTGTCAGGATAGGCCAGCGTTTCGCCATTTTCTTCTCTGGTCATCACAACGGATGCCAGGTATTCCAGGTTTACCTGGTGAACAATGCCGGTTCCGGGAGGCACCACGCGGAAATTGCTGAACGCCTGCTGGCCCCAGCGCAAGAGACCGTAGCGTTCGCTGTTGCGTTCGTATTCGCGGTCAACATTACGGGCAAAGGCCAGAGTAGTGCCGAACAGGTCTACCTGCACCGAATGGTCAATCACCAGGTCGGCAGGCACGAGTGGATTGATTTTCTGCGGGTCACCACCCATACGAGCCACAGCCGAACGCATAGCGGCCAGGTCGGCCACAGCAGGCACACCCGTGAAGTCTTGCAGCAACACACGAGCAGGCATGAAGGGGTATTCCACTTCTGATTGCGCCGCGTGTCCTGGCACCCACCGGGCTAAAGAATACACTTCATCTTCATTTACCAGCCCGCCACCAACGTTGCGCAAGACGTTCTCCAGCATAATCTTGACGGTAAAAGGCAGGCGTTCTAGCCCGCTAACGCCGCGCTCCGCGAGAACATCCAGCCGGTAGTAAATAACGGTATCCGCCACGCCTTGCAACTTTGCGCGCGCGCCAAAAACATCATTATGAGCAGTCATAAAACATACGGCGTGGAGACCCGTCTCCGTTTACGGGACGGGAGGAAACGCCGCTCTCCTTTCTACTAATAAGGCCGAAGCCTTCTGGACGACGTTCAACTTTTTGTAACTGGCACTGGCACTGACCTTTGTTCCGTCCAGGGTACGTAGATCAAAGTAGCCACTGCTGCCATCCCATCAGAACTGTTGACCGGAGACGATAGAGCTTGCAACTAGAGTAGGCATTGCAAGGTATCATGACTCATCCAACGTAGTTTGCACTCAGGCTAGTCAAGCAGGGCTTTATGCAAGCCCGTCACCTTCAGGCGATTGAGTTCTTGACGGTTTCATCCTCTAAATAGTAGCTTGTATGGTTTGGATTTACTAACCAATGTGCATTATATAACATGATGCCTTGTAGGGACGCGATTCATCGCGTCCGCTGCGCTCAGTGCTATGCAAAACACGCGGCACGG
>JADEYI010001194.1_pt1 | contig 21936 bp, 15 predicted proteins | sample 8542331 | NCBI WGS metagenome assembly JADEYI01 (sample SAMN16510988, study PRJNA670497) | mine drainage metagenome | isolation source: biofilm near Copperflume 1 | place: Germany: Marsberg coppermine Kilianstollen | collected 2018-02
CGCACAGTGATGAAGCATCACAAGGAAGAGGGCCATAAAAAAGACCAATAACCTGCTAAAGAACATAAAACCATTGCGCTTCCTGGCCTCTATGGGCATCGACCAGGGCATCTTTAACCTTGCTAACGTGAGCGACCCGGAGGTCTTCGACCTGCTGGCTACCGAGATCGTGCCACAGGTTGAACGGATTCAGGTAGCCGGTCGCTAATCTTCTTTTGAAAGCGACAAATGACCAGGCGTACTACTTTATCGGAGGCCGAGGCGGCATTTGTGCATACACAACGTGTCGCCCGGCTTGCCACTGCCGACGCAGATGGGAATCCTCACGTCATTCCCGTCTGCTACGCCTTTGATGGCACCCGCTTCTATATATCCGTGGATGAGAAGCCCAAACGTGTTGCTGGCAGCCAACTGCGTCGTGTTCGCAACATCGAAGTACGGCCAGAAGTTGCCCTGGTCATTGACCAGTACAGCGACGATTGGTCACACCTTGCCTATATCTTGATTCACGGCCACGCCGCACTGATTCCACCAGAAAATACAAGCATTCATCCGCAAGCCTTAATCCTGTTACGCGAACGCTACATGCAGTACCGCACAATGGCCCTCGAAAAATATCCCATCATCGCTATCACGCCAACGCAAGTCATATCCTGGGGGCCTGCCTTATTTTTTGTCTAAACGCCGCCGCATAAGCTCAGCCGTGCCAGGGCTCATCGCTTCACTTAGAGCAGCTATCACTCTCTGCTGATCATTCGCTGAACGATTCTGGCTCAACTTGAACTTACCTTCCAGGCGTGTTATCTCGATTTCAAAACCAATGATTGCCTTGAGCTTCTTCTGGAGCGACTCGTCTGGCATCTCCAGGTGCCAGGGAGTGGCGAATTGCGCTTCATGCTCAGCAACACTTGCCTGCAATATCCTCAAGAGTTCCGTGCTATCCTCGACCAAGCGCGGCATACCATAGGCATGTACGGCTGCATAATTCCAGGTAGGCACGCTCATTTCCACATCATCTCTATACCAGGAAGGTGAAACATAGGAATGTGGCCCCTGGAAAATGACCAGCACCTCCTTCGTCTCATCCAACATGCGCCACTGAGCATTGCTCCGCGCCATATGCGCCCTCAACACTCCTTGTGAACCACGTCCAGCATCCAAAAGAAATGGCAGATGGTTCGCGACTGGCACCCCCTCATGTTGTGTCACCAGAATGCCAAAACTATATTCCTGGATAAATTGTTGCAATGTACTCAAATCATTTTCGCGAAAATGCGTCGGTAGATACATCTATTTTCCTCAACTGCGCTTTAGAATGACTGGTATCTGTTGTATGATTACAATCATAACCAATTATCTTGCCTATTGCTACAACCAACTTTGTTCTCTAGCCATTTCTTTGGCTCTTGTGATACAAGGAGACCCTCATACCAGAAAAAAATTACCAGCATCCTGATCTCCTGGAAAAGCTGGGCATTAAACCAGGACACGCGGTAGCCTTCGCGAACGCTGCTCAGGAAATCGATCCGGCTTTGTCCCAACGCATTATCGAACGAACAGGCCGCCCCCCTGCAACAGAAGACGAAGCTCTTGATATCGTTCTGGCTGTTATAGATGAGACAAGCGATGCCGCTGCGTTGCTTAAGAAATGGCGACAGTACCTCACGCCGAACGGGGGCATCTGGCTCCTCACCGCCAAACGCGGCCAGCCTGGCTACGTGGATCAGCGCGAATTGATTGCCGCCGGACAGCAAGCAGAGGTCGTAGATAATAAGGTTTGCTCGGTTTCTCCTACCATGAGTGCGATGCGCTTCGTGATCAGAAAAAAGGACCGAGGAGCTTGGGGAGGCCTTTTTGGTAACATGACCATCCAGCTTATGGTCTGTGAGGGACAATGGCCGATACCTTATTCTCTAGCAGGTGGTGGCCCGTTTGCTCAGTGTCGAGCGGATCGCCATGAATTTCGGACGCTCCTCAAATAACCCAATAGGCCCTTTGCATTGACCAGTAATTGTACGTAGTGTACAGTAGCACAATGAGCCTGACACTATCAGATAAGCAAACCACCAGCGCAACACAGAACCAGAAAATACGCGCCAGGATACGCCTATGGCTATGCACATGGGAACTCTTCCCCATTCTCCTGGTGGCAGCAATACTGCGCCTGGGCGGACTCAATACCACCGCCTTCGCTAGTGATCAGAGCGTCCTCTACACGCTAGCCTATGACGCAGTGCATCATGGGCTCATCCCTACCACCAGTAACAGTGCTTCAATCTTTACCATGCATCCACCTCTATCAATCTACTTCCTCATGCTACCCGTATTTTTCAGTGCGAACCCATTGTGGGCCGCCGTCATGACCGCCCTATTCAATATCGTCGCCGTTCTCCTTGCATATGTTTTCACGCGCCGCTACTATGGGCGTCTTGCCGCGGCCATTACCGCCTTGCTCTTCGCCACTGCCCAGACCTCCATCGTGTTCAGTCGCTTCATCTGGCAACCCACACTGCTCAGCCCATTTGTGATCCTATTCCTCTTCGCGCTCTTCCGTGGCGTCGTCGAGCGGAAAAAAGGTTGGCTCCTGCCAGCTCTCGTACTGCTTGGCATCCTGTACCAATTGCATGAAATCACCTTACTCATGGCTCCCTTGCTCATTGTCGCCTTGCTGCTTGCCCCACGCACCATACGTCTGCGCGATTTCGTCCTGGGTCTCGCCTGCCTTCTAATAATCTTCACACCGTACCTCGTATGGGAAGTCCACTCCAAATTCGCCGATATCCATACTCTGCTCACCCTCACCAACGCACATATTGATAGTAAAGCCATTACCTACTATCAACGCTTCCTCAACGCCTACTATTATGATGATCGCGTCCTCGGTTCTACCTACTACGATCCGGTTGGTAGCGGTAACTCACTAGCATTTCGACTGTTGCCACTATTGATACTCGCACGTTACATGCTGACATTTCTGCTGGTCGCCGCCTTTGCCTGTCACTTTCAGAATTCTTTGTCGTACTTTCTTCAGTAGTATTCAGCGCAATAATACCTTTACTTCGTATATCAATGTCAACGCTAAGGGTCTTTCTCTCGTCTAAAGTGAGCTGCCCACTGCTCAAAATCACACTGCTTGCCACACATCCACTGTATTACGTTGGCCATTACTTCCCCACCCCCCGGAGGCAATGCGCTTGCCATCAGACGACCATGCTACGGTATTTACAGCACCACCACGGTCGCGAAAAATGAAGAGAGTAGTCCCAGTAACAGAGTCCCATACCTGCACATCATTCCTACTTTGATCATAGCTATTGATTGCAGTAGCGATGCGCTTACCATCAGGCGACCATGCGACAGCACGCACATTCCCATACTGTGCCGAAGTAATATCACTATAAGTGTAGATAGACTTCCTTTCCGTAGCATCCCACACACCCAACCCACCGGTACTATTTCCCGAGACGATGTACTTGCCATCAGGCGACCATGCTACTGGACTATTGCCAGCATAGGTGAAGAGACTGTTTCCAGTGATAGTATCCCAGATTTGCACTGCACCTTCGCTTCCTGCAACAATGTTCTTACCATCCGAGAACCATGCCACCGAGCCTACCTTTTTGGAATGGTCACCGTAAGTAATGACACTACTTCCTGTTACGACATCCCACATTTGTATGGTGCCATCATCACTTCCCGAGGCAATACGATTACCACCAGGTGACCACGCGACAGAATTTACCCTGCTTGTATGACCGCGGTAAGTGTATATACTATTTCCAGTAGTAGCATCCCAGACCTGTACTGTTGCATCTCCACTTCCGGAAGCGATTAGCTTACCATCCGGAGACCACGCTACTGTATATACTTCACGAGAATGTCCCTTATAAAGTAAGACGTGGAGTCCATCGAGTGCATCCCAGACCTGCACTGTTGTATCGCCACTTCCGGAAGCGATGCGCTTACCATCCGGAGACCATGCTGTTGCATATACTACACCTGCATCTGTATGTGAATGACCACGATAGATGAAGAGAGTAGTTCCTATAGGAATAGGAGTAGAAGCGGGTCGGTGAGTAGTGGTCGGAGTAGTATAGTGAGGAGACAAAAGGGAAAAAAGCTTTTGGGAAGATGTCAACCAGGTCAGACCACCACCTGCTATAGCCAGTCCCGTCAGACTCACTATCACTGCACGTCGAGAAATGCTACGAGGAAACGGTTGAGACATATTACTTGCTATAGACGCCTTCGCTGAGGGAGGTGATTTTGAAGAAGCAAGGGAAGGCGCGATTACGTCGGGTAATTGCGACATTTCACTTGGTGAAGTCATTACATCCTTTGGGAGTGAGGTTGAGAGTTGTGGAGTCATTTCATTTTTGTGCGATGTTAATTGACTTGGCGGCACAGCTACAACTGTACGAGTTGGAAGCGAAGGTTGACCCGGAGGGTTAACCCCGAATGGCAGTGCCATTGGGGAGGATAATGCTGTCTGACAAGCTTGCTTCAAAGCGGTGGCGAATGACTGCACACTGCTAAAGCGCTCTTTTGGATCTTTAGCAAGTGCCGTCAGCACCACCTGCTCAACAACAGGTGAGAGTGTTGGAACCTTGTCACACAGCGAAGGTGGTGGAGAGTGAAGATGCTGACCATAGAGCTCGTAAAGCCCCCCACTGAATGGACGCTCTCCGCTCAGCCATTCGTAGACAACAATTCCCAGCGCATACTGGTCGCTAGCCCGGCTCGGTTTCCCTTGGATTTGCTCTGGAGCCATATAGTATGGAGTGCCAGCCTGCCCTTGTGGATGCTGGAAAGAGCGTTCACTCTGTGAGGCAACGGCAATACCAAAATCACTGAGTAAGATTTCGTTGCGCCGTCCGAGCAACATATTCTCAGGTTTGATATCTCGATGGATTAGTTTCTCGTCATGAGCATACTGCAACGCATCTGCCGTCTGCTTGACATAGGCAACAATGAGAGGAAGTTGCAGTACTACACCTTTGGGATAATGTTGACGCAAGGTGCCATTTGGGGCATAATCCATGACCAAAAAAGGAGTCTTATCCTCGACATCAAACTCGAGAACACGCACAATATTGGGATGGTTCAGGCGAGCAATGATACGTGCCTCAGTGCGGAACTTTCCCATCTCGTCATCGGTCAATTGAGTGTATAGCACTTTAATCGCTGCCGAAGTGCCGAGGTAGATGTGCTCGCCGAGATAGACTTCAGCAAAACCGCCACTTCCCAAGAGGCGGATGAGGCGATAGTTGCCAAGCTGTTGTCCGATGCGATTACTCATCGTCCCATCCTTTCTCGGGAACACTCTATTCTCATCTGGTCATCGGCTGGAAGTCGCTGTATCAGAGACCGTCGTACCAGTATAATAACGATTGTCATTTTACTACAACTCAACTAGACGAATAGGGATTGCTACAAATGTAAATACTCTCCCCTCCTTCTACGGTATCAGCACAGAGTTTTCGAGAGTCGTCTGAAGTAGTCTGCTTGTGGGAAGTACTAGTCTTATGCTTTACTCTACTTTAGAGCCAATTCAGTAGACAAAATGTCTCTACTGTCAAGAGAATACCACAAAAACTCATGCAAAACAACCTAATGCGAGACATCTATGATCGAGACGCGATGGGACTCGTTCTCACCGGTATGCCAGGGGTCGAGAAACGGCTGGCACGCTTCCCGCAACTCTACTCACGGTAGGATTTGTACATCAGTTTCATGCCTTGAGTCTGGAGGAGGCGCACTTCGTCCTCACACAGAAGTGGCACCAGTTAGGATTGAGCTTGCAACCGGATGACTTCACCGATGCAGAAGCCCTCTCCGCTATTCTTCGCATCACGGGCGGCAATTCCCGGTTAATCCAACGGCTCCTCACCCAAATTGAGCGTATTCTCCAGATTAACGAACTGCGTACCGTGACCAAAGAAGTGGTCGAAGCCGTACTACAGAACTTGGTCAACAGGCTGACGTAGCATCTTGCAAGAAAGGGGTACGAGATGTTCATTGGTTATGCGCGAGGTTCTACCCACGAGCACACCTTTGACCTGCAATTGAGGCATTACGACACATCGGTTGCACACCCCTGTTCCTGGTTACCGCAGGTGGCGCACAAGCCGAACGACCAGAGTTAGAGAAAGCAGTCCAGTCACGCACCTACTTGAAGGGGATACCCTCATAGGCGCGGACTTAAGGAACCAAGGAAGGAAAAAGCCAGACATGGTCTCCATATGCGAGAATAGAGAAGAAGAAAAAATCTCTGTTGTCTCAAGGAGGACCCATGTCAACCAAAGACTATCATAGCGTGTCTGACTCAACCGTGCAAGAGAAGGATCTCAGCGATGCGGCGTGGAATGAGCTGGTCGCCACGCGCTTGCCCGTGGATTTGGAAGCTCAAGCCCGCCAGTTGAAGGCGTGGAGCCGGCAACGTGGCTTACGAGGGGTCAGTGATCTGTTACGAGCCTTACTGGTGTATGCTTGCTGTCACTACTCCTTTCGGGAGTTGGGGATGTGGGCCGTTCTCAAAGGCGTCGGGTCGCTCTCGGAGCGGGCGTGGCGCAAACGCCTGGATCGATCACGAGCCTGGATTGCGTGGTTGTTGACGGAACTGCTTGCCATTGGTCAGACCCCCGCATGGGTTCCGGCAGAGGGGGGACGGGTGCTGGTGATCGATGCCACTCGCTTCAAGACGCTGGGAGGCTGTGGCGATGATGTGCGACTGCACCAGAGCTATGATCTGCGCACGGGGCGTATGGTGCAGGTCAGCGTGACCGATCGCCATCAAGCCGAATCGCTGGCCCATTTTCAGCTCCAGCGTGGAGATGTGCTGGTGACGGATGCAGGCTATCCGGTCAGTCGGAGTGTGGAACTGACCCAAGCGAGCCAAAGCTTTGTGCTGCAACGCGTGGCCGTCATGAATCTGCATCTGGAAGAGGAGTCAGGGCAGACCATCTGCTTGCGCGAACGCATCAAATACCAACCGGCCAAGAGCCTCAAAGAGATCGAAGGTTGGGTGGTGCTGCCTGGCAGTGGCGAGCGAGCCAAGGTGCGGGTGCTGTGCTATCGCTTGCCCAAGGAGCAGGCGAAGAAAGCACAGGAGCGCAAAGCGGCCAAACTGAGGAAGAAGCATGGTCCCAACTACAATGCCGAGTTAGTGTGGTGGGCGGGGTGGGTCATCTTAGTGACGACGGTGCCGCCCACGCTGTGGAGTGGCAAGGCCCTGGTGTGCTTGTATCGAGCCAGATGGCAGATTGAACTGTTTTTCAAACGGCTCAAACAGTGCTTGCATCTGCATCAGTTTTCCTTCAAGGACTGGGAGCGGGCCAGTAGCGTGGTGCAGTTGAACCTGATCGTGTGGTGGCTTCAGGAACAAGAGGCCCAGTGGATGCGCGAGGTCTTGAGTCGCCCCTTAGAGCCATTGAGTGAGGACCTGAGCGGGCTGTTGGAGGTGGTGGAGAGGGCCGAAGCGCACGAGAGCCAGCAGGAGCCGACCTGGATTTGCAGTAGTTGGACGCTGGCTCACTTTTGCAGTGAGGAGGTGCGCACCCTGCTGCGTGGAGCGTGGTCCCGGCAGCGCAAGCAGGAGTGTCAACACGCCTTGCGCCGCTATGTCAGGAGCCATCCGCGGCAGCGGGGTCATCGCGAAAGTGAACAACGGGCGTGGCTGGAGGACAAACTCAGCCAGTCACGCCCAACGGAGGCGGCTTAAGTCCGCGCCTATGGGGGATACCCTTGTCTTCTGGAAGCTGGATCCGCTTGGTCAGCCCTTAAAACAGCTCATTTCGTGGCAATGTTGGCGGAGTTTGAACGAAACCTCATCTCCGAGCGAACCTAAGCGGGCCTCGATGCGGTGCGGGCTAGAGGACGAAATGGAGAACGACGGCCTCTCTCCCTTACCACTGGCAAACCCGCGCTCACGTTGAAACTGTACGATGAGAAAAAGTTAGAGATATCAGAGATTTGTCAAATACTACATATCTCGCGTGCAACACTTTTCAGGTGGGTTAAACAGCGCAATGAACAGCAGAGAAGCGTTTCTGCCCACGAAGACCCGGCTCTTTCCACATAAATTGAACCTGCTTGCTTCACAAAGGTTCCGTTTTGCCAAAGAAAGCTGAAGAAGCTACGCCATAAAAAGTCGAAGATGACAGCCTTTGTTATGGCCGGAGTAATGATTGTGTACTCATTTAACATAGCCACACACACCCTTTCTCCTTTAAAGAAACCATCACACATCTCCCTCCTATTCACTGGCTTTAGTAACTGGTGGACAGACCCACGCACCGACCCATTCAGATGCAGCCTGATCTTGCTCGTGTTCTGGCAAATCGTACCGGTACTGATCCTCTCGCGCCATTCCGCCACCGTCCACCTGCACTACCTGCTGATTACCCTCCCCGGACAGTTCATCCTGATCGGATTCTTTCTCTCCCGCGCAATCTCATGGTTCCAACTACAGCAAACAGTACGCTACGGAACATCGCTAGCCACCACACTGCTACTCGTCACACAACTTGCGGGCAGTACCGCCTCACTGCTAGATACCACGCGTGGTATCAACAACCATATCTTTGGCTACAATGATCTTGGCTCCCTCCAAAACGCGCTAGCAGCGTCCCACTATCACTACCACCACCATCATCATTCAGTATCACCGCCCAATTTCTCACTACCTCACCATATACATTCGCCCAGGGTCCCTTCCGCTTCGAGACATATCGCACCAATATCACGCTCGAAACCCTCCATACCCTCGACGGCAGTAACACGTTCACCCTCGCCAACACAACGACGAACCCACCCTAAACCATGAGAACGCTCAACTATTCATGATTTAGATGATGGTGCAGCTTTGCAGCGCACGGCTGCACCATCATCTAAATCACTTGCGAGCTACCGTAGGCATCGATAAATCAACAAGAGCTATGAGCACAAATTTCTGCTACCTCCTTAAAAAACCTATCTGAGAAGCTACGAATATGCTACACTTAGAACCATCGTACTATTTGACAGAGAAGAGGTAGAAAATTGACGATAGAATCACGAAAATCATCAGCAGGATATACTCGCAACAAAGAAGTAGTAAATTTCTTTGGTCAGCTCATGCTCAAAGGTTCGTATACAAAGATTGAACAAGATCGATTTAATCCACAAACTCCTACCCTTTTCTACTCTCATCCACATGGTGAAATCTGGACAGGCGACGCGCTTGCCTGGCTTCGTTCGCTAGAAAGTGCCTCTGTTGACCTCATCTTCGCCGACCCACCTTATAACATCAAAAAAGCCGAATGGGACACCTTTGAATCACAAGAAGAGTACGTATCCTGGTCTATGCAATGGATAGAACAAGCGGCCAGAATTTTAAAACCCACTGGAACACTCTACATATGTGGTTTCTCCGAAATTCTGGCCGACCTCAAACTTCCCGCGTCTCGTTTCTTTCAAGGCTGTCGCTGGTTAGTGTGGCACTATAAAAACAAAGCCAACCTTGGCAATGACTGGGGACGCTCCCATGAGAGCATCTTGCATTTTAGAAAATCCAAAGCATTCACATTTAACGTAGATGACGTGCGTACACCTTATGGCAATCATACCCTCAAATATCCAGAGCACCCACAAGCTGAAACGAGCCAATATGGAGGGAGTGATAATAAAGACCACCTCTGGCACCCACATCCCAGAGGTGCTAAACCTAGAGATGTCATAGAAATTCCTACAACGTGCAATGGCATGCACGAAAAGACCGCGCATCCCACCCAGAAACCCGAAGAGTTATTGCGGAAAATTATCCTCGCCTCCTCAAACCCAGGAGACATAGTCATCGACCCTTTTTTAGGGTCAGGCACAACAGCTGTCGTAGCAGAACAACTCAACCGTAATTGGAAAGGCTGCGATATATCCCCCGAATATTGCCAATGGGCTGCTGATAGAACGGAACTGGTTGAAGATTGGTCTATTGAAAAGTGGATCCAATATGATTTGGACAATGCGGAGCGAAGAAAATCAATACGATGAATAATGTAACTCTGGCAAACCTACAAAAGCGGGTTCGCGATGGCTCCGCTTTTAATACGTTGGATGAATATTTAACCATTTGCCTGGATTTTCTCTCTTTCATAAATGAGGCCCAACCCACCCGCATTATTTCACCTTCACATCCGCACTATATTTTCTACCAGTACGATGCAGATCATGGGTTCAAAATAACACGACCATTGAACTCTCGTCTCTTTATTGAATCAGCAGACAATTTCAAGGATATTTTTGAACGCTTCATTATTTTCCTCAGTGATCTTCAACATTACCAGGAAACCGCTATCCAACGAGGAAAGAATAAGCAATACGAGGACTCAAAAGAGGTGAATATAGTTGTCTATACTATTCAACAGGCGATTGGAAGTATCAGTGATTCTTTTGAAAGCCCCAATCAAGCCCGCAAGCGCGTGGGACAACTATTTGAGGGACTTATCAAACTGCTCATACAGGAAATTGGCTTGGTATGTGAACCACGTACCATTAAGATACCCATACCGCATTATCCCGATCACATCATGTCTTACCAGCTAGATTTAGTTTTCTCTCATGATAAAGCAATTGTCATGTCAGAAACTACGTTCATCCACGCATCAGAGATTGTAGGCTCGATTAAGACAACTAGTAAAGACAGAATTGACAAAATATTCCTTGACAAGTACCTGCTGACAAAACTTCTCGGTAGAGATATCCCGGTTATTGCCATTTTTCTCCATGATGTACAACGAGCAATGAAAGGCAATAACCTTTTTGGGATCAACTCAACTTTCAAGAGCAATCACTTCTTGGGGTATACAGTTGCGCTCAACAAGCTTGATGGCGTGTATTATGTTGACCCACGGCCAGAAATGACTACAAACGAGCGATTACGCCAACAAGTATTTGACTTTCAACAGTTCCTCGTAAAAGATATTTGGACTTTCTCAAAATAAAAATGTAGGGCGCATTAACCGCGCTCCACAAGCATACCATGCCCTACTCAATCTCCAACAATACATCCCCATCATCGACAAAATCACCCTCGCTCACCTTCACCGTCTTCACCGTCCCATTCACCATTGACTGCACTGGAATCTGCATCTTCATCGACTCCAGCATCACCACATCCTGGTCAACCTCCACCTTATCACCCTGCTTGACCAGAAACTCCAAAACAACCCCGGCCATATTCGATACAACACGTTTCATACTCACACTCGGTTCTCCTTTTGAAGCCGTTTTCCCAGCTTCGCTACCGCCCTTACTATGCCTCTGAACGGGTGTGAACCGCTAAAAACGGTTCACACCCGTTCAGATTCTACAGCCACTTACAGCGGGATTTCTATCGCTTTTACTTTCAAACCAATTCCTTCTCAACAAGACACATCATTATATCATTTCTGGATATAGACTGGTCCTTGCATCAACTATTTTTCATGCAAGTGAGTATGGTGAGCTCTAGAGCAGCGAGATAAGAGGCAGGATCTTTACGAAAGCGAAACCGCCTCCTGTATCCCTCCCTTACAAATACTCTATGTACTGCTTAGATCAGGGCGTTCTCCAGTAATTCCCCATATCAATTGTCCTAAAGGATTAGGTACGGGTCTACGAAAATCAACCCATTGAAAATTGCCCAGAAAGTGTGGCAGTTTTGGCTTTTTAGGAGCATCCGCTAGCAGTACAGGAATAACAGGTATACCACGATCGACATATTGTCTTATAAATGCATACATTTGTTGCTCTTGCAAACCCGTAATTGCATATTGACCAACAAACACGGTAGCTGCCCGAATGTTTCCTATCTGTTCCTCCTGTTGTTTCATAGCAAGCTCCCCAGGTCGTGCCAGGACGTCAAACCAAGCTAATATGCCATGCTCCTTGAGCTGTTCTCCAATTTTATATACTTCGACCTCGTCATCCTCTGCATAGCAAATATAAACGTCATATTCACCCTTCTGCATCTTTTCCTGAAGCATAACAGAGTTTGCTGGCGAATTCTGTGTTGTTCGAGTAACCTGTAGTGCTCCAATGCTCTCTGGGGTTGCTACAGCTGAAGGTGGAGCAGAAACGATCACAGTATGTTCCTTTTGCACCTCTTCCAAAAGCATGGCCATTTTCGCAAGCATCTCCGCTAAAGCATCCTCTCGTACTTGTTGTATAACCTGTTTGAGTACTCCGGCGGCATTTTCTAGGAGCAGAGGAGTAAGGTAGACTGCCGCGAGTTCGCGGTCTTGGGGACCGATTTCCCATACAGGTAAGTGATGAGCAACCTGCTCTGCAAAAACTCGTAGTACCACTTCTCGTGTTAAAACTCTCTTTTGACTTTTGATCTGTGCAGCCACATCATCAATGATGGTAGGAAGACTAATTTCTAAGCTAGAGCATACGGCTTGCCATGCAGCAGCACTACTAGACCACCAACGTGGAACTGGCAGTGAAAGATATTCTTCCTTGTTCTTTTGGAGCAATGGCCCAAGAGTATCTGAGGCGGCAAAGCCTGCTGCAGGTAATGCTGTAGCACCTGCTAACCACATGATGCCTGAGCCACTACCAATAGCCGCAAGTGCAGCCAAAGAAACACCGAGTAACGCTTTACTAATATTAAGGGTTGCGGCTTTTCTCTCTGTCATAGCTTTTCTCTCTTCATGGCACCTCTGTTACGTGATTTGCTTTCTTCGATGGAAGAGTGTAAGTATTACCGTTTGCCTGTAATACCCCAGATGAGTTGCTCCATCGGATTTATATCTAAGGTCGGTACTTGTTCACGGAAATCGACCCATCGGATTCCTTGCAGAAAAAGAGGCAGTTCAGGTTTTTCTGGAGCATCACTCAATATGACAGGGATAACAGGGCATTCCCGTCTGGCAAACTCACGAAGGAAGGCATCTAGTTCCTGTCGTTGCCACGGACCAATGCCTTCTTTTCCAACGAAAACGACTGCCGCCGCAATCTGCTCGATTTGCTGTTCAAGCAAGCGTTGCCAGGATCTTCCAGGTTGCAGTTCCCATATGTCGAGCCAGGGAAGATAACCTTGTTCCTTCAGTTCCTTTCCAATGTCCATAATCGCTGCCTGATCAGCAGTATTGTAGCAAAGGAAGACATCAAAGTCGTTTGTTTCTTGCTTGCCCTGTACAGTTGACTGGGCAGTAGCACGAGCACGTTGGATGTCAGCAGCCCTATTCATCTTAGGCACTTGTGACGGAGAAACGCTTGTGAGCCGTTCTTTCAAGCCACGCATATCAATACGTGATTCGCACACCGGACAACTAAACCAGTTGAACCCACGTTCGGTTCGCAAACGCACTAGTTGATCGTCGGCGATAAAAGTGCAGTTACAGCGAAAAATACGTCGAAAACCCACACTTTCATGCAAAGCTCTACGTTGAAGATGCTTCCTGACATAATCTTCAAAATAATAACGAGTTTCGTTACTTGTAAATTCGTCAAAAAATAGTGTCAGTTCACCTCTGCCTTCCTCAACTTCCTTGAGCCATATTCCGCATGTGCCACTTACCTCGGCGTCGTAAATAATGGCATTCTTCCATGGTTCTTTCATCTTAAAAAGGCCGGTGTGCGAGAGGCGTACCGCCAGTGTCGCGTAGATATTACGTACTGGGCCCTCGAAATTGAAAACAATGGAAGCATTTTCTGGATCTGGTAGATCAGGATTCTCGCGGGTCGATTCAGAAGGGAAGACCAGGTACTGTCCATCCACACCTTGTTCACGCAAAGCTATTTCGTAGGAAAGCAAGTCTTGCACCATTGCTATCAGCAACAGCTTTTCCTGTTCAGGATCATCAATGCGCTCATCCGGTGGGATAGGAAAAGCCGCTGCGTATACTACCTCCTCAGCGATATTACCCAGACCATCAGGTTCATCCCGTGCTGCATGAACGAGTGCTGAGGCATACGTATCAATCAATTCAGGTTGGAGCAACACGAGATTCCCAAAGTTGAGTTGGCGAATCAAGCCGGTCGATTCGAGTAGAGTGATTCCTGTCGCAAACTCAGCGGAAAAATCTTTGTTTTCACCTCTTGGATTCCCTTCTCTCAGAAATATCCGGTACAAATCATCTGCTTTCGACAATGTGCGTCCCTCTTGCTTTTCTGAGATCAAAAATGCCTTAATGCGTTGGAATAGTTCCGTTGAAGTGACTTTGCGGAGTTTCTCCCATTCAATAGTTTCCTCAATAGCTTCAGCAAGCGGGAGCATATTCGTCCCTTCTTTGGCACTTGTCTCAAAATACCCGTCGAACCCAAATCTCTGAACAAACTCATCAATGCGCTGTTGATTGACGCGCACTCCACCGCGATCAATGCGTGCTTGCACCAACAGCATTTTAAGCGCACCCATATTACCTCGGATGCGCTGAGCGGTACGCAGTGCTCGTACCCAATGAGAGATACCAGCGAATGGATCAGTCTCGCTCAGACCATCAAACACAACGAGTGCCAGGGCAATATCATTAAGATGTAACTGGTGAATAAGGCGGTATCCAGGCTGGCCGGCTAAATCCCACAGCAACGTCTCACGAGTTTCTTGGCTTCCATCAGGCAAGGTGTTAGGACGTTTGGCAAATGTCCAAACTTTACGTGCATGTGAAGATTCAGTAGGAGTAAAGCCCTGATGTGAAAGTACCAGTCCAAGCCCCGATTTACCCACACCACTGTCACCAACCAGTACTACCTTTGCATTTGTATATTGCACTCCATCTCTTTTTGATGAATCAAGATACAGTTGATTGACATTGATTTCGTACAAGGAAATAACGCCAGAAAGGTTAGGTATTGCTAAGAGTGCATCAGTTGGATGGAAAACTATTTCTCTTCTGGCTAACCTTCTCCGACGATTTGCGAAGGAATGCACTCCAAACGATTCAACACGCATCCATGTGTTGGTGTTCCAGATATAAGTAGTTCCATTTGTAGACACGGAGGCTAGTAAACGGCCATTATCGAGAAAGGCAATACGTTGAACACTATCTGTATGCGCCTCAAGGGAACGTAACTTGAGGGCTTTTATTGGATCCCAAATTTGTACGGCAGGATTGTCACCACATGAAACTATATACGTTCCATCTGGTGACCATGCACTGTCATAAGTATTACCCCAATCACCCTCATCCCAAGACTTAAAAACTTTATCTCCGTTAATCGCTTTACATATTAGTATTCCTCGGTCTGATAAGGAAGTGGTAGATTCAATAAAAGAGGAACTTTTCATACCGGGAGCGGGAGGTATCTGAGTCATGACAGAATTAAAAAAATGATAACGGAAAGCGATAGCAAGATATAAACTATCCGGTGACCATGTAATGGTATTTAATTCTGACAAATCAAATTCTTGTATCTTTTTTCTCGTCCTAGCTTTCCATACTTGCACCTTATAAGAGCGATCGTATTGATGTGAGCCACTAGCAGACGCGACTAATTGACCATCGGGTGACCAGGCTAGTGCGCTTATTTCGTTCTTGTGACCTCGATAAGGGTGAGAAGAATGTTCTGATTGTACATCTAGTATGAAAAGTAGAGTCCCCGCAGAGACAACGAGGTGGTTGCTATCCGGTGCCCAAGCTATCATCGCAGGCAACATTCTCAAGCTTTGTTGCATGTTAAGGGACCATATACGTAAAGGCGTTAATACCTTATTTTCCTGAGAGCGTTGCCGCTCATCGGGAGGCCAAGCATAAATATGTACTTCTCCTTTGTTATTTGCTGCTGCGAGACACGACCCATTGGGAGACCAAACTAGGGAATCAATATGATCCAGAGCAAGTCGTATTTCACGATAAAAGATCGATGCTGGAAGAGAGGGAGTATCAATTTCTGAAGATGATCCAGAGGGAACTGAAGGCATTGAAAGCGTTCTCGGAACTGGTGCTTCCACATTCCAGAATGTAGGATCCGTTATACTATACTGTTGCGCGTGTCGTGTAGCTATACGCTGCAACGCTTGAGTGATATTCGCTATGCCCTGAGGTCTTTGCTGCTCATCTGGTTCTACCATGCTCAGGATAAGTGCCTTAAGCTCTCTGGCCCAGAGTTGTTTACCTAATTGTAAAGAAGCAAGGTTTTTTTGATCTTTTGAAGGATATCGTCCTGAGAGCAATTGGTAGAGCGTTGCACCAAGACTATAGATATCGGCACGAGGGCTGATCTGAGCATTTTCATATTGTTCTGGAGGAGAATAGTCATGTGAGACGATTTTCCAATTAACAGTCTGAGTTGTTGCAAAGAAACGGGCAATGCCGAAATCGATAAGGTAGAGATCATTTCTCGGCGTAAGCATAATATTGTCAGGCTTGAGGTCGCCAAAGATAATTGGAGGTGTTTGTGAGTGCAGATAGTCAAGTACTTTACAGAGCTTGATCCCAATCTGCAAGGCATCTTCTACTGGGAACCCCTTACCAGTCATATTACGAAGACGCTTGCTAAGTGTTTCTCCTGAAATATATTGCATGGCGAAATACCAATGCCCCTTGTGGCCGAAATGGGCGTAGATGTCTGGCAGGGAGGGATGGCTCAATTTGGCGAGCAACAGTGCCTCTTGTTCAAAGAGACGCGAGGCTGTATCAAGTTCCTCTTGCGTCTGTAAATTTGGCATCGTTGATTCTTTAACGGCAACAGGTCGATTGTCAAGTTCAATATCCGTTGCCTTATAAACCACCCCCATTCCTCCTTGCCCCACTATTTCAAGAATACGGTATCTATCTTGTAGCAAGTAACCAGGTAGAAGTCGTCCACAAGAAATACAATACGCCTCATCTGCTTTATTGCCTGTTCTACAGTTGGTACAGGAAATTGTTGATGAATCCATAATAAGTTATATCCTCTCATGCCTCGCTTACTCGCTCAAAAATTATGCGTCGTCGATAACTTGAAACATAGGACAATAAATTACCGATGTATGAATCACCCTACTCACAATGGTTGATCTTGCTTTAGCCATCCATGAGATTATACATGTAGTGTAGAGTTTTGTAAACTTAGGAACAAGGATGGCAATTGTAAGGATTACCACTAGCTTATAGCGCAAGTTCATCGTCAGCAGTAGAATTATTCATAATCTGCATCCATGTCGAAGACTAAACCAGACTATTCACTGCTATCCTCACAAAGTACGGAAGTTGCGAGTGAGCCGATTATAATGGTCCCAGAAAACTGGACAGGGAAATAAGATAAAATAGCTGTATCGAGAAAGGGAGGAAAAGGAGAAAAGCAATGGCAGGACAACGCAAGCGATACAGCGCAGATCTCAAATACAAAGTGGCCTTGGAAGGGATCAGAGGACACAAAACAGCCAATGAAATCGCCACTGAGTACGGAGTGCATCCCACGCAAATTGCACAATGGAAGAAGCAAGCCTTAGATAGCTTACCCGATGCGTTCTCATCGCGAGCGAGCAGTCAGCAAAAAAGTGAAGAGGCATTGATTGCTCGCTTATACCAGGAAATCGGCCAACTGAAAGTGCAGGTGAGCTGGTTGGAAAAAAATCACGCGCACTGCATTGAGGCCAAACGAGCACTGATTGAGCCTGAGCATGCTGATCTGAGTATTGTCCAGCAATGCGATCTGTTAGGTCTGGCACGCTCCACGTATTACTACGAACCGATGCCAGAAAGCGCGGAAAATCTACACTTGATGCGCTTATTGGATGAGCAATACACGCGCACGCCATTTTATGGCACACGGAAGATGACCGCCTGGTTGGATACGCAGGGCTACGCAGTCAATCGCAAACGCGTCACACGACTGCTCCGCTCAATGGGCTTGGAGGCGATCTATCCCAAACCGAGAACGAGTGTACCGGGAACACCAGAGCAGCGGTATCCGTACTTGCTCCGAGGAATGAGCATTGAACGCGGCAATCAAGTCTGGAGTTGTGACATCACCTACATCCGCCTGGCGCGAGGATTTATCTATCTCATGGCCGTGATCGATTGGTTCAGTCGCTACGTTTTGTCATGGGAAATCTCGATCACGTTGGATACCGGTTTTTGTCTGGAAGCTCTGGATCGGGCCTTGAGAGTAGCCACGCCAGAGATTTTCAATACGGACCAGGGGGTGCAGTTTACCAGTGCGGAGTTTACCACCCGGCTCAAAACCGCCGATATTCGCATCAGCTGGGATGGCAGAGGACGGGCTTTAGACAACATTTTTGTGGAGCGAGTGCGCCGATGCGCATGCATTCCCCTTGTTGGAGGAGTCCAACACCACTGAAGCAAACGTGGTTAAAGCACTTCCTTACCTAGCGGGGAAACCCAAAGGGAAAAGTAGCATGTTGGGAAGTGCGCCCAAAGAGGCGTTTGATCTTCTGCTGTGCGAGAGCGCAGCCTCACTCAGGCGAAGTGAGTAAAGCAGCACCTTACCTCTAACCGAAAGGCTTAGGGGGACCGTAGCATGGTGTGTCAAAGTCTGTTGAAGCTCCACGTACCAGGAGCCAGAAGGCAGGCAGCTAGGTCGTCCATGGTTAAAGCTGATGGCTTGAACCCTAGTCGCGGCGGAACACATGCGTCCGTTGGGATTGGTACAATCGCCCAAGCCTGATGGTATCAATGGAACTTTCCTAACAGTGATACAGCCTGCGTCAGGGCCAACTCTCAAGGAGAGAGGAACGATATACAGGGAACCTACCGACGAAGCGAAGATCAGATGTAACTTGGGGATCGCCTACGTCTCGCAAGAGATATGGCGACGGAGAAGCCATAGTACTCAAATGCTCATTGTAATGGATGAGACACGGGGAAGGGCGTCAGGGAGTCCATTCCAATCAAAGGAGGTTGACTCGGATGAGTCAAAAGACCTTAGAGCGACTGGAATATCTACGAAAGTCGAATAGCAATAGTGGTTGGGTGAACAACCAACTCTATCGACTCATGTACAAGGAGGACTTGTACATTGTAGCCTACGAACGGATCAAATCAAAGCCTGGAAATATGACTGCTGGGACAGACAAGGAAACGCTCGATGGCTTCTCTCTGGAAACCATACGAGAGATCATTCAAGAAATGAAAACCGAACAATTTCAATTCAAGCCGGTACGAATGACCTTTATTCCAAAGGCAAACGGCAAGATGCGAAAGCTGGGTATTCCTTGCGTGAGGGACAAAGTGGTGCAAGAGGTCATACGAATGATCCTCGAAGCCATCTACGATAGCCCCCACAAGCCGTATTTCAGCGATGCCAGCCATGGCTTTCGACCAGGCCGCAGTTGTCACACAGCCCTACGAGAAATTCGCGGAAAATGGACAGGGATCAATTGGCTCGTGGAGGGAGACATTCGTGCCTGCTTCGACGAAATTGACCACACAACCTTGGTAACTATCCTGAAAAAGAAAATCCAGGACCAAAGGTTCCTGAACCTAATCTGGAAACTCCTCAATGCAGGATACATGGATCTCCATGGAAACAAAAAGGAGAGTCTTATCGGCTCACCCCAAGGCAGCCTCGTCACGCTCCCCACAATGTGGCAAACTTTGGGTATGATGATCGGATGGAGTGGATGGGGTATGTGGCCCAATACGAAAAATCACGTTGACTTGCTCCTGATTCACTTCGACACGTTTGACCAACGTGCGAATAATTTCCCGACGCGTCAACCAATCAGCTTCAGTCAGCCCTTCTTTGACCTTGGATGCGAAGGTTTCTAGCCTCCCCAAGATCAGACGCAGTTCGTGTTGCATGCCTGCTTCATCCTGGATCTGTGTGACCTGCTCTTCCACTTGCTTGATCCGTTCGCGCATGCGTGTGATCCGGGGCTCAAACTCGGCTTTGTCGATCATGCCCTCGGCATAGCTATCAATCAACCGAGCCAGTCCTTGTCGAAGCCGTCCCAGACTGGTCTCAAGCCCGGTGAGCTCAGTCGAACTTTCCCTGGCAAGCAAGCGCTGGCGATATTCCTGTTCTAGACGCGAGGGATCTTCTAAGAGCGTACAGACGCGCGTTCCACACGGCCTCATCGACCAAATCGGTTCGGAGTTGCTTGTTCCAACACAAGCGCACCCCACCGAAACGGTAGGCATCAGAGCCGATACAGCGATAATACGCGTAGCTGCGTGGATGGCCTTTGCGCGCACTTGGGCTAATAGGCTTGCCATAATAAGCATACCCGCAACACGCACACACGAGCAAGCCCTGCAAGAGATAGCGCACACCTCGTTGCCCAATGCGAGCGCGCTGCTGGTTTTCTTGCAATTGTTCTTGCACTTCCTCAAAGAGTGCTTCGTCCACCAAAGCAGGAACCGGAATGCTCATCCACTTTTCACGAGGCACATCCTGGGTCGAAACCGCTCGTTTTGGTTGCATCGGACGACCTCGTTGCCCGCGTAGTCTGGGACGAAGGGGTTCGACACTGGTTTTCCCGAAGGCAGCTGCCCCTTTGTACGCCGGATTTTTGAGCATGTCCCACACCGTCGCACGATCCCAGACGGTTTTGCCGGTTCGCGTTTTCTCTTTGGCGATATTCAAGCGGCGACAGACCTCACCAATGGAACAGCGATCTTGTCCAACCCAGGTGAAGACCTGGCGGACGACTCGTGCTTCTTCCAATATTACGTCAAAGCGTGCCTGTCCATCTCCATCATGTTTACTGACATAGCGATATCCATAGGGTGCTCCGCTTAAGACACTGACATCACCACGTTGTGCTGCATACCGTTTGCCACGACGGCTTCGTTCTAGGATCTTGGCCCGTTCATATTCAGCAATCATGCCTTGAACCTGCAAGAGCAGCTGATCTTCCGGAGTCTGTCCCACTTCTCGATTCAGAAAATTCACCTCGACTCCTGCATGGAAAAACTCTTCCAGGAGCAGCACTTGATGGGCGTAATTGCGTGCTAATCGATCGGGACAGTGAACATACAAACGGTCAATGCCACCAGCGGCAACGACATCACGCAATTGTTCTAAAGCCGGACGAATGAGCGTTGAGCCACTGTAGCCATTGTCCACAAACTCATGCTCAGTAGGAAGCATGAGACCCAGAGCCTTCATGCGAGCACGTAATTCACTCAGTTGACTTTCAATGGTGTTAGCCTCGCTTTGCTGCTCGGAGGAAACGCGAGCATAGATGGCCACTTGAAGCTCATTCATCGCATGTTCCTTTCTCTGATTGGTGCTAGCTCTTGAGAGGACGCTTCAGACGCTGTCGTCTGTATCAAGAGCGGTCGTTTCAAAACTGGGACGAGACAACGGTAGGCGTGGTGGAGACAGTTTTCTTGGAGGCGGCTGGGTTCAAACATACTCTGTACCTCCACATGCTTGGTTCTCTTGCGCGATGGCTTGCTCATGGCACGCTCCTGCAACCCGCGTGAACGAACCTTTTTCATGACACTCATTGCAGCGAAGAGGGGCTCCTTGAAATCCATCTCCATAGCTTGCACGAAGGCGAGAACGCGGGATCGCTACTTGGTACACGAATTCCAGCACCTTTTTTGCCACATTGTAGGAGGCGTGCTCAGTCCCCTGCTTTCCAATATCCTGCTCGATAAACTGGACAACTATGTCGAAACAATGCTGATCCCACACTACACCAGAGGGGCAAGAAGGAAACACAATACCGAGCATGCACGGCTCATGAAGCAGGCCAATCGCCTGCAACAAAAAGGGCAGAAGGAGGCTGCTCGTATTCTGAGGAAACGCATGCGCCAAATCCCTTCTATTGCCACCCACGATCCAGCCTATCGACGGCTTCGCTATTGTCGCTACGCCGATGATTTCGTCCTGGGGTTTACAGGACCAAAATCGGAGGCGGAGGAAATCAAGCGACAACTCAGCATCTTTCTGCAAGAGGAACTCCAACTGACGCTCTCGCCAGAAAAGACGCTCATCACCCATGCAAGAAACGATGCCGCCAAGTTCTTGGACCAAGCCGTCAACTACACCGTCTCCATCTCTAGAAGAAGGAATGTTTAC
>JADEYI010001195.1_pt1 | contig 21919 bp, 21 predicted proteins | sample 8542331 | NCBI WGS metagenome assembly JADEYI01 (sample SAMN16510988, study PRJNA670497) | mine drainage metagenome | isolation source: biofilm near Copperflume 1 | place: Germany: Marsberg coppermine Kilianstollen | collected 2018-02
CGCGTGGACCTCGGGCGTCACCACGGGCGCGGGCGAGTAGGCGCCCATTCCGCCGGTGTTCGGACCCTGGTCGCTGTCGTGCAGGCGCTTGTGGTCCTGGCTGGTCGCGAGCGGCAGCGCGTGCACGCCGTCGGACACGACAATGAAGCTCGCCTCCTCGCCCTCGAGGCACTCCTCCAGCACCACGCGCGCGCCCGCCTGGCCGAAGCGATGCTCGCGCAGCATCACGTCGATCGCCGCGTGCGCCTGTTCCACGCTCGAGGCCACGACCACGCCCTTTCCGGCGGCGAGCCCGTCCGCCTTGACCACGATCGGCGCGCCCTGGCGCTCGACGTAGGCCTTGGCCTCGGCCGCGTCCTCGAACGTGGCATGGTGCGCGGTCGGGATGCCATGCCGCACCATGAACCGCTTGGCGAAGTCTTTCGAGGCCTCCAGCTGCGCCGCGGCGCGCCTCGGGCCGAAGATCTTGAGCCCCGCGGCTTGAAACGCGTCGACCACGCCGTCGGCGAGCGGCGCTTCCGGGCCGACCACGGTCAGGTGGATGCCTTCGCGCCGCGCGAACTCGATCAGCGGCGCGGTGGCGGTGATGTCGACGTTCTCCAGGCCCGGCTCGGTCGCCGTGCCGCCGTTGCCAGGAGCAACGAACACCCTCTGCACGCGCGGGCTCTGCGCCAGCTTCCATGCGAGCGCGTGCTCGCGGCCTCCCGAGCCGATTACGAGGAGCTTCATTTCAGTGCCGGAAGTGACGCACTCCGGTGAATACCATCGTCACGCCGCGTTCGTCCGCGGCGGCGACAACCTCGTCGTCGCGCACGCTTCCGCCCGGCTGGATCACCGCCACCGCTCCTGCGTCGGCGACCACGTCCAGCCCGTCGCGGAACGGGAAGAAGGCGTCCGACGCAACCACCGAGCCCGAAAGTGAAAGCCCGGCGTTCTGCGCCTTGACCGAGGCAATGCGCGCGCTGTCGACGCGGCTCATCTGGCCGGCGCCCACGCCGAGCGTCATGCCGCCGGCGCAAAACACGATCGCGTTCGACTTGACGTACTTGGCCACGCGCCAGGCGAACAGCAGGTCGGCGAGCTGTGCCTCGGTCGGCGCCTTCTTGCTCACGACTTTGAGCTCGGCGCGCTCGATCTTGTGCGCATCCGGGCTCTGCACCAGCAGCCCGCCGCCGACGCGTTTGAAATCATGCGCCTGGACGTCGTGCGCGAGCGGGACTTCCAGCACCCGCAGGTTCTGCTTGCCGGCCAGGAGCGCGCGCGCGTCGGGCTCGACCCGCGGCGCGATGATGACTTCGGCGAACTGCTTGGCGACGGCTTCCGCGGCCGCGAGGTCGAGCGCGCGGTTGAAGGCGATGATCCCGCCGAAGGCGGATACGGGATCGGTCTTGAAGGCCTTTTGATACGCGGCGAGAAGATTCTCGCCGACCGCCGCGCCGCAGGGATTGGCGTGCTTGATGATCACGCAGGCCGGCTCCGCGAAGCCCTTGACGCATTCCCATGCGGCGTCGGCATCGGCCACGTTATTGTAGGACAGCTCTTTGCCCTGCAGCTGGCGGTAGCTCGCGAGGCCGCCCGCGGCGGGCTTGTCGTCGCGGTAGAAGGCGGCGGACTGGTGCGGGTTCTCGCCGTAGCGCATGTCCTGCAGCTTGCGCAACTGAAGGCTCAGCACGTCTGGGTATTCGCGCCGCTTGCCGTCGCTATCGAGCGAGAAAAGGTAGTTCGCGATCGCGCCGTCGTAGGCCGCGGTGTGCGCGAACACCTTCTTGGCCAGCGCGAGGCGGGTCGAATCGGACACGGCGCCGGTGGCGCGGATTTCCTCGAGCACCGGCACGTAGTCGGCCGGATCGACCAGGACCGCCACGCCGCCGTGGTTCTTGGCCGCGGCGCGCAGCATGGTCGGGCCGCCAATGTCGATGTTCTCGATCGCGTCGTCGAGCCGGCAGTCCGGGTCGGCAACCGTGGCCTGGAACGGATAGAGGTTCACCACCAGCAGGTCGATCGGCTCGATGCCGACCTCGCGTATCGCCGCCATGTGCGAGGGCAGGTCGCGCCGCGCAAGCAGGCCGCCGTGGATCTTGGGATGCAGCGTCTTCACCCGCCCGTCGAGCATCTCGGGGAAGCCGGTGTAGCGCGAGACCTCGGTGACCCGGACGCCTTCCTTTTCCAGCAGCTTCGCGGTGCCGCCGGTGGACAGGACCGTCACGCCGAGCGCGGCCAGCGCGCGGGCGAAATCGACCACGCCCGCCTTGTCGGAGACGCTGATCAGCGCCCTGGCGATTCGCTCCATCGTTGCGTAGGCGCCCCGGGCGGCTCTCAGCCCTTGATTCGCAGCCGCTGCATCTTGCTGCGCAGCGTGTTGCGATTGATGCCGAGCATCTCGGCCGCGAGCGTCTGGTTGCCCTCGGCAAAGCGCAGCACCGTCTCGATCATCGGCTTCTCGACGTTCTTCAGCACCATCTCGTGGATGGAGGTCGGCTTTTCGCCGTCCATGTCCTTGAAGTAGCGTTCCAGCGCGCGCCTGACGGCGTCGGCGAGATCGTTGCCGCGCGTGCTCATGCCGCGAGCCTCTCGCCGGCAATGCGGGCGTCGTTCGCGGCGGCGGCAAGACGCTCGAAGTAAGCGCGCACCGCGTCGAGCTGCGCCGGCGCGGTCTCGATCCGATTCGCCTCGCGCCGGAACTGCTCCCCCAGCGGCAGAGCGGAAACGGTCCAGCCGATGTGCTTGCGCGCGACGCGCACCCCCTGCTGCTCGCCGTACAGGGCGTGAATGCCGGCCAGGTGCTCGAGCAGCACGGCGCCGACCTCCTCGATCGGGGGCGGCGCGAGGCGGGTTCCCGTGGCCAGGTAGTGCTCGATCTCGCGGAAGATCCATGGCCGGCCGTGAGCCGCGCGGCCGATCATCAGGCCGTCGGCGCCGGTGCGCCGCAGCACTTCCTGCGCATGCTCCGGCGTGCGGATGTCGCCGTTGGCGAGCACGGGGATCGCCAGCCGCGACTTGACCTCTGCAATCGTGTCGTATTCGGCCTGGCCGGCGAAGCCGCAGGCGCGCGTGCGGCCGTGGATCGCAAGCAGCCGGACGCCGGCGCCCTGCGCGATGCGCCCGATTTGCAGCGCATTGCGCCGCTCGGGGCCCGGACCGGTGCGGATCTTGAGCGTGACCGGGACCTCGACCGCACCGACCACCGCCTCGAGAATGCGTGCGACCAGCGCCTCGTCGCCTAGCAGCGCCGATCCGGCGTAGACGTTGCACACCTTCTTCGCCGGGCAGCCCATGTTGATGTCGATGATCTGCGCGCCGCGCTCGACGTTGTAGCGCGCAGCATCGGCCATCTGGGCGGGATCGGCCCCGGCGATCTGAACCGAGACGGGCGCGGCTTCGCCCTCGTGGTCAAGCCGCAGCCGGGACTTGCGCGAGTCGCGCAGCTCGGGGCGCGAAGTCACCATCTCGGACACCGCCAGGCCGGCGCCGAAGCGCCGCGCGAGCTGGCGGAAGGGGCGGTCGGTAACGCCTGCCATCGGAGCGACAAACAACGAATTGCGCAGCACGTGCGCTCCGATTTTCATGCCCTGTACGCGGTTGGAGTCGTCGAGAGGAGGGAGAATTCTAACATCGCGCTCCGATCATGGAAGCGCCGAAGGCCCGTAGATCATGCGCCGCGCAAAGAAGCGGCGCGCCGGCGGCAGCGTATCGAGCACAGTGAGCGCGAGGCCGCGCGCGGCGCTCGCGGCCGGGTTGCGGCCGAGAAAGCCGCGCGCCAGGAGATCGGTGACGCCTATCGTGGCGCCCGCGTCCAGGCGGCGCCGCGCGGCGAAGCGGGCGAGAACGGCCGGATCCCCCGGATCGTCGGCCGCCTTCAGCAACGCGGCGAGTTCCCACGCGTCGCGCAGGCCGAGGTTGAGTCCCTGGCCCGCGACCGGGTGCAGCGTCTGCGCCGCGTTGCCGATGAAGACCTCGCGCGGCCCGACGCGCGAGGCGCGAACGCGCAGCGCGAGCGGATGGACCGCGCGCCCTTCGACCGCCAGGGCACGCCCGAGGCGCGCCCCCGCCGCGCGCGCGAGCTGCTCGAGAAAAACCTGGGGAGCGGCCTCGGCGAGGGCGCGCGCGCGTTCCGGCCGCACGCCCCAGACGAACGCGTAGCGGCCGGCGAGCGGCAGCAGCGCGAGCGGCCCCTCGGGAGTGAAGCGCTCGAGCGCCGTGGTGCCTGCGCGCGGCTCGGTCTCGACCACGCCGACGACGGCGTCCTGGGCGTAGCGCGTCTCGCGCGCGTCTTCGGAGCCGCCCTCGGCGTGCACCACGCAGCGCGCCGGCAGCGCGCGCGCATCGGCGCCGCGCCGCGTTTCGATCCCGCTCGACGCGAGCCGCGCAGCGAGTACGGAAGCGAGTTCGCGGTACTCAACCACGTAGCCGAGCGCGGGGACTCCGGCGTCGGCGGCGTCCAGCCGCGCGCGCCCGAAGCCTCCCGCCTGCGAGACGAAAATCGTTTCTATGGGCGAGGGCGCGAGCGCCGACCAGGCGCCGACGCGCTCGAGGATCAGGCGGCTCGCGTACGACAGCGCGAGCGGGCGCGGCGCGGCCGCGCGGGCACCGTCAGCCTCGCGCTCGAGCACCACCACGCGCTGCGCCGAAGCGCGCAGCGCGAGCGCGAGCGCGAAGCTGCAGCCGACCGGACCGCCGCCGACGACCAGGACGTCAATGGCTGCCGCGGGCATCGCGCATCAGGGCTTCGATCTCCGCCGCCTGCTTCGGCGTCTCGTGGGTGAGTACTTCGCAGCCGGCATCGGTCACGACCACGTCGTCCTCGATGCGCACCCCGATATCGCGCAGCCGCTCCGGGACGTCGTCGGCCGCGCGGATGTAGAGCCCCGGCTCGACCGTCAGAGTCATGCCCGGAACCAGCGCACGCCATTGCCCTTCGTGCTTGTACTCGCCGGCATCGTGCACGTCGAGCCCGAGCCAGTGCCCGGTCCGATGCATGTAGAAGCGCTTGTAGCTCTCCTTTTCAAGCGCTTCCTCCAGGCTGCCCGCGAGTATCTTCAGGTCGAGCATGCCCTGCGCCAGCACCCGCACCGCGGCATCGTGCGGCACATTCCACGCGTTGCCCAGCCTGATCTCGTCCATCGCCGCCTGCTGCGCGGCCAGCACCAGCTCGTAGACCTCGCGCTGCGCGCCGCCGAACCTGCCGTTGACGGGGAAGGTGCGCGTGATGTCCGAAGCGTAGCCCTCGAGCTCGCAACCGGCGTCGATCAGCAGCAGGTCGCCGTCGCGCAGCGGCGCGTCGTTCGCGACGTAGTGCAGCACGCAGGCGTTGGCGCCGCCCGCCACGATCGGCCAGTAGGCAGGGAACTGCGCGCCACTGCGCCGGAACTCGTACAGCAGCTCGGCTTCGATCTCGTATTCGCGGCGCCCCGGCCGGGTGGCCCGCATCGCGCGGCGATGGGCCGCGGCGGAGATCGACGCTGCCCGTCGCATCAGGGCCAGCTCGTGCGCGTCCTTGACCAGCCGCATCTCGTCGAGCAGCGTGCGCACGTCCTGCACGCGCTCCGGCGCCTGCACGCCGGCGCGCGCCTTGGCCCGGACCGCGTTCAGCCAGCGCATCGCACGTGCGTCCCACTCGGCGTCGGCGCCGAGCGGGTAGAAAAGCGCAGGCTGGTTCTCCAGCAGCTGCGCCAGCGTCTCGTCGAGCGCGCCGATCGGGTGCGCCTCGTCGAAGCCGAAGCGCTCGCGCGCCGCCTGCGGGCCCCAGCGGAAACCGTCCCAGGTCTCGCGCTCCTCGTTACGCTCGCGGCAGAACAGCAGCGACCTGGGCGCGTCGCCCGCCACGATCACCAGCGCGGCCTCGGGCTCGCCGAAGCCGGTCAGGTGGTAGAAGTGGCTGTCAAAGCGGTAGGGGTAGTGCGCGTCGCGGTTGCGGATGCGCTCGGGCGCGGTGGGGATCACCGCGACGCCCGCACCCATGCCGCGCACGAGCCGGTCGCGCCGCGCCTGGTAGACCGCGCTGTCTGTGGCGTTCATGTCCATGCCTGCATCACTCCTCGTTGTCGTGCCCGAGCTGCGAGTCGAGCAGCGCCGCCCAGCATGCCGCATATTCATCCAGCGGCGCCCGCGCGCGGCGCGACAGGTCCTGCAGCGCCGCGGCGAGCGCGTCGTGCGCCGCGCCCCCCTCCAGCTCGCCGAGCGCCTGCGCACACTGCTCTAGCAGCTCGCGCGCGGCAATCGCCGTCGCGAGCGCGCTCTTCAGCCGCTCCCGCGGCTGCGGGATCCAGCCGCGCGGTGCGCCGAGCGACGCGAGCCGCTCGCCAAGCTCCATGATGCGCTTTCGCAGCCGCGGCAGCGCGCCGAGCTTGGACGACTGCACACCGCCCCACAGCGCCAGGTCGGCCAGCGCGAGCCAGTCGCGGCGCAGCGCCGCCAGCCAGCCCGCGTCGCAGGCCAGCGCCCGATCGACCGCGTCAGCGTCGAGCGCCATGGCGTGCCGCCAGCAATTGGTCGAGCGCGGCGAGCCGCTCGGCCGTCCCGACGTCCTGCCAGATGCCTTGGAACAGCTCGCCGCCGAGGCGGCCGTCTTCGGCCGCGGTGCGCAGCAGCGGCGCGAGCGGCGCCCGGCTTCCCGGCTCGATCCCGTCCACCAGGGCGGGCGACATCACGGCGATGCCAGCGTAAGTGTAGCGCGCGCCGGTGCCGTTTCCGACGCTGCCCGCCTCAAGGCTGAAATCCCCCTGCGGGCGATGCGCCGGATTCGGCACCAGCACCAGGTGCGCCAGGCGCGCCCCCAGGCGCTCGGCGCGCAGGCGGGCGAAATCGCACTCGCAATACACGTCGCCGTTGACGAGCAGGAACGGCGTCTCGCCCAGCTGCGCGCGCGCCTGCGCGATCCCGCCCGCGGTTTCGAGCGGCCGCTGCTCGTGCGAGTAGGCGATCGAGAGGCCGAACGCGGCGCCCTCTCCCATGCGCTCGGCGATCAGCTGCGCGAAGTGCGACAGGTTGATCACCACTTCGCGGAATCCCGCCGCGGCGAGACGCTCGAGGTGCCAGGCAAGCAGCGGCTTGCCGCCGACCTCGAGCAGCGGCTTGGGCAGCCGGTCGGTGACCGGGCGCAGGCGCTCGCCGCGCCCGGCAGCGAGGATCATCGCCTTCATTGCGGGTTCCCGCCGACCTGGTCGAGCAGCCGCGCGAGCGGTGCGAGCGCCGCATAGCGCCCGGCTACTGCGCGTGCGTAGCCGATAAAGCGCGGCGTGTCCGCGAGGTACTTTGCCTTGCCATCGCGATAGGTCAGGCGGGCGAAGATGCCGAGCACCTTCAGGTGGCGCTGCAGCCCCATCCATTCGAGGCCACGGTAGAACTCGGCGAAATCGGCGTCGACCGGCAGCCGCGCCCGCTTGGCCGCCTCCCAGTAGCGCGCGCACCAGTCGATTACGCGCGCCTCCTCCCAGCTGACGAAGGCGTCGCGCAGCAGCGAGGCGATGTCGTAGCTGATCGGACCGATGACCGCGTCCTGGAAGTCGAGCACGCCCGGGTTCGGCTCGCAGAGCATGAGGTTACGCGGCATGTAGTCGCGGTGGACGTAGACCGCAGGCTGCGCGAGCGCGCTCGCGGCGAGGCGACGGAACGCGTCTTCGAGCGCGGCCTGCTGCGCCGCCGAGGGCGTAAGCCCGAGATGGCGGCCCAGGTACCACTCGGGAAACAGCGCCATCTCCCGGCGCAGCAGCGCCTCGTCGTACGGCGGCAGCTCGCCGGCGCGGGTGGCGAGCTGCCAGCGCAGCAGCGCGTCGATCGCGGCGCCGAACAACGCGTCGGCGTTGTGCTCGTCCAGCGCCGCGAGGTAAGTCGTGTGGCCGAGGTCGGAAAGCAGCAGGAGCCCCTGCGCCAGGTCCTGCGCGTGGACTTGCGGCGCGTTGACCTGCGCCTCGCGCAGCAGGCGCGCGGCGTGGACGAACGGCCGGCAGTCTTCCTTGTCGGGCGGTGCGTCCATCGCGATGAAGCTGCGGCCGTCGGCGAGCGTGACGCGGAAGTAGCGCCGGAAGCTCGCGTCCTCGGAGGCGGGAGCGAGGGTGAACGCGCTGTCCGGGAGCTGCGCTGCGAGCCAGCGCTCGAGCGCGTCGAGACGTACGTCCACGAGTTCCGTTGCGAATTCCGCCGAATTGTGACATTTTAGCACTCAAGAATCACCCCTTTCCCTTGCGCCTATGCAGCACCGCTTCGCGCGGAAGCTGGCTGTTCCCGCGGCCCGCTTCGCGACGCTGCTTGTCATCCTTTGCGCCGCATCGGGCGCGAGGGCGCAGGCGGATGCGCCGGCGCCGCAGGCCGCAGAAAATGGCCCGACCACCATCGACGCGCAGAGCATCGAAGGCGTGTCGGAGCTCGAGGTGGTTGCGCGAGGCAATGTCGAGCTGCACCGCGACGATCTCACTGTCTTCAGCGATTACCTCAAGTTCAACCAGGAATTCGGCCGCATCGAAGCCTCCGGCGGTGTGCGGCTGCAGCGCGACGGCGATCGTTTCTTCGGCCCGAGCCTGAGCTACGACACCCGGGTCGACACCGGCGTGCTCGAGAAGCCGACCTTCGTCATCGAGCGCCAGCAAGTCTCGCGCGGGACCGCCGATCGGCTCGAGTTCCTCGGCAAGGACCACCTGCGGATGGACAACGCGACCTATACGACCTGCCGCGCGGACAAGGAAGACTGGAAGTTGATCGTGGGAAAACTGGACCTCGATTTCAACGCCGAGGAAGGGCGCGCCCGCGACGCGAAGCTGCGCTTTCTCAACACCACGATCGCGTACCTGCCGTATGCGTCGTTCCCCCTCGAGGACCAGCGCAAGTCGGGATTGCTGACGCCTTACTACGCCCAGAACACGCGCCGCGGCCTCGAAATCGGGGTGCCGGTCTATTGGAACATCGCGCCGGAACGGGACGCCACCTTCACTGGGGTCTACATGTCCAAGCGCGGCGAGCAGCTCAAGACGGACTTGCGCTACATCGACCCGAGGTACAAGGGGGAACTGAGGGTCGAGTACCTGCCTTACGACATGGCGTTCGGCGCCTCGCGCACGGGCATATCGCTGCAGCACGAGCAGCAGTTCACGCCGCAGCTGCGCGGCGTGCTCGACCTGAACCGCGTCTCCGACGCTGCCTATTTCGTCGACCTCTCGTCCCAGGTGCGACAGGTTTCCGTCACCAACCTGCAGGGCGACGGCAGCCTCACCTACAACGGCTCGTTGGCGGGCTTCGGCTACGGCGCGACGGCCAGGATCCAGCGCTTCCAGACGCTGCAGGACCCGCTGGCGCCGATCGTGCCGCCGTACGACCGGGTGCCGCAGCTCACGTTCGCGGCCAGCCGATACGACATCGGCGGCTTCGCCGACCTCAGCCTTCCCGCCGAGTACGTCCGGTTCAGCCACCCGATCCTGGTCCAGGGCGGGCGCACCTCGCTCGATCCGTCCATCGCCGCACCGCTGCTCGCCCCGGGCTGGTTCCTGACGCCCAAGCTGGGGCTGCACTATGCCACTTACAGCCTGACCCGCACCACCGCGCCGCAGCCCGACAGCCAGACCGTGTCCATCCCCTGGATGAGCCTGGACAGCGGGCTGGTGTTCGACCGCCCGGTGCACTGGTTCGGCGGCAACTACACGCAGACGTTCGAGCCGCGCGCCTACTACGTGCGCGTTCCCTATCGCGACCAGAGCCAGATCCCGCTGTTCGATACCGCCCTGGCCGACTTCAATTACGCGCAGATCTTCAGCGAAAACCGCTTCACCGGCGGCGATCGCTTCGGCGACGCCAACGAGCTGACGCTCGCGACCACGTCGCGTGTGCTCACGCCCTCCGGCCAGGAAATGCTGCGCGTGACGCTTGGACAGCGCTTTTACTTCAACGACGAGCAGGTAGGGCTGACTCCCGCCTCGACGCTGCGCACCTACAAGCACTCCGACATGCTCGCATCGGTGGGCGGGCGCTTCGCGCGCCACTGGACCTTCGACGCGACGACGCAGTACGACCCGCGCGAGCGCCTGACCCAGCGCTACAGCGCCTCGGTCCGCTACGCGCCGGAAATCGCGAAAGTCCTCAACCTGAGCTACCGTTTCAACCGCGACCCGGCCAACCCGCTCAGGCAGGTGGATCTTTCCGGCCAGTGGCCTGTCAAACCGGGCTGGTACGCGGTCGGGCGGTACAACTATTCGTTCCTCGACGGGCGGCTGCTGGAAGGCACCGGCGGAATCGAGTACAACGCAGGGTGCTGGGTATTCCGCGCGGTGTTCCAGCGCCTGCAGGCCGCCACCGCAGTGGCCTCGACCGGCTTTTTCTTTCAACTCGAACTCAACGGCCTCGGGAGCATCGGAACGGATGAAACGGCAAACATACTCAGGCGCAGCGTGCCCGGCTACGCGGTTACCAATCCTCGCGACCAGAGCCTGGTACCGCCCAGCCTGCACCCGCAGCTGCCATTCAAGCAGATCTACTAGGGGTAATCGATGCGCAGCCTGATCGCCGCCCTCGTCTTGTGCTTCGCGTTCCCGCTCGGCGCGCGGGCCGCGCGCCCGGCGCTGGTGGACCGCATCGTCGCGGTGGTGAACAAGGAGGCGATCACCCAGTCCGAGCTCGACGACCAGGTTGCCATGGCCGAGCGCCAGCTCGGGCGCCAGGGCACGCCGCTGCCCGACCACGCCGCGCTCGAGCGACAGGTGCTCGAACGGCTGATCCTGGTGAAGGCGCAGCTGCAGCTGGCGAAAGAGACCGGCATCCGCGTCGACGACGTGCAGCTGGATCGCGCAGTCGAGCGCATCGCGGAAAACAACAACCTGACGCTCGCCGCCTTTCGCAGCGCGCTCGAGCGCGACGGCGTTTCGTTCGACAAGTTCCGCGACGAGGTGCGCGATCAGATCATCTTGTCGCGGCTGCGCGAGCGCGAGGTGGACAGCAAGATCCAGGTGAGCGACAGCGAGATCGACCTCTACCTGGCGCAGAACAAGGACGCCTCCAGGCAGCGCAGCGAGTACAGCGTGGCCCAGATTCTGGTGCGGCTGCCCGACCAGGCGAGCCCCGAGCGCATCGAGGCGGCGCGCGCGAAGGCGGAGAAGGCGCGCGCCGAGGCGCTCGCGGGCGCGGATTTCGCCAAGCTGGCAGCGAGCTACTCCGACGGGCCGGACGCGCTCAAGGGCGGCGAGCTCGGCTGGCGCTCGGAGGACCGGCTGCCGGATCTGTTCGCCGCGGCGCTCAAGGATATGCAGCCGAACGGCATCAGCCAGGTGCTGCGCAGTCCGGCCGGGTTTCACGTCCTCAAGCTGCTTGGCCGGCGCGACGCGGCGGGCGCCGCCGGCCCGCCGGTCAAGCAGACCCACGTGCGCCAGATCCTGATCCGGACCAGCGAGGCGGTCTCGGAGGCCGACGCCAGGCGCAAGCTGGAAGATCTGCGCGAGCGCATCGTGCGCGGCGGAGCGGACTTCGCCGAGCTCGCGCGCGTGCACTCGGAGGATAGCAGCGCGGCGCGCGGCGGCGACCTGGGTTGGCTCTACCCGGGCGACACGGTGCCCGACTTCGAACGCGCGATGGACGCGCTCAAGCCGGGCGAGATCAGCCAGCCGGTGAAGACGCAGTTCGGTTGGCACCTGATCCAGGTGCTCGAGCGCCGCACCGCGGAGATGAGTCCCGAACGCCGGCGATTGCAGGCGCGCGAGATCCTGCGCGAGCGCAAGTCCGACGAGGCCTATCAGGAGTGGCTGCGGCAGCTGCGCGACGAGACCTACGTCGAGATCCACCTCGAGGAGCGCTGAGGGTGGGCGAGCGGCCGCCTGTCATCGCGCTCACCTCGGGCGAGCCCGCGGGGGTGGGGCCGGAGCTGTGCGCCATGCTCGCGCGGCAGCCGCTGCCGGCGCGCGTCGTGCTGCTGGGCGACGCGGGCCTGCTCGCGCAGCGCGGCGCGCCGGCGGCGGCGGCGATCGAGCATGTTGCGCTTGCGGCGCCGTCGATCGCGGGCAAGATCGACCCGGCCAACGCCCGCTACGTGCTGGCGCTGATCGATCGCGCGGCGGACGGCTGCCTGGCGGGCGAATTCGACGCGATGGTGACGGCGCCGGTGCACAAGGCGGTGATAAACGACGCCGGCTTCGCCTTCACCGGCCACACCGAGTACCTTGCCGCGCGCGCCGGGGCGCCGCACGTGGTGATGATGCTGGTCGGCGGCGGGCTGCGCGTCGCGCTCGCCACCACGCATCTGGCGCTGGCGGACGTTGCGCGCGCGATCACGCGCGCGGGTCTGGTCGATACCCTGCGCGTGATCAATCGCGACCTGCGCCAGCGCTTCGGTGTCGCGCACCCGCGCATCCTGGTCGCGGGGCTCAACCCGCACAGCGGCGAGGGTGGCCATCTCGGCCGCGAGGAGATCGACGTGATCGAGCCCGCCCTGCGCGCGGCGCGGACCGAGGGCATCGCCGCCGAAGGCCCGGTTCCGGCCGACACGCTGTTCGTGCCCGAGCGGCTGAAGCACGCCGACTGCGCGCTCGCGATGTACCACGACCAGGGGCTGCCGGTGCTGAAGTACGCCAGCTTCGGCAAGGGGGTGAACGTGACCCTGGGCCTCCCGTTCGTGCGCACCTCGGTCGACCACGGCACGGCGCTGGATCTCGCCGGCAGCGGGCGCGCCGATCCCGGCAGCCTGCTCGAAGCCGTTCAGCTTGCGATCAAGCTCGCATCGGCCGCGTAAGCGCTTCGGACAGCACTTCCTGCACGACCGGCAGGTGCTGGCGCGGATCGTCGAGGCGATTGCGCCGCAGGCGGACGACGCGCTGGTCGAGATCGGCCCGGGCGAGGGGGCGCTGACCCGTTTGCTGCTCGAACGCGTGCGCCGGATCGAGGCGATAGAGATCGATCGCGATCTCGCCGCGCGCCTGCAGGCGGAATTCCCGGCGCAGCGACTGACAGTGCACTGTGCCGATGCGCTGCAGTTCGACTTCGCCGCGCTCGCCCCCGGCCTGCGCGTGGTGGGCAATCTGCCCTACAACGTGTCTACGCCGCTGCTGTTCCATCTCGCTCGCTTCGCCGAGCGGGTGCGCGACATGCACTTCATGCTGCAGCGCGAGGTGGTGGAGCGCATGGTGGCGCCGCACTCGACGTCCGAGTACGGCCGGCTCTCGGTCGCGCTGCAGACGCGCTTCCGGATGGAGAAGCTGTTTCGCGTCCCAGCGGGCGCGTTCCGTCCGCCGCCCAAGGTGGAATCCGCGGTCGTGCGCCTGGTGCCGCTGGCGCCCACGGAGCGAGCGCAGATGGACTGGGAGGTTTTCGGCAGGATCATCGCGGGCGCTTTTTCCGCGCGCAGGAAGAAGCTCTCCAACGCGCTGCCGCTCGCCACGGCGGACTTCCAGGCGCTCGGAATAGACCCGGGCCAGCGACCCGAGAACCTGTCGCCGCAGGACTACGTGCGCATCGCGCAGCGCCTTACTTGCGCTTCTCGATGAACTCTATCTTGTAGCCGTCGGGGTCCTCGACGAAGGCGATCACGCTCGTGCCGCCCTTCACCGGGCCCGGCTCGCGCGTGACCTTGCCGCCCTTGGCGCGCACCGCGTCGCAGGTGCCGCGGATATCGTCCACCTCGATCGCGACGTGGCCGTAGGCGCTTCCGAGGTCGTAGCGGTCGACGCCGTAGTTGTAGGTCAGCTCGAGCACCGCGGTCCTGTCCTCGCTGTCGTAGCCGACGAAGGCGAGCGAATATTTCTGCTCGGGCCGGTCGGTGCCGCGCAGCCGCTTCATGCCGAGCACTTCGGTATAGAAGCGGACCGAGCGGTCCATGTCGCCGACCCGCAGCATGGTGTGCAGAAGTCTCATTCTGGCTCCCGGAATTGTGGCAATGAGGCGCCCGCGAGTTCGATTCTCTCTCGCGCGTCGCGCCAATCAGGATACAGCGTCCCGAGCAGATTCCAGAAGCGTTTCGAATGGTTGAGTTCCACCAGGTGCGCCACTTCGTGCGCCACGACGTAGTCGGCCAGGCCCGGCCGCAGGTGCACCAGCCGCCAGTTGAGCCGGATCGCGCCGCGCTCGGTGCAAACCCCCCACTGGCTGCGCGCGCGCGACAGCGCCACCGGCGGCGGGGCGAGGCCCAGGCGCGCGGCAAAATGCGCCGCGCGCGGCGCGAGCGCAGCCAGCGCCTGTTGCTTGAGCCAGCCCACGAGCAGCTCGAGCACGAGCCCGGTGCACCGCGGTGCGGGTGCCGAAACGACGATGTGCGCCGTGCCGCGGCCCACGCCGCGGCGGCCTTCGAGCAGCTGCAGGGCGAGCCGTTCGCCGAACAGCGGCAGCATTTCGCCAGTTGCGCCGCGGATCACGGGCGGCGGCGGCAGCGCCGACCATTCGTCCAGCCTGGCGACGATCCAGTGGCGCTTTTCGCGCAGGAAGGTTTCGATCTCGCGCCAGGGCACCCGGTGCGGAGCGCGCACGCTGAGGCCGGACGCATCGACCGTCAGCCCGATGGTGCGCCGCTTCGAGCGCGCGAACCGGTAGCGGATGAGGCGCAGCGCGGGGCGGGTCTCGTCGAGCAGGAGGCTCAGCTGCTCGGGCAAAGCGTCTTCTGCTGCTCTTCGATCCACTTTTCCGCCAGCGAGTTGATGGTCTTGGCGTCGCGTCCGTCGCTGTCGATCGTCGGACCGATGCGCACCGTGATCATTCCCGGCCGCTTGAGAAAGGCGTTGCGCGGCCACACCAGCCCGGCGTTGTGCGCAACCGGCACCACCGGCGCGCCGCTGTGCTCGGCGAGCATCGCTCCGCCCGGCTGGTATTTGCGCCGCTCTCCCGGCGGAATTCGCGTTCCTTCCGGAAACACCACTACCCAGAGGCCCTGCCCGAGCCGCTCCTTGCCGAGCCGCACCAGCCGGCGCAGCGCGGCCGTGCCGCGCGAGCGGTCGATCGCGATCGGACTGGTAAGCGCGAGGCCCCAGCCGAAAAACGGAATCCACAGCAGCTCGCGCTTGAGCAGGTAGGCCTGCGGCGGGAAGATGATCTGGAAGGCCATCGTCTCCCAGGCCGACTGGTGCTTGGCGAGCACCACCGCCGGGCGCTGCGGCAGGTGCTCCAGTCCCTCGACCCTCCAGCGGATGCCGCACAGCACGCGCGCGAGCCACACCACCAGTCGCGACCAGCCGGAAATAATGCGGCTGCGGGTCAGCCGCGGTAGCGCGAAGGTGGCGAGCGCGATGGCGGCGTAGGGAGGCGTCACGAGCAGCAGCGCGAGCGCGAACAGGCCCGATCGCAGCAGCGTCATGGCGCGATGTGCTCGGCGAACGCGGCGAGGTCGGCGAACACCTGCGTGCCCTGCGGCAGGTCGCCCGCCGCCTGCGTCTTCTTGCCCTTGCCGGTGAGCACCAGGACGGACTTCGCGCCCGCGGCCGCGGCTGCCTGCACGTCGCGCAGCGCGTCGCCGACCATGTAGACCTCGCCCAGCGGTACGTTGAAGCGGCGCCCGATCTCGAGCAGCATCCCCGGCCTCGGCTTGCGGCACTCGCAGTCCGAATCGGCCGCATGGGGGCAGAAGAAGATCGCGTCGATACGCCCGCCCTCCTGTGCCGCAGCGCGGTGCATTGCGTCGTGGATCGCGTTGAGCGTGGCCATGTCGAACAGCCCGCGCGCGATGCCCGACTGGTTGGTCGCCACCACAATCCGGTAGCCGGCCTGCGTCAGGCGCGCGATCGCCTCCATGCTGCCCTTGATCGGCTTCCATTCCGCGGGCGACTTGATGTACTGGTCGCTGTCGTGGTTGATCGTTCCGTCACGGTCGAGAATGACGAACTTCATACCGCGAGCCTCGATATGTCAGCCACGCGGTTCATCGCCTGGCGCAGGTCGGCGAGCAGCGCGAGCCGGTTCCTGCGCAGCGCATCCTGCTCCACCATGACCATGACCTTGTCGAAGAAGGCGTCTACCGGCGCTTTCAGCACCGCGAAGGTCTTGAGATAACCCGTGTAATCGCCGCGCTCGAACAGCTTGCTCGCCGTTGCGGATGCCTCCTGCAGCGCGTCGAAAAGCGAGATCTCCGCGGGTTCCTTCAGCTGCACGCGCGCGACCTTGGCGTAGGCCTCGCCCTTCGCCGCCGCCTGCCGCAGGATGTTCGCCACGCGCTTGTTGGCTGCGGCCAGGCTTTCGGCCTCGGGCAGCGCCTGGAACGCCTTGACCGCTTCGAGCTGCTGCGGCACGCGGCTGAGCTGAACCGGGCGCTGGCTCAGAACGGCGTCGACCTGCAGGGTCGAGAACTCCTTTTCCGCCAGATAGCCGGAGAAGCGCTCGAAAATGAAGTTTTCCACGTCGGCGTGCGCGTCCGTGATCCTGCCGTTGAACACGGCGAACGCGTCCTGCAACAGTTCGTTCAGCGCGAGAGGAAGCTGATTTTCAACTATCGTCCTGATCACGCCCAGCGCCGCCCGCCGCAGCCCGAATGGGTCCTTCTCGCCCGTGGGCCGCTCGCCAATACCAAAGAAGCCGGCGAGTGAGTACAGCTTGTCGGCGAGTGCGACGGCACAACTTATCGGCGCCTGCGGCACCCGGTCGCCGGCGAAGCGCGGCAGGTAGTGCGCTTCGATCGCGTCCGCCACTTCACGTGGCTCGCCGTCGTGCAGCGCGTAGTAGCGCCCCATGACCCCCTGGAGCTCCGGAAATTCGCCCACCATTCCGGTCAACAGGTCGGCTTTGCAGAGCTCCGCGGCGCGTTCCGCGAGCGTCCGGTCGGCGCCGAGCCGCTGGGCGAACTGTCCGGCGAGAATCTGAAGCCGATCGACGCGCTCTTTCTGGCTGCCGAGCTTGCCGTGAAACACGACTTTCGAAAGCCTCGGGACGCGGGTCTCAAGCCGCTGCTTGCGATCCTGATCGAAGAAGAACCGCGCGTCCTCGAGCCGCGGCCGCACCACGCGCTGGTTGCCGTCGACGATGTGGCGCGGGTCGGCGACGCGCATATTAGAGACGATCAGGAACTTCGGCAGCAGCCGGCCCGACGCGTCGAACAGCGGGAAGTACTTCTGGTTCTGCCGCATGGTGAGGATCAGGCACTCCTGCGGCACCTCTAGGAACGCGGCGTCGAACGCGCCGACGTAGACGCTCGGATGCTCGACCAGCGCGGTGACCTCCTCAAGCAGGTCGGCGAACTCGCCCAGCTCCGCGCCCAGCCGCTTCGCCTCCGAGCGCAGCTGGCGCTCGATCTCGGTGCGCCGCGCGGCGAAATCCGCAATCACCATGCCGTCGTCGCGCAGCCGCGCCTCGTACTCGTCCGCGTTCTCGAGCGCGATCGGGCCGAGGGACATGAACCGGTGGCCGCGCGTGGTGCTGCTGGCCGACACCCCGAGCACCGTGCCCGGCACCACGTGCGCGCCGTGCATCATCACCAGCCCGTGCACCGGCCGCACAAACTGCGCCTCACCGTCGCCCCAGCGCATCATCTTTTGGACAGGAAGCTTGCCCAAAGCCTGCTCGACGATTCCCGCCAGGACGGCATCGAGCCCTACCCCGGTCAGGGTGAAATTTGCGACTACGATCTCGCCTTTGTTCGTCTGGCGCCGCTCCAGGGAATCGCCGGTCAGCTTGTGCTTTCTCGCGAAGCCTTCGACTGCCTTCGGATTCGAGCTCGACGGGCCTTCGACCGAATGTTCGGAGTCGAGCGCCTTTGCGCGCACGTCCGGAATAAGGACTGTTAGCCGTCTCGGTGTCGCGAACGTTCGGTGCCTGGGATCGTGGTCCTTGAGTCGGTGCTTGATGATCTCGGAGACGACTTGCTCCGCAAAGGCGTCGGCAAGTCTCCGCAGCGACTTCGGCGGCAGCTCTTCGGTCAGCAGCTCGACGAGAAGGCTGGCCTCCTTCACGACCCGCCTTTCGCCATCGGGAATCCGAGCCGCTCGCGCGACTCGTAGTAAGCCTGCGCCACCGCGCGCGAGAGCGCGCGCACGCGGCCGATGTAGGCGGCGCGCTCGGTGACCGAGATCGCGCCGCGCGCGTCGAGCAGGTTGAAGGCGTGCGAGCACTTCAGGACCATCTCGTAGGCCGGCAGCACGCACTGGGCCTCGATCAGGCGCTTCGCCTCGGCCTCGAACTGGGAAAAGTGCCCGAACAGCATATCGGCATTGGAGAGCTCGAAGTTGTAGCGCGACTGCTCGACCTCGTTCTGGTGGTAGACGTCGCCGTAGCTCACCCCCGGCGTCCAGACCAGGTCGAAGATGCTTTCCTTGCCTTGCAGGTAGAGCGCCAGACGCTCGAGGCCGTAGGTGATCTCGCCCAGCACCGGTTTGCAGGGCAGGCTGCCGACCTCCTGGAAGTAGGTGAACTGGGTCACTTCCATGCCGTCGAGCCACACTTCCCAGCCCAGGCCCCAGGCGCCGAGCGTGGGCGACTCCCAGTCGTCTTCGACGAAGCGGATGTCGTGCACCTTCGGGTCGACGCCGAGCGCCGCGAGCGACTCGAGGTAAAGCTCCTGGATGTTCGCGGGCGAGGGCTTGAGCGCCACCTGGTACTGGTAGTAGTGCTGCAGCCGGTTCGGATTCTCGCCGTAGCGGCCGTCCTTGGGCCGGCGCGAGGGCTGCACGTAGGCCGCCTTCCACGGCTCCGGTCCGATCGCGCGCAGGAAGGTCGCGGTGTGGAAGGTTCCGGCGCCGACTTCCATGTCGTAGGGCTGCAGCAGCGCGCAGCCCTGGAGATCCCAGAACTGGTTCAGGCGGAGGATGAGCTGCTGGAAGGTGAGCATGGGGAAGCGGCGGATTTTACCGGCTTCGCCTCGCGCGCGCGACGAGCGGCCCGAGCGCGAGCAGCGCGAGTGCCGCGGCGAGCGCGGGCCAATCGCCCGTGCGCGAGTAAGGCGTCGCGCCGGCGTAGCCTTGCGCCCGCACTTCCAGCCGGCCGACGACGAACTCGGGCAGGCGCGCGATCACCTGCCCGTCGCGCCCGATCGCGGCGGTGATGCCGGTGTTGGTCGCGGCGAGCATCATGCGCCCGGTCTCGAGCGCGCGCAGGCGTGCGATCTCCAGGTGTTGTGCGGGCGCGAGCGAATCGCCGAACCATGCCACGTTCGAGACGTTCACCAGCAGGGTCGCGACGGGAAGCGCGCGCGCGATCGCGACGCCGTAGGCGTCCTCGTAGCAGATGTCGACCGCGACGCGCTGGCCCGCGACGGCGAGCGGCGGCTGGTCGGGCGCCCCGCGCGAGAAGTCCGCCAACGGAATGGACAGGATGTGAACGATCCAGCCGAAGCCCGGCGGCACGAATTCCCCGAAAGGGACCAGGTGCGCCTTGTGGTAGATCTGCCGCGGCGAGGTTCCCAGGCTGAGCACGCTGTTGTAGTACTCGCCGGGCGCCGCGCGGGTCGGCACGCCCAGCAGCAGATCGCCGCCGTTGCGCCGCGCGGCGTCGCCCAGCCGCCGCAGGTAGTCCGGATCGATGCTGTCGAGAAAACGCGGCAGCGCGGTCTCGGGCAGCACGATCAGCTTGGCGTCGCTGCGCTCGGATAGGCGGGCGTAGGTTTCGAGGGTGTTCGCGTAACGCCGCGGGTCGAATTTCAGTTCCTGCGGGATATCGCCCTGCAGCAGCGCGGCGCGAAACGGCGCGCCGAAAGCTGTGGTCCACTCGATCTGGCGCAGCGCCCAGCCCGCGCCGAGCACGGCGGTGAAGGCGGCCACGGAGATCCAGCGCGCGCGGCCGCGCACCACGCACCACAGCAGACCGGCGCACACGAGCGTCGCGAGCGACATGGCGTACACGCCGCCGAGCGGCGCCAGGCCCGCGAGCGGCGTGTCGACTCCAGCGTAGCCGGCCGAAAGCCACGGGAACCCGGTGAGCAGCCAGCCGCGCAGCCATTCGAGCAGGGTCCACGACGCCGGGATGACGAACGCGGCGCGAATCGCATCGGGCGCCTTGACGCGTGCCTGCAGCCAGCCTGCGAGCGCAGGGTAGAGGGCAAGAATGGCGCAGAAGGCGAGCGTGGCGACGGCTGCGAGCGGGGCCGGCATGGCGCCGAAACGGTGCAGGCTGACGTAGACCCAGGAAACGCCGCAGCCGAACAGGCCGAGCCCGAACCAGAACCCGGTGCGGAATGCCTCCGCCGGTCGCGGCGCCTTGACCCACAGTTGGATCAGCGCCGCAAACCCGAGTAGCGCGAGGGGGTAGGCGCCGAACGGTGCGAACGCGCCGACGGTCGCCGCGCCGGCCAGCAGGGCGACCGCCGCTGCCCGACGCCGGCTCACTTCGGCTTTTCGACCAGCAGGGTGTAGACCCGCCGGCTGTCGGCTCGCAGCACCTGGAAGCGGAAGCCGCCGATGGTGAGCGTCTCGCCGCGCTTGGGCAGGCGCCCGAGCTCGGCGATCACCAATCCGCCGATGGTGTCGACTTCCTGGTCGGAGAAGCGGGTTCCGAATGCGGCATTGAAGTCCGCGATCTGGGTCAGGGCCTTGACCCGGAAGCGGCCGCTCGACTCCGCCAGGATGTTGTCGCTCGCTTCGTCGAAGTCGTACTCGTCCTCGATCTCGCCGACGATCTGCTCCAGCACGTCCTCGATGGTCACCAGCCCGGCGACGCCGCCGTACTCGTCGGCCACGATCGCCATGTGGTTGCGGCTGGCGCGGAATTCGCGCAGCAGCACGTTCAGGCGCTTGGCCTCCGGCACGAAGACCGCGGGGCGCAGCATCTCGCGCACGTTGAATTCCTCTTCGCCCGCGTAGTAGCGCAGCAGGTCCTTGGCGAGCAGGATCCCGATCACGTCGTCGCGGTTCTGGTCGATGACCGGGAAGCGCGAGTGCGCGGTCGAGATCAGCTGAGGGATAAAGGTCTCGATCGACTCGTTGATGTCGATCACGTCCATCTGGGCGCGCGGGATCATGATGTCGCGCACCTGCATCTCGGAAACGGAGAGCGCGCCTTCGATAATCGACAGCGCATCGGCGTCGAGCAGGTCGCGCTGGTGGGCCGAGTGCAGCAGCGCAATCAGCTGCTCGCGGTCCTCCGGCTCGCGCAGCAGCAGCGCCGAAAGGCGCTCGAGCAGGCTGGGTCGCGACGGGTCGTTCATGCGGGTCGCTTCATTCTACCGTGTAGGGGTCGCCAAGGCCGAGGCGGCGCAGAATGCGGATCTCGACGCGCTCCATGCTCGCGGCGTGGTCCCGTCGCTCGTGATCGTGGCCGCGCAGGTGCAGCATGCCGTGCACCACCAGGTGCGCGTAGTGCGCGGCGAGCGGCTTCCCCTGCTGCCGGGCCTCGCACGCGATGACCGGATGGCACAGCACGATGTCGCCGCGCAGCGGCCTGCGGCCGTAGCCGAAGCTCAGTACGTTGGTGGCGCGGTCCCGCGCGCGGAACGAGCGGTTGAGGCGGCGACCCTCGGCCGCGCCGACCACGCGCAGGGTTACATCGAGCTCGCCCCGGTACGCCGCGCGCGCCCAGGCGCGCAACCGCACGGCAGAAGGCGCGCCGCGTACTGCGCGCTGCACGGTGACGCTACCTCGTCTGGGATTGTTCGGAATGCTTCTCGTAGGCATCGATGATGCGCGCCACAAGCGGGTGGCGCACCACGTCGTTGGCGCCGAACTCGGTGATCGCGATGCCGCGCACGTCCGACAGGATGCTGCGCGCCTCGATCAGCCCGCTCTTCTGACCGCGTGCCAGGTCGATTTGCGTGACATCGCCCGTGACCACGGCCTTGGCGCCGAACCCGATGCGGGTGAGGAACATCTTCATCTGCTCGGGCGTCGTGTTCTGGGCCTCGTCGAGGATGATGAAGGCGTGATTGAGTGTGCGCCCGCGCATGTAGGCGAGCGGCGCGAGCTCGATGGTGCCGCGCTCGAGCAGCTTGCCGGTCTTGTCGAATCCCATCAGGTCATACAGCGCGTCGTAGAGCGGGCGCAGGTAGGGATCGACCTTCTGCGCCAGGTCGCCCGGCAGGAAGCCCAGCCGCTCGCCCGCCTCGACCGCGGGCCGCACC
>JADEYI010001196.1_pt1 | contig 21901 bp, 23 predicted proteins | sample 8542331 | NCBI WGS metagenome assembly JADEYI01 (sample SAMN16510988, study PRJNA670497) | mine drainage metagenome | isolation source: biofilm near Copperflume 1 | place: Germany: Marsberg coppermine Kilianstollen | collected 2018-02
GAGAGAAGGAGAGCGACATCAGGAGATGCGCCCAGCGCATAGCCGCTCGCACGGGCCAAGCCCGGCCCTGTGGGCCTAGTGCTCGCACGGGCAAAGCCCGGCCCGTTACAGGCGCACAGCGCCCAAGGGGTGGCCGTAGGCCATAGCCGCTCTGCGGCTAACCTGGAGGGGGTGGCCGTAGGCCATAGCCGCTCTGCGGCTAACCTGGAGGGGTGGCAAAATATCTTCCCCGGCAACCTCACCCTGGAGCGACTTAGCGTCCCAGAGTGGCTTTACAAGTACCGATATCCCTGAGGTTGCTGATGTTGTTGTCCTTGTCGGTGCTAAACGATTGCAGCTTGCCGCTTAGGGCACTGCTCGAGCCCTGTTGCTCGAAGCGGCAGCGCAGCCAGGTTCTGGGATTGTCCGAACCGTTTTCCTCGGTCATGTCAATCATGGCGGTAGCCTTGTCAATAAAGAAAAACGACAACAAGTAGGAGTTGTCGTTAAACACCAGACGGCCTTCGATGTCGCCGTTGCTGTCGCTCTTGGAGAGGGTGAGGAGGCCCCCATCGTCGAGCTTGTCGCCCTTGAGGCTGACCTGCCACTTCTGGCCCACCGCCAGCTTGGGCGGCCAGGCTGGGCCTGCGCTAGCAGTAGGGGCGGCTTTGGGGCTGGCGACACAGGTGCCGATCTCCTGTGAGTCGGCGTTGGCATCCTTGAACACGTACAGGATGCCCTTGAGGGGGCCGGTAGTGCTTTGGGGGTCGAAGCGACAACGGGCATAGGGATAGCTACTGTCGCCCAGGTTTAGCCGCAGGATGTTATCCTGCTGCCACATCACCGCGTTGAGGGTTTTGCTGCTCGAGGCTGCCGTGCCGATGGGGTCGCCATCGCCATCGCGCGAAGAGAGAACCACCGTCCAGTTGCCACTCCACTGCCCGCCCTGCACCTGCACCTGCCAGGTCTGGCCCTCGCTGATTCGGGGGGGCCAAGTGGTGCTGCCTGAGCTGGCGGCGGTGGATGAAGGGGTGCTCGAGGGGGTCTGTTGGGGGGTGCTGTTGCGGGCCAGGTTGGGCACGTTTGGCCCCACCAGACCCCAGGCCAAGGCCACCGGGCGCATGAAGCCAGTGCGGGAGTTGTGTTCGCCGGAAACCCCAGCGCTATGTACCCCAATCAGCTCGCCGTCTTGGTTATAAACCCCGCCGCCGGAGTTGCCGGGGCCGGTTTGGGCATCGTGCTTGATCCACTGTTTGCCGCCGGACTCCTTGTCCTCGCCGGTGAATCCCGCCACGGCTCCTCTCGAGAAGCTCAGGGTCATGCCGCCGGTTCCCTGAAAGCCAAACACGTAGATGGGGTCGCCCACCACCAGATTGTTGGAATCCCCGATGGGCACGGCGGGAAGGTTCAGGCTGCCGACCGTTTTGCCGTCGGCGGTGCGGGTGATGCGGATGACCGCCAAATCCAGGTTGGGGTCGGCGGCGACCACCTCGGCCAAATACTTGATTTCGGGGGGTTGATCCACGAAGCGAATCGTGCCCACGTAGATTTTGGGGGCAATGCGGCGGCTGTCGTTGTCGCCGATGACGTGGTAGTTAGTCAGGATATAGCCCTGGGGGCTGATGATGGTGCCCGAGCCGATGCTGTCGGTTTTGGAGTCTATCGGGAAGGTGATGAGCACCGTCGAGGCGATGATGCGCTCACGGACTTCCCTCGAGAGGGTTTGGGCCTGACTCATTCCACCGACCAAAAACATCACTACCAATGCTGTACTGAACCAAAGTTGCTTCATATCCCTCCTCACCCTCCTCGATGGTCTGGTGCATCGCTACTAGGGTCTATGAATCCCACTTTAAGGCTTTGATGAGAGCGGTGTGGTGCATTTGCACCGAGGTGGCAAAGATTACATAGGTCTGGGACGGAATCCGTGGACGCAAGAATTTTATCGTTTGAGACGTGGTTTTGCTCGAGTCAATGTGCAGTTTTTTGTGGATTGTTTCTACAACCCCCAAAAGCTACTTGCTCGAAAGCAACTCAGTCAGCCTCGAGAGGCATCGTCCGTACTTCTTGGCAAAGGCTCCGCTGCGGTAGCTGGGTGGGAAAACCTGCTCGAGGCTGACCCCCGAAGCCCGCAGCCAAAGCCCTCAGTCGTAGAGCTTATCCACAAAATGCACCAAGCGCAGGGCATCGTTCTGGTCGGAGAGGGAGGCCAGCCCTTTGAGGTAAATCACCTCGAGTCCATCAAAAAGATAGCGATAGCGAATGGGGTGTAGACCCCGCAGCAGGTAAAACAACTCGGCAAAAGAGTCCAGCGAGGCCGGATGGGTTTCCTCGTGGTAGAGAGCCTCGAGTTCCTCAGCATTTAGGGGCTCGGGCATCTGTACGAAGTCGCGGTGGCGATAGTCCGGCCCCTCTAAAGTGAGCGCCAAGAAGCGCTCTGCCAGGCTTTGAATCTGAATCCGAAACTGTTCGGCACTAAAGCGTCCCTGGCCCAGCGCCTCGGGCTGGGTGTTGGAGGTGGCGGCTACCCGCAACCCTTTATCCATAGCCTGCTTCAGCAGGTTAGTGACCATCTGGGTGTTGCCGGGGTCGTCGAGTTCGAACTCGTCAATAAAAAGATAGGCTAGCTTGGCAAAACACTCCACCGCCTGGGTCATGCCCATCAGCCCCACGGTGTAGGTGAGTTCCTCGAAAGAGAGATAGGCCTTGGGCGCGGGTGCTTCCCAAAAAGCTGCCACCAGCAAGTGGGTTTTGCCCACCCCGAAACCGCCATCGAGATAGATAGCGCCCGGCTCGGGCAGTTTCTTTTTGAAGATTCCCTGGGGTTTGTCCCTGACCCAGTGCTGCAAATGTTCTTTGGCCTGGTTTTGCGAAGGGAAGTGGGGGTCGGGGTGAAATGAATCGAAAGCGGCTCCTTTGAAGCGTGGTGGAGGCACGAACTGGGCGAGCAAGGTCTCCAGATTGATTTCGGGTTGACGCTCGATCAGCCGCATCGGTTTAGCATATCGTTTGAGTTCTCATTGGGCACACCTGTACACAGGGAATCCGACTACAATAGGTCAGGATTGTCGAGGTGGCCTATGGCAGCAAACTCTACCCTGGATAAGCCAGGAACTTCTCTAAAAGGTCAAGCCATTCAGCTTCTTAATGGGGTTTTAAAGCCTTTGTATTGGTGGTATGAACGCCGGGTGGAGGCCGAGGTTTTGCGGGGTCACGCGCCGCGCCACTTGGGGATGATTTTGGATGGCAACCGGCGTTTCGCCAAGGAGCTGGGCCTGGAGGGCCACCAAGGCCACGAGTTTGGCGTGAGCAAAGCCTACGAGGTGCTCGAGTGGTGTTTGCAACTCAAGATTCCTACCGTCACCATCTGGGTTTTTAGCACCGACAACTTCAACCGCTCTGATGTCGAAGTCGAGATCCTGATGAACCTCTTCGTCAAGGAGGCCCGGCGCATGGCCAAGGATGAGCGCATCCACGCCAACGAGGTGCGGGTAAAGGTGATCGGCCGTCACGAGCGCTTCCCCCCCAAGGTGTTGGAGGCCCTCGAGGATCTGGAAAAAGCTACCGAACACCACCGGGGAATGCTCCTGCAAATTGCCATGGGCTACGGCGGACGCGAGGAAATCGTGGACGCAGTAAAGATGCTGCTTTTGGAGGCCGCCCAGACCGGCAAGTCTCCCGAGGAGCTCGCCGCCGAACTCGACATGAAGCACATTTCCGAGCGGCTTTACACCGCCGGAGTTCCCGACCCCGACTTCATCATCCGTACCTCGGGCGAAGTGCGGCTGGGCGGGTTTTTGCTGTGGCAGGGAGCCTATAGCGAGTATTACTTTTTCGATGCTTTCTGGCCCGCTTTTCGCAAGGTGGACTTCCTGCGGGCCATCCGCAACTATCAAGGACGCGAGCAGCGCTTTGGCAAGTAGGGCGGTTTGCGAGACTGCCGCTCTACATTCGGCTGGCAAAGCCCCTTTTGATGTATAGCAAGGGGTCGGCGGGGTTGGCGGTGGCAACCAGCAGGTGGTCGGCCTCATCGCTATCCATCTCGAACAGGGCGGCATATTCCGAAGGCGGGAACACCGACTCGTAAAAGTGCGTCACCCCACGCTCCTGAAACCACTGCACCATTTCCCTGAGGGCCTGGTCGCCCTCTGGCCCAAAACGCGGCCCGAAAGCATCCAGGCTCAGAACGCGGTGAGGGCCCTGCCGCACGAACACCGCAAAGCGTGCGTTTTTGCGCTGATCTTGCCAGTCGGTCACGAGCGTGACCACCGCCCCATCAAAGTGTGTGCCTTTGACGGCTTCTTTGAGGTCGGCGAAGGTTTCGTGGGGAGAGCCTCGAGTTCCGACGAGTTCCATAGCCGCATTGTACGGCCTTTTACGACTCCACCTGCACACCCTTCCAGAAAGCCACATAGCCGGTAATCTGCTTGGCGGCATCCTTGGGCTGAGGGTAGTACCAGGCGGCATCTTTGTTGGTCTGACCGTCCACGTTCAGACTGTAATAGCTCGCCAGTCCCTTCCAGGGGCAGGTGGTGTGGGTAGGGGAGTCCTGCAAAAACTCTTTTCTCACCGAGTTGGCGGGGAAGTAGTGGTTGCCCTCAACTACGATGGTGTCATTACTTTCCGCGATAATCTTTCCATTCCAGATAGCTTTCACGGGTCTACCTTAGACCCAGTATCAAATTCATAGAGTATTGCGGATTACGGAAAGGGTGGTCAAAAGCAGAGAGATAAACGTCTAAGGTCTAAAGCCGAAGGTCGAAAAACTAAACCACGTCCTGCGCGGTGTTCTTGGATGGGGTGATTATGCCGTCCTGCTGGGGGGTTGTTGATTGGGCCTTCGACCTTCGACATCCTTTTAGCTCTCTGCCCTCTGCTCTAAGCTCTCAGCACGGCGAAGCCGCTTTAGGGCAACTGGAACGATATGAACTTGGTCTCGAGGTATTCCTCGATGCCCCAGTGTCCACCCTCGCGGCCCAGGCCGGAGTTTTTGTAGCCGCCGAAGGGCAGGTTGGAGCCCATCGCGCTGGGAACCGGATCGTTTACGCCCACGATGCCGTACTCGAGGGCCTCCGCCACCCGGAAAGCCCGGCTCAAATCCCTCGTCCAGACATAGGCAGCCAGGCCATAATCGGTGCTATTGGCCCAGGCGATGGCCTGGGCTTCGTCCTCGAAAGGCATGATGGGGGCCACTGGGCCAAAAGTTTCTTCTTCTAAAACCCGCATCCCCGGCTGGATGCCGGTCAGCACGGTGGGGGCGTATATCAACCCGCCCAAGGATTTACCGCCCACTCTTACTTTAGCTCCCTTAGAGACCGCGTCCTCGACGTGCGAAACCACCTTATCCAGACCTTGTTGCTCCACCAGCGGCCCCACGTTGGTACTGGCATTCAGAGGGTCGCCCACCTCGAGCTTGCTGACGGCATCGGCCAGGGCATCGGCATAGTCGGACTCGAGGCTTTTATGCACGTAGATGCGGTTGGTGGTGACGCAGGTCTGTCCGGCGTTGCGATACTTGGAGAGCATCGTGAAGTGCACAGCTTTCTCGATGTCGGCATCCTCGAAAATCAAGAAGGGGGCATTGCCGCCTAGCTCTAACGATATGCGCTTCATGGTAGCGGCACTCTGGGCATAGAGAATTTTGCCCACCGCGGTGCTGCCGGTAAAGGTAATCTTGCGGATACGCATATCCTCCATCAGCACCTTGGAAACCGGCACCGGGTCGAGGGCGGGCAACACTTGCAGGGTTCCGGCAGGGCCACCGGCTTCTTCCCAGAGTTTCGCCATGTATAGCGCACACAGGGGGGTCTGCTCGGCGGGCTTGAGAATGATGGTGCAGCCTGCGGCTAAGGCCGGAGCTGCTTTGCGCGTAATCATGCTGGTCGGGAAGTTCCAGGGCGTGACCGCATAGACCGGGCCTACGGGCTCGTAGACGGCCATCTGGCGCTTGTTGGGAAAACGCGACTGCATGATTTCGCCGTTCACCCGTAGCCCTTCCTCGGCGCTCCACTCCACGAAGCTGGCGGCGTAGAGCACCTCGCCCTTGGCCTCCGTGATGGGTTTGCCCATCTCCAAGGCTGTCAGCCGCCCTAATTCCTCTTGGTGAGCGATGAGCAGGTCGTTCCATTTGCGCAGCACCTTGGCTCGCTCGAAAGCGGTGAGTTTTTTCCAGCTTTTGAAGGCTTCCACCGCCGCGTCTGCTGCTGCCTGAGCCTCGGCTATGCCACTATCGGCGACCTCGGCCACAACTTCACCGCTGTAGGGGCTCTTGATGGAAAAGGTCTTGGCGGTCTTGTGCCATTTCCCACCGATGTAAGCGTTGACTGGGAAGTCAAAATCTTTGACCATGAGCCACAGCATACTCCTGGCATGAGCCAGAAACGGTAAGGCCGGTTTCGTAGGGCCAGGGCCGCGTGCAATACCCGCCTAGCTTCCTCGCGCAAGGGGGCCAGTTTATCGGGCTTAGGAGTTTTGCGTTTGGGCATATATTTATGCTACTGCTACCCAATGGACGGATGAAACGATAAGCTTGATTATCGGTTCAACCGATGCGAAAAATTTACAGGAGGTTGTATGCGAAGGCTAAGTTGGGTGATTGGTCTAGCTCTTCTAGGCACACTGGCGCTGGCCCAGGTTCCGGCCAGCAAGGCTAAAACCGCGCTGGGTAAAACCGAGGGCCAGCTTAAAATCATCGCCTGGCCCGGCTACATCGAGCGCGGTGAGTCGGACAAGAGCTACGACTGGGTAACCCCTTTCGAGAAGTCCACCGGCTGTATGGTCAGCGTAAAGACGGCGGGCAGCTCCGACGAGATGGTCTCCCTGATGAACCAGGGTGGTTACGACCTCGTGACCGCCTCCGGCGATGCTACGCTGCGCCTGGTCTACGGCAACAAGGTACAGCCCATCAACTGGAGCCTCATCCCCGGCACCAAGACCCTCGACCCACGCTTGGTGAACGCGCCGTGGTATACCGTGAACGGGGTGCGCTACGGGGTTCCTTATCAGTGGGGTCTGAACGTGCTGGCCTACAACACCAAGGTTTTCAAGACCGCACCCGATAGTTGGAAAGTGGTCTTCGAGGAGATGACCCTGGCCGATGGCAAGAGCAACAAAGGTCGCATCCAAGCCTACTATGGCCCCATCTACATCGCCGATGCCGCCCTTTACCTGATGAAAACCAAGCCCGCACTGGGCATCAAAGACCCCTACGAACTGACCGAGGCCCAATATCAAGAAGCCCTCAAACTTCTGCGGGCACAGCGTCAACTCGTCCAGCGCTATTGGAACGATGCCAACGCTCAGGTACAGGATTTTACTAACGAGGGCGTAGTGGCCTCGACCACCTGGCCTTTTCAGGTGAACACTTTGCAGGCTAACAAGCAGCCTGTAGCCAGCGTAATTCCCAAGGAAGGGGCTACCGGCTGGGCTGACACCACCATGATGGCAGCAGACTCCAAAAACCCCAACTGTGCCTACAAATGGCTCGAGTGGAGCCTGAATCCCAAAGTCCAGGGCGATGTGGCGGCTTGGTTCGGCTCGAACCCGGTCGTGCCCAAGGGCTGTAGCGCCAGCACCTTGCTTGGTGCGGAGGGCTGCAAGACCAATGGCTACGCGAACTTCACCAAGGTCTACTTCTGGAAAACCCCTATCGCTAACTGTAAGGCCCAGGGTGGCAAGTGCGTGCCTTACGCGCGGTGGGTGACGGATTATGTAGCCATTCAGGGGGGAAGATAGTCCCCTCTCCTTTTGGGAGAGGGTTAGGGTGAGGGGCTTTTAGGCTGCGAAAGTCAACGACCCCTCACCCGGCCCCTCCCAAGGGGAGAGGAGAACTGCCAGATATGCAAACTGCTGTCCAGCTCAATAATCTTTCTTGTGTCTTCGGCTCGGTGAGGGCCGTGGACGGGGTGAGCCTCGAGATTGGCACGGGGGAGTTTTTCTCCATGCTGGGGCCGTCGGGCTCGGGCAAGACCACCTGTTTGCGGCTGATTGGTGGTTTCGAGGTGCCGACAGGCGGATACATCGTGCTATTTGGGCAGGATGCCGCCAAGCTGCCGCCCTATGCCCGTGATGTGAACACGGTTTTCCAGGACTACGCCCTGTTTCCCCACATGAACGTGCTGGACAATGTGGCCTACGCCCTGATGGTACGCGGAGTGGCCCGTTCTGAGCGGTACCGGCGAGCAGGTGAGATGCTCGAGCTGGTCAAACTGGCGGGCCTGGAGAAACGTCGCCCCGCACAGCTCTCGGGTGGACAGCGGCAGCGGGTGGCCCTGGCTCGAGCGCTCATCAACCGGCCCAAACTACTCCTACTTGATGAGCCCTTGGGAGCCCTCGACCTCAAGCTGCGCGAGGAGATGCAAATCGAGCTAAAAGCCCTCCAGCGCAGTCTGGGTATCACTTTTGTCTACGTCACCCACGACCAGAGCGAGGCACTTTCGATGTCGGACAGGGTTGCGGTGTTTAATTACGGCAAAATTGAGCAACTCGATACCCCCAAAGGTCTGTATGAATATCCCAGAACCGAGTTTGTGGCGCGGTTTGTGGGGAGTGCCAATGTGCTCGAGGGCCGCCTCATCTCTCAGGGGGTGGGCCAGTTCGCCTTGCGCCCGGAGCGTGTACGCATCACGGTGGGGAGCGAACCCAAAGCGAACCATTTGGTAGGACGATTGCTCGATGTTCATTATCTTGGCTCGCAGACCCGCTATGAGGTAGAGGTGGAGGGGGCTCGAGTCACCGCCCTCACCACTTCAGACGCGACCGCTCTTCCTATTGGGAGCACTGTCACCCTCTCTTGGGACGCGGCCTCGCTACGAAGGCTCGAGGACACCACCAACAGCCCCAGACAGAAGGCTTCGGTATGACCCAGCCGCCAATCGCTGCTGAGCCTCGAGGTTGGTGGCGCAGGCTCTCCGACTTGTTCTACTTGCGTCCCCGGTTCTTGCTGCTGCTTTTGCTCCTCCCGCCCCTGCTGTGGATGGGCATTATCTACTTGGGTTCACTCTTCAACCTGCTCCTGTACAGTTTTTATTCCATCAACGATTTCACTGGACAGGTTGAGTATAACTTCACCCTGAGCACGCTAAAATCTCTCTTCACCAGCCCCGCCAACACCGACATCGTTACTCGCACCGTCCTAATGGCCTTGGCGGTGACGGCAGCGTGCGGCCTGCTGGCTTTCCCTATTGCCTTTTACATGGCCTTTTACACCCGTGCCAACGCCCGCACGGTCTGGTATATGCTGGTGCTCTTGCCGCTCTGGTCGAGCTATCTGGTGCGGGTCTATGCTGGACGACTGATCTTGGCCCAAGAAGGCGTGGTGAGCTGGCTCTTAGCCCAACTGCACCTGTCTTGGCTGCTGGACGTGATTCTAGCGACTCCAGTGTTGGGTGGGCCGAGCCTTTCGTCTTCATATTTTGGGATGTTCTTGGTGTTCACTTACATCTGGCTGCCCTACATGATTCTGCCGCTGCTGGCGAGCCTCGAGCGCGTCCCAAAATCTTTGATCCAAGCCTCTGCCGACCTGGGGGCCAAGCCCGGTCAGACCTTTCGCAAAATCATCTGGCCCCTGGCAATTCCGGGTGTGGCGGCGGGCAGTATCTTCACCTTTTCGCTCACCTTGGGCGATTACATCATCCCGCAGGTGGTGGGGCAGCCAGGATTTTTCATCGGGCAGATGGTCTACGTGCAACAGGGTACGGCGGGGAATATCCCGCTGGCGGCGGCTTTTTCGCTGGTACCGATTGTGGTGATTACGCTGTACCTACTGCTGGTGCGGCGGTTGGGGGCATTCAATGCGCTGTGAATCTAGGCTCTTCCCCCCTGGTGGGGGAGGCTGGGAGGGGGGAGTGAGCCGGAAGGCGAATGCCTTTGACCTTCACAGCATTCACGAACTCTGCGAGTTCGACCCCTCACCCTACCCTCTCTCGCGCCCAGGGCCACAGGCCCCCGCCAGCGCGGGTACGGGCAAGGGGAGAGGAGAAAAGAGGGTTTATGACCGCTAAACCTTCCCTCGCCCTGCGCGCCACCGCGATTGCGGGAATCGTCTTCCTGCACTTCCCGCTCTTGGTCATCCTGCTCTACGCCTTCACCACCGAAGACCGCACCTACCAGTTCCCCCCGCCAGGACTCACCTTGAAGTGGTTTGGAATAGCTTTCGCCCGTGCAGATATGTGGGACGCGCTGTGGCTTTCGGTGCGGGTGGCGGCTGTCGCTACGCTCGTCGCGCTCGTGTTGGGCACGATGGTCGCGGGGGCCATGTACCGCTTCAACTTTCTCGGCAAGGACGTGATTACGCTCTCGTTTATCCTGCCCATCGCGCTGCCCGGCATCCTCACCGGAATTGCCCTGCTCACCAGCATCAAGCGGGTGGGCCTCGAGCCTTCCTTCTGGACCATCGTCATCGGGCACGCCACCTTTTGCGTCGTCACGGTCTACAACAACGTAGTAGCGCGGTTTCGCCGGATGTCCTACTCGCAGATCGAAGCCTCGATGGACTTGGGTGCGGATTGGTTTCAGACCTTTCGCCACGTGGTGCTGCCCAGCGTCGCCACCGCGCTGCTGGCGGGCGGAATGTTGGCCTTCGCTCTTAGTTTCGACGAAGTCATCGTCACTACCTTCACTGCCGGGAGCGATAAAACTTTGCCGATTTGGTTCCTGGGCGAACTTTTCAAACCCAGGGAAAGGCCCGTTACCAACGTGGTCGCCATCTTCGTGACGGCGGTGACATTCGTGCCCATCCTGCTCTCGCAGCGCCTGACCCAGAGCGCCGAAGACCTACATGGGGGCGGGAAAACAACATAAACGCAGGGTGAAAAGGGTAAAAGGTGAAAAGTTAAAACCGTGCCCCTACTTTTCACCTTGGAACTATGATTTGCGAAAGGAGTACGTGATGGCAACCAAGACCCTAATCGGACAGACCAAAATACTCGTCGGAGGCGAGTTCGTGAGCGGGGAGGGGCAGCCCCTGGACATCCTCAACCCGGCCACGGGCGAGATCCTGCTAAAGCTGCCCGAAGCTTCGGTGGAGCAGGTTAAATCCGCTGTCGGCTCAGCAGAAAAAGCCTTCGATTCCTGGTCGCAGACCACGCCCAAAGACCGCTCGATGCTGCTGCTCAAACTGGCCGATAAGATTGACGAAAATGCCGAAGAGTTGGCAAGGCTCGAGTCCCTCAACTGCGGCAAGCCCTATGGGGCCGTTCTGAACGACGAAATGCCAGCCATCTCGGACTGCTTTCGCTTCTTCGCGGGGGCTGCTCGAGCCATGACCGGGGCAGTCTCCGGTGAATACCTGGCGGGTCACACCAGCATGATTCGCCGCGACCCTATCGGGGTTGTTGCGTCCATTGCACCCTGGAACTACCCGCTGATGATGGCTGCCTGGAAGCTAGCTCCGGTATTGGCGGCGGGTAACACTTCGGTCATCAAGCCCAGCGAGCAAACCCCGCTAACCACGCTCAAACTCGCCGAGTTCTTGGCCGAGCTATTCCCGGCGGGCGTGGTGAACGTGGTGATGGGCGTGGGTGAGACGGTGGGTTCGGCGCTGATCCACGAACCTGGCGTGCGGATGATTTCTCTGACCGGTGATGTCGGAACCGGACGGAAAGTGCTCGAGGCTGCCACCAGTAGCCTGAAAAGAACCCACCTCGAGCTGGGTGGTAAGGCTCCGGTCATCGTGATGGACGATGCCGACCTCGAGGCTGCTGTCCAGGGTATCCGGGTGTTCGGCTATTACAACGCTGGTCAGGACTGCACCGCCGCCTGCCGGGTCTACGCTGGGGCCAAAATCTACGATAAGTTTGTGGCCGAGCTTTCCAGTGCCGTGAAGAGTATCAAAGTGGGCTTGCAGGACGAGGACGGGGTGGAGATGGGGCCGCTCATCACCGAGCGGCAGCGCTCGAGGGTAGCCGGGTTCGTCGAGCGGGCCAAGATGCAAAAGCACTTAGAGGTTACGGCAGGCGGTGGTTCACGCCAGGGGGCGGGCTTTTTCTTCGAGCCGACGGTGATTGCCGGGGCCTTGCAGTCCGACGAAATCGTGCGCCGTGAGGTGTTTGGGCCGGTGGTGAGCGTGACCCGCTTCTCCGACACCGGGGAGGCTATTCGCTGGGCCAACGACTCCGACTATGGCCTGGCAAGTTCGGTCTGGACGCAGGATGTGGGCAAGGCCATGCGGATTGCCAGCAGGCTGCAATATGGGTGCACCTGGGTTAACACCCACTTCATGCTGGTCAACGAGATGCCCCACGGCGGGCTCAAGGCTTCGGGCTACGGCAAGGACATGAGCCTGTACGCCCTCGAGGACTACACCGTCATTCGGCACGTGATGGTCAAGCACTGAGGAAGTGAGGAAGCCGAAAGCTGAAGGCCGAAGGCTAAAAGCTTATTCATCGTCTATGTGGAAAAACCTTCATGGGGGCGGCTACAGATTCATGCGAACCCTGCTTTTCGTGCGGACTTTAGAGCGGTTTTTATGCAAACCGCGATAGGCCAGCTTTTAAAGCATATAGTGACGAACAGTGAGGTTAAAAGTCTGCGCCATCGGCAAACCCAAGCTGGCCTACGCCAAGGCAGGAATAGAGGAGTACTCCAGGCGCTTGCAGCGCTACACCAAGCTCGAGTTGCTCTGCTTGCGCGAAGGCACTCAGACCCAGGAAGGCGAGCGGCTGCTGGAGGCTTCCAGAGGGTCTGTGAGGGTGGTGCTGGATGAGCGGGGCGATTTGGTGGATACCGTGGAGCTAAAAACACGCCTCGAGGTCTGGGAAATGCAGGGTGAGAAGGGCCTAGCCTTCCTTATCGGTGGGGCCGAGGGCCATGCACAGGCCGTGCGGGACGCGGCAGATTGGGTTTTGTCGCTCTCCAAGCTGACCTTGCAGCACGAGTTGGCTTTAGTGGTGCTTTTGGAGCAGCTCTACCGGGTGGAAACTTTGAAACGCGGGGAGCCGTACCACAGATGAAAACCCCTCTAATTTTTTGTCGTAAGAGGGGACAAAACCACCGGAAGCCGCGATAGAACAAGCTCTGGACGGGCTTTTTCTTCCTCCTCTACCTCGGCTAGAGTGGGGCCTTGAACTGAAAGAAACTCGGCCAGGGCCTCGAGGCTATCAAACTGAAGCAGGGTTTCCCCACTTTGGGGCTTGAGCACCGCCCAGACCCCTTTTTCGTCACGCCAGATTTGGAGTAGGTAGCTGTTTCCCTGTGACATTCTCCTCACCTCTGTTCGAGAGCCTAGCAGTCGGAGCGTTATATTAGCGTTACAGGTGAGGGGATGGCTACCGCTTGCCGCAAAGTAGCCTCAAGGACTCGCTGCTCTATAGTCCTGGGCTGCCGCTCAACCGCTCGACCAGGCTTTGTAAGGCTCTTGTGCCCAGCCCCAGGCTGGCGGGCTCGATCCATTCGTCGGGGGTATGGGCTCCACCGCCCCGATACACGCTCAGGGTAAGGGCCGGTATTCCGGCTTCCACGCCCGCCGAAGCATCGGTGGAACCGGCGGTGAACTGCGGCTCTAGGCCCACTTCGAGCAGGGCCAGCCGGGTGGCCTCGAGCATGGCGGGGGTCGCAGTCGTACCGGCTGGGCGCTCTCCCAGCACCTCGAGCTCCAGGCGCACGTTGTATTTGCGGGCTGCCTCCATGGCAATCGAGCGTGCCTGAGCGGTCATTTCCGAGAGTATTTCTGCTTCCAGGGCGCGCAAGTCTAGCTCGAGGCCCACCTCGCGGGGGATGGCGTTGATGGCCTCACCACCCCACAGCCTGCCCACGTTGAGGCTGGTGTCGGCAGGGCGTGTGAGGGCATACATCTGGGCCAGGGTTTGCCCCAGGGCCGGAACCGGCGAGGCCGCCTCGCGGTCGCCCCAGGCGTGCCCACCCGAACCCACAAATTTGGCCCGCAGGCGATGGGACCCTGCCGAACGGCTGACTACCCCTGGTAGATAGCCATCCACAGCGATCATTTGCTCTGGGGTTAGATGCCTGACCAGAGCCCTGGCCCCGCGCAGATTGCCCAACCCTTCTTCCCCCACGCTAAAGGCCACCGTGCAGCCCAGTCCGACCAGCTCTGCCGCCAGCCCCACCAGAACCGCCACCCCAGAGGAGTTATCCCCCACCGCAGCCCCGTACCAGCGGTTTTTCTCACGTCGCAAGGGGGCCGGGGTCAGTACGGTGTCAATATGAGCCATCACCAGCAAGCGACCACTGCCGGCCCAGACGTTGCCGAGGTCGTCGGTTTGCGGTTTCAAGCCTTGCCGGTGAAGCTTATCCGATACCCACCGGCCCCTGGCCTTGTCCCCCGCAATTTCGGCAATCTCGCCCAACAGTGCGGTGGGCTCGAGGCTAATCGCTGTTGCTTTCACTTCGCCCATTTCAGCGCCGATGATAAGGCGTAGACCAGCAGTAGGTATAGGGTGTGGGCGGCAAATGGGTGGCCTACTCGCCCTCGGGTTTCTCGGCCAACCCCTCGCGCAGGGCGTACAGTGCGGCCTGGGTGCGGTTGTTGAGGTGGAGCTTTTGGAAGATATCGGATAGGCGGTTGCGCACGGTTTTCTCCGAGAGTGAAAGGTCGGAGGCAATCTCTAAGTTGGTGTGGCCCTGGGCCACCAGCTTGAGTATCTGTACCTCGCGCTCGGAAAGCTCGGCGTGGGTCTTGGGGGTGCTTTCTTGCTTGGATTTGAAGTCTTGGATGATTTGCTCGGCCATCTCGGGGTCGAGCAGAACCTCGCCTGCTTGCACCCGCCGGATGGCCTCGAGCAATTCCTTGGCATCGGCATCCTTGAGCATATAGCCCCGCGCACCGGTTTTTACGGCCTCGAAGACATAGCCGTCCTGGCGGTACATGGTCAACATGATGACCTTGGCCTGGGGCCATTCCTTTAAGATTTCCTGGGTGGCCTGAACCCCGTCCAGGCCGGGCATCTGAATATCCATCAGGATGATATCGGGGTGGGCCTCGAGGGCGTGGCGCAGGGCCTCGCGCCCGTCTTTGGCCTCGCCCATCACTTTGAAGTCGGGCTCGGCCTCGAGCAGACTTTTCAGACCTTGGCGGAACAGGGCGTGGTCGTCGGCCAGGAGAATACGAATCATAACCTTAGTGTAATGGCTAGGGGAGACGAGGTGGACGGTTGACCCTTACGGTTGACCTCGAGCAGGACGCAAGACGCTGAACGTCGAACGACTAATGCCAAAGACCTAAGTAAAATCAAAAAACCCACAGTAGGACGGCATTCTTTCCCTATCAAAGAACGCCGCGCTGGAGGCAGTTGGTGTTTTTGAGCTTTGACTTTCTAGACTCGATTTTAGACGTTCAATGTTAGGCACTCATAACTTGATACTATACCGTCCAGACGGTATAGTAAATATATGCGAAATGTTGAAGCAACCCCAACCGACGCACGGATGCGAATCTTACAAGCGGCCTCCCGCGTGACCCGGCGCGAAGGGGCCATTGCCTTGACCCTAGATGCGACTGCCAAGGAAGCCGGGGTGAGCAAAGGTGGGCTGCTCTACCACTTCCCCAGCAAAGAAGCCCTGGTGCGGGGGATGCTCGAGTATCACCTCGATACCTTCGAACAGGGCTTGCAGGACTCTAGCAAGCCCTTCGTTCAGGCCTACGTGGAGATGGGCTCCTATGATGGCAGCGACGGGCTGTTCCAAAGCCTGTCGGCGGTGCTGGCCTTGTACCCGGAGCTGCTGGAGACCGTCCGGGAGCGCTCCCAGCGTTGGTACGCCCAGGCCAAGAGGATAGATGCGCTCGTGGCTATGCTCGCCACCGACGGCTTATTTATGGCTGACCTGATGGGCCTGGAGGTAGCCCCCGGAAAACTCCGACAGAAGGTGTTGCAGCGGCTGCTCGAGCTGGCTGAGGAGGAATCTTGATGCTGGCTTTGTTCGCTACTTTGAGCCTGCTAGCCCTGCTGGATAGCCTCAACCCATCCACCATCGTCAGCGGAGTTCTGCTGCTCAGTACCCACAACCCGCTGGCTCGTACCTTCGGCTTTGTCCTCGGGGTGTTTGGCAGCTATGTCTCGTTGGGCTTGCTGGGGTACTTCGGGCTTGGCGCACTGGGGCCGGGCAGTCCCTTTTTCGCCGGGTTCAAGCTGCTGCTGGGTTTGGCCTTTCTGGGTGTTGCGGTGTGGTTTAGCTTTCGTGCTATGCCTCCCATCGGCAAAACCTTAGGCCGGATTAGCCCATTGCTGGCGGTAGCAATCGGGGTTATTACCACCCTCGAGGACTTTCCCACTGCCTTCCCCTATCTGGCCGCCCTGCAAAGCCTGGTTGCCGCGGGGATAAACTCGCTTGGGGCGTTGGCTTTGTTGGCCTGGTACAACCTGATCTACGCCGCACCGTTGCTAGTGCTGTTGGGGGTTTATCTATTGGCTCGAGACCGCTTGAATGGGGTAAAAGAGGCCGTAGAAAAGTTTCTACAGCGCTGGGCTAGACTGCTGACACTAGTCTTCATGTATCCGCTGGGGGTATGGTTCGTGCTCGAGGGCGTTTCGGCTTTAGGGGTAAAGCTATGAACGGCTGGATTTTTCTTCTGGTTGCCATCGTTTCGGAGGTCATCGGCAGCACTGGGTTGAAGGCTTCGCAAGGCTTTAGCAAGATCACACCTTCGGTGATCGTGGTGGCAGGCTATGCTTCGGCCTTTTACTTCATCAGCCTGGCCCTCAAAACTATCCCACTTAGCACGGCTTATGCTATCTGGTCAGGTCTCGGCACGGCTCTGATTGCCGTCTTGGGGGTGGTATTTTTGCGCGAGAGTATCAACTTGCCTGGTGTACTGGGCATTGGCTTGATTATCGCTGGGGTGGTGCTCCTGAACCTTTACGCAGTGCGACACTGATTTCTTTTGAAGAAGGATAGGTTAGGCTGTTGGGGTGCAGCCGGGGGTCAAAGAACAGCTCGAGGCCCGTTTTCGCATGCCCCTCACCCCCCTGGTGGACGGGGCAGATGCCCATACCTTCGCCGGGTATGGCCTGGTGTTCAAGGTGTTTGCTCCGGCCACCCCCCAAACCCCTGTTTGGCAACCCAGCGGCATCTATGCGGCCCGTCTGGAAGCCCTCAACATGACCAAGGCCGACCTCGCGGCCTGGGTAGTCGAAGCCCTAGAAATCGCCCGGCATGGGATTCTCGTCACCCGGCGCTATCCGGGACACAACTTCCAGCCACAGAACTTCTCGGATGCGGCTGTCTCCAGCCTGGCTCAGTTCTTCTGCCACCTACACGGCATTGCCGAGCAAGGGGTGGTGAGTCGGAGCCGCCTCGAGGCCCGCCTCGAGCAGTTTGGCAGTACCCTCCACGACCTCCCCCAAGCCCAGCAACTGATTGGCCTGCTGCGGGGCCATCTGGATGAGATTGCTGCAACCCCCCAAGCCTTCTGTCACCGCGACCCCCACGCCGGAAACATCCTGCTGAAGAATCCCGGTGTGGACGGGGATATTCCGGCAGCCTTGCTGGTGGACTGGGTGCGGGCTTCGCCTGACGACCCGGCTAGGGATTTGGCAATTCTCACCACCGGAACCCTGGCCCTACTGGGGGAGCGTAAGGCCGTAGAAACTCTGCACTTTATGGTGCGCTGCTACCCCGATGGAGGGGCGGTGTGGGCGCGGCTGCGCTTCTGGGTTCCGCTAACCTATCTGCACGATATGCACTGGTTTCGCACCAAGGAGCCCCAGGGTTTCGAGGCAGCAGTTGCCGACAAAATGCCCAAAGCCCTGCGGTTTTACCACGACTTCAGACCACTTTAGCCAATCAGCGTGTCCAGTATCGGCCCAGCCCCGAATTATGGCGGCTGCAATTAGCAGTTGAAGGAAACCGGTCACACCTGAACTAGCAAGTACCGCGCAAGTCAAAAACTGTAGGGCCAGGGAAAATATTGCTCGAGCTGCCGTAACCGCTCTATGGTAGCCAGATAGCCCGCTTTGATATTGGTCATTTGCACAGTTTTGCCCGGTATGAATCTGGGTCTTGAGTCTCTGGAGTTATTTGGATGGGGGTGGGGGATGATACCATTCTCGAGTGAACCTTACCGTGGTAAACCATCCTCTGGTGCAGCACAAGCTGGCCATCATCCGTGACAAGAACACCGGCTCCAAGGACTTCCGCGAGTTGATGGCGGAAGTTTCGATGTTGATGGCCTACGAAGCCATGCGCGACCTCGAGCTAGACCCGGTAACCATCGAGACCCCCATCACCTCCATGCAAGCCCAAATGCTCTCGGGTAAGAAACTTGCCCTGGTGGCGATTTTGCGGGCTGGGCTGATTATGGTGGATGGTATTTTGCGGCTGGTTCCAGTGGCGCGGGTGGGCCATATTGGCCTCTACCGCGACCCTGCCACCTTGAACCCGGTGGAATACTACGCCAAGCTGCCCGACGACATCGGAGGACGGCGGGTTTTCCTCACCGATCCCATGCTGGCGACGGCAGGCAGCGCGGTTCACGCCATTACGGTGCTCAAAAATAAGGGGGCCAGCCAGATCAAGCTGATGAGCATTATCGCCGCTCCCGAGGGCCTGGCCCGGGTCGAGCGGGAGCACCCCGACGTGGAAATTGTGGTAGCCGCCGTGGATAGCCACCTCAACGATCACGGATATATCGTGCCAGGGCTGGGCGACGCGGGGGACAGAATCTATGGAACCAAGTGACCGCAAAGCCCAAAGCTTAAGGTCAAAGTCAGAAAGTCTCTCTTTACTTTCAGCTTGGGGTCTTAGGCTTTAGACAGCATAGCCATGAACGACTTTCTTAAATCTCTCGGTATATCCAACCCCGGCGGCACGGGTTGGCTCAGCGTTCTCTTCACTTTCGTGGTGGCCTGGGTCGTCACTTGGCGCTTTATCCCTAGGGTGCGTAGCTTTGCCCTCAAGGTGGGCTGGGCCGACCATCCCAATGCCCGCCGCCTCAACAAGGAGCCCTTAGCCAACGCGGGTGGGCTGGCGATTTTTGCTGGGGTGATTGCCGCCCTCATTATTGCGGCGGTGCTGCGCCCAATTCTGCTCGAGGGTGTGCTGGTGCAGATGCTGGCTATCTTGTTGGGCGGGGCTATCCTGGTGCTGGTGGGCTTTATTGACGATCAGTATGGCCTGCCCCCCCTGTTTCGCTTCAGCGTGCAGATATTGGTGGCCCTGCTGTTGGTGGCAGTGGGGATTCGTTTCCACGCAGCTTTTGGCACAGCTATAGACCCTTTGCTGAGCGTGGTATTGACGGTTCTTTGGATTGTGGGGATTACCAACGCGGTCAACCTGATGGATGGGGTAGACGGTCTGGCGGGGGGTATTAGCTATATCACCGCGATGGGCTTGCTGGCTGTCTCGGCCCAGTTTACCTATTGGGCCTCAGCCACGCTGGTGTTGGCGGCCCTGGCGGGGGCGGCCCTGGGTTTCCTGCGGCACAACTTCCATCCCTCAAAAATCATCATGGGAGACGCAGGAGCCTACTTTTTTGGCTATGTGCTGGGAGCTACGGCCTTGCTGGGTAGTCTCAAGGTCACGACGGTTTTTTCCTTGGTTCCCACAGCCCTATTCCTGCTGCTGCCAATCTTCGACGTGACTCGAGTTTTCACCCAGCGTCTGCTCAAGGGCCAGAACCCCATGTCTACTCCTGGCAAAGACCATCTGCATCATATTTTGCTGGCCAGAGGGTTCTCGCAAAGCCGCACCACGTTAATTCTGTGGGGTGTGACCCTGATTCTGAATATGTTTGCCATGGCGGTGCAGGGGCTTAGCCCGTTGGTTATCGTGATTACTGCCCTGGGCACGGCCGGGCTGCTGGCCTTCACGGTCTGGCGCAAACTGCGGGCCTCCTGGCAGGAAGTACAAGTAGCTGCCCCCAAGGCGGGCGATTGAAGGCTCGAGCCGAAGGTCTTGGACGTTTTTTGACTTGCGGCCTGAGACTTGCAACAATGCTTTGCGGTCAATACATCACAAGACCGTAGGCTACCCATGAAGAAAGTCGTCCTCGCTTTTGGAACCCGCCCTGAAGCCATCAAGATGGCCCCGGTGATTTTTGCCCTGCGGGCTCAGCCGGAGATTAACAGCGTGGTGCTCTCTACCGGGCAGCACCAGCAGCAGCTTGAGGATGCCCTGCGGGTGTTTGGTATTGTCCCCGATGCCGACCTAAAAACCATGACCGACCGCCAGACCCTCCCCGCATTGATGGGCCGGATTGTGCCTGCTGCCGCCGACAAACTGCGCGAGCTGCAAGCCGACTACGTGCTGGTACACGGCGATACCCTGACCACCTTCGCGGTTAGCCTGGCGGCTTTTTTCGAGGGGATTCCGGTGGGGCACGTGGAGGCGGGCCTACGCAGTTTCAATATGCGCGAGCCATTCCCCGAGGAGGCCAACCGCAAGCTCACCGACGTGCTGACCGACCTGGACTTGCCGCCCACGCCAGGTGCAAAGAAAAACCTGCTGCACGAGGGCAAGGCTGCCGAACGCATAATTGTTACCGGACAGACCGAGGTGGACGCGGTGCTCTATGCCAGCACTCGAGGAACGCCCCCTCCGCTGCCCGAAAATAAGCGCATCGTGGGCGTAACCATGCACCGCCGGGAGAACCTGCCCTTCATGCGTGAACTCGCCCATGCCTTGGCGCGGGTCGCCAAAGCCCACCCCGAGTGCTATTTTGTCTATCCGGTTCACCTCAACCCAGCCGTGCGCGAGGCGGTGTATCCCGAACTCGAGCCCCTGGAGAACGTCGCCCTGCTCGAGCCCCTCGAGTTTGGTACCATGGCCGGGCTGATGCGCCGCTCAGCCCTGCTGATTACCGATTCGGGCGGGGTGCAGGAGAGCGGGGCCACGCTGGGGATACCGGTAGTGGTACTGCGTAACGTCACCGAGCGACCCGAAGGTTTGGCGGTAGGAGCCTTGAAGCTGGCGGGAACCGACCCCGAGCAGGTATTTACGCTGATTGACGGCTTGCTCTGTGACGAGGCCGCGCTCGCTGCCATGCGCAACCGGCCCAACCCCTACGGCGATGGCAAAGCTGCCCAGCGCTGTGCCCAGGGGGTAGCCTGGCGCTTGGGACTGGCTGAGCGTCCGGTAGATTGGCAGGATTAGTTTTTGGGCGTAACCACCCTGAGATTGTATATCTCGAGTCGGGTTTTGCCCTTCTCTCATGCTAATACCCGGTACACTGCTATGCGTTATGGATTCGGCACTGGGCAACTGGGTACAGACCCTCGGCTATATTGGCATCTTTGCGGTGGTGTTTGCGGAAACGGGCCTGCTGGTAGGGTTTGCCCTGCCCGGCGATAGCCTGCTGATTACGGTGGGGATTCTGGTGGCAGCAGGCAAGCTGCAGCTAGGGCCTGCTTTGATAGTTCTGTTTATTGGCTCGTTTATGGGGAATAATTTAGGCTATTGGTTGGGCCGCTTGCTGGGGCCGAGCCTAAAGCGCCGGGTCAAAGACGAGCACATGGAGCGCACCAGGGTTTTTATGCTTCGCTTTGGGCCACTTTCGCTTTTGGTGGGGCCCTTTATTCCGGTGGTGCGGGCTTTGGTGCCGTTCATCTGCGGAACCCTGAGAATGCCCTACTGGCGTTTCTTCCTGCTCACATTGCTAGGAAGCCTGGTCTGGACAGTGGGCCTGACCCTGTTGTCGTATTACGTGGGTTCCAAGATTCCCAACCTCGAGAAGTACGTCTACCTGATCTTGCTGGTGGGGATTCTGAGCGGTATAGTTCCCGCTGCTCTGCGCTTTTTCTGGGGCCGCAAGGCTTCTAATGCTAAGCGTATCTAGACTAGTTTTGACCAGTAAGCATCGCTGTCTTCAGGGTTTTTGCGAAGGTGGGGCAAGAACTCTTCTCGAGGGCCAAGTTGTTATGCAAAACGCAAGGGCTTCAGCGGTTTTACTCTGAATTGCCCAGTATGCTTGAAGGGTGAAGTTTGACCAAGCCCTTTTCCTGCGGATTGCCTTTTTTTTGTTTTTGCTATGGGC
>JADEYI010001197.1_pt1 | contig 21898 bp, 19 predicted proteins | sample 8542331 | NCBI WGS metagenome assembly JADEYI01 (sample SAMN16510988, study PRJNA670497) | mine drainage metagenome | isolation source: biofilm near Copperflume 1 | place: Germany: Marsberg coppermine Kilianstollen | collected 2018-02
GCGAGGGTGAGGCGTCGTAACTCACGCGCAATGTTTGGCAGCGATAGCTGATGGGTGTTGCGAATTACTGGTGTCACCAATGCTCGCTCTGTAGCAACAGCTATGCCGATATGCACCGCTTGTCTTTGGCGAATGGCATCTTTGCCCTGGAGAGCACCTGGCGCAAAAACAGCCTGTACGTCGGGATGGAGCACAATGGCTGTTGCTGCCGCTCGCACGATCAATGCGGTAAGGGATGGAGCCGGTTCTCCCTGGGCCTGCAATGTGCGTCCAATACTCTGGCGGCAGCGTTCAGCCTCGGTCATGTCAATTTCCAGGTCGAGATAGATGTGAGGGGCCGAGGTAACGCTTTGCAGCATACGTTGCCCGATCATATGCCTCACAGGAGTAAGCGGCACGAGTTTCTCATCTACTTCCCCTACTTCCCCTACTTCCCCTACTTCCCCTACTCCCTCCTGTGCAGCCTGGAGGGCTACCAACGATGTAGGAGATAGCATTTGTGCGAGTGAGGGCGTAGAAGGTGTAGCAGGAGTAGCCGCGTGAAGATGACTCTCAACATCAGCGCGTGTCACCTTTTCACCGGGTCTGCGCTCAGCGACACGGGCCAGGTCTACTTGATGCTCTCGTGCGATCTTTCGTGCTATTGGCGTAGCCCGCACATCCAGTTGCACAGATTGTTCCTTATGTTGACTTGCCTGTGCCAGGAAGGCGAGCACGTCGTTACGGTTGAGAGGGGGTCTGGCTCCGGCACTGACGACTGCTTGCAGGTCGATACGATGGAGCGCGGCCTCGCGTTTGGCTGCTGGCGTACTGGCAACGGGTATAGCGTGACGAAGCAGCGCAATCCCGTTCGTGGTCGTTTCATTGGTGCTATTGGCATCACTAGCATCACTAGCATCATCGGACAGTATGGCCATTGGTGTACCGACCGGTAAAACATCGCCATCGCTAACCAGCACTTTGACCAGACGACCACTGATGGGCGTCTCCACCTCGATGTTCACCTTATCGGTCATGATCTCGACGATCGGTTCGCCTTTTTCTACCCACGCGCCGGACTGGTAAAGCCAGCGCAAAACGGTACCTTCCGTCATGGTCGCGCCCAGTTTGGGCATGGTAAATGGCTTCTCCATGACATCGTCGCTCCTATGCTGGTTTCTGTTGCAGCAGCAGCTTTGCCGCCTGATAAATATCTTCTTCTTGCGGGGTTGCGTGTTTTTCGAGCTTGACCTGGTAAGGCATGGGGATTTCCGCGCCACCCAGTCGCATTATGGGCGCATCCAGGTAATAAAATGCTTTGCTGGCGGCTAGACGGGCGGCTATTTCACCACCAAACCCACCGGTGAGCACTGCCTCTTGTACGATCAACGCACGTCCGGTTCTAGCGACGGAATCGACCAACGTCTCTTCATCCAAAGGTCGCAGGGTACATGGATCGATTACCTCCGCCTCGATACCCTCTTGCGCGAGACGTTCAGCAACCTTGAGTGTACGATGAACCATAATGGAGAGGGCAATGATGGTGAGATGTGTGCCTTTTCGTTTCACGTCGGCCTTGCCAAGCGGTACCTGCCAATCGCCAGTAGGTACTATCCCTTGCTGGTTATATAGAGCTTTATGTTCTAAAAAGATAACGATGTTCGGATCGTGGATAGCTGAGCGTAATAATCCGGCGACATCAGCGGGAGTTGAGGGCAAAACCACTTTTAAGCCGGGGACATGCGCGAACCAGGCTTCGAGCGATTGGGAGTGCTGAGCCGCAAAACCCATGCCGGAGCCGAGGGGGGCACGAAAAACGACGGGTACCTTCGCTTTGCCACCGAACATGAAACGCAGCTTGGCACCTTGATTGACGATCTGGTCCATGGCGAGCGTCATAAAATCGCTAAATTGAAATTCGGCTATTGGTAACATGCCACTGAGCGCAGCTCCTATGGCGCAACCGGCGATAGCTTGCTCGGAGATCGGGGTATCGCGTACTCGCTCTTCCCCAAATTCTTCGAGTAGGCCCCTGGTTATGCCAAAGGCTCCACCATAAATACCGATATCTTCGCCAATTAAGAAGATGCGTGGGTCCTTGCGCATTTCTTCTTGCAACACCTGGCGAATGGCTGCGCCGTAGGTTATGTTCTGTGTGGGAAGCGTCTCGGCTTCTCCGTCTGTAGCGGTCAAGGATTGCGGATGCGAAATCGTCATGCGTACACTCCTTCGAGTAATGTCTCAGGATCGGGGTCAGGACTGCTTAAACCGAATTGGTAAGCTTCTTCCACCGCGGCATAGGCTGCGGCTTCTTCCTCTTTGCGCTCCTGTTGAGTCAGCTTTTCCTGAGAGATAAGAAGGTTAGCAAAATACTGAATAGGATCGCGTTGTTGCCATTCGCGAATCTCGTCGCGGCTGCGATAGAGATTCTGGTCACTTTTGGCATGGCCTTTATAGCGGTAAGTGCGTGCTTCGATCAAGCTCGGACCATGACCAGCGCGAGCTCGTTGCACCGCGGCAGAAATAACAGCATAGACGGCCAGTACATTGTTCCCATCGACAAGTTCTCCCGGTATGCCATAGGCGGTGGCACGCTGGGCGATGGTTTCGTTGCGCATGGCCCGCCGCGTGGACATGGACATCCCGTACTGGTTGTTCTCGCACAAAAAGACAACGGGCAAATCCCACGCGGCTGCCATATTGATGGATTCGTGAAATGCGCCTTCATTGGCCGCGCCATCGCCAAAGATACAGAGGCATATCCTGTCAGTCCCTTGCATTTTCATACTCAGGCTTACACCTGTAGCGATGGGCATACCTCCTGCGACGATGCCATTTGCTCCGAGATTGCCCGTTTCCACATCAGCAATATGCATCGAACCGCCACGACCGCGACAAATACCTGTTTCCTTGCCGAGCAGTTCGGCCATCATGAGGGAGATATCCGCGCCCTTGGTAATGCAATGTCCATGTCCACGATGTGTGCTGGTAATGTAATCATCACTTCTGAGGGTACTGACTGCTCCTACCGCCGTTCCTTCCTGGCCGATAGACAAATGTGTTGTCCCATGCATTTCGCCGCGCATAAATAACTCGTCTACTTTCTCCTCGAAAGCGCGGATACGATACATAGTACGCAGCATGGAGCGAAGTTGGGAGAGGGGAAGTTCTGGCATCTGCTCAGACATATGTGTTGCTCCTGGCTAATAGAGATAAACAAAGATGAGCAAAAAGATCAAGTTGGTGTATGTATGCAACTGTACCATGCCAAAAATGCTCTGTCAAGATCAAATATTAGAAATTTCTGACAAAAATATTGACTTTTCGCTGAAAGTCAGTATACTAAAGAGCATTAAAGAACAATATAGACAAGGAGGCTGTTACGATGAAAATCAGAGGTGAGGAAGTTCTCCTTCCATGTTCAATGATCGGTGGCTACCCGCGACCGCACTGGCTGCAGGGGAGAGTGTTCGGCACGCTGCACGAGCCGCTCTACCGCAGCATGGATCTTCGGATAGCCTACGAGGACGCTGTCCGACTGGCTGCTCAGGATCAGGAACGGGCTGGCCTCGATATCCTGGCCGACGCGCAACAATATTTTCCCTGGGAGACACCGGCTTTCCAACTTGAGCCGATCTTCCACTACAACACCGAGATGGTCGAGGGCTTCCGGCCCTGGGGACCGCCCAACTCCATCAAGAAGTACGAAAAATTCTATATGGCCGAGTGCGTCGAGAAGATCCGGTGGGTTCGACCCATCTTCGAGGGCGCGTTGGTGGCGATGCAAGAGGCGACCAGCAAGCCGTTCAAGATCGGCTGCTTTGGCCCAGGGCAAAACAGCGTGATTGTGTCCGATCGGTATTACAATGACAACGTCGCCCTGGCAATGGACCTGGCTGCGGCACTGAACGAGGAGTTTAAGTTCCTGCGGGATCGCGGACTGGAGGCCCTCCAGATTATCGATGTTCTGCCCACTTATACCCAGGATATGTGGCAAATCGAAGCTGTGAACCGCATGCTTGAAGGACTGGACGACGTCATCTCGATCTGGCACATCTGCTATGGCAGTGTGGATGGCCAGACCGATGTCTGGGAAGATAAAGCAGCGGACATGATGCCGATGTTCGGCGCGTCGAAGGTCACCGCGATCCACTTCGAGTCAAACCATAGGAACTTCCGCGAGATGGACGCGTACCGTGAGTTTCCGCGCGACAAGGTGCTCGGACTGGGCTTCATCGATGTGAAGGATCCCAACGTTGAGAAGCCGGAGAACGTTGCCAATAGCATCCGCCGAGTCCTGGATGCAGGCGTTGTGACACCCGAACGTCTGCTCGTGATGCCCGACTGCGGCCTGGGTTACATGAGTCGTAGCGTCGCGTCGGCCAAGTTGAAAGCAATGGGCGACGGCGTGCGTATTGTACGAGGTGAGCTGTAGGAGAGTCCGAGAGTCCTATGGACGTAGAGGGGAGACCCTTGCGGTCAATACATAAGTAGGTTTTTTGGGAAAGAGGCGATGGCGTGCGTAGGGACAAGGGGCCTTGTGCTTGTCCTGGGAGGGGTGTGCATTCCTCCACCAGGACAGGCACAAGGCCCCCACATCCTCACCGCGTCCGCCCCCTGTCCCTACACACTCCGAAAAACCTATCTGTGTAAGGATCGCAAGGGCCGTCCTGGAATCAGATATGGATGGCAGCTATGGATCATTATTCATTGTGGATTAATGGCGAAGCCTGGAACACGAGCGAACATCTGACAGTAACGGATAAAGCGAGTGGCATGCCCTGGGCAACTGTCAGCCAGGCAGGGCAAAGAGAAGTAGAGGCAGCGGTGGCAGCGGCATGCCAGGCCTTTGCACAGAAACCACTGACAGTCACGCAACGTTATGATATTTTGACAAGAGCGGCTGGGCTGATCCGCTCACGCATTGACGATCTGGCACGTACTATGGCCTACGAGGCGGGTAAGCCATTACGCGACGCGCTGGCTGAGGCCGATCGGGCGGCGGATACTTTCACCTGGGCGGCGGAAGAAGCAAAGCGCATTCACGGCGAAATGGTACCGCTGGAAGCCACCCCTGGCTCCGAGAATCGCCTGGCGTTCACCATACGTGTCCCCGTTGGCGTTGTCTGCGCCATTACCCCTTTTAACTTTCCTATCAATATGGTGGCGCATAAGATTGCCCCCGCGTTGGCCGCGGGCAATGCCGTCGTTCTTAAACCCGCTTCTTACACTCCCGTCGTGGCAGCCAAGCTTTGCGCTATCTTGACCGATGCTGGATTGCCAGCAGGCTGGCTCAATCTGGTTGTCGGGCCGGGCGATAGCGTGGGAAATGCACTCTTAACCGATGCGCGGATTGGCTTCTATACGTTTACCGGCTCGGTGCCTGTTGGTGAAACGCTCAAGCGCACGATTGGGCTGCGACGCTGCACGCTGGAACTTGGTTCCAACGCGGCGGTGATTGTCCATGAAGATGCGAACGTTGCCAAAGCCGCGACGCAATGCGCCTTGAAGGGCTTCTCGTATGCAGGTCAGGTCTGTCTTTCGGTGCAACGCATTCTGGTACATCGTGCAGTTGCCGGGGAATTTACCGCCAGGCTCGCGGACGTGGCGCAAGGATTGAAGGTGGGAGACCCGAAGGAAAGTACCACCGACATCGGGCCGCTGATCAGCGAAGGTGAGGCAAGGCGAGCAGAGACGTGGATACAAGAGGCGGTTGCCGCGGGCGCATCATTACTGACCGGTGGTCAGCGCAATGGCTCATTCCTGACGCCGGCGGTACTGACGAATGTGCAGCCGCAGATGCGCGTTGTATGCCAGGAAACGTTTGCCCCCATTGTGTCGGTACAGACGTATGAGACGCTTGATGAGGCTTTTCGCATGGCGAATGACTCGGAATTTGGTTTGCAAGCTGGCATATTCACAAACTCGCTCTCCGTCGCGATGGCGGCAGGACGCCGCTTGCGCGTCGGTGGCGTGATGATTAACGATACCTCGTTCTATCGTGCCGGTCAGATGCCCTATGGCGGCGTGAAGCGCAGCGGCATGGGTCGTGAAGGACCACGCTACGCCATCGAGGAGATGACCGAGTTACGGCTGGTTGTGATGAATCCTGACGCTTGATGGTGGGCGCGGACGAGCGGAAGAAAGAGGTTCTTGATTATGCGGCTTGCGAACAAAATAGGGCTGGTTACGGGCGCAGGCTCCGGTATCGGACGTGCCATTGCCTGTCGCTTCGCGACCGAAGGGGTATCCCTGGTGCTCAGTGATATTTCTGAGGCCGGGTTACAGGCGACGGCAGAGCTAATTGCGGAGGCTGATGGTACGTCCATTGCTGTCGTAGGCGACGTGTCGATGCATGCGGATGCCGACCGCATGGTGCAAGCGGCAGTCGAACGTTGGGGACGGCTGGACATTGTCGTGAACAACGCTGGTATCACTGGCTCACGTGAGGCCACGTTTGCGCACCTGACTCCCGACGAGGAATGGGATCGCGTGATGGCGGTCAATTTGAACGGCGTGTTTCGCGTAGCCAGGGCTGCCATCCGGCAGATGTTGACGCAAGGCGGAGGCACGATTGTCAATATTGCATCGGTGGCGGGGCTTGTGCCTTTTCCGGCACGCGCCGCTTACGATGCCTCAAAAGGGGGCGTTATCGCCTTCACCCGTGCGTTGGCATTGGATTATGCGGCCAACCACATTCGTGCCAATGCGATCTGTCCGGGGATGGTCGAAACCGAGATGACGCGTTGGCGGCTGGACATCCCAGAATTGCGCCAGCAAGTGCTGGACATGACGCCTTCGGGTCGCGTTGGCCAGCCAGAGGACATCGCCTCGGCGGCAGTCTACCTTGCTTCGGATGAGGCCGATTATGTCACCGGTCACATGCTGGTCATCGATGGCGGCTGGATGGTCAAATAGCTCCCGTAGGAGCCGGTTTACTAAGGGAAAGAGCATGCGAAGCGTGCGTAGTGCGTAGGGACAGGGGGATGTGGGGACGAGGATGCGGGGGCCTTGTGCCTGTCCTGGTGGGGGTCTGGACTTCCACCAGGACGAGGACAAGCACAAGGCCCCCACCGCCTCCGCCACGTCCTCCCCTTGTCCCTACACCCTCCACTCCCCAACCCTTACGTGGTATGGGGGCTACGAGTTAAAGGACAAGCTATGTCGATCTTTACCGCGGAACAGAAACAGGTGTCGCTGGCGGAAGCGGCGACCATTGTGCAGGATGGTATGACCATCGCGGTTGGTGGTGGGCTAGCCTGGCGTGAGCCGATGGCTTTCTTGCGCGAACTGATACGACAGGGACGGCGGAAGCTGCATGTTGTAGGGACAGCGCATGGCGTGGATGTGGATTTGCTGTGTGGCGCGAGTGCGGTCAGCGTCGTAGAGGAATCATATGTTGGGTTTGAGCAGGATTTCGGTATGGCACCGAATTTCCGGCGTGCTTGCCAGGACAATCTCACCAAAGTGTATGATACCTGCTGTCATACGCTCATTCAACAATTACGGGCAGCCGAGTTCGGTGTGCCATTTCTGCCAGTACGCAGCATTCAGGGAACCGACTTTTTACAGTTGCATACAGAATATAAGACGATGACCTGTCCGTTTACAGGACTACCCCTGGTGCTGGTACCCGCGCTCTCGCCCGATGTCGCGATTATCCACGCTCAGTATGGTGACGTCCATGGCAACTTGAAAATTTTACCACCGCTCGTGGCGGATATGCTCTTCATTCGCGCCTCCAAACACGTTATTGCTACCGTTGAGCAGTTATTACCGACGGATGAACTGCGCAGCATGCAGCCAAATGTACCGTATTTTTGGGTCGAGGCGGTTGTCGAGGTGCCCTACGGGGCGCATCCAACATCGTGCTATCCTTTTTATACCTACGACCGTGCGCATATGGCGGAATACTACCGGACGGCTCAGGCCGGGCCAGAGGTGTTTGCGAGTGAATACCTTGTACCCTACGTTTACGAACCCAGCACACACAACGATTATCTCGAGCGCGTCGGTGGCATCACAAAACGCCAGGCACTGGAAAGTTGGAAGGACAGCGAAGAGGCGTGGCGTACACTTTTCACTACGCCCGAAGGAGCCATCGTATGATTGACGCCACTATTACCTATGCGAGCTTGCCCGAGGTGATGATCTACCAGGTCGCACGCACCATTCAGGATGGTGAACTCGTTTTTCACGGCTATGCTTCACCTGTAGCAACGCTGGCTATGCTGCTGGCAAAGCGCAGCCACGCACCGCACATGATACATATCGAGGGGGCGACCTATAGTGTTAACCCGGAACCGCCGTTTTTACCGCCGACCTCCAATGACTGGGTGCTTGAGCGAGGCAGCGTCATGTCGCTCGGCATCAGCGATTTATTTGACATGGCGGCACGCGGCGATATGGGGCGCATGTTTCTCTCAGGTGTGCAGGTTGATCGCTATGGCAACTTAAATGTCATGTCGATTGGCAGCCCTATTACCTGTCCCCCGGACAGGGTGGCTCCGCGTGTCAAGTTGCCCGGCAGTGGCGGCGGCTGTAATCTGTCAGGCGATGTTCAGCACGTCACCATCTGGACGACGGGGCATCGTGCGACGATAAACAAGGCAGGTAAACGCCAATTCCGCTTTGTCAATCACATTGACTTTATTTCGTCCATCGGCCATGCCACCCGTGATGGCACTCCTCGTGCAGCACTGGGCTTACGAGGCGGTGGGCCAGATTGGGTCGTGACTGAATTAGGTGTCTTCGATTTTGATCCACACACGCATGTCTTACGCCTGCGTGCGCTTTACCCGGATACAAGCATCCAGGATGTGCTCGACAACACGGAATTTGAGCCGGTAATCGCGCCGGACGTGGATACCGTGCCGCTGCCCACTCCTGAACACGTTGCGCTTATACGGCACTTTGATGTGCTTAACACGCATCAGCAAGAGTTCAAGGCGACGGATTTGGCCCGCCGTTTCAGTCTCTGAGTTCACAAGTAGGAGGTTTCTGTGGATATCACGCTCACCCAAACGACTAACAAGCAATGGACTGGTCTGATAGAAGAGTATATGGAGCGTAACGATCCGATCATCAACGTTCACCGCGATGACACGAGAAAGTTCGATGCTATCTTTATCGGTGGGGGCGCAGGTGGTCGTTTCGGCTCAGGTTATCTTCGTGCGATGGGAGGGCGGCAGCTCATTGTTGACCGCTGGCCGTTCCTGGGAGGCAGTTGCCCCCACCAGGCATGTGTGCCGCACCATCTGTTCTCTGAAGCGGCACGCGAACTCGACCTGATGCGCTGGTTTTCCGGCAAACTCTGGTTCCCTGATGCGACAAATTTACGCGCATCCATCCTGCAATTAGTGCAACTCTTCAAGACAGGTCGCAGCAGTGCTCACGCCTTTATGAATTGGCAGTCCAAAGAGCAGCTCGATCTCGAATACATCCTGAATGCACCAGCAACGGTCATCGATAAGCATACAGTAGAGGTAGCGGGCGAGCGTTTCCAGGCCGATTACCTGGTACTGGGAACGGGTGCGGCCACTATTCTGCCACGAATTCCGGGCATTGAATTGCATGGCGTGTATGATTACGCAACCTTTATCGAGGACCTCGATTATGAGCCGCAGCGTTGTGTGATCATTGGTGGCTCGAAGGTGGCTATCGAGTACGGTTCATACTTTCAGGCTGCTGGCTGCCCAACCACCATCGTTGCCCGCAAACCGCTCATGCGCACGGCTAGCTTGCATCATATCGACACAGATTTACGTGAATATGTTGTTGACGGTATGCGGAAACGCGGCATGCAGATACTCGAAGGCGTGGAACCGGTGGCTATCCTGGGAGATGGTAAAGGAAACGTACAGGCCGTCGTCATACGCGCTATGCAGGATGGCACTGAACAGACATTGCCCTGCGACTTCGCTTTCATTGGAACGGGTGAACGACCGCGCTCCGATCATTACCGCGAAGTATTAGGAGTTGCCACTGGCGAGCGCGGTGAAATCCTGGTAGATAAGTGCATGCGCACGAGCGTTCCGAACGTCTACGCGATAGGCGACCTGATTGGGCCGCCAATGGAGATGTTTAAGGCACGTAAAGGGGGTGTAACGGCTGCTCGCAATATCATGGGCGAACACCATGAATTTGATTGGACCGATTACCCCGACTTCCTGCATTCCACCTATGAGATAAGCTGGGTGGGCCTGTCGGAAGATGAAGCCAGGGAACGATACGATAATGTCGTCATCATTCAGATGCCGCCAAAGGGTGTGCCGCCGGCAGACATTCCGCTGCCCTGTGCCGAGGGGACGATGCTGTACGCCATGGTGTACCCGGAGTTATCTGGCTTTCTGAAGGCGGTGGTGGATGGGGACAGTCGGCGTGTGCTTGGCTTCCACCACGTCGGTTTTGGCGCGAAGGATGCGTTCCAATATCTCGATCACCTGATGCGCCGACCGGGCGGCATTACCATCGACGAGATGGGGGAGATGAATGAGTTGTTCCTCAACCCCGAACACTTCATTCAACTCTGTCGCTTGCGTGCCGGTTCACACGAACTACGCGATTTGTAGCGCGTGGAGGGCTTAGCTTGATGCATATTTCCTCATAGTTCAGGAGAGAAGTCAATGATTGACCTTTCACAAACACAGACATGGGGGTCAGTGCAAAATTTGGTGCCGTTGCCATACCGCCGCGTGAGCGTGCAACGCTACAACGGGCCAATGACGGTAGACGCCATTACTGCTCTGTTGCTCAGTCGCGAGGCGTACCGCCGCACCGATTTCATCGTGCTGCGTGGCGAAGATAAGCAGACCGCGGTGGTGGCTATTACACGAGCGGAAAGCGAGCCGTTGTTTTCGCAAATTACCGCGGTTGAGGTGCTGGCCCTGCCTGAAACATGCGTTTTTGTCGAACGCCCGGCTACTGATCCCGCTAATCGCTCCTCGTTGGCGCAAGTCGCGCATGAACTGGGCATCGGGCCGGAAGGCACAGTGGTAGTCCAGGGATTGTATGACCATGTCAACTTCATACACCACCCGCGACCATTGGTCGTGCGGATCGTTGAAGTTGCTCCACCGGAGCCGCCGAAATTGTATGGGTTGGCCCAACATGTCTTGAGTTATGCCGATTTGCCACCCATTTTACTTGAACTGGAGCGTATCGAGGTAAGCGACCTGGCTACGAGTGTGCAACCAGTCGCCTACCTCGTGCCATGCCGCTCAGGTGGCTTAGATGCTTTGTCCGCCCCAGTCTATTTTCTGGATGAGCGGCCAGAGCGTCAGAATTGGACATTGATTGGCTGCGAACGCAGCATGCAATTCCACCGACACTTTTATCATGATGAGCCGCCGCGAGTTGAAATGTGTCCGCGGCGGATAGCTGGCGAACGCAATGAAATGACGCTTTTGAAATGCTGCCTGCTAGAGACGCATATCGAGCAGGATAAGAATACGATGATTGTTCCGTGGGGCGCGGACCTCACAATGGTAGAGGCCGCGCTACGGAAGCTGGCCGAGGAGGTAGAGTATGCCTGAACGAGCCTGGGCGCACATCATTGAAGGTCTCATGGAGGAACGCGCACAGCAGCCACGTAAAAGCGGTATTACGATGGTTATTGACAAAGGACATGGCATTGCCGTTACGGCAGACATGCTTGAAATGTGCGGCGACCTGATCGATCACTGGAAATGTACCTTTGGTACATCAGCATTCGTTGCTACCGAAGTGTTACAGCGCAAACTGCTGCTGCTGACTTCCTATGGCATCCTGACCTATCCAGGCGGGACCTTGCTAGAGGTCGCGATTGTACGAGGAAGTTGCCGCCCGTTTATGCAGCATGCGCATATGCTCGGCTTCAGTGCGGTAGAGATCTCCGATGGTACCATCCCGCTGCCCCTGCACAGGCGGCGCAATGTGATTCGCTGTGCGCTCGATCACGGGCTGATAGCGATTACCGAAGTTGGCAAGAAAGACCCGGGACAGCAGCCCACGGCTATTGAACTTGCCGAGCAAGCGTTGCAAGACCTGGCCTGGGGCGCGGAATGGGTGACAATGGAATCGCGTGAGTCCGGGAAGGGCATTGGCATCTATGACGACAATGGTACCGTGCGTACGGAGGCAGTAGCTGAGATAAGCGAGCACATGGGGTCACAGGTTGATCGCCTCCTCTGGGAAGCACCGCTCAAGAACCAACAAGCGTACTTGATCCAACAATTCGGGCCAAACGTCAGCCTTGGGAATATCCCGCCATCGGAGGTGTTGGCATTGGAGTCACTGCGGGCCGGACTGCGCTTCGAGACGTTCTATCGTATCGCGGAGGAACTGGAACGCACCAAACAGTGGTATCCCGAAGCGGTTGAAGAAGATGTAGGGGCGACCCTTGCGGTCGCCCTGGAAAACGTTCCTGCCGAATTGCCACCCGCCATGCCGCGCAACAGCGAAAAGAAGGGAACAGGAGCGTGAAGCAACCAGATAACGCGGCCATGTCTCCTGGACATGGGGATGCTTCAGTGCTTGGCGTGGGAAGTCGGCTAGCAACGGGGCCAGCACCGGAACTGGTGCAGACCGCCTTTGCGCGTGAACTCGCGGATCAACTGGCCCTGTTTACTGGCATGAGCCTGGCAGACCTGGCGCACACCGTAATGCTCATTGAGACTGGCATCATCCCGGCGGGGGATGGTGCAGTGCTATTGCAAGCCCTGTTGGCCTTACATGCAGTACCGAGCGATTTCACCCCGGTGCCAGCATTGGGCGATCTCTATACGAATCGTGAAGCCTGGTTGGCCGCGCATGCCCCTGCCGTAGCGGTAGGATGGCTAGGGGCCGGGCGGGCGCGGCGAGAATCGACAACCATTGGCTACCGTGTCACCGTGCGCTCACGCCTTTTGGCATTTGCCGCGGCACTGATTCAGGTTGGAACGGTGCTGGTCGAACGGGCAGAGGAATATCGAGCGGCACTGATGGCGGACTACACATATTTGCAGCCAGCGCAACCAACGACGTTTGGTCATTATCTGCTGGGTTTTACGTATCCTGTCTTGCGCGACCTGGAGCGCATCCAGGCACTATACACACGCACGAATCGCAGCCCGGCTGGCTGTGGCAGCGTCAATGGTTCGCGGATACCGCAAGATCGCACCCGATTGGCAGAACTGCTTGGCTTCGATGGTTTAGCCCACCACGCGCGAGACGCTATGTGGCAACCGGACGGCCCTATCGAGACGCTGTCTTCAGTTGTGATGGCACTCGTCAACCTGGACCGGCTGGCGGAGGATTTACAGATCTTCGCTACCGCAGAATTTGACCTCATTGAGCTGGCTGATGGGCATTCGCGTGCCAGCGTGATTATGCCACAGAAGAAGAATCCATACGCACTGAACTATATCCGTGGTGCCGCGAATGAACTGACGGGCACACTCATGGCTTCCGCCACGGTTGGTCGTACTCCTTCGGGGCAGATAGACAACCGTATCTTCGCGTATGGGGATGTACCGCGTGCGCTAGCAATGGCTAGCGGTGTGGCAACGCTGATGGCTGCTGTGCTAACCGGGCTGCGTTTCAACGTACCACTGGCGGCTGCCCGGTTGATGAACGGGTTTGCCACGGCAACCGACCTGGCGGAGACGATTACGCTCGAAACCGGACTTGATTTCCGCACGGCGCATCGCATTGTTGGAAAGCTGGTACGTGATGCCACGACCAGTGGGCGAAGAATGAGCGATCTCAGTAGTGTTGATCTGGATGCGGCTGCGCAGACGATACTCAATCGCCCCTTACAGCTTGCGGAATCCGCGTTCTTGCAAGCACTCGATCCAGCGACCGCCGTTGCCGCACGCCGGAGTGCTGGCGGCGTTGCTCCAGAGCCGCTCTCTGCCATGCTGACTGAGTGCCGCACGGCACTGACCACTCATGCGGACTGGTGTCTGCAAAAGGCTGGAGGCATTGCGACTGCTGAGGAAATGCTTGTAGGCCACGCCAAAGAGCTTTGTGGAGAATAGCCATGCCTGTCCACTTGATAGATTCACTGATATATCGGAATTCGTGGGGAACGCCCGAACTTCGTGTACTATTCGATGATGTGGGTCGCACGCGCTCCTGGTTGGAAATCCTGGCCGTGCTGGCCGAGACGCAGGCCGAATTTGGCCTGATTCCGGTGGATGCTGCACAGTCCGTTGCCAAAACTTGTCGCACGATAGAGCTCGATGCCGCCTTTTTTGAAGAGGTGCGTATCGGCTTTGAGGCGACAAACCACTCGACACTGGGCTTGATACGCGCAGTGCAACGACAGTGTCCCGATCAGAGCGGTGAATGGCTCTACTACGGTGCGACCGTACAGGATATCACCGACACCTGGACGGCGCTTGTCCTGCAAAGAGTACGTGACATCGTCAAGCAGGAATTGGCCGCTATTGAAACCAATCTCGTGCAGTTGGCAACTGCGCAGCGGGATACGGTCATGGCCGGTCGCACGCATGGGCAAATTGGTCTACCCATCACCTTCGGTTTCAAGGCCGCTATCTGGGCAATGGAGGTACGGCGGCATCGTCAACGTTTAGCAGAAATTGCGCCGCGCCTGGCCGTCGGGCAACTCGCGGGAGGAGTTGGCAGCCTCTCTTCGCTCGGAGTACGTGCGCTGGAAGTGCAAAAGCATTTCCTGGAAAAGCTGGGCTTGAACGCGCCGACGATTTCCTGGACAAACTCTCGTGATACGCTGGCAGAATGGTGTAATCTGCTCGCGTTGATTGCCGCCACGGGCGATAAAATCGGGCATGAGGTCTACAACCTGCAACGTGCTGAGATCGGCGAGGTCAGTGAGGGCTTCGTGACAGGCACGGTCGGGAGTATTACGATGCCGCATAAGCGCAACCCGGAGATCTCCGAACACCTGGGAACGCTGGCCCGCCTCATTCGGCATAATGCCGCGCTCATGCTCGAAAGCCTGGTTCACGACCATGAACGCGATGGTCGCTCCTGGAAAGTGGAATGGGCTGTAGTAGCCGAGACATGCATGCTGTCCGGCAAGTTGTTGGCGCTGTTGGGCGCGCTGACAGGCAACCTCGATATCCACGCAGAGCGTATGCGTGCCAACCTGGAAGCCACCGGAGGCTTTGTGCTCTCCGAAGCAGTAATGCTGGCTCTGGCAGAACGGATAGGCAAGCAGAGCGCACATACAGTTGTGTACGAAACCGCGATGGCTGCTCATAGCGCGGGGCGCAGCTTCAAAGAGGCTGTACTGGACAATCCACAGATGCGCGAACAGCTCACGCTAGAGGAGATTGCAGCAATTTTCGACTATCGGCAGCAGACTGGTCAGTGTGTGGCAATGGTCGATCAGGTTTTGACAGAACTGAGGGGCAGCGAGGAGCAGCAATGACCCTGGATAGCGGCGACGTACTGCACATACAAAACATTCCTCGTATTTCCCTGGCATTTTTGCCGACGCCGCTCAAAGAGGCAAGCCGCCTGGCGTCGGCAATCGAGGGGCCACGTTTATGGATTAAGCGCGACGATTTAACGGGTTTCGGTTTTGGAGGCAATAAAATTCGCGGTCTGGAATTCTTGCTCGCCGAGGCCCTGGCGCAAGGAGCCGACACTATAGTCACAGGTGCCGGGCCACAATCCAACTCAGTACGCGCAACGGCGGCGGTCGCTGTCCACATGGGGCTGGCGGTAGTGGCAGTCTACTCAGGCACACGGCCACAAGAAGTCGAAGGCAATTATCGGTTGACGCGTATATTGGGCGCGGAGGTGCGTTTCACGGGCGACCCCAATCGCGCCGCGGTAGATGGCTTCATCGAAACGGTCGCGGCTGAACTGCGTAGCGAGGGGCGGTGCCCATACGTCATCCCACGCGGAGGGGCCAATTTTCTCGGCACGCTGGGCTATGTACTGGTAGCACACGAATTGGCAGAGCAGTGTGCCAACCAGGGCATCGAGCCCGCTGCAATAGTACTGGCTACAGGCTCGTGCGGCACTCACGCCGGCTTGTTGGCAGGAGTGCATGCGCTGCGACTTCCCTGGCGCGTTGAGGGTTTTACCGTGAGTCGGACGGTTGACGAGGTACAGGCACGAGTATATGAGCTGGCCCAGTCAACGCTCGCACGGCTAGGGTTTGGCCGCACCCTGGCAGCACGAGAGGTGATTGTGCATGATGGCTTCATCGGCCCCGGTTACGGTATACCAACAGCAGAAGGCGCGGCAGCCATACGTATGGCCGCACGTTGCGAAGGGATATTCCTCGATCCAACCTACACGGGGAAAGCATTGGCCGGCTTCATTGCCCATACCTGCGCCGGACGTTTCCAGCGCGACGAGACGGTTATATTTCTGCATACAGGCGGCGAACCCGCCCTGTTTGTAGGCGAAGGGAGTTGGTTGTATGGATGAATGGGATAAATGGAGTGATTGGGGTGAAGCCGCATTCAATCCACGGAGTATAGCACTCGTTGGTGCCTCGGCAAAGTCTGGCAAACTGGGGAACATCCTTATGCGTAACCTGGTGGATGGCTATCCCGGCACGCTCTATCCAATCAATCCAGGGGAAGCCGAGGTCATGGGCCAGCGGGCATACTCGCGCCTGCAAGATGTACCCCAGGCAGTAGATTTGGCCGTTATTGCACTTCCGCCAGAGGCATGTGTGCAGGCGATGCACGATTGCGCGGAGGCTGGCGCAAGAACGGCGTTGGTGCTCAGCGGCGGCTTTGCCGAAGTTGGTGAAGCGGGACTGGCCCGGCAGCAGGCGATGCTCGCGGCGGCGCGCGCTGGTGGAGTGCGCCTGATCGGCCCGAACTGCTTTGGTCTGTACAACTGCAATCTCGGCCTCAATGCCTCGATGGGCTTTGGCCTTCCCCCCAAAGGAGGGAACATATCGCTCGTCACGCAGAGTGGTGCGTATGGGATGGCAATCTTCGGCCTGGCTCAGCAGCGCCGCTTGCGCTTCGCCAAAATTCTCTCTCATGGCAACAAAGCCGACCTGACCGACCACGAGATACTGGACTATTTCGCACACGATAATGAAACAAGCGTGTTGTGTTTGTTCCTAGAGTCGGTGAGCAATGGACGAGCATTCTACGAGGCACTGGTGCGTACCGCGCAACGCAAACCTGTCGTGATTACGAAAACTGGGCGATCAAGTGCGGGTCGGCGGGCTGCCGCCTCGCATACAGCAGCGTTGACAGGGGATGACACGGCGTTCGTCACGGCAGTTCGGCAGGCCGGGGCCATCCTGGCGGAAAGTGGATTGGAGATGGTTGATATCGCCGAGGCGTTGAGCCGCCAGCCGCTACCGCCGGGTCGCCGGGTCGGTATCATCACCAATTCAGGAGGCACAGGCGTCGAAATTACAGATATGTGTACACGTTACGGGCTACACGTTCCTGAGTTGCCGTCAGCGACCCAGGAACGCATCACGCCTTTACTCCCAACATACGCCAGTACACGCAATCCAGTGGATATTACCCCGCTGTGGTCACGCTTCCCGGCTATGTATGGCGGCAGCATCGAGGCGTTGTATGACTGTGCTGAGATTGACATTATTATTCCCATTCTGCTCCAACGTTCAGCCCTGATGAACGAGAATGTCGAGAAGGTGCGCGATACCGTACTGGAGTATCAGCGCGAGCGAGGCATAGCCAAACCGACGTATGTGTGCTGGATTGTCGGCAATGAAGGTGACGAAAACAAGGCAATTTTGCAGGAGGCCGGTATCCCTGTCTACGAATGGCCAGAACGAACGGCGCGTACAGCCGCTGCCATCGCCAATTATGCCGCGTCACGCCGTGGCAGTACGTCGAGTCTTAACGCGTCAAACCCAGGTGAGTCAGAAATCCCACCAGAGGGCGCATTCGAGAAGGCGACCGCGATCATCGCTGCTGCCCGTGCGCAAAGACGCACAACGCTGCTGGAAAACGAGGTCAAAGCTCTCCTGAGTGCCTACGGTGCTCGGATACCGCGAGAAACGTTATGCCTGAGACCCGCAGAGGCCCAGGCGGCAGCACAAGCTCTTGGCGGGTCGTGCGTGCTCAAGATCGTCTCGCCAGACATTAGCCATAAGTCGGACGTGGGTGGTGTCCGGGTAGGGGTGTTGCCAGCCGAGGTTGGAAGCGTATGTGAGGAAATGCTGGCGACAGTACGCTCTAAACAACCGACAGCCCATATTCTGGGTATCAGTGTCCAGGAACTCGTTAGCGGCCAGGAGGTAATTGTTGGCGGTTTGCGTGATCGCGAGTTCGGGCCAATAGTGATATTTGGATTGGGTGGTGTCTTTGTAGAAGTGTTGCGCGATGTCTCCTACCGCCTGGTGCCGACGACCGCGCACGAACTACAAGCGATGATTCATGAGGTGCAGGGCTATCCTTTATTAGAGGGTATACGCGGTCACGCTGCCGTCAATTTGGCATCCCTCACCAGGACATTGCAGGCCGCGGCATGGTTAATGGCTGCCTGCCCTGAGCTAAGCGAGCTCGATCTGAATCCTGTCATCGTTGGAGCTGAGGCGGCAGTGGTCGCTGATGGGCGAGCTGTGCTTTCTTAGTTGAAATGTATTAACCTTGTGTTCAATACATCTCAAGCCAGCGTAGGGGCCGATTTAGCGCGCCCATCGCCGATTTATCTGCCCCTACAGGTCGCTTTGATCAATGGAAGAAAGAGGAATAGTAAGTATGGCAAATGAAATGTCGGTGCAGGCCGTGCTAGAATCAGGCATGTGCTTTGATGTGATAACTGGTTCCGGCCATCATGTGCTGCTCGATGCGTCTGAAGAGAATGGAGGGGACGATAGAGGGCCGCGCCCCATGGAGATGCTTCTGGTCGCGCTGGCAAGCTGCGCGGGTATGGATATCCTCTCGATTCTCAGAAAGAAACGCCAGGATATCAAGGCTTACGAAGTGCGTGTCCATGGCGAACGCACAGAGGAACATCCAAGAATATTTGTAGAGATCACAGTAGAGCATATCTTTACTGGCCATGCGATTCAAGCCGAGGCGGTAAAACGGGCCATCGATTTAACTGAGGCCCGCTACTGTGGCGCGAGTGCCATACTAGGGAAAACGGCGCAATTGATCCATACGTTCCGTATTATCGAAGAGTAAAATGATAGGAGGAAGCTTGTTACGCACGTTTTTCGGCGTTGATTTTTAGATGACAATGTGAATAGGGATTTGATCTTTTAGATGAGGGTTTGAGGAGATTGGATGGATGAGTAGAGAAAACGGAGGTTTGTTGAACGACAAATACAATCCAGTAAAACGGTATACCTGTGAACTATTTGATACTTTGAATAATGAGACGAGTTTTTGGGAGCCTCACCACTGGTAGAACATGGGAGTATTACCTTCTGGTGGCTGAGTCCTATTCAATGAACGTTTTCTGGGACAACTAAGAGCCGTCGTTTGGTTCGCACAAGAGTTCCTTGTACGTACTTGCAGACTAATAGAAATCACTACGGAAATCTGCTATAGTTGTGCAATGGGTTAAAAAGATAGGAGACATCTATGAACCAAACTAAACTGTCCCAACGAACAGCAGTAGCAGCCTATGGAGCGGCTGTTCTTTTTGCCATCCACCTCGTCACCTACTTCATCCCTTCTATCCGTGACGTGACAACGAGTAGCTCAATGATTGGGGCTGAAGCACTTGCGCTCTTGGCTGTCGCGGAGCATCTCATCCTGTTACCAGTCATCGCAGCACTTCCAGTACCAAAGTGGGCGCGAGCGGTGGGGTATGGCTGGCTCGTTCTTGATATTGCAACCGATATTATGCAACTGAATGGAGTAGTTAAGCTAACATATCTATCATTACGCTATGGAGCCAATATTGCTGCGGCTCTCTGGATCGCCTCAGCTTCGTGGCAGACAAAAGGTGCAACCCGTGTGATCGGGGTAATCGTGGCCCTCGACCTCGCTGTGTACTCGTTCATTGCGTTCATTCCCTTAACTTTTCTCGTACTCATCCCTTCTCTTATCCTGCTCCCGCTCTGGTTTGCTCTCATAGGACGTCTCCTCACACAAAGGTATGTGCTTCAACAGAGCCACGGTTCGGTGCAAGTTGAGCAAGCATCTCCTGTAGACATGAGAAAGGACAGGTGATGTTCCCACTGCTCCTCGCGCTTGGACTCCTTCTCATTGGGACTGTACTGCTCGTCGTTGGTGCCGATTGGTTTCTCGATGGAGCAGGTGATCTTGCACGCGCTCTTGGTATCAGTGCTCTTGTCTTAGGGGTACTTCTGGCTGGACTGGAACCGGAAGAGATGCTTACCGCAGCTATTGCTTCGGCTCGTGGTGCTCCAACACTTGCTGTGGGAAATGTCATTGGCACGAATGTCACCATTGTCACAGCAGCGTTGGGACTTTCCGCGCTCATCTTTCCCATGGTAATCGACCGGAGCGTGCGACGACAAGCCCTCATCGCGACCTTAGTGTCTGTTTTCCCTGTGGTACTACTTTTCTTTGGTGTCGTCACACAACTGGAGGGAGTTCTTTTGCTCGTCGTGTTTGTCGGCTACACTATCTTATTATTTCGGACAGATCAGGAAGCGGTCAAGCGCATGGCAGAGTCTGAATCAGGCGACGATGACGATGATGACCAGGAGAAGCATTCACACCTCTCCTTCCATTGGAAATCGGTCCTACTGACCTTCGGTGGTCTGGCAGCAATGGCTTTGGGAGGCCCAGCTATCGTGGAGGGTGCTCTTCGGCTCGCGCACATCATTGGTCTCAGTCAGGGAGTCGTCGGAGCGACTATCGTCTCGCTTGGAACCGGGGCAGAAATGATCGCACTGGGGGTGAGTGCAGCCCGCAAGAAACGTTCCGATATCCTCGTAGGTGGTATTCTTGGCTCCTTTGCCTACAATCTGCTCGTCACACTTGGACTTGCAGCTACGATTCATGCTATTCCGATAGACTCCCATGTGACCTTTATCGCCCTACCAACTATGATCGTTGTTCACTTGGTGCTTCTGGCTTTTGTCTGGTATGGGAAAATTCCTCGTGTGATGGGTGGCCTTCTCATCGGAGCCTATATCGCCTACCTCATCCTCGTTGTGCTGGCCTAGAGCCAGAGCATGATGAATATCAAACAATACTAGAAGCTATAAAGTGACAACACATCTATTGTCTTAACAAACCACCGTTTTCTGAGACAGAGAATATGAGGTTTTTCTTCGTTTCTGTTTTCTCATCTGTTTTCCTTTGATGCCAGGAATGAACACATAGAGAGATTTTAAGGGAAATGATTATGAATTTTATCAAGGGAAGCACCTGCTATTCAGAAATTGACGATATAGCTGAGTAGAAAAAACAATGGTTTTCCCTACTCATCCATTCACCGAAATGCCTGTTCTACGACAACCGGAATTATCACATGTACCTTTGCCTATCCAGACATCCCTACACCAACCGTGTCAGTTCCTCAGCGGTATTGACGGGTGCCAGGCAGGCGAAATTTTGGCAGACATAGCCAGTGGCCTTATCCTCTTTCAAGGGGCGGTCGGCTAGCAATGGCACGGCCTGGGTCGCCGTGCTATCCTGGGGTGCGGCACAGGCCAGGACACTGTTGGGCAGGTATCGCTCATTGATGACTTCTAATAAGGCTCGCGTATCGGCGGCACGAGGATCGCCCAGGATGGCAAACTCTTTTACCGCTGACAGTGCGAAGTCCAGCGCACCGAGGGCATGCCCAAAAGCCTGTGGATGTTGCACCATGATATCGGCGAGCGGTTGCAGGTAATCATCGGCTCGCGAGCGATACGCCTCATCATCGGTAAAGGCCGCCAGCCGCAGCAACACATCGATTGCTACGCTATTACCTGCTGGCGTGGCATTATCCATGATATCTTTGGGACGGCTGATTAATGCTTCGTGGTCGCTACCTGTGTCAAAGAAACCGCCGTTCTGCTCGTCGGCAAAGAGGGTAATGGCCTCGT
>JADEYI010001198.1_pt1 | contig 21897 bp, 21 predicted proteins | sample 8542331 | NCBI WGS metagenome assembly JADEYI01 (sample SAMN16510988, study PRJNA670497) | mine drainage metagenome | isolation source: biofilm near Copperflume 1 | place: Germany: Marsberg coppermine Kilianstollen | collected 2018-02
TCGCCGGCCAGCGACTTTGTCCGCCAAGCGGCCAGCGATTCTGTCATCGGCGACGGTCTCGGTAGCGACGCCAGGGATGGTCCGGGCGGGGCCGATGGACGTCGTCACTGGGTGGCTCCGGGACCGGTGACGTGTCGGCGTCGAGCAGCTCCGTCAGGTCCGGTGGCAGATCGCGGTCCAACGGTGGCGTGAGCCGTCGAGCTCGGAGCTGTCCGGCGTCCGCGGGCGCTGGTCGGACCGGGACGCACAGCCCGTCGTGGTCGACCCACAGGCTGCCGTCGAGTCGTTCCTGGAGGATGACCGTCCGCCCGGCCCAGCTGCGACCATCGCTCCGGCGCGGCAGGGCGAGGTCGCCGTCTGGCCAACTGACCGTGGCGTCGCGGCCGACCCGGCGTGGATAGTGGAAGCAGAAGACGGCCTCGGAACTCAGGCCGGCGGGCCACGGTCGCCAGGCGAGCTCGGGCTCCGCGGCCGCCACGGCGAACCGCTCGTTGTGGCGGTCGAGGAAGCCCGGCAGGAACGCATTGGCCGCCTCGATCGTGGTGATCGAGGCCAGGCGCAGCTCGCTGACGAGGCGGTCCTGGAACGTGCCCCACAGGCGCTCGACCCGGCCCTTCGCCTCCGCCGAGTGGGCCCCGATCCAGCCGATGCCCGCCTCCTCGAGCGCCCGCCCGACCTGGGTGAAGCTGCGCTTCCCGGTGAGCTGCTCGGCGAGGGTCGGCGCTCGGTTGCGCTCGACGATGAAGATCCCGTGGCGATCGGAGTAGACGGCGCCCGGCAGGCCATGGTGCTCGGCCGTCTGGGCGAACGTCAGGTAGCCGACCGCATCCTCCTGGGCCCGGAATGTCCCGCCGGGCACCCGCCCGGTCGCGTCGTCGATGCCGGCCACGAGCGTCGCGAACGGGAGGTCGGGCCCGAACCAGCGGTGGCGGCTGCCGTCGACCTGGAGGAGCTGGCCCTCCCGGCGCATCCGCTCCCGGCGGCTCCGATGACGCGGGGGCCGGCGGGTCCGGACGGGCCTGACCGAGGCCTCGGCGAGGATCCGGCGGAGCGTGCGCTCGGCGACGACGACCCCCTCGCGTTCGGCGAGGAGCTCGGCCAGGTGGGTGTGGTTGACCCCGGCATACGTCGTCGTGGCGAGCTCGACCACGCGACGCCGGAGCTGGTCGTCGATCCGGTTGGCGGGCGGCCGGCCACGGTTGCCGTGGGTGAGCGTCGCCGGCCCGTCGCGGTAGCGGGCGAGGAGGCGGTCCACCTGACGGGTCGAAAGGCCGAGGACCTTCGCCGCCTGGTCGAGCGTCAGGCTGCCGGCGACGACGTGGTCGAGGACGTAGGCACGGTGCTGACTCCGCGCGTCGGGCTGGGTCTGTCTGTCCTTCGGTTCCATGCTCCGAAGGCTGACAAAGTCGCTGGCCGCTTAACTCGGACAGAATCGCTGGCCGTCCACACCCGCAGGGTTCGTGAGTTGCGGGGATCCTCTCTGCGTGGTACACAGCAGGCACGGTCGGTCGCGACCTGCGCGTGGCAGCCGTGCGGCCGGGCACCAGAGGAGTCCTCCCATGTCCATCCGTGGACGAGTCGCCCTGCTTGTGGCAGGCACTCTGCTCGTGTCGGCCTGTTCGAGCGCCGCGACCCCCCCGCCGTCGAGCGCACCGAGCGCCGCGCCGCCGAGCACCGCCGCGAGTGCCGCAGCCTCTCCATCGGCAGCCCCCTCCGCCTCCGCCGCGCTGGCGACGCCGATCGCGGGCGGTCTGCTCGACAAGGTCCTCAAGGCCGGGGTGCTCGTCGTCTCGACCGACCCGAACTATGCCCCGCAGTCCTTCCAGAAGCCGGACGGGACGTTCGAGGGCTTCGACATCGACGTCGCGACCGAGGTCGCCAAGCGGCTCGGCGTCACGGTGAAGTTCGTCACCCCCGACTGGTCCATCATCACCGCCGGCAGCTGGGCTGGCCGGTGGGACGCGAGCGTCGGTTCGATGACGATCACCGCCGCCCGCCAGAAAGTGCTCGATTTCAGCCCGCCGTACTACTTCACCCCGGCCCAGCTCACGGCCAGCAAGGCCTCGGGCATCACGACCATCGACGGCCTGGCGGGTAAGACGATCTGCGCCGGCGAGGCGACGACATACCTCGACTGGTTGAACGGCAAGAAGCTCGACTTCGGGACCCTGTCCCCGACGACGTCGCCGCCGGCGGGCATCAAGACCGTGTCGCTCAAGACCGACGCGCTCTGCCCGCAGACGTGGAAGGCCGGCCGGAACGATTTCCAGGGATGGCTCTCATCGAGCACAACCGTTGACGGCGCGATCAAGGCCGGCCTGCCGGTCGTGAAGGTCGGCCTTCCGGTCTATCTGGAGCCGCTCGCGGTGGCCGTCGACAAGAGCGGGCCGAACGACACCGACTTCGTCGCCAGGCTCACCCAGATCATCAACGACATGCACACCGACGGGACGCTGAGCCAGCTCTCCCAGAAGTGGTTCGGAGCGGACCTCACGAAGGGTCCGTAAGGGCATGGTGCTGTCTGACCCGGTAGGTTCCTCGATGGGGGCGCGTCGGACGCGCCCCCATCGCCATTTCGGGAGACGCGCGTGGCTGGCATGATCGGGCAGCAGAACGCCCTCGACCTTCTGCAGATGCGAGAGCCGGCGGCCATCGTCGGGGAGATCCAACGGGCCCGGGCTCGGGCAAGCCTTCGGTTCCGTCTGATCTTCGCGTTGACCTGGTTGGTCCTCGTCGGCGGCCTCGGACTCGCGATGGCCGAGAGCGGCAAGGTGGACCCGACGTTCCTCGGCATGTGGGGCGGGTTCATCCTCGCCGGCGTCCCGGTGACGATCTTCGTATCGGTCACGTCAATCTTCCTTGCCATCGTGTTCGCGCTCTTCGGTGCGCTTGGCCGGCTATCGCGGAGCGCGCCCATCTACGCGATCGCGACGCTCTACGTCTCGCTTGTGCGAGGCACGCCGCTCATCGTCCAGATCTACTTCGTCTACCTCGCCCTGCCCCAGTTCGGCCTCGTCCTCGACCCGCTGCCGAGCGGGATCCTCGCCCTCGCCTTCAACTACGGCGCGTACCTGACGGAGATCTTCCGGGCTGGCGTGGAAGCGATCCCGCGCGGCCAGCGAGAGGCGGCCGGCGCGCTCGGGATGACCGAGGCCCACACGATGCGACGGGTCATCCTGCCCCAGGCCGTGCGCATCGTCATCCCGGCCATCGGCAACGACTTCATCTCGATGATCAAGGACTCGGCACTCGTGTCGATCGTCACGATCCAGGAGCTGTTCTGGCGGGCGAACAACGTCGGCACCCAGACCTTCCGCAACTTCGAGTCGCTCCTCGTCGCGGCCGTCGTCTACTGGGTCATGACGATCGTGTTCAGCTTCTTCCAGGAGCGCCTGGAGCGACAGATGGCCGAAAGCGACCGCCGGCTGTGAGCTCGACCGGGAGCCGCCCGGTCGAGCCTCCCGCGATCCCCGGAGCCCTCGTTCCCCCGGGCGCCTTGCCGGTCGTTCGCCTCGAGGCCATCGAGAAATACTTTGGGTCCAACCACGTCCTTCGCGGCTGCACCCTCGAGGTCTATCCGAAGGAGACGATCTGCCTCATCGGGCGCTCCGGGAGCGGCAAGAGCACGCTCCTCCGGTGCGCGAATTTCCTCGAGGAGCCGACCGTCGGGGCGGTCGAAGTCGACGGGCTCCGTGTGGAAGCCGATCCACTCCACAGCCGGGATCGAGCCCACCGCGAGCAGATCCGCCAGATCCGCCTCCGCGCCCAGATGGTCTTCCAGGAGTTCAACCTCTTCCCCCACATGCGGGTCATCGACAACCTCATCGAGGCGCCGATCCGGGTGAAGGGCGTGCCCCGCGACCAGGCGGTCGCCACCGCCGAGAAGTATCTCGACAAGGTCGGCCTGCGGGAGAAGCGCGACGAGTATCCGGCCCGTCTCTCCGGCGGCGAGAAGCAGCGGGTCGCGATCGCTCGGGCGCTGACGATGGAGCCGAAGGTCCTGCTCTTCGATGAGCCGACATCGGCACTCGACCCGTCCCTCGTCGGGGAGGTCCTCGTCGTCATGGAAGAGCTCGCCCACGAGGGCGCGACGATGATCGTCGTGACCCACGAGATGGCCTTCGCGCGCGAGGCGGCGGACCGCGTCTACTTCATCGAGGAGGGCGGCTTTGTCGAGGTGGGCCCTCCCGAGCAGGTCCTCGACGCTCCGCAGGATCCGCGGACCCAGGCGTTCCTCTCGCGGTTCCTCGCGGCGCACTGACCGGCGACAGCGGTCACGCAACCCGGGATCCACGATCCCGTCTGCGCCCAGCTTCTCACGCTCCACGCCGCGTGCCTGCTCAACGGCGATGGAGAACGTGAAGGGCCTCGAGATGAGCGGAATTCAGCCGAAGATCGCTCCGCTTGCCCGCGTGATGGACTCGACACCGCGGATGTCCGAGTCGAACAGCGGCACGACCGCCCGGACCTGGCCCGGGAAGCGCTCGCCGATCTCGTCGAGGTAGCCGGACTGCATCTCGATCCGGTTGCGAACGAAGTCGGGCGCGGCCTCGCCCGCCTCGGGACGGATGACCATGTTCACCACGACGCCGCCGACCGGGATGCCGAAATCGGTGAACCAGTCGATGAACCGGCGGATCACGGCGATCGGCAGCGCCTCCGGCAGGGTGACGAAGAAGAAGGCGGTCCGCTCCGGATCGGTGAGGAGCTCGTGAGCGTGCCGGATCCGCTCCCGGAAGTCGACCAGGTAGAGCATGAGCGGGTCCTCCTCCTCCTTCTTCCTCGTGAAGGACAGGGCCTCGCGCAGCGACTGGGCCTCCTCGCGCGACTTGAGCATCTTCTCGACCCACAGGCCGTAGACCTTGGACATCCCGAGCAGGCGCCGGGCATTCGCCGTGGGGGCGGTGTCGAAGACGTAGACGTCGTACTCGTCCTTGAACATGAGGTCGACCATGTTCTCGAACATGGCCGATTCCTCGAAGGCGGGGTTCATCGTGGCCGCGTCGACGAACTCGTCCGCCTTGGTCGAGATCTCGGCGAACTTCAGGAACCATTGGATCTTTTCGCGGATCTCCCGCTTCGAGCGCTCGATCGCGTCGTGGGTGTCGATCTCGTAAGCCCACAGGTTGCCGACGCCGGTCACCGCCGTCGGCTTGCCGAAGACGTCCTGGTCGAGCAGGCCGGATAGCGAGTGGACCGGGTTGGTCGACGCGAGCAGGGTGCGCTTGCCGGCCTGGGCGAGGTGGACCGCGTTCATCCCGGCCATGACCGTCTTGCCCACCCCGCCCTTGCCGCCGAAGAACACGTAGCGGAGGCCGGGATGGCCGGCCACGAAGTCGACCATCGAGGTCTCGACGAGGCTCGCCGCCTTGGCGTCCGACGTCATCGTCATCGGTCGGTCCTCGCGCTCAGCCGTAGAGGAGGTGGGCGACGCGCTCGATCATCGGCAGGCCGGTGACGTCGCGCTCGAGCTCGGGCACGTAGCCGACCACCTGGTCGCCCAGGGTCTGGCGGATCTGCTCGAGCTCGCCCTTCTGCATCGTGATCCGGTTGCGCAGGTAGGCCGGGATCTGCTGCTCGCCGAGCTCTTCCGGAATCACCCGGTTGACGATGTAGCCGCCGATCGGGACGTCGAAGCGGGCGAACAGCTCGGCGGCCTTCTTCGTGTCGATCAGGATCATCTGCTCCGGGATGACGACGAAGAAGAACGCCGTCTTCGTGCGGTCGGTCAGGATCCGCGAGGCGCTGTTGATCCGGTTGCGGATGTACTGGAGCTCGCCCAGGATCTGGTCCTCGTCGACCTCCTTCTGACGCTTCATCCGCGCCGCGACCTCCTCGTACTCCCGCATCTGCTCGCGCAGCTCCGTAATCTTGCCGATCCACTCGTCATAGACCTTGGCCATCGACAGGTAGTAGAGGGCGTGACCCAGCGGGACGAGATCGTAGATGTAGTAGTCGTAGTCGCTCTGGTTGACGATGTCCACGACCGAATCGAAGATCGCGGACTCCTCCATGGCCGGCTCGGCCGAGGTCGCCTGGATGTAGTCCTCGATCTCGGACGGCACTTCGTCGAGCCCGTACATGTCCCGGATCTTCTGGCGCACTTCGTCCTGGTATTCCTTGATGTGGCGGTCGGCATCGATCTCCTGCGCCCACAGGTTGTCGGTGATCCTGACCGGGCCTTTGCCGAAGATGTCCTGCTGGAAGATGTCGGACAGGCTCGCCTGGGGATCCACCGAGAAGACGAGGACCTTCTTGCCCTGCTGCGCCAGCCACCAGGCGGTGGCCGCGGAGAAGGTCGTCTTGCCCAGGCCGCCCTTGCCGCCGAACATCACGTACTGGCGCTCGGGGTGGTCGCGGAAGGTTGCAGCGAGCTGTGTCGAGCCGGTCAGCGAGGCGTTGTCCCTGGGTGCGCGTTCGGTGACCACGGTTAGAACATCGCGTCCGTGAGGTCCTTCTCGCGGAGCATCCGTCGCTTCCAGGTCGAGATCTGAGGGACCGCGTAGGGCAGCAACCGGAGCGAGTAGTAGGGCGGCAGAATCGGGATGCCCAGCATGTCGCCCATCGTGGTCAGGATGAACAGGTGCTCCATGCTCGCGCGCGTGCGGAGCGCGTAGCGGGTCATGTCGTGGGCGGCCATCCCGTAGGTGATCTCCCGGAGCCGCCCGAAGATGCCTCTGATGCGTCCAGGCTTCTCCTCGGTTGAGCGGGGATCGTCGGGCATGGGACCCTCCTGTCTCGCGGTCAGACGCCGTGCAGGTGATGGTAGTGCATCTCGGTGAGATCGCGCTCGCGCAGGACGCGCCGCTTCCAGCTGGTGACGCCGGGGGTCACGAACGGCAGGAGCCCGAGCGAGTAGTAGGGCGGGATCACCGGCAGACCGATCATGTCGCCCACCAGGACGACCATGAACAGGTTCTCCAGGGTGGTCCGCGTCTCCATCGCGTGGCGCGCGAACTCGTAGCCGGTCATGCCGAAGGCGAACTCGCGGAGCGCGGCACGGAGTCCCGCGACGGGGGCTTCTCGTCCTCCGTGCGGCGGAGCCGCTTTTCCTCGCATCAGGCGATCCATGGCTCGATGTCTCGGCGCGGCGGATTCGGGTGCGGCCAATCTAGCACATGGGCTCATCGATCTCCCGTCCGGACCGGGGCGATGGACGGCCATGTCTCGACAGGCGAGGCCGTTCATCGTTGACCGCGACGGCGACCGTCCGTACTGTTCCGGACATGCCGCCACTCGAGGCGTTCGTGCCGTCCATCGGGATCGGGTTGATCCTGCTCGTGATGCTCTGGTTCGCCCTTGGCACGCAGCGGAACATCAGCAGGGGCAACGCGCTGCTGCGGTGGCTCCAGGGCGGACTGCCGATCCTCGGCCGCCGGACCACGCTGCGCTGGCTCGGCAGCTCGGCGGTCGAGCTCGGGATCGTGGAGCCCGCACCGCCGTTCCGGGAGGCCACGGTGGTCATCGTCCTCGAGCCGCGCGACGTCAGCGTGCTGTGGGCGTTTGCCCGGTCGCGCGGGCGGCGTGATTTCGTGATCGTCCGGGTCAACCTGGTGCGGGCGCCGCGGTTCAGCATGGACGTTCGCGATCCGCGAGGCTGGACCGGCCGGTCGGAGCGGCGCGCCGACGACGCCGGCCGCGGCGACGGCGACTGGCGCGTCCTCGACTGGAGCGGTGGCTGTGTCGCGCTTGCCGGGCCAGGGGCTGACGACGCCGCGGTCCGCGCGGTCTGGCGCCAGATGAGCGAGACCACCGGTGGCGTCTGGCGGTTGACAGTCCAGCCGATGGTTCCGCACCTGGAAGTCCACTTCCGACCGCCAGCCCCGGACGCCGTCACGGCCGAGCGCGTGCTGGCTCCGATCCGCGACCTCGGAGCGGCCCTGGCGCCGAGATGACCGGGCGCCACATGCGGCCAGACCCGTGTCAGGCGGCAGCCGGTGCCTGCACCTCCTCTGGCGGTACCGTCCGGTAGCGGTTCCAGGCGTGCCAGGCGTCCCAGGCGATGACGAGCGCGGCGACGACGAGGAGCAGCGCGACCGCGATCATCGCCCAGGCTCCGACGACGGAGATCGCCGCCTGGCCCGACTTGGTGGCGATCGTGACGAACAGGTTGTACGCGGTCACGAGCGACGCGGCCACCGTCGTCACGTACATGAACAGCATCGGGATCGCGGCGAACGCCGGGTTCCTCCCGACCGATCGGAGCCAGATGGTCACCAGCAGCAGGCTGAGTGCGGCCATGAGCTGGTTCGACGCCCCGAACATCTGCCACAGGTAGACCCACGTGCCCGACAGGACGAGCGCCATCGTGACGACCATCCCGATGATCGAGGCGATGTGCTGGTTCTTGAACCCGACCCACCGGTCGCCCAGCCATTCGCCGAGCGTCACCCGCATGACCCGGAACACGAGCTGGACGACGGTCAGGACGATGACCACGAACGTCCCGAACCCGAGCGCCGTGCCGAACGGCACCCCGATCAGGCCGAATGACGCGACGTTGATCAGGCTGCCGACGCCGGCCGCGAACGCGCCAGCGCCCGCACCTCCGGCGATGGCTACCGCGGTCAGCGACAGGAGCCCGAGCGTGTTCTCGGAGAACATCCCCCCGCCGCCGACCGGCAGCGCATCGGTCTCGTACTCCAGCTGGCGAGCGGTCCCGACCGAGCCGAACAGGGCGTGCCAGCCGGAGATGGCGCCACAGGCGATCGTCACGAACAGCATCGGCCACAGTGGCTGGAGCGCGCCGCCCGCGATCTGGGGCGAGAAGCCCTTGAAGTCGGGGATCTTGAACGCCGCGACCCCGGCGTTCGTGAACGGCGCCAGCACGGCACCGATCGCACTCGCGAGGATGACGATGGCCATGATCCAGAAGCCGATGTAGTTCACCGGCTGGGCGAACCGCCAGATCGCCATGTTCGCGCCGAGATAGCTGAAGATCAGCAGGAGCAGCGACGCCACCAGGAAGCCCGGCAGGACGTTGATCTCACCGGTCGTCGCGTTGTACGACGCGGTCGTCGGGCGCTTTCCATCCGCGCCAGGCGGCGGGATCCGCGGATCGGCGGCAGTCGGGTCGACGACCGCGTAGAGCGGGCCGCTCGCGTTGATCGACTTGTTGAGCGAATCGACGAAGCCCGCGATGGGCGCGGTCGCCCAGTTCGGTGCCTTGCCGGCCTCGAACGTGGCACCCAGCGGCCCGAGCGCCATGGCCGCGAGCGTCAGGCCGACGGTCAGGATCGTCACCCCGATGATGCTCATCCGCATCCGGTAGATCGCGTACCCGCCGAACAGGCCCATGACGGCCAGCACGAGGATGCCGAACGGGACATCCGGTCGCGCGGCCAGGATCGCCGCCATGATCCCGACGAACGCGCCGGCGATCAGCAGCAGGTAGAAGAAGATGAACACGAACAGGATCCGCCGCGTGCGCGGCGAGATCAGTCGGTGGGCGATGGCGCTGAGCGAATTACCGTCGTTGCGGACGGCCATCATGATCGCGCTGTAGTCGCTCGCCCAGCCGATGAACGTGACCCCGATCATCAGCCACAGGATCGACGGCAGCCAGCCCCACAGGTTCGCGGCGGTGATTACGCCGACGATCGGACCGGCCGCGGCGATCGACTTGAAGTGGTAACCGTACAGGACGAACCGGCTGGTCGGCATGAAGTCGGCGCCGTCCATGTACATCCGCGCCGGCGTGGCCTTGGCGGCATCGGCCTCCATGACCGTCCGGTCGATCCGTCGCGCGTAGAAGTTGTACGCCAGGTAGATGACGACGGCGCCGATGACGACGATCCACAGTGAGCTCATGAGCCTCTCCTCCTGTCGTGCCCCGGGACGGGGTTGGCGACGATCGCGTGATCAGTTGGTGGTTCGTGCGCCTGGCAGGTCCCTCCTTCCGGGGTCGATCAGCGGCTGGCCGTGGCGAGCCGCTCCGAGGCCGCGGCGACCCTGGCGTCGATGAGGGCGTCGAGTGCCGCGACATCGAGGCCGGTCTGCTTGTCGCGGCCGTCGACGATGACCGCCGGGTAACGCCCGATCCGGTATCGCAGTGAGACGAGGAACCCACGGATCGAGGCCGCGTCGAGCACGTCGACCCGCAGTCGAGCCCCGTGTCGCCGGAGGAGATCATGGACCCAGTCGGACACGGCTTGGAACTCGCGGGCAAGGTCGTCCGGCAGGGCCTCGGCCGCGTCGCGGCGCCGCAGGCGCTCGCCGATCCCCATCTCCTGGAACGTCAGCTCGCAGTGCTGGCAGTGATAGAAGACGGTCGGCGCGTACGTGATGATCTGGATCGATACCGGCTTCATCGTGCTCGTCGATGAGCCTCCGTCCTCGCAGGTTTACCGCACGCTCGGCGCCCCAGAGCATACGCTCCCGTGCAAGCGTGCTCCACGGGTGGCGATCAGGCTCGAGAGCCTTCGCGCCCGCCTCGGCTGCGGCGAGGGGATGAACGGTCCAGGGCTGGCGGGATCCGCCGGCGCGGTCGCCCGACCAGGGGTCACCGGACGCTCAGGACACGGGAATCCTCTTCTCCGGGTCGACGAATGGCATGGCCACCACGGTGGCCCAGCGGTCGCCCCATTCGGTCGCCACCTCGAGGCGGGTCCCGTGCGTCGTGAGACCCGCGGGCACCCAGCAGTAGCCGATGTTCCGAGCCAGGCGCGGCGAGTGGATGGCCGACGTGACCGAGCCCACCCGCTCTCCGCCGCTCGAGGCCGGCCACTGCACGTTGTTGAGTGCCGGGAACGGTGCGCCGTCCAGTTCGACCCCGACGATCCGGCGCTCGACCCCCCGCTCGCGGATCGAGCGATAGGCGGCGATCGAGAGGCAGGCGGCGTCGGCGAGGCCGAAGTCGACGAGCCGCTCGAGGCCCATCTCGAAGGCGTTGTCCTCGTAGGTCATGTCGGCGCCCCAGTTGAAGATCCCGCCCTCGATCCGGCGGATGTCCGACGGCCCGGTCGGCCGGGCGCCGAACGGACGCCCGACCTCCAGGAGGGTCTCCCAGAGCTGCCCGCCCTTCGACGTGTCGAGCAGGTAGATCTCGTACCCGACCTCGGACGTCCAGCCGGTCCGGGTGATGACGACCGGGATGCCCCGGATCTCCGCGTGCCGCCACCAGTAGTAGGGAAGATCGAGGATCGAGTCGCCGACGAGGGCGCGCATGAGGTCCCGCGACTTCGGACCCTGGACCTGGAGCGGCGCGACGTCCGCCTCGCGGATCGCCACGTCGAGCTCCGGATAGGCGTTGCGCAACCCACGGGCGAACAGGAGGGCGTCGCTCGATGCCAGCGCGAACCAGAAGGTCGTCTCGTCCATCCGGGTCAGCACCGGGTCGTTGATGATGCCGCCGTCACGGTCGCAGATGAGGACGTATTTCGCCTGGCCCACGGCACACCGGGACAGGTCCCGTGGGGTCAGCAGCTGGGCGAACCGGGCCCCGTCCGGGCCCGAGATCTCCAGGCATCGTTCGACCGCCACGTCCCAGATCGCCACGTCGTGGAGGAGCGTCTCGAACTCCGCCTCGAACGTGTCGAAGCGGATCGGGAAGTACATGTGGTTGTAGACCGTGAAGCCCTTGGGGCCGTGACGCTGGGTCGCCTCGTAGTAGGGCGTCCGCCGGTTGCGCGCCCCGCGCTGGACCAGGTCCATGTCGAACTCGACCACGTCGTCCTCTCCGTTCTCCCCTGGGGGACGCTCTCGAGAGCAGGCCCTCAGGCGACCTTGCGCCGCCGGCGATCGCGCAGGATCTCGCGAGCCGCGTTGCGGCCCGGGATCCCCGTCACGCCACCGCCCGGGTGGGTGCTCGAACCGCACTGGTAGAGGCCACGGAGCGGCGTGCGGTAGTCCGCGTAGCCCGCGACCGGACGCATGTGGAAGAGCTGGTTGAGGGTCAGCTCGCCGTGGAAGATGTTGCCTCCGAGCAGGCCGTACTCCTGTTCCATGTCGTAGGGGCTGATGACCTGGCGGTGGACGATGGCGCCCTTGAGGTTCGGGGCCAGCTCCGCATACCCGTCGATCAGCCGGTCGGCAAACGCCTCGACCTCCTCGCGATGCGGCTCGGCGTGCCACGACTCGGGCACCCACTGGGCGAACATCGAGAAGATGTGCATCCCCTCGGGCGCGATCGTCGGGTCCACGGTCGAGGCGATGACCCCGTCGCAGTAGGGCCTCTGCGAGCCCCGCCCCTGGCGCGCGTCGTCGAACGCCCGCTGGATGTAGTCCATCGAATGAGCCAGCTCGATCGCCCCGGTGTGGTGGGGCTGCAGGTTCGTCCCGGGGCCCGTCCAGGGGCGCAGCCATGGCCGGCATTGTGGTCGCGCCGCGGTGGCCCTGCAAGGGCTCAATGGCCCCGGGACGCCCGCGTTTGATGGACCGCCGCTCCGCCGGGCGACGGACCACGGACGCTCGGCCTCAGGTGCGTTGTCGCGGTGCCGAGCTGCCCCGGATCTCCAGACTGGCGGCCAGCATCACGTGCCGTGGCGGTCCCTTCTCGCCCCGGATGCGCGCCAGGAGCAGCCGCGCCGTCTCGAGGCCCAGCTCGTACGTGGGCTGGGCGACGGCGGTCAGCGGTGGTCGAATCAGCGGTGCCCACGGCATGTCGTCGAAGCCGACGAGGGCGACCTCGTCGGGAACGACGAGGCCCATGGCCTCGATCGCGCTGAGCGCGCCCAGCGTCATGAGGTTGTTGGCCACGAAGATCGCCTCTGGCGGCTCGGGCAGCTCGAGCAGCGAGCGCGTCGCCGCGAAGCCACCGCCGACCTTGAAGTCAGCGGTCCGTACGAGCTCGTCTTCGGGGGGTCGGCCGGTGCGCTCGAGTGCGTCGCGATAGCCGGCGAGCCGTTCCTGTCCGGTGGTCGTGTCCAGCGGGCCGGTGACGCAGGCGATGCGCCGGTAGCCGTTGGCGATCAGGTGCTCGACCGCCCCTCGCGCCGCGCGCCGATCGTCGACCATGACCGTATCCAGGATGGGACTGTCGACCCGGCGGTCGACGAGCACTACCGGGATCCCCTGGGCGATGACGGGATTCAGGTTGCTCCCGACGGACGAGGCCGGTGACACGATTGCTCCGGCCATGCGCTCCGCCATGATCAGGTCGAGGTACCGTGCCTCCTTGGCGACGTCCTCGTCGGAGTCGCACAGCACGAGCGAGTAGCCTGCCCCGTAGGCGACATCCTCGACGCCGCGGACCATGTCGGTGAAGAACGGGTTGCGGATGTCCGAGATGATCATGCCCCAGACGCTCGTCTCCCGGCGTCGCAGGTTCCGGGCGACACGGCTCGGCTGGTAGCCGAGCTCGACGATGGCCGCCTGAACCCGCTCCGCGAGCTCGGGGTCGACGTCCGGACGCTCGTTCAGGACGCGCGAGACGGTGGCCGGGGAAACGCCGGCGGCCCGCGCGACGTCCTTGATCGTCACCATCTTGCGCTCACGGCGGGCAGCTTCGGCGCCGCTCACCGGGATTGACAGCAGCCGCCGGGGCCGCTAGGCTCTTCATAAATCGATTTCTCCTCGTCATCCTGAGGACTGCACCCCACGGCCCACGCTGGTGCCATCGATTCTCGTAGCAATCGATTACCAGCATACATCAGGCGACCATGACGGCAAACCACCCGACCGCGATGGACTCCCTCGGGCCCGCGTGCGAGACCCTGCTGGGCATCGACATCGGGACCGCCAGCTCCAAGGGCGTCCTGGTCCGCGCCGACGGCACGATCCTGGCCACAGCACAGCGGCCGCACGGGCTGGCGCTGCCACGTCCCGGCTGGGCCGAGCACGACGCACTCGATGTCTGGTGGGCGGACGTTGTCGCACTCTGCGGCGAGCTCGTGCCTCGCGCGGAGGGCAGGCTGGCCGGCGTCGCCATCAGCGGCATCGGGCCGTGCCTCCTCCCGGTCGATGCGGCCGACGCCCCACTGCGGCCGGCCATTCTCTACGGGATCGACACGCGTGCCACGGCTGAGATCGCCGAGCTCACCGAGCGCTACGGCGCAGCAGCGATCCTGGCCCGGGGCGGATCGGCGCTCACGAGCCAGGCCGTCGGCCCCAAGCTGCTCTGGCTCCAGCGCCACGAGCCGGAGCTTTGGGCCCGCACGGCGCGCTTCTACATGGCGAGCTCGTTCGCGGTGCGGCGCCTGACCGGCGCCTACGTGCTCGACCACCACTCGGCCAGCCAGTGCGATCCTCTCTACGATCTGGACGGACGGGACTGGGCGACCGACTGGGCGGCCGAGATCGCGCCTGGTCTCGAGCTGCCGCGGCTCGTCTGGCCGGCCGCGGTCGTGGGCACCGTGACGACGGCAGCGGCGGCCGAGACCGGCCTGCCTGCGGGTACCCCCGTGGTCGCGGGCACCATCGATGCATGGGCGGAGGCCGTGAGCGTCGGCGTGCGCCGGCCGGGTGACCTGATGCTCATGTACGGGACGACGATGTTCCTCGTGGAGGTCGTCGACCGGACGCTCGTGGACCCGCGCCTGTGGGCCACCGCCGGTTCCTTCGAGGGCACCACGACCCTCGGCGCCGGGCTGGCGACCTCCGGGGCTCTGACCGGCTGGTTCCGCGAGATCGCCGGCGGTCCGCCGTTCGAGCAGCTGATCGAGGAAGCGGCCCGGGTGGAGCCCGGCAGCGAAGGTCTCGTCGTTCTGCCGTACTTCGCTGGCGAGCGGACGCCCATTCATGACCCGGAGGCCCGCGGCGTCATCGCCGGCTTGACGCTCCGGCACGGCCGCGGCCATCTCTACCGCGCGCTGCTGGAGGGCACCGCGTACGCGGTGCGCCACAACCTGGAGGTCTTCGGCGAGATCGGAGCGGCGCCGCTCCGAGTCGTCGCGGTGGGCGGCGGGACGGCCGGCGACCTGTGGACGCAGATCATCTCGGACGTCACCGGTCGCGAGCAGGAGCTGCCCGGCGAGACGGTGGGTGCGAGCTACGGCGACGCGTTCCTGGCGGCGATCGGCACGGGCCTGGCACGGCCCGACGACGTGTGGAACCCGATCGTGCGGCGCGTTGTGCCGCAGGTGGACCGGCGTGCCACGTATGACGCGGGCTACGACGTTTACCGCTCCCTGTACCCGGCCACGCGCGAGCAGATGCACGCGCTCGCTCGGGCACAGGCCGGCGCGGCCTGAGCGGGCGGCCAAGGTAACGAGGAGGCGTTTGAGCATGGTCGGTGGATCGAAGATCGGCATCCTCACCTTCTCCGACGGGCGCGACTTCGTCCACCAGGCGCATCTGGAGGCGGGCACGCTGCAGCGCTTCCAGGACGGCCTGCGGCGGCGGCTCGAGGCGGACGGCCACGAGGTCGTCGCCGGCGAGTTCGTGTGGTCCAATGCGACGGCGGTGGAGCAGGCGCAGCGGCTCGCGGCCGCCGGCTGCGACGCGACGGTCTTCAACTTCTGCGTCTGGAGCTTCCCGCACCTGCCGGCCATCGCGGCCCGCTTCGTGCCGCAGCCCATCCTGCTGTTCTCGAACATCAACCCCAGCCAGCCCGGGATGGTGGGATTCCTGGCTGCGGCCGGCACGTTGAACCAGCTCGACGTCAGGTATACGCGTGCCTGGGGCGCCGTCGAGGACGATGCGGTCTTCGGGCACGTCCGCTCGTTCGTGCGCGCGGCCCGCGTCGTCAAGCGCCTGCGCGGCCAGACGTACGGCCTCTTCGGGGGGCGACCGATGGGCATGTACACCGCGGTCTCCAACCCCGACCAGTGGATGCGGATCTTCGGGATCGACATCGAGCACATCGACCAGTGGGAGATCGTGCGCGGTGCCGAGCGCGTGCCACAGGCGGACGTGGACCGCGCCATCGCCTGGCTCGAGACCCACGCCAGCGTCGAGTACGACGGTGCGGCGCTGACGCCCGAGACCCTCGGTCGTCAGATCCGAAGCTACTACGCCGTTCGCCGCATCGTCGACGAGCAGCGTCTCGACTTCTGCGGCATCAAAGCCCAGCCCGAGCTGACGAACGCGTTCTGCACCATGGACGTGACGGAGGCCTTCATGAACGACCCGTACGATTGGGACGGGCCCAAGCCGATCACCGTCTGCGCCACCGAAGCGGACACCGACGGCGCCCTGACCATGCAGGTCATGAAGGAGCTCTCGGGCACGCCGGTTCTCTTCGCCGACGTCCGCCACCTCTTCGAGAGCGAGGGCATCTTCGACCTCGTCAACTCCGGCCAGCACGCCACCTACTTCGCCGCCCGCAGCCAGGACCCGGCGGAGAACCTGGCGAAGGTCCGGCTGCTGCCGCAGAGCCGCTTCTTCTTCCCCGCCGGCGGCGCGGCTGTCCACCACCTCGCGGCACCGGGCCACGCCACCTTCGCTCGCTTCACCCGGCTCGACGGGCGGTACTGGTTGGCGATCGTCGAGGGCGACGTGGTGCAGTTCGACGACGCCCGCAACGAGGCGCTCATGCGCGAGACGACCTACGAGTGGCCGCACGCCTTCGTGCGCTTCGCCTGCTCGCCCGAAGCGTTCCTGTCGACCTACGCGGCAAACCACATCCACGCCATCTACGGCTCGTGGACCGCGGAGCTGCGGCTGATCTGCGAGCAACTCGGGATCGAGGTCCGGGTCCTGTCGTGATGACGACGACTGTCGGTGCCCGTCCCACCCGGATAGGGAGCGTCCACATGGCGACCGAGGAGCGGCCGCAGTGCCATTGCGCGAGCGTGGTGGCGCTGCCGGACGGCTCCCTCTTCGCGGCCTGGTTCGCGGGAGCCTTCGAGACCGCGCCGGATCAGGCCATCCTCGGCGCGACGCTCCCGGCGGGTGAAGAACGCTGGTCGGCGCCCCGGGAGCTCGTCGACACGCCGGATCGCGCCGACGGTCAGCCGGTCCCGTGGCTCGCCCCGGACGGGAAGCTGTGGCTCTTCTTCGTCACCCTCGACGGGGTCGACTGGACGAGCGCCCGGCTCCTCCGCCGTGTGTCGCCGGACATGGGTCGCACCTGGGGAGAATCGATGCCGATCGTCGAGGAGCCGGGCTGGATGGTGCGCAGCCGGTCGCTGCTGGCCCGGGACGGCGCCATCCTGCTGCCCGCCTACGAGGAGCGGACGCGCCGATCGGCTGTGCTGCGCTCGAACGACGGCGGCGAGCACTGGGTGCGGGGCGCTGCCATCGCCACGCCGGCCGGCAACATCCACCCGACCCTCCTGCGCCGGCGCGACGGTGCGCTTGACGCTTATCTGCGCTCGCGCGGTCGGATGTGGCGGGCCACGTCCGACGATGACGGCCGGACCTGGGCGCCCGCCGAGCCGACCCCCATCCCCAATCCCGACTCCGGTTTCGACGTCATCCGGACCCGGGACGGGGCGCTGGTCCTCGCCTACGACGACAGCGACAGCCTGCGGACGCCGCTGCGCCTCGCCCGATCCACCGACGAAGGTGCATCCTGGGAGCCGCTCGCAACCCTCGAGGATGAGCTGGCCGAGTTTTCCTACCCGGTACTCGCCGAGGACGGTGCAGGCCGTGTGCATTGCCTGTACACGGCGCGGCGCACGGAGATCCGCGAAGCGACCGTGGACCTCCGCGAAGCGACCGTGGACCTCCGCGGGACCGGCCGATGAAGACCCCCGACCTGCGCGGGGCGATTGTGCCCCTGCTGACGGCCTTCGGGCTCGACGGCGAGCTCGACGAGGCCGCGATCCGTCGCCACGTGGACGTTCTGGTCGGCGCGGGGGTCCACGGCGTCTACCCGGGTGGCACCACCGGCGAGGGTCCGCTGCTGAGCCACGACGAGCGCGAACGACTGGCCGCGACGGTGGTCGAGGCCGTGGCCGGCCGCCTGCCGGTGGTCGTCCAGACCGGTGCCGCCTCAACGGCCGAGGCGATCGTCCTCAGCCGCCACGCTGCGGCTGCAGGAGCGGACGCGGTGGCCATCGTCACGCCCTGGTACTACCGGTTGAGCGAGGTTGCCATCGTCGAACACTACGTGCGGGTCGCCGAGGCGGTCCCGGACACCCCGATCGTTCTGTACAACATCCCCCAGAACACCGGCAATCCGATGTCCCCGGCGACGATGGCCGCCATCGCACGGCGAGCGCCCAACGTCGTGGCTGTCAAGGACTCGACCGGCGACCTCGCGCAGCTGAGCGACATCATCGCCGCCACGGAGGGCCGGCTGCGGGTCTTCGAGGGCAACGATGCGATGGTCCTGCCGGCGCTGGAGCTCGGCGCCGCCGGGTCGGTCTCCGGCAACGCCAACGTGTTCCCGGAGGTCTTTGTGGAGCTCTACGACGCGTACTGGGCCGCCGACCACGAGGCCGCGCGGCGAGCTCAGGCGCGGATCCAGGTCATTCGTCGTGCGCTGCGCAACGGGGACCTGGGCCTCTTCAAGGCCATATTGGCCCGACGCGGGGTGGCTGTCGGTGGCGTCCGCGGGCCGCTCGCCGAACCCACTCCGTCGGAGGTCGAGGCATGCCTTCGTGCGCTCGCGGACGGCGGCATCGAGGTGACGACTGCCGGATCCGGATGACCGGCCGGCGATGCAAGGAGGAGACAGGCACCATGCGCACGTGGAGATCCACAGGGGCGGCGGCCATATCGGCGCTCGCCCTGGTCGTAGTAGCGGGCTGCGGGCAGGCGTCCGCGCCCGCATCAGGTTCGTCCGCACCGGCATCGGGCGGTGGCGCCAGCCCCGCGGCGAACGCCGTCAACCTCAACTTCTGGGGCGGCTGGACCGGCCCCGACGGGGACGTCATGCGCGCCCTCGTCAGCCAGTTCAACGCGGCTCACCCGGACATCCAGGTGACGCTCACCACCCAGCAATGGACGCCGCTCTTCGACAAGTTCGAGCTGGCGGTCAAGTCCGGCAACCAGCCCGACATCCTGGGCATGCACGGTCCGGACATCCCGCAGTTCGCGTCCGCCGGCCAGCTCGAGGACCTGACCTCCGTCGTACAGGCGGCCGGCTTCACGCAGGCGGACTTCGCGGCGCCGGCGTGGAACGGCAGCATCTACCAGGGCAAGCAGTACGCCTTCCCGCTGGACCTGCACATGCACGCCGTCTACTACAATGCCGACCTCTTCAAGGCGGCCGGCCTGACCCCGCCGACCGACTGGATCTCCGGCGCGGACTTCCTCAAGCTGGCCACGACGCTGACGGTCGACACCAGCGGCAAGCACCCCGGCGACCCCGGCTTCGACGCCTCGAACATCAAGCAGTACGGGCTCTCCCTCTACAACAACCACCACGGCTTCTTCCAGTGGTACGCGCTCGTGCGGCAGCAGGGCGACAACCTCCTCAACGCGGACCAGACCCAGATCGCCGTGCCCGACCAGGCCGGCGTCGCAGCCTGGCAGTGGCTGCAGGACCTCGTCTTCAAGTACCACGTCACGCCGGTGGGTGAGACGAGCCAGCTGCAGGATTTCCTGAGCGGCAAGACGGCCATGCTGATTGACGGTCCGTGGGAGATCCCCGCGATGCAGAAGCAGGCCGGCCTGAACTGGGGCACCTTCCCGTTCCCCCAGGTCTTCCAGAACAAGGCCGTGTGGGGCAGCGGGCACGTCCTGACCATCCCCAAGCAGACCGACGGGAATCGCGAGAAGGCGGCCGAGACCTTCGTGGCCTGGATCGTCAAGAACTCGGCCGCATGGGGCGCGTCGGGCAACCTTCCGGCGCTCAACGCCGCCCGTGAAAGCACGGCGTTCACCTCGCTGCCCGGCCGGGCGGGCTTCATCGCCGAGATGCCCTACGAGGTCATGCTTCCGGCCATCCCGGCCGAGGCCCAGGTCTTCTCGGCCGCCAAGACCAGCCCCATCGTCGTCGCCGCGCAGGCAATCCTGGTCCAGGAGCAGCCGATCGAGTCGACGATGCAGACGATGTTCCAGGCCATGAACCGGTTGCTCAGCGGCCAGTGACCCGCAGGCTCGGACGCTGACCATGGACCGCGGCGCGCGCCTCGCCCACCCGGCGGCCGCTCGCCGCCACCGCGCGAGGCGCACGCCCAGCGGCGCGCGCCTCGCCCTGAGCCCCTGGCTCTTCGTCCTTCCCTACCTTGTCGCCTTCGTCCTCTTCCGGTTCGGGCCGGCCGTCGCCGGCTTCCTGGTCAGCCTCACCAACTGGAACCTCATGAGCGGCTCGGGCCGGTTCGTGGGCGTCGACAACTACGCGCGGCTGGCGACGGATCCGCAATTCCGGCAGAGCCTTCTGCAGACGCTCTACTTCATGGCCCTGACGGTACCGGCGCTCGTCATCCTGGGCCTGCTGCTGGCGGTCCTGGTGAACCAGCGGCTGCGGGGCCGGTCGGTCGTGCGGACCGCGATCTTCATGCCCTACGTGGTCATGTCCACGGTGGTCGGCGTCATCTGGCTGTGGATGCTGAACACGGACGTCGGGGTGTTCAACTACCTGCTCAGCTTGCTGGGCATCCACGGCATCCCGTGGCTGAGCGATCCGAACGCCGCCATGCCGGCGATCGCCCTTACCACCATCTGGTGGACCGTCGGCTTCAATATGATCATCTTCCTGGCCGGCTTGCAGGACATCCCGGCGGAGCTCGAGGAGGCCGCTCGGGTTGACGGAGCGGGGGCGTTCACCACGTTCCGCGCGATCACACTGCCGCTCCTCCGGCCGGTGATCTTCGTGGTGGTGATGCTGACGCTCATCAACACGTTCGAGGTCTTCGACCAGATCTACGTCATGACCGGCGGCGGTCCCGGGCTGTCGACCCTGACCATCATCCAGTTCCTGTACTACGAGGCGTTCCAGTTCTACCACGTGGGTTACGCGTCGGCTGTCGCCTACGTGGTGCTGGCGGTACTCGTGGCGCTGGCGCTCATCCAGCGCCGGTTTCTGGCGCCGGGCGACCTCGCATGACGGGTCATCCGATGACCTCCCGCACGATCCTGTGGCGCACCTTCCTCTACCTGTGCCTGGCGGCCGCGACCCTGGTTGCGCTCTTCCCCCTCTTCTGGATGGTCTCGAGCGCGCTGCGGCCGGAGGGCCAGATCCTCGCCTATCCGCCGCGCTGGCTGCCGGCGACCTGGACGCTCGAGAACTTCGCCTACATCCTGGGGCGCTTCGCGTTCGCCCGCTGGTGGGTCAACAGCATCGTCGTCGCCGGCGTCTCGACCGCGCTCGTGCTCCTGCTGGACTCGTTGGCGGCCTACGCGTTTGCTCGGCTCCACTTCGCCGGTCAGCGCGTTCTCTACATCGTCGTTCTCTCGATGCTGCTGGTGCCCATCCAGGTCACGATCATCCCGCTCTACATGCTCTTCGCCCAGGTCCACCTGCTCGACAGCCTGCCGGCCGTCCTGCTGCCGACGACCGCCAACGTGACAGGGGTCTTCCTCCTCACCCAGTTCTTTCGCAACCTGCCCGGCGAGCTGCTCGACGCGGCACGGATCGACGGCGCGAGCGACCTCCGGATCTGGTGGCACATCGTGCTGCCCGTCTCGCGGCCGGTGCTCTCGTCGGTCGCCATCATCACCGTCGTCAGCAGCTGGAACAGCTTCCTGTGGCCGCTCCTGGTGGCGTATTCGGACGCGTCGCGCACGCTGCCGGTGGGCATCGCCCAGTTCTTCGGCGGGGAGAGCGGCGTGAGCGGCTCGGCGCCGCAGTTCGGACCCGCCATGGCTGCCGCCTGCCTGGCCACAGCGCCCGTGATCGTGGCCTTCCTCGTGCTGCAGCGCTCGTTCGTGCGCGGCGTGGCGCTCTCGGGACTCAAGGGGTAGGCTCGGCCTGCCGTCCTCGACCGAATCCGGCCGTCGTCCTCAGGGAGTGGCCTGGACCGCCACGGTCATCCAGGGGTGGTACCGGCGACCACATCCCCGAGCGCCGATACGTCGCACTCCGCGTCCTACCGGGGGACGATCTGGCGGAGTGCGAAGAGCACGTTCGCTGGACGCTCCGCGAGGCGGCGCATGTACCACGGGTACCAGTGCTCGCCGTAGGCG
>JADEYI010001199.1_pt1 | contig 21893 bp, 26 predicted proteins | sample 8542331 | NCBI WGS metagenome assembly JADEYI01 (sample SAMN16510988, study PRJNA670497) | mine drainage metagenome | isolation source: biofilm near Copperflume 1 | place: Germany: Marsberg coppermine Kilianstollen | collected 2018-02
AGCCGCAATAGACCACTCTGCCATCCCTCCGTAGGCTAGTTTACCACAAGTCATACACAATAGGGAAGAGGTACACAAAAATTGGCTACTTTTGCGTTTAATTATGCTAACCTTTGGCCTCTATGCTTATTTGATGCGCGTGGTACTTTTTGGGATAGAAACAGAATGCTCATTCTTGGGTTAAGAGCTTTTCGATGGTTTGAAGCAGTTCATCCAGTGCGACGGGCTTCTTCAAGCACATGAGTTTTCGCTTCTTCGCCTCTTCGAATGGAGGACGTGCGCTAATTAATAGTGCAGGAATATGTTCGAGTTCCTTCATGGCGTGAATGTGATCGTAGAGTTCGAGGCCATTCATGTGCGGAAGGCCATAATCAAGAACGATGAGGTCTGGTTTGAGATCGTGAAGCATTTTCAATGCTCGCTGTCCATCAAAAGCAAAGAGAGCTTGATGAGATGTTTCTTGTTTGATGGCTTCGACGAAGAATGAAGCAATGCTTCTATCGTCTTCAACCACGAGAATGGTTTTGACCGTCGTTTGGGCTTCTGATGGTGCGTGGTTTTGATTTTCGGACATATTCTTCCTCCAAGTAATTTGGTGAACACCGAAAAAGCATTCCGTACTAGCACGAACGAACAGATGAGGTGGTTTCACATGTGTGTGCTGATATATGGAAGCACTGAAGAAAGAGAATGTCGCGTCAGGAGGTTTCCTCTGCCAAAAGCTCCTTAATCTTTTGCAAAAATTCATCAAGCTCAAACGGTTTTTCCATGTAGTAGATATGCCGCTTCTCAAGTTGCTTGATGGGGGGAACGGCACTTATAAAAATTGTTGGTACATCTTCTAATCCTGCTGCACTATGAAGGCGGTCGTAGAGTTCGATGCCATTCATTTTGGGAAGCAGATAATCTAGCAAAAAAAGCGATGGCTTGATATTCCTTACAATACTTATAGCTCGAAATGCATCAGTAGCAATTAAAGTTTGGTAAGATGCTTCATCCTGTAATGCTTGCATGATAAACTGCCCCATCAATTCATCGTCTTCTACGACTAAAATGATTTTGCTCATCGATGCTCTTTGTTTTTCTGCCTCGTAATAAGTATCCATGCTCAAAAGCTCCTTCTTTTGCTCTTCATCTACTACTTGCACGCGCACGCTGTGTACAAGCGTTTCATTCTTTCCCTAAGTGAGAAATTATTCCGTCTAATCGAGAGAAGAACATCCCAAGCTTTCATAAGAAAGAGCATTATTCGCTAACTCCATCCAAACGGGCAGGGTCTGTGAATGATTACCAGGGCTGATTCCCTCTCCCCCAGAGAGGGTGGCAAGAGTGCGTCCCGCCTATACTACGATGCCCGTTTTACTCGTTAAACGCGTATAGTAGGGACGATCCCTTGCGGTCGCCCTGGTAGCAACTATGGCCCTCGCAGCAATCATTCACAAACCCTATCCAAACGGGTCAAGGTCTCCCCAGCCCTTGTCGTCTATGATAGAATAAAATGGATTAGCCCAACAGAGAGCAGATTCAAATGAGATGTAGTATTGCAGATTGCCCGGGTGAATACGAACAAAAAGAAGTTGTACGTGCCATTCACCTGGGCGATCGTATCATTGTCGTCGAACACATTCCCGCCGAAGTATGTGATATCTGCGGCGATGTGCTTTTTGCGCCCGAAACTATCGAGCATTAGATAACAGTGGAATTCTCATATAGTATTGATATCTGGCAACTATAGCAAGGGAAGGGATGGACGTATATGAGCGACGCGGAGATACGGAGCTATCTTAAAAAAGTTGAGGGAGCGCAGAAGGGTGGCAACGCGACAGAGCATACGTACCGCTCATATTTGAAAGAACTTCTCGAAACGCTCTATCCCGGCACGACGGCCACGAATGAACCAAAGCGTGTCGCTTGCGGCGCACCCGACTTTATCATCACGAAACAACAAACCCCTCTTGGCTATATCGAAACCAAAGACATTGCCGTCTCCCTCGATCACGTTGAACGCAGCGACCAGATGAAACGCTACCTGCGAAGCCTGGGCAATCTCATCCTCACCGATTACATAGAATATCGTTGGTATGTTGCGGGACAGCATAGAGTTACAGCACGACTGGCGAAGGCGTCGCAAGGCAACAGGTGGATACCCGAAACAGATGGGATAGAGCAGATTAGCAAGCTCTTGCAAGGCTTCATGATAAGCCAGACGCCAACCGTGAATAATCCAAAGGAACTTGCTACCCGCATGGCCTCTATCGCACAACTTATCCGCAATGCCATCAGTTTAGCTTTTAAGAGTGAGTATGGTGGTGGCTCGCTGCATGAGCAGATGGAGGGTTTTCGGCAGGTCCTGCTCCCAGAACTCAATGCTGAACAGTTTGCCGATATGTACGCGCAAACCATCTGCTATGGTTTGTTTGCCGCCCGTTGTAATGCGAAGCCAACCATCACATTTACCCGCGAACATGCCGCCTACGATATCCCCAAAACCAACCCGTTCTTACGAAAGATGTTTGGCTATATCGCTGGCCCTGATCTCGACGAAAGTATTGTGTGGGCGGTGGACGATTTGGCCGAGGTATTGAACCGTTCCGATATGGCAGCTATTCTGCGAGACTTTGGCAAGCACACACGCCAGGAAGACCCCGTTGTCCACTTTTACGAAACGTTTCTCGCGGCATATGACCCGAAGATGCGCGAGGCTCGCGGTGTCTATTACACGCCAGAACCAGTAGTTTCCTACATCGTAAGAAGCGTGGATTACCTGCTCAAAAAGGATTTTGGCTTGCCTGATGGGCTTGCCGACGCTACCAAACTCAAGGCAAGCACAGCAGATGGCACATACAGCATGGAGACGCACAAAGTCCAGATACTTGACCCCGCCACAGGCACCGCAACATTCTTACACAGCATCATTGACCATATTTACGAAACATTCAAAGGTAATAAGGGCATGTGGTCAAGCTATGTCTCTGAACACCTGCTGCCACGCTTATTCGGTTTCGAGTTGCTCATGGCACCCTATGCCGTGGCACACATGAAACTGGGGCTGCAACTGGCTGAGACTGGCTATGACTTCAAGAGCAACGAGCGTTTGCGTGTGTATCTCACCAATACCCTGGAAGAGGGATTTGAGGGCGGCAAGCTACCGTTCGCTGAATGGTTAGTAGATGAGGCTACCGCAGCTGGCAATGTAAAGCACGATGCGCCTGTTATGGTGGTGATCGGCAATCCACCCTACTCTGGCACTTCTGTCAATAAGGGCTCGTGGATTACTGGCCTGTTGCATGATAAGTCTGGCAACTATTTCGAGGTTGACGGCGAATCATTGGGAGAACGAAACCCTAAATGGCTCAACGATGACTATGTAAAGTTCATTCGATTTGCCCAGTGGCGTATTGAGCAAACAGGATATGGTGTATTAGCCTTCATCACCAACCACGGTTATCTGGATAACCCTACCTTTCGCGGTATGAGGCAGAGCCTTATGCAGAGTTTTGACGATATTTATGTACTCGATCTGCACGGCAACAGCAAAAAGAAGGAACGTTCTCCCGATGATACAAAGGATGAGAACGTTTTTGATATTCAGCAGGGTGTAGCTATCGGTATATTTGTTAGACGGCAGGCTAGAGCCAATACATCGAACATCGCCACAGTTCATCATGCACACTTATGGGGATTACGTGAAGTCTACCAAAAAGTAGGACAAGCCCAATATCTTGTTGATGGCAAGTATCGTTGGCTGGCTGAACACGATATTACAACGACGGAATGGAAAGCAATCGTGCTAGAGAAACCATTCTATCTGTTTGTACCGCAAGATGTTGACTTGCGAGGCGAATATGAGCAGGGCTGGAAAGTCACAGAGATGATGCCAGTGAATGTTCTTGGCTTCCAGACCCATCGGGATCACTTTGCCATTGACTTTGAAAGAGGCAACCTATACAAACGTATTGATGAAATGCGTGATAAGCATATTTCTGATCAGGAATATGCGGAAAATTACAACCTCACTGACAATCGTGATTGGCAATTGTCCAAAGCCCGTCAACGGGTTCATACAGATGCCGGATGGCAAAATAACATAATTCGATGTCTATATCGTCCATTTGATCAGCGTTTTTGTTATTTTAGCGAAGTGGCGATGGATTATCCACGTACCGAGCTGCGACAACATATGCTTCTGCAAAATGTTAGCTTAAACGTGACAAGACAAACTAAAGCCGATGAATGGAGAAATGCAGTTGTGGCAAATACGCCCACACCAGCACTCTATACAGAGATCAAGGATGGCTCTAATGCTTTCCCTCTCTACCTTTTCCCTCAACCCAACAAAAACACTCTTTTCGACACCAACCAACCCTCAGATGCTCATGGTGGACGACGCCCTAACCTCTCGTCAGCATTTATCACAGCTATTTCACATAAGCTCAACATGCAATTTATTCCTGATGGTAAAGGCGACCTCCAACAAACCTTCGGACCAGAAGATATCTTCCACTACATGTACGCTGTCTTTCACTCACCGACCTATCGTTCACGTTATGCTGAGTTCCTCAAGATTGACTTCCCGCGCTTGCCGCTTACCTCCAATACAAACCTGTTCCGTGCATTATGCAAGTTTGGCGAACGATTGGTTGCACTCCATCTTATGGAACAGTTTGGTGCTAACCTGCCAACATATCCCATTGATGGCAATAATATGGTGGAGAAGGTGGAATATCTGGTGGCAGATAAGCAGCCTGAGCAGGGCAGAGTGTCTATCAACAAGACGCAATATTTTGATGGCGTGCCACAGCATATATGGGAATTTCATGTTGGCGGCTACCAGGTCTGCCATAAGTGGTTGAAGGATCGCAAAGGGCGCGTGCTGTCGTTTGATGATATTCGGCACTACCAACGCATTGTGGCAGCATTGGCAGAGACTTTTACGTTAATGGAGCAGATTGATGTGGTGATTGCGGAACATGGGGGCTGGCCGATTACGTAATCTAGCTCATTTTTGTGTAGTATAGTGGGTTCGTCATGTGACGTATTCATATCAGGTTACAGACAAAAGATAAACATAGTGACTGCAATGTGCTAAAGAGACTCACAAATTCCACGCCCTCCATCGCAACGCCAAGTACGAGTGCTTGATAGATGAACACTCATGCGATTATATCATGTTGATTTAATCTTGTGTACAAGCAACTAGTTTTTTTGATAGTTATAAATCATGAAAAATTAGGGGATTTTGTACTAGAAAAAACATGCAAAAGCGGTTATAATAATGTTAGATATTTCAGGAAGAAATATGATCTACTTATTAAATGTTGATGTTAGTCTTTAGTACGTACCGTCCACTGTACGTAAGGGGGTTAGTCAATGCAGCACTCAGAAGTCACTCCCATGGTAAGCAAGCCCAGATTTGAACATGTGTGGTTGAGTCTTCAATGGCATGCAGGATTTGCCGGCATGGGGAAAGGGTGGGACAAAACCATGACCATCCAGATCGAGCAATTGGGAAAAGATGGATATGAAATGGTAAGTGCAGTCCAGCAAAAAGACCCCACATGGTTTATTTTGTTCTTCAAGCGTCAGATGCGCTAGGGGATACCTCACAAGGAGGCGGTAATATGGATGCACTCGCCCAAGGAATTGAGCTACAACAGCAGGGAAGGTATGAAGAGGCCATACCATTTCTCGAACAGGCTGTACAAGCAAACACCGCTTCATACGATGGATGGACCAGGTTGAGCAAGTCTCTTCTGGAGACAGGAAAGCATGATAAAGCATTAGTGGCGATAGAGCAGGCGTTGGGTAAAAATCAACGCTATGCTCCCGCGTGGCTGGTGAAGGCACATATCCTTGAGCAGGGGAACCGTCCAGAACAAGCTATTGATGCATATAATGCAGCGATACAAGCTGATCCGAATGTTGTCGATGCGTACCTCCAGAAAGCTCTCATCCTGGATGGTGAACATCGGCAACAGGAAGCTCTTGCTGTGCTCGACCTGGCATTGAGGGTCGACTCAACTGCAATGAAAGCATTGATTCACAAAGCGCGTATACTGTTCCGGGAAGAGGTCTATCTGCAAGCTCTCCCAATTACCGATCGGTTGACACGGCTTTATCCTGGTGAGGGAACAGGATGGCGAATGAAGGCTTTTGCCTTGCTCATGATAAGAGAGCGTGTGGAGGCGGAGCAGGCCATCAACAAAGCATTAGAGATTGATCCCAATGATAGTGATGCTTTGACGCTCAAGGCTGGAATCATTGAGGAATTGGGGCGGAAAGGTGAGGCGCGCGCCTTGTTGAAGCGAGCAACAGAAGTCGATCCACACAATGAATTGGCCCAGGAAGTCAGAGGCCAGATGCAACGGGAGCGGAACAGTAAAGTTGCGGACGCGAGCGTTGGCATTGCTGGTACTGTCACCAGGGGTTTCTTTGTCGTCCTTGCAGAATTCATCAAAGCTATCTTCCGGTGAGATTACGTTTGCCTACAGCACCACTTCGTGTTTTGGAGCAAGCAGCGCGGCACCCATATATGGGCGGAGGATTTTTGGGATAATCACGGTACCATCGGCCTGCTGATAGGTTTCCAGAATCGCGGCCATCGTTCTGCCCACGGCCAGGCCGGAGGCGTTGAGGGTATGGACATAATCCGCTTGTCTGCCGGTGGACGAGCGATATTTGATATTGGCACGCCGGGCCTGAAACGCCTCACAGTTACTGACCGAGGATATTTCAAAGTAACGTCCCTGCCCTGGCATCCATACCTCTATATCCAACGTCTTCGCGGCGGAAAAGGGGAGATTCTCCGCGCAGAGCGCAATGATACGATAGGGCAACTCTAACAGTCGCAGCACGGTTTCCGCGTGGAACAGCATCTGTTCCAGGGCATCATACGAATCTTGCGGCGCGACCAGTTGGAAGAGTTCTACCTTGTTAAATTGGTGCAGACGCAACAGGCCACGATTCTGGCGGGAAGATGAACCAGCCTCGCGCCGGAAGGCAGTTGTCCAGGCAACATAGCGAATAGGCAGTGCGTTCGGCGGCAAAATAGAGTCGCTATGCACGCCGACCAGCGGGACCTCCGCGGTCGGGTTCAGATATAACTCATCCTCCGTGCAAGCATACACCTGTTCCTCGAACTTGGGCAGTTGGCCCGCACCAACCATCAATGAACGCCGCGCCAGGTAGGGCGGCATGATCTCGATATAGCCGTGCTCACGCGTGTGCAGATCGAGCATAAACGAGAGTAAGGCGCGTTCCAGCCGTGCGCCAGCACCTTTCAAGCAGACAAAACGACTACCAGCAATCCTGGTACCACTTTCAAAATCAAGAATGCCCAGGCGTTCGCCCAGTTCCCAGTGCGGCTGGGGCGCAAAATAAAAGGATGGTGCCTCGCCCCAACGCCTCAATTCGGTATCAGCCGACTCGGAGACGCTCTGATGCGGAATATTTGGCAAGCTCAGCAACATTGGTTGCAGGCGTGTCTCAAGATCGACAATCTGCAGCTCAAGCTGACGGATATCCTGTGTCGTCGCCTTGACCTGCCGACTCATTTCCGCACGCCGTTCAACGGGAGCGGCCTTGATCGATTCTTTGAGTGGTTTGAGCGCGTTATACAGACCGTCACAGCGTGTTACAAGCCCACGTCGCTGCTCCGACAGGTGCATCAGTTCGTCGATTCCCTGGGAATCATGGCGTCGCTGTAATCCCTCACGCACAACATGGGGATATTGTCGAATAAAATCCAGGCTCAACATAGGCTCAGTATAGCATACACGAGGTCTTTTTCCCCTTGAACGTTGGTGGCATGCCCTAAATGGGTAGTGGTAGCTGCATGCCATCGAAGGCAAACTCGACGTGTTCAGGCAGCTCATAGCGACGGACGGTCACGTCGAGATCATGCGACAGGTGTGTCAGGACCATCTTTTGTATGTCAAGCTCTTCCTTCAGCGCGAGAGCTTCCTGTACATCATAAATTGAACGCTGTGCAGGATCAGATTTCTCATGCCAGTATGCAGTCCCCAGAATGAGCAGGTCCAGGTATCGAAAAGCTGCGAGTTGCTGGCTAGCTACTTGAAACGAATCAGGCATATACGCCCATGTGCCGCTTTTCCCCTGAAAGCGAATGCCGTAGGCATAGCCATTCGCACCATGGTTGACTCTCCTCGCTACTACTTTTTTCGTATTATACAACACTTACATGAAACTAAATCCCCGTTAGAACGTGATTTAAGCAAGCGTATCTGATCTCTATTGAACTGTATGGAGTGCGGTTATGTCCGAAAATAGTAAAGAGACCACCATGGAAATACATACCATCGCCAAAGTTATTTTGATCGTGGAAGATGATGCCCCCTTTGGAGATTTCCTCTACCAGGCCATCGCCCAGGAAACACTCCATCATCCTATCCTCGTCACCGACGGTATACAGGCATTAAACACCATTAAAGAAGTTACTCCCGATCTGCTTATTCTGGACTACAATCTCCCCACTATGAACGGTATCGAACTGTACGACCTGCTGCACGACCAAAAAGCCCTTGAGCATGTACCAACCATCATGGCTTCCGCCGGTGTCCTTGAGCACAACTTCCAGGGCCGCCCCATTGTTGGCATCAGCAAGCCCGTCAGCCTGAACAAGCTCTTAGACCTCGTGGCGGAATTGATGGGGTAGTAGAGCAATTAGTTGCTTTCATCCCCACTTACTCTTGCGTTGGCTCATCAAACAATGAAGGGTTAGAACGTTCCTGTAGGCGTTTTTGTTCTTTCCGCTCCACCTCTTGAATGCTTTCCTTTGGCGTGGATAAATCTTCTGGCATGGTGCCACCCAGGCGCTTGATAGCTTCTCTCACCTCTTGCCCAACTTTGTAATGGGTGGTGTTGGCTTGTCCTTTAGTACTTACCTGGTCGCGCTTCAACTTTGCGTCGGCTTGGGTTGCGCGAAACATATTTGCCGCCAGCTCCTCGCTACCCATATAATCCAGTATCTTCTGACTCTGATCGGTGAGTCCTTTTTCGTGATGGATGTCATTTTCGCGGCGTCCAGCATAGAGGCCCATGTATCCATGATCGGTGAACACCGCGAAGTCGCGTGGCTCGATCACTCCTACAGCCCGTGCGGTATCAGCCAGGCGAGTGTTGTATGTGGACATCAGTGAACGAAAGATGATGCGCTTCTGGTCCTCTGGAAGGTTGGCCAGCGTCAGCTCGTCGGCGATTTCCTGGCGGCGTGTCTGCACCGCGAAGTAGGTTTGACCAAGGGCGACAATTGGTTTAGAGGGATCGGCATTCTGAATGATGAGGTAGCATGCATAGCGGGTGAGATGGTAATCTTCTGTTCTGCGTTGTGCGCCTTTGCCTGCACGTATCAATTTAACTTGGAGGTTAAAATGATCTGCAATGGCCTGGCCGCTGTTCTCGCAAGATATCTTACCTTGCTCTATAGCAAATTGGAACTTTTGCCAGGTTGAATAACCTAAGAGCTTATAGAGCTCACGCGCTGACCAGTATTCATTTCCTTGCTCATCGATGTGGCAGATTGTGTCAAACGGCGATGTATGCGGTGTCTCTTGCATGATAGAACACACTTTCTTATTGACAATATACTATACTTTAATTATTAGGTCGCACGGCGATGATGTGCGTTATGGTTGGCAGCCGATACACATCATCGCTGAGCTAGGCAACCGCTTCCTCTTTCTGCTGCTGTCCTCGAGGTCTGCGTGCCGCACGCCTCACACTGCCATCGCCGCGTTCTTTTACCGTGTATCCCTCTACACCCCTGCGATTATAGAGTTTCGTGCGCTCATCAATCTGTATGGTTTCAATCTTGCCAGTGTTGCCCAGGCGTCTTACATAATCGGTGCTGACTGTATGCCCACTGTTCGCAGTCAATATCTCAGCTGCCTTTTTTGATGATATCCAGTCGGAGAGAGTGTCTTCTTTGCGTGCCATCTTTATCTCCTATCGTTCAATGTTCACTAACAGACTTTGTCATAGGGAGTATAACAGCTAGCGGACATTACGTCAAGCGGCAGAGGGTAGGCAAGGAACAAGTTTCCAAAACTACAAAGAGCACATGGCTTATCACATGTCAATAACATTAACTGATGCTGAATATGCGGCCCTTGCTCAGGAAGCAGAGAAGAATGGTAAACCTGTAGCATCACTGCTCCGTGAAGTGCTTACGCAACATTTACATTCATCCGATACTATAAGTGGCACCATCACACCCCGTAAGATACAAGAATATCTTTACCGTGAAGGCGTTATCGAACATCTTTCAAGTAACGAACCAATCAGCCCAGAAGAGCAATTAGAAAGAGAGTACCTTGCCCACCTCTTCGGGCAAGGTCAACCCGCTTCTGAGATGGTAATTGAGGATAGAGGTCCTCGTTAAAGGTGTTGGTCATACAGCATAACCAGTCGCACTTATTTGCCATTGCATATTAGATTGATCTGGGGTACACTATCATAGGCTAGATACGTCACTACAGTGAAGAACGGGAAGCATGATTACGGTCGTTAAGCAGAATCCTCGCGGTGAACCAAAAATTCAGTACCAGGGTGAAATTCTTGAACGGCTGGCTTCTGGAGTGATTATTCAAGCCTACTGGTCTCATGCGACAAAAAAGCTGGGCTATACCACCTTTGAGCCAGGAGACCGCTTTATAGAATACTACTATACCAATCGCTGGTATAACATTTTTGACATAGCCGACGCGAACGGTGTTCGCAAAGGCTGGTACTGTAATGTTGCGGAGCCGGCGGTTCTTTTTGATGAGCGCATCGAGCAGGTTGACCTGTTATTAGACGTGTGGGTTAGTCCGCACGGCACTATCCGCATCTTAGACGAGGATGAATTTGCCGCCGACACCATGCTCACTGACGAGCAGCGAAACGGGGCAAAGCAGGGGCTGCAAGCTCTGCTGGAGTTGATTGCAACCCAACAAGACGTTTTTTCGCTTGTAGAGAAGTAATTCATTACGTCAGTCCCCTTACCAGGGCGACAGCAAGGGATCGCCCCTACTATACACGAGGCGGCTCTATGAGCCGATTTACGTAGGAATGCGGCAACCGAATATGGTAGGGGCGACCCTGGCGGTCGCCCTGGAAATCGCGCTGCATCGCTTAATTGAATGTCTATGAGACGTAAACATATTACGTCCACTATAAATAGTGTGATGGAGCCACATCAGTCTCCAGGAAGGCATATCTTGATGGAAATGAAAAACGCCAGGCTGTTTCAGTCCGCGGTTGATGGTATTGGTCATGCGGACGGAAACATTGTGGAGCGTGAAGTCCTGGAGTCTCGTAGAGAACTTCGCCAGAAGGTAAACGAACTCATTGGTCTCTGTAATGCATCTTCGCTGACGACCAGCGACATGCACCAACAATTGCTCCTCGGCGTAGCAACGTATGGAAAACCATTTGCTACCCAGCTTGTGCGTTCGCTTCATAGCGACGATACACACAAACGCCAGCATATTGTCTGGCTTTTGACATTGCTTAAGGACAACGAAACGATTCCTCTGCTCCAGCATATGTCGCTCAACGAGCGGCTCCCGCGCACAGTTCGGCTCTCAGCAGCACTGGCATTGGCGGGAATGGGTGTCACAGCAGAAGTTATTGAACAGCATAATAAAGTACGCCTGTACGCTATTAGCTGACTATAGGAAATATGCAACAGATTGAAATTCCCCAACGCGGGATAATTGAACTGCACCACGCGGTTTTTGATGTCAATGGCACGCTTGCCGTCGATGGCGTTTTGCTCCCAGGCGTGACAGATAAGCTACAGCGTTTAGCAGGTCTGCTCTCTATCACGATATTGACGGCGGGTACCCATGGCAACCTTGATGTGCTGAAAAGCACCCTGAACTATCCATTCCATGTCATCCGCACAGGCGAGGATAAAGAGCGGTTTGTGCAAAAGCTTGGTGCGGCCAACGTCATTGCTTTTGGTAATGGGGCCAATGATGCACGCATGCTGCGTGCAGCCGCTATCGGGGTCGCGGTTATCACCGAGGAAGGTCTGGCTAGCAGTGCTTTGCAGGCAGCGGATGTGCTGGCACAGGGTCCATTGCACGCGATTGAGTTGGTACTACAACCCAAACGCTTAGTGGCGACACTCCGCGGTTAGAGAAGTGTGTGTGCGATGAAAGCAAAGGCAGTACAAAGTTCAGAAGCTCTCCCGCCCGCAACTCCCATACCTGTCAAGCAATCAAAAACCGGGCTGCTCTATGTCTGTGTAGCCGTCTTCTTTTTCTCTACCAGTGCCGTGTTTGTGCGCTGGTCACAACCCTTTAACTCTGTAGAGATTGCCTTCTGGCGGCTGGCAATGGCGACACTGCTGGTTGCCATCCTGGGCTTGATTACGCGGCAACCGCTCTTGTTGAAGCGCAACGAGGTAGTACGCTTTCTTTTCTACGGGTTGGTGACGGCATTACACTTCATTTTCTATATTGCTTCACTGAGTTATACAACAATTGCCCATACCCTGGCCATTACATACACCTCACCTGTCTTCGTGACCATCTTTTCGGCAGTATTTTTGCACGAGTCTTTACCGAAGCGTAAATACGTGGGTATTAGCCTGGCCATCGTGGGTATTGCCATCATGGCGGGTTTTGAGCCACATTACACGTCTTGCTCGTTGCAAGGACAATGCATGGTGCTGGGCGATAGCCTGGCGGTGTTGTCCGCGCTCTGCTTTAGCATCTACTCGATAGCCGGTCGCGGCGAACGAGACCGCCATCCGCTTTTCCGCTACACGACCAATGTCTACGGCATGGCCGCGCTCTGGCTCTTGCCAGCAACCCTCTACTTCGCCTTCCAGCACGCCTATCCCCTGGCAGCCGTGGGTGCCGTGCTCGCACTCGGCATCTTTCCCCTCGGCCTGGGCCACACACTCTATAACGCGGCCATCCGCAAAGTTCATGCTACGTATGCCAACCTGATCGCCACGCAAGAGGTCACGGGCGGGGTTATTCTCGGTATTTTCCTGCTGCACGAAATACCTTCGGTGACGACTATCATCGGGGGAGTGGTGACGCTGGTAGGGATTATGAGCGTGCTGGTGTGACAGTGGTCATCGAGGCCAAAGATTCTCATTTGACTTACAATTGGGCCATCACGTTTTTACTGATGGTGCGCAGAGTGGCAAAGACGCCTGTGCCCTCGAAGGCCACCGCTTCAATGGCGGGAACGCGACGGCGATTGAGATAACGTTCAAGGACATGCACTGGCAAGGCGGAGGGCATGTCACGCTTATTCCATTGCATGATAAAGGGGAAGTTGCCCAGGTCTTTGCCAATGCGGCGCATGTTCATCTCAAGCTCGGCGATACTCTGCACGTTCTCTTCAAATTTCTCGGCCTGGGAATCTACCACGAAGACAATGCCGTCGGCTCCATTGAGCACGGCCATACGGGTGCGCTCATACAAAATCTGGCCGGGAACGGTATAGAGGTGAAAGCGCGTGCGAAAGCCATGGACAGTGCCAATGTCGAGCGGCAAAAAGTCAAAGAAGAGCGTACGCTCCGTCTCGGTGGCAATGGAAAGCATATCGCCGCGTGCCTGGGGATTAATGGTCTTGAAGACGTGTTGCAAATTGGTTGTTTTACCGCAATAGCCAATGCCATAATAGACAATCTTGCAGTGAATCTCGTGGGTAGCAATATTGATGAGCGCCATACGTGCTAGAACCTCTAATCGCGGAAGAGCAGATCAATGGTATCTTCGACCGAAGAGCGAAACTGTACATTAATGACGGAAGACTTCGTGCGTGAAGTATCGACGCGAACGCGCTCCAAAATACGCCCCATTTCGTCAGAGGCTTTTTTCGAGAGTACTTTGACCAGGCCGATATGGGTTAATTTGTCAAAGACAATCACCAGGAGCCATTGCTCTTCGACCATAGTGGTATAAATATTTTCATGCACCCCTTGTTGGAAGATAGTACGAAAATCTTTCTCTCCCAGCAATTCAGCAATATGGCGTGAAGATGAGAAGGAACCGGCGATCAACGCGCCAAGTGAGGTTGCATTACGTCGCACGCCTGTTCCCTGCGTTGCAATGACCTGGCCGCTTTTGTCGATCAGCATGACAGAAGTAGCGTTGGTGTCATTCATAAGTTTATTTAATGCAGCGGAAATAAAAGCCAGTTCTCGATCCGAAATGACAAGGTTCGTCAGTTGTTCCATGTACGCGCCGTCCTCCGTACACACACTCAAAGTAAGACCACAATAGCTACGCTATATCCAGAGCTTCTAAAATTTCATTACGACTCGTTTTGATCAAATGACGCACTCGAGCAATATTCGAGGCATTATCAGAAAGCGTGACCACGAGCGCAAATTCACCTAATGGGTCTACACTCACCAGGCCATTTTCATACTCCATCAGCACCCCGACAACGCTACCTCGTGAAATCTCCTGCCCCAGGGCTTCCGCGGTACTCAGACCGGTGGTCATAATAGCCCCTACCGCCTCCATATCTTCTTTCCCATCACGCGTTAGTCCCTCTATCAACAAACCGTCACGCCCCACCAGTATAGCTTGCCGCACTCCCGGTATTGATAAAAAGCGGCTCAACATTTGTTTCAAATCAACCATTTTTCCCTCCGCACTCGACGGACTGCATCGCACATCTCTGTGTACATGTCGGAATAGCTGGTATAAACCACCGTTATTCTAACTGATGTGTACGTGAGAAGCAATGAAATGGGACATCTAGGCTAATAGCCTATGAAAGAAAACGTATGGCGGCCAGAATATATGCGCGTGCCGCGAGTAGAATTTCGTCAACACGCACATTCTCGTCGGGCATGTGTGCAACGTTGACATCGCCAGGACCAAAGAGCAATGTTGGAATACCGCCCAGATTGACCAGCAGGCGCAAGTCAGAACCATAGGGCGCACCCTCGATTGCCGGTTCGCGGGCAGTGAGATCAAGCATACATTGCTGGCATAGCGAAACCAGAGCGTGATCCATTGGTATCTCACCTGAATCAAACTGCCCTCCGCTCCACTGAATGTCCAGTGGATGGTTCCACAACCAGGGATCGCCCTCGGCCAGATGCGCCAATCTCTGCTCAAACTGGTGGCGCACATCATCGCTGGCCTCGCCCATTGCCACACCGATGCGCCCCTCAAATTGCAGTTCTTCGGGTACAGAAGATGACCAGTTGCCAGCCTGCACACGCCCAATGCTGAGGGGGTAGGGCAAGCGCAATTTGTTCAATAAGGGATGCTCTATCTCGCTATTGCGCTCTTTTTCCAACTGAATGAGCGTGCGGTGAATATCCAGGTACTTCTCAATAGCACTGACCCCTTCCAGGCGCACACAAGCATGGGCTGACTTCCCTGGCACACGCACCGTGAAGGTCAGCGCACCAGCTTGCGCTGGAATGAGATTCATACGGGTTGGTTCACAGACAATAGCAGCATCGCCCTTGTGCCCACGCAGAATGCTGGCAAAGGTACCAATCCCACCATCTTCTTCACCAATGACGCTTTGCACCATTAAAGAGCCGTTGAGCGAGATGCCTGAGTCCTTGATGGCTTTGACGGCGTAGAGAGCAGCCATCAATCCACTTTTCATATCGCAGGCACCACGGCCAAAGATACGCCCACCCTCGAGTTCAGCACCCCAGGGGTCATGCTGCCAGTTGGAAAGATCCCCCGCGGGTACAACGTCGATATGCCCATTAAAGACCAGGCGTTTACCGGCTACAGCGGACGTAGTCTCTCTCTGCCATGTTCCCACCAGCCCGACGGCTTCATGATGACTGCGATCCACCTCCATACCGGGGAATTGTGGGTGCTTTTTCATTTCCGGTACGTCGATGGTCCACAGGTCTACCGCCAATCCCAGTTGCTGCATTTGCTGTCCTAACCAGTGTTGGGCCGCTGCTTCATCGCCGGTGACACTGGGTATACGCAGCAAATGCCGGAATGCGTGGAGTAGTCCTTGTTCGTCCAGGGCCGCGAGAGCAGTCTGTTCTAGCGTAGAAAGAGGCATTGTTCATCACCTGTTCTTTGTCCCGTAATTGGGCGCTTCCTTCGTGATTATTACGTCGTGGGGATGCGATTCGCGCAGACCAGCATTGCTAATGCGCACAAAGCGCGTGTTGTTCTGCATATCTGCAATCGTAGCGGCTCCGCAGTAGCCCATAGATTGGCGCACGCCACCAACCAACTGATGTACCAGGGGTCCCAGCATACCTTTATATGGTACGCGCGCTTCAATACCTTCGGCAATCAGCATCGATTCATCCCTGGTATCGGCCTGAAAGTAGCGATCTTTGCTAAAACTGCGCTGCTTCATCGCCCCGATTGATCCCATACCGCGGTAATCTTTAAAGCGCTCACCGCGTGAGATGATCAGGTCGCCGGGACTTTCATCTACACCCGCCAGGAGACTGCCCAACATGACCGTATCGGCTCCTGCCGCGATGGCTTTAGCGATATCACCGGAATATTGGATACCGCCATCACCAATAATCGGCACAGCATAGGGGCGGGCCGCACGGGCGCACTCGTAAATGGCGGAAATTTGTGGCATCCCAATGCCAGCAATTATGCGCGTGGTGCAGATAGCCCCGGCACCAATGCCGACCTTGATGGCGTCTGCTCCCGCCTGGATGAGGGCCTCGGTCGCTTCAGCCGTGACGACATTACCGGCGATTAACTGTACCTGCTTACCAAAACGGTCTTTGACACGAGCCACGGTCTCCAGGACCATGCGAGAGTGCGCGTGAGATGTATCTACTACGATGACATCGACGCCCTCTTCGGTTAAAGCGGCACAGCGTTCATCCGTGTCGGGGCCAACTCCGACAGCCGCTCCAACACGCAGCCGCCCGAAGCTATCTTTCGAAGCATTGGGATAGCGAACCTTCTTTTCGATATCCTTCATGGTGATAAGACCCTTGAGCATGCCGTGCTCATCTACCACGGGCAGTTTCTCAATCTTATAGCGGTGCAAGCTAGCGCGAGCCTGCTCTAAAGTGGTGCCTACCGGAACGGTTATCAGGTGATCCCGCGTCATCAGTTCGACGATGGGACGCTGTAAATTCGTCTCGAAACGAATATCTCTATTGGTAAGAATGCCAACGAGCTTGCCGTTTTCGGTTATCGGGATGCCAGAGATGTGGAAGTGTTCCATAGCGGCCAATGCTTCGCTGAGCGAGGCGGTTTGCTCCATGGTGATAGGATCGGTAATCATGCCTGACTCTGAACGCTTAACTTTATCGACTTCCTGGGCCTGGTCGTAAATGGACAAATTACGATGAACAATACCAATCCCACCTTCTCGCGCCAGAGCAATCGCCAACTTTCCCTCGGTCACAGTATCCATAGCGGCACTCAGGATGGGAATGTTGATAGTGATCGTGCGGGTCAGGCGAGTTTCGGTGGAGACATCATGGGGAAGGACCGACGAAGCGGCCGGTACGATGAGGACATCATCAAAGGTGAGTCCTTCCTGGCCAAATTTTTCGTCAAAAGCACCAGGGTTTTGCGCCGAAGACATGATGGCGGCATCCTCCTTAGTAAAACGCCCAGCGCACGTTACCACGTGAGCCGGGCCTCACAACTACTATGATAATAACAAACGTTCTCTATGTAATTAAAATGAACTGAATAGTTCCTGATAGTGTAGCATCTGCAATCAGTGAACGTCAAATTTGCTATACAGCTTTGAGGGGTGTATACAGCATGTCGCCCGAAGAGCGGCATATTTAGCGACTATTCGCTCGACTAAATGTTCATTATCTATTAAGGCATGGTTCAGAATAAGCACAAACAATTGTGACAGTTTGAACAGGCAAAGTTAATCTCTGTCCGGTTCAAAAGCTATTTTATGGCCCTGTGTTATTGTTCAAAGTGTCACATTGATTTGAACCATGCCTAAGAACAAAAATGCTGTCCCCTGCGCACAAGAGAACAGCTATGAAATGCAACCCGTTGTTACGCTTATGCATTCTGCTTCTCGCTCTCGGCAGAGGCAGAAATAGCGGGAACATCGGTTGCCGCCTGTGACTGGGCAATACCATTTACCAGATGATTGATAGAAACGTCTTCAGCTTCTAATTGTTGCAGAGAGATGCCGTTTTTATCCAACAGATGTATCAGCATCTTGGCATGGCGCAGCAGTTCTGCGTCCTGTGCCGAGAGATGTTGCATAATCTGTTCGATATCATGATAGGTACTCACCGTCGTGCGGAACTGCTCCTCGGCCTGAAGTTCCGCTTTTCGTCCGAGCACATTTTGGCCGACCATGATAATTGGCAACAAAACAAGCTGAATAAGCGTTTGCGAAGTCCAGGCAACAAGTAAGGCAACAATTGGGCTGAGCAGGCCAAGAATGGCTAACAATCCGATGACAGCAAGCACCGCGAACGAATATGCCGTCCACATCGTACCAACACTTTTAGTAAGCCCAACGGCAATGCGGGTATTGATGCCAGCCTCCGCTTTCTCAGCTTCATGAAGCTGATTGACATTGCGTGGCTGGTGCGGACGACGTTCGTGATGAAACAACTTGCCGGTAAAGGGATGTGGGTGCGCCTGTGTCTGCGGTACGGTCTCTGTTTTGGCAGAGGCCGCGGTAGTCTCTCCTTGCATACTAATTATTCCTCCGATTGCTAAAATTTGTCTATTTGTTCGATTACATCTCACACTATAACACCTTACACTCTACTTGAATAGATGTCACTTGTTGAGCGGAAAATAGTGCCAATACAGCAAAAACCAGCAAGGGGGTAACTCCAAGTTAGTTACCCCCTTGCTGGCTTTATTACTCCAGTCGAGCCGCGAACTATAAGCGCCGTGCGCGAGCGTGCATCATAACGTTGTAAATCAATACAAGCACTGCCAGCACGAGCAGAATGTGAATGAGGAAGCCCGCCACATGGAAGACGACAAAACCCAGCAACCAAAGTACTAGGAGGACAACAAAAAGTCCCCAAAGTGCGCCTAACATTATGTATTCCTTTCTTAACAAGGAAAAATTCTCTTTTTATGGAGAGAGGATTTTTCCTTCTTCTCATTGCTAGTGTAAACACGAGTGACTCTTCACCAAAGTTTTACAAAATCCTCCAAAAAAGGTTAGAAGTTGCTTAGCTTTTAAAGCTTGTCAACTCAGGAGAGTTGCTGTACTCTATACATAGACTAGTTGTTACTACGCGGACTTCTCGCCGCCTGCGGCGGCTTGCTCATTTTGTGTAAGTTGCGAGCTTTGGCTGCCCCAGGTAGCCAAAGCTCGCAACTTACACAAAATGAGCAAGCATCTATGTCTACGGATGCGCAGATAACGGCGCAATAGAAACGCTAAGGAGCGAACATATATGTCTGCAGATGCGCAGACAACGGCGCAAAAGGCCAATGTGCAGGCACAACAGGGTACAGCACAAAAAGATGAGGCCATCGTCGTTGATAATTTCTGCAAAAGTTACGACTCACGCCGCGTCGTTGATCAATTACAGTTTACTGTTCATAGCGGCGAAGTATTTGCCTTGCTGGGGCCAAATGGTGCTGGTAAGACAACGACCGTCGAGACACTGGAAGGCTATCGCACGCCAGACCAGGGCAGTGTGCGCGTACTGGGACTCGATCCTATACGCGAGGCCCAGGCATTGAAGCCACAAATCGGCGTCATGCTGCAACAGGATGGCCTCTATCCAGGACTCACTGCTCGCGAGGTGTTGCGCCTCTTCGCGGGCTACTACCAACATGCACAAGATGTTGCTGCATTGTTGGAACGCGTCGGCCTCACAGCGGCGGCAAAAACGCGTTGCCGCCGCCTCTCTGGTGGGCAAAAACGTCGCCTGGCACTGGCGGTTGCGTTGATTGGCAATCCACGGCTGCTATTTCTTGATGAGCCGACGGCAGGTATGGACCCCCAGGCCCGCCTGGCAACGTGGGAAATCATTCGCGAGTTGAAGCAGCAGGGAGCAACGGTACTGCTGACAACACATCTGATGGATGAGGCGGAACGACTGGCTGACCGCGTCGCGATTATTGATCATGGACGGTTAATCGCCCTCGATACGCCAGAGATGATGACAGGTGCTCAAAACGCCACCGTTGTACGCTTCGCCGCCCCGGCTGGACTGGACTGCGCGAAATTGGCGGCGTTGCCCTCTGCTAAGAAGGCAGAGGAGGTACGCCCTGGCAACTATGTCATCGAGGCGGAGAGCATACCAGCACTGTTGGTGGAACTAACGGCGTGGTTACGCGACAACAACATTACACTTTCCGAACTGCGGGTAGGACATGGCTCATTGGAAGACCTGTTCCTGCGCTTAACGGGAACAGAGGTACGAGATTGAGATGGCAACACAGAGCATCGAGCAACAAGCTCCCAACAATAAAGCTGCATCGCCAACGCGCCAAATACTGACGCAGACGCGTTTTGAAATACTCCTGACCCTGAGACGCGGCGAGAATATCTTAATTACCTTGATCGTGCCGGTCATGCTGCTGATCTTTTTTGCCTCGTTGAATATTGTGCCAACTACCAATGGGCGAGCGATTACTTTTCTTTTACCAGGCATAATTGCCCTGGCGATTATGGCCGCCGGTATGGTAAATCTGGGTATTGCCACGGCATATGAACGCTACTACGGAGTGCTGAAGCGATTGGGTAGTTCGCCCTTGCCACGAAGCGGCTTAATCATCGCCAAGGTCATCTCCATCGTGCTTCTGGAAGTTGTCCAGTTCGTACTCCTGGTAGGAGTGGCTCTATTGCTCTACGGCTGGCAACCTGCCGGTTCGCCATGGTTAACCCTGTTGGTGCTGGCATTAGGAACAATCACGTTTGCCGCTATTGGACTGGCCATGGCGGGAGCTTTACGGGCGGAAATCACCCTGGCGGGGGCTAATGCCCTCTTCTTGCTTTTCGTCCTGATCGGGGGGGGGATTCTGCCATTGAGCCACCTGCCTGCTCCGGTGGCCGCTATCGCGCAAGTGCTTCCCGCCGCCGCCCTGACACAGGCACTACAGGCCTCAATGAGTAATAATACGGCGTTCCCAGGTTTTGCCCTGCTCGTACTGGCAATATGGGCCATCGTCGTACTTTTTGTCGCTATCCGCACGTTCCAGTGGGAGTAAGATTATTCATGACCGATACAGAGAAAGAGACGGCCACAACGGTGGGTACCGTCATGGCCGTTTGTCGCAACGCGGAACCAGGATTACCCAAACCTGTTGTAGAGGCTATTGAGCTTGTTGCCGATCATGGCGTAGAGGGCGATTATCACGCGGGCAAGTTTGTCCGCCATCGCTACCTGGCCAGGAAAGATCCGACTCGGCCCAACCTGCGCCAGGTTTGTTTGGTCGATGCCAGCGTCTTTCCCTATCTTGCGGCACAGGACATACATATTGGCCCCGGCATGATGGGCGAGAATATAACCGTTACAGGATTTGCCTTAATGCACCTCCCTCCTGGTACGCGGTTAACCATTGGCTCAGCAGAGATTGAGCTGACGGAGGTACGCAATCCTTGCTTGCAACTCAATGGTATCGACCCACGTCTGCTCAAGGCAGTGGTAGTCAAAGAAAACGGGCATAGGCTATTTCTGGCTGGCATCATGGCGCGTGTCCTGCACGGCGGTGCCGTCAAAGCAGGAGATCAGGTTCAGGAGAATCGGCCCCTACTGTTCCGTCCATCTTGATTTGATGAGTGAAATGGAGTGGCACCTCTTGTGGGTGCCACTCCATTTCACTCATCAAATCAAGATGGACAGAGCACTACAGTGCCTCTCAATTATGCGACGGGTGGGGTGACGCGTTCTGAGAAGTGGCAGGCGGCGTAATGTTCACGGCCCTCTTTCGCTTCAAAAGCAGGTTCCACTTCGCGACAAATTTGCTGCGCCATAGGGCAGCGCG
>JADEYI010001200.1_pt1 | contig 21874 bp, 21 predicted proteins | sample 8542331 | NCBI WGS metagenome assembly JADEYI01 (sample SAMN16510988, study PRJNA670497) | mine drainage metagenome | isolation source: biofilm near Copperflume 1 | place: Germany: Marsberg coppermine Kilianstollen | collected 2018-02
GTAGATCGCGACTTGCAGCAGCACCTCGCGGATCTGCTCCTTGGTGAGGCCGTTGTTGAGCGCGCCGTTCAGGTGCAGCTTGAGCTCGTGCTCCTTGCCCAGCGCCGAGAGCATCGCCAGGTTGAGCATCGAGCGCGTCTTGCGGTCCAGGCCGGGGCGATTCCAGACGTCGTTCCAGCAGTAGGTGTTGAGCAGCTCGACGAACGGCGCGCTGAAGTCGTCGCTTGCGGCCATCGCCTTGTCCACGTACTGCGCGCCGAGCACTTCGCGTCTTGTTTTCAAGCCTGCTTCGAAGCGTTCCTTGTGGGGGCGTTTGTCCATGCTTTCTCCTTCGGTTGAGTCAGACGAGATCTTGGTAGCGGATGCCGGCACGACGCAGCAGGGCGTCGAACTCGAGCCCGCCGGGGCGCGGCCCTTCGACGACCGCCGCGTTGCGCGCCGGGTTGGCTTCGAGCACCGCCCGGGCGACCGGCAGGTTCTCGCCCTGCATGGCGTCGGCGGCGGCCTGTATCTCGCAGGCGCGCTGCAACGCCCAGTAGGTGCGGAACGCCAGGGAAATGCTCGGGCAGGCGACCAGCAGGCCGTGGTTGCGCAGGATCAGGATCGGCTTCTCGCCCAGGCTCTTCACCAGTCGCGGCTGCTCGGCGGCGTCAGTGGTGACGCCTTCGAAGTCGTGGTAGGCGACCTGACCGTAGAGCAGCGCGCTGTAGAAGTTTTCGAAGCGCAGGCCGTCCTTCTTGCAGGCCACCGCGCTGCCGGCGGTGGTATGGGTATGGATGATGCAGTGCGCGTCCTCGCGCGCCGCGTGGATCGCGCTGTGGATGATGAACCCGGCCTTGTTGACCGGTGCTTTCGTGCCGTCGAGGGTGTCGCCCTCGGCGTCGACCTTGACCAGATTGGTCGCGGTGACTTCGCTGTACCACAGGCCGTAGGGATTGATCAGGTAGTGGTGGCCCGAACCCGGCACACGGGCGGTGATGTGATTGAAGATGAGTTCGGTCCAGCCGAGCCAGTCGAACGCGCGGTACAGGGCCGCCAGCTCGAGGCGGGTTTGCCATTCCTCGCCGCTCATGCCCTCGGGCTTGAGCCGCAACAGCTTGTCGCTCAGATCCATGGCGGTCCTCCGGAGGTGAGCCCGAAGTGTACCGCTTGCGTGGTGCGCTGTTGCGCGCCGGTTCGCTGCTCCGCTAGCGGCGCTGCGCCGAAAGTGCCGGCCGAACCGACAGCGCGATGACGACCGTGCCGGATCGGATGTCGTACGCAGGCGATAGTGCGCAATAATCCGCACATGAGCGTTCACAACGCCGACATCGCGCGCGTGTTCGACGTGATCGCCGACCTGCTCGAGGCGGTGCAGGCGCATCTCGGCAAGGCACGGCGCGGCTGGCTGGAGACGAAGGACGTGCTAAATTGCCGACCGCTGGCCGAGTTGAGAAGGCTTCTCGGGGTGAGGCGTGAACGTTCGGCCCGATCGGGCGTCGAATAGTGGAAGCGAACAACAACACTCAGGGCGGAAATACGGTCAGGATCATGCCTTCGGCTGCGGTGCTTGACGTGCTGGTGAGACTGTCGCGCACCCGCGTCAACTACTGGCTCGAATCGGTGCTCGATACCCTGCTGGGGGGCGCGCTCCTGAGCGCGGGGCTGCGGCACCACGTTGCGCCGCTGGGCGCCGTCTTGCTGGTGCTGCTGGGGCTGTTTCTGTTCAGCTTCATGGAATACGTCTTTCACCGCTGGGTGTTTCACGGCCCGCTGCAGCCCATGGCGCGCGGGCACGCCTCGCATCACGCGGATCCGCGCGGCTACGATTCGCTGCCGTTCTTCCTGCCCGCGCTGGTGCTTTCCTGCGTCGTCGCGCTGTGCGCGCTGCTCGCGCCCGCGCCAGACGTGTGGCTGCTCGCGAGCGGGATTGCGTTCGGCTACGTGGCGTACGGCGTGGCCCACTTCATGATCCATCACAGGCGCTTCCGCAATCCCCGGTTGCGGCGCTGGGCCGCGCGCCATCACATTCATCATCACCATCCCGAGCGCAACTTCGGCGTGACCACGCCGCTGTGGGACGCGCTGCTCGCGACGCGCTACGTGCGGGCGCGCAGGGCGGCAGCGGCGCGGCGGTAGGCCTCGAGGTAGGCACGGGCGGAGGCGCCCCAGCCGTAGTCGCGCCGCATGCCGTTTTGCTGCAGCGTGCGCCAGGCGCCCGGCTTGCGCCAGGCCTCGAGCGCGCGCACGAGCACGGCGCGCAGCGCCTGCGGCGTAGGCTCGTCGAACAGGAACCCGGTGCGCTCGCTCACCGAGTCGGCCAGCCCTCCGGTGCGCCGCACTACGGGCGGCGTTCCGTAGCGCATGCTGTAGAGCTGATTCAGCCCGCAGGGCTCGAAACGCGAGGGCATGAGGAACATGTCCGCGCCGGCCTCGATCAGGTGCGCAAGCGGCTCGTCGAAGGCAATGCGCACCGCGACGTGGCGCGGGTGGCGCGCCGCGAGCGCGACCAGCCCGCTTTCGATCTCGCGCTCGCCGGTGCCGAGGACGGTCAGCTGCGCGCCGGCCCGCACCAGGTCGTCGGCGGTCGCGAGCACCAGGTCTGCGCCCTTCTGCGGCACCAGGCGGCCCGTCATGCCGAGCAGCGGCGCGCCCGCCGTTTCCGGCAGGCCGAAGGCGCGCTGCAGCGCGGCCTTGTTGGGCGCCTTGCGCTCGAGCCCGTCGGCGTCGTAGCGCTGCGCGATCAGCGGGTCGCGCGCCGGGTCCCACAGCTCGGTGTCGATGCCGTTCAGGATGCCGACCAGGTCGGCCGCACGCGCTCGCAGCAGCCCGTCCAGGCCGAAGCCCAGCTCGGAGGTCTGGATTTCGCGCGCGTAGCCCGGGCTCACCGTCGTGACCAGGTCGGCGTAGCGCAGCCCCGCCTTGAGAAAGGAGAGCTGGCCGTAGAACTCGAGCCCGTCCGGCACGAAAGCCGGGGCGGGCAGCGCGAGCGGCTCGAGCGCGCCGCGCGGAAACAGGCCCTGGTAGGCGAGGTTGTGGATCGTCATCACCGTCGCCGCGCGCGCGCCGGGCGCGTGCGCGAGGTAGGCGGGGGTCAGCCCGCTCTGCCAGTCGTTGCAATGCACGACATCCGGCCGCCAGTCGAGCGGCGAGGCGTCGCCGGCGAGCAGCGCGGCGACGCGCGAGAGCAGCCCGTAGCGCAGATGGTTGTCCGGCCAGTCGTTGCGCTGCGGCGTCTGGTAGGGATTGCCCGCGCGCTCGAACAGCGGCGGGCAGTCGAGCAGCCAGAGCGGCGGCGCGCCCGGCGCCTCGAGCAGGCGCGCCGGCGGCAGCGCGCCGCCCGGGGCGGGGACCTCCGCCAGTACGCGCGCCTGCGGGAAAGCGGCGCGCAGCGCCGGGTAGGCCGGCACCAGCAGGCGCACCTGCGCACCCGCGGCGGCGAGCGCCGGCGGCAGGCCCTGCGCCACTTCTCCCAGCCCGCCGGTCTTGACCCACGGCGCGAGCTCGGGCGTGACGTAAAGCACCCGCAACGCGGCGCCTACAGCCACACCATCATTCCCGTCTCGAAGGGGTGCGTGAGCAGCTCGTTGGCGGGGTAGGCGCGCACGCGATACTCGATGCGGCCCGCGATCGGCGGCGCGTATTCGAGCGCGTACAGGTGCTCGCCGGTCTCGGGCAGCGGATGCTGGTAGACCAGGCGCTCGCGCCTTGCACTCTGCGAGGCGCGCTCGTTGCCGGGACGCCCGAGCAGCACTTCGAGCGCGACGTCGTCCGGTGCGAGCCCGTTCAGCCGCACCGCGACTTCGATCTGCAGCTTGCCGCCGTAGTCGATGCGCCGCGTCGGATCGTCCACCCGGCGCAGGCTCACTCCACCCCAGGCGGCGCGCAGCTTCGCCTTCCATACCGCAAGGTGCCGCGCGGCGACGAAATCCTGCTCGGCGTAGCGGCGCCACTGGCGAATAGCCGGCCGGTAGACGTCCTCGACGTACTCGCTCAGCATGCGAATCGAGGAAAAGCGCGGCACCAGCGAGGCGATCGATTCCTTGGCCAGCGCGACCCAGCCGGGCGAATAGCCCGCCGGCGTGGTGGCGTAGTAGAGGGGGATCACCTGGTCCTGCAGCAGCTCGTACAGCGTGCGCGCCTCTTCCTCGTCACGCCGCGCGGCGTCGAGGGAGTCCGAGGCCGGCTTGATCGCCCAGCCGTTCTTGCCGTTATAGCCCTCGCCCCACCAGCCGTCGAGCACCGAGAGGTTGGGCACGCCGTTGATGCCGGCCTTGATGCCCGAGGTGCCGCAGGCCTCGAGCGGGTAGACGGGATTGTTGAGCCAGACGTCGACGCCCGACACCAGGCGCCGCGCAAGGCGAAGGTCATAGCCCTCGAGCAGCAGGATCCTGGATTCGAACTCCGGCATCCGCGCCACCTCGGCGATGCGGCGGATCAGCTCCTGACCCGGCTGATCGGCGGGATGCGCCTTGCCGGCGAACACGAACACCACCGGGCGCTTCGCATCGCTCACGATCTCGCGTAGCCAATCGAGCCGGTTGAACAGCAGCGTGGCGCGCTTGTAAGTCGCGAAACGGCGCGCGAAGCCGATGGTCAGCACGGTCGGGTTGGCCGGGTCGGCGAACTTGAGCATGCGGTCCAGGTGCGCTTCCGAGCCCTGGTTGCGAGCGTGCTGAGTGCGGATGCGATGGCATACCAGGTGCAGCAGCTCCGACTTGAGGTGCTGGTGCACGTTCCAGAACTGCGCGTCGGGGATGGCGTGCACGCCCTGCCAGCATTCGTGGCCTTGAAGCCGCTGGCTCCAGCCCGGTCCGAGGTGGTCGTCGAACGCGCGGTGCCAGGCTTCGGACAGGAAGGTCGGCACGTGCACGCCGTTGGTGATGTGCTGCAGCGGGTTCTCGTCCGGGTCGATCTGCGGCCAAAGCTCGGAGCAGATCTTGGCGGAGACGCGGCCGTGGATGCGCGACACGCCGTTCTGGTGGCGCGAGGTCCGGACCGCGAGCGCCGTCATGTTGAAGTCGTGCGTCGAGGGCGAGTGTCCGAGCGCGATGGCGGCGTCCATGTCGCCGTTGAGCTCCGGGCACGCGGTCTCGAGGTACCTGCGCACCAGCGCTTCCGGAAAGTGATCGTGGCCGGCCGCGACCGGTGTGTGCGTGGTGAAGACCGTGTTGGCGGCGATCGCCTCCAGCGCCGAGTCGAAATCGAGCCCGCCGATCATCAGCACGCGCATGCGTTCGTAGGCGACGAATGCCGGGTGGCCCTCGTTCAGGTGCCAGACGTCGGGCTTCACGCCGAGCGCGGCCAGGGCGCGCGCGCCGCCCACGCCGAGCATCAGCTCCTGCTCGAGCCGGGTCTCGAGGTTGCCGATGTAAAGCTGATGAGCGATGCCGCGGTCGTCCGGGGCATTCTCGGGCAGGTCGGTATCCAGCAGGCAGAGCGAGACGTGGCCGACCCGCGCGCGCCAGACCTTGAGCTGGACCCGGCGCCCGGGGAGATCGATCGGGATGTGCAGCTCGCTGCCGTCGTTGCGCAATGCCGGTTCGACCGGCAGCAGGTCGAATTCGGTGTCGGCGTTGATCGCGTGCTGGCGGCCCTCGCCGTCTATCGTTTGCTGGAAATAGCCCTGGCGGTAGAGCAGGCCGACGCCGACGAACGGCAGCCTGAGGTCGCTCGCGGTCTTGGTATGGTCGCCGGCCAGGATGCCCAGCCCGCCGGAATAGATCGGCAGGCTCTCGTGCAGCCCGAACTCGGCACAGAAGTAGGCCACTACGTCGTCGCGTTCCAGATGGGCGGTGTGATTGCCCTTGATCGGCGCCTCGTGGTAGCTGTCGTATTCCGATAGGACGTTGTGGAAGCTGTTGAGGAACGCCGGGTCTTCGCCGGCCTCGTCCAGGCGCTGCTGGTCGACGTTGCGCAGGAAGGCCTTCGGGCTGTGGCCGATGAGCTGCCACAGCGAGCGGTCGAGGCGCGCGAACAGGGTACGCGTGGGCCGGTCCCAGCTGTACCACAGGTTGTTCGCCAGCTCTTCCAGCCGCTGCAGGCGCTGCGGCAGTTGGGGCCGGACGTCCAGGCGATACGGGGTGCCGCGCAAGGTGGCGGCGATTTTACCACCGTGAGCGGGACGCGCTCAGCGCACGTGGTTCACCTTCTGGCCGAGCATGTCCGGGGTGACGACCGCAATACCGTGCTCGGTCACGCTGAAGCGCTTGCGGTCCTCATCGTGGTCGAGCCCGATCACCATTCCTTCGGCGATGCGGCAGCCGCGGTCCAGGATCGCGCGCTTGACCACCGCGTTGGGCGCGATCTCGACATCCGGCAGCACGACCGAGTCCTCGACCCGCGCGTTGATCTCGACCCGCACGTTGGAGAACAGCAGCGAGCGGCGCACGGTGGCGCCGCTGATGATGCAGCCTCCGGACACCATCGAGTCCACCGCGGTCCCGCGCCGCGCTTCCTGGTCGAAAACGAACTTCGCCGGCGGAAGCTGCTCCTGGTAGGTCCAGATCGGCCATTCGGTGTCGTACATGTTGAGCTCCGGCGTGACCCTGAGCAGCTCCATGTTGGCCTCGTAGTAGGCGTCGAGCGTGCCCACGTCGCGCCAGTACGGCGTGTCGCCGCTCATGCCGACGCAGCTGTCGGCGAAGCGGTGAGCGTGGACGCGGTAGCGCGGCAGCACGTACGGAATGACGTCCTTGCCGAAGTCGTGGCTCGACTTCTTCTCGTCGGCGTCGCGCGAGACCTGCTCGAACAGGAATGCGGCGTTGAACACGTACACGCCCATGTTGGCGAGGAAGTGGTCGGTCGAGCCCGGCATGGGATCCGTGCGCTCGGGCTTTTCGACGAAGCTGACCACGCGGCCGTCCGCGTCGATGCTCATCACGCCGAAGCTCTTCGATTCGCGCAGCGGCACCTCGGCACAGGCGGCGGTCATGTCGGCGCCGCTCGAGGCGTGCTGCGCAAGCAGCTTGCCGTAGTCCATCTTGTAGACATGGTCGCCCGAGAGCACCAGCACGTAGGCGCAGCCGTCCGAGCGCAGGATGTCGAGGTTCTGGTAGACCGCGTCCGCCGTGCCCCCGTACCAGCGTTCGGCGACCTGCTGCTGGGCCGGCAGGATGTCGATCGATTCGCGGATGCGGCCGTCGAGGAAGCTCCAGCCGCGCTGCAGGTGGCGGATAAGGCTCTGCGCCTTGTATTGCGTGGCGACGCCGATTCGGCGCACGCCGGAGTTGACGCAGTTGGAGAGCGTGAAATCGATGATGCGGAACTTACCGCCGAACGGAACCGCCGGCTTGGCGCGCCAGTCGGTGAGCGCTTGCAGCCGCGTGCCGCGTCCGCCGGCCAGGATCAGTGCGTAGGTTTCCTTGGTGAGATGGCTGACGTAACGCTCGGCTGAAATATTCTTCATCAGGCCCCCAGTTCGTCGGCGAGCGCGGCGAAGCCGTCGACGACGATGTCATGTTCCGGGTCGGGTGCCGGGTCGGGCGGGCCGGTCGGCCCCCATTCGGCCGGGCGGCGCACGAAGGCGCTGCGGTAGCCGCAGGCACGCGCACCCCGGAGGTCGAAGTTGTGGCAGGCGACCATCATGATCTCGCCCGGCTCGAGCGCGAGCCACTTGGCGGCGGTGCGGTAGGCCTCGGGGCGCGTTTTGTACACGCCGATCATCTCGCAGGAGATGACTGCGTCCCAGTCGATCAGGTTGTGGCGCGAGACGTCGACCACGAGGGACGTGGACAGGATGGTGAACGAGGCCACGACGTAGCGCTTGCGCAGGCGCTTCAGGACGGCCGGGAAATCCGGCCACGCTTCGAGCGCGTGCCAGGCGCGCCAGATCGCGTCGCGGTCCTCGGCGCCGAGCTCGTCGAGCGCGTGATCCTTTAGCACCGCGTCCAGCTCGCGGCGGTGCACGTCGTCTATGTTGAAGTCCGGATGCTCGGCGTCGATCATTGCCTTGAGCGAGCGGCGCCGGTAATCGTTGGTGATCGCGGGCCAGTCCGCCTCGATGCCGCGCAGGCGCCCGGCGACCGCGAACGCGCCGCTGATGCCGGCGTGCCAGTCGAGGATCGTGCCGCCGGTGTCGAAGGTGAGCGCCTTGACCTGCATCGCTCAGAGCCGCGCGACCTCGAGAATCATCGTTTGCTCCTCCTTTGCTTCGGGCTAGCTTACACCCGCTGCCAATCCCGCGCGGCGCGCAGCGGCAGACGATCCGAGGCCGCGCGCGCGGGCGGGCTTGCATGCGGACGCAGCTCGCGCAGCACGTCGAACGTGCGCCCGGGGTCGGAGCGCCCGTCGCGGCCGATGCAGCGATCGACGTTCGTCGTAGGTGGCGACGACGAGCGGCATGCGTCTCAACCCGCACGGCGGGCCAGCCAGCGGTAGTGGGCGCCTGGTCGCGGTGCGCAACGACGTCGACCAGCAACACCTTTGGCATGTCTTTCAGGTCCATGTCGCGGTAGACGAATACGGCGACGAACAAGACGGTGGACAAGGCGGCGGCTTCGGGCGGGGTGAAGATGCCGCCGTAAATACCGCCCGGGATAATCACGATCGAGCCCACCGCGACCGCGGTCGCCGGCGGGGAGGACGAGAGTGCGACGATGTCGTTGAACACGAACGACTGGTCGAACACCTGCGTCTTCTCGGCCAGTTCCTTGAACTACTAGACGGAGGCCTAATCGCGACGGGACAGTTTGCGGTTTAGAGAGTTTCGCTGCGATGCAGCACGAAACCGTAAGGCTGCCGATAGAAAAAACGTCTACACTTTGTCGCGCCGGGCGAGGTGCATCACTGCACTGCGTAGTCATAGCGAGCCCGTCCCATCAACCGCAGGAGGAAATTGCAATGACGAAGAAGTTCGATCGACGTCGATTTATCCAAACGAGCGCAGCGGCATCTGCCGCCGCGATGTTCCCGTACATCCGCACCTCGCGCGCCGCGGGCAGCCTCAAGGTGGCGTTCTGGGACCACTGGGTGCCGGGCGCGAACAAGACCATGGAGGCGATCTGCCACGAGTGGGCGGCGAAGCACAAAGTCGACGTCACAATCGACTTCATCACCTCCCAGGGCAGCAAGCTCGAGCTGACGATCGCTGCCGAAAAGCTGGCGCAGTCGGGTCACGACCTGGTTCAGCCGAGCGCGTGGTCGCCCGCGGCCTACGCAGACGACTTCGAGCCGGTGGACGATGTCATGCACGCGGCGATCAAGGCTAACGGCAAGCCTTATGGGATCGTCGAGTACCTGGGCAAGCCGAAGGGCCATTGGGTCGCGGCGCCGGCGGTAACCGGCAGTCAGGTGAAGCCGCCCTGCGCGCGCATCAGCATGTTCAAGGAATATGCCGGGCTCGACGTCACCAAGATGTACGCCGGACCTGGCGGCCATTCGGACAAGAAGCTGCAGGACGAGTGGACCTGGGACAAGTTGGCCGAAGTCGCGGAGAAATGCTACAAGGGCGGCCACCCGATCGGCCTGGGCCTCGGCCAGACCACCGACTCGGTGGACTGGGCCGGCGCGCTGTTCCACGCCTACGGCGCAGATCTCGTCAACGCGAAGGGGGACGTGACCGTCAATTCGGACAACACCAAGCAAGTGCTCGAGTATGGGCAACGGCTGATCAAGGTCCTGCCGAAGGACGTGATCGCGTGGGACGACGCCTCGAACAACAAGTGGCTCATCTCGGGGCAGGGCTCCATGATCATGAATCCGCCCAGCGCGTGGTCGGTGGCCAAGCGCGACAACCCGTCGGTGGCCGCGGACTGCTGGACCTTCGCCTCGCCCAAGGGGCCGAAAGGGCGCTACGCGCCGGCCCTACCGTTCTTCTGGGCGATCTGGAAGTTCTCGCCCAACAAGTCGGCGGCGAAGAGCCTGCTCGCGCACCTCATCACGCGGCACTCCTCGGAGCGCTTCGTCGCGGCGAGCAACGGTTACGATCTGCCGGGCTTCACCAACTTGCGCAACTTCAAGACCTGGGCCGAGGTCGAACCGCCGAAGGGCACGGTATACAACTACCCGCCGACGCCGGACCAAATCATAATGGTCGCGGGGGGGCCCGGTCCGATCCATGTGGTCAACCAGATGTACACCCAGGGACTCCTGACGCAGATGCTGGCCAAGGTCGGTGTCCAGGGACAGTCGGTGAACGACACCATCGCCTGGGCCGAGAATCAGATTAAGGCCTATTCGATGATGTAAGCTCGCCACCGGGTTCAGCAAGCGCCGGCGCGTGCCGGCGCTTGCCGACGCCCTGGAGGCGGCTGCGCCCGCTGCGTAACGAACGGTAAGGGTAGGAGGAGAAATCCGATGGCAAACGGCATTGCGGCCAAGGCGCCCGCGTCGAGCCCCGCGCGCCGCATGACGATGCAGAAGCTTATGCGGCGCCGCTCGACGACGGCGCTCGCGCTCGCGCTGCCGCTGATCGTGCTGATCTCGACGCTGGTGATCTATCCGGCGTTCTACGCGGTGTATCTGTCGATGCTCGACCGGACGATGGAACACTTCACCGGCCTGAGGAACATCCTGTTCCTGCTCCACTTCGACACCTTCTGGATGGTAGTCAAGCAGTCGTGCCTGTTTGCGATCACGGCCGTCATTTTCAAGGCGCTGATCGGCTTCGTCACCTCGCATTTCGTGCACAACCTGCCGGCCAAGGGTCAGCGCAAGTGGCGCGGCATGCTGCTCGTACCCTGGGTGATCCCGACCGCGATGAGCACCATCGCCTGGTTTTGGCTGTTCGACCCGTCCTACAGCGCGATCAACTGGCTCCTCGCCAAGTTCGGCATCGAGTCCATTCCCTTCCTCGGCGTGCCGGGCTGGGCGCGCTTCTCGGTGATCCTGGTCAACGTCTGGTACGGCGCACCGTTCTTCCTCATCATGTACCTGGCGGCGCTCAAGTCGGTGCCCGACCAGCTCTACGAAGCGGCGGCGATCGACGGCGCCAGCTGGTGGCAGAAGGTGTGGTACGTGACGCTGCCCATGATGCGCAACATCATCGCCATCACGATGCTGTTCTCGCTCATCGTGACCTTCGCCAATTTCGACATCGTCCGCATCCTGACCTACGGCGGTCCGGTGAACAGCACGCACATCTTCGCGACCTGGGCCTTCGCGCTCGGCATCCAGGGCAACAACATTCCCATGGGCGCATCGGTGTCGCTGTTCATGCTGCCGATCCTGGGCGTCGCTGCGTACTTCATCCTGCGCGACATCAACCGGCGCGGCAGCTCGGTCTGATCATGAGTGCATCCGCACAAGCGATCGGTCCCAGGGCGGCGGCCAAGCCCAGCAGCCTGAAGCGCAGCCGGCGCTGGGCTCTGTGGTGGTCCTATGTCTTTCTGGTGCTGTTCGCGATCTTCTTCCTCATGCCGCCGGTCTACATGCTCATCATGGGCCTGAAGACCAGCGGCGAGATCGCGGCGATGACCAACCCGTGGTGGGTGTTCCACCCGACGCTGGAAAATTTCAAGGCGCTGCTCGGCTCGACGCAGTACCTGACGTTCTTCCGCAACTCGGCGGTGATCGCGGTCGCGGTGGTGATCATCACGATGCTGATCGCGGTGCCGGCTGCCTTCTCGCTTGGGCGCATGAAGTTCTGGGGCTCGACCACGCTCGCGACCGGGGTGTTCCTGACCTACCTGATCCCGGATTCGCTGCTGTTCATCCCGCTGTTCAAGATCATGGCCTGGGTGCACGAGACCACCGGTATCGCGCTGCTCAACCACTGGTGGGCGCTGATCATCATCTACCCGACGCTCACGGTGCCGTTCTGCACCTGGATCATGATCGGCTACTTCCAGTCGATCCCCAAGGAGCTGGACGAGGCGGCGTTGATCGACGGCGCTGGCTACATCCAGATGCTGACCAAGATCTTCCTGCCGGTTGCCTTGCCCGGCATCATTGCGGCCACGATCTTCGCCTTCACCGTGTCGTGGTCGGAGTTTCTCTACCCGATGGCGTTTACGGTCTCGACCGACCAGCTGGTGCTGCCGGTCGGCATCGTCACGACGCTCATCAAGGGCGACGTCTACAACTGGGGGCAGATCATGGCGGCCTGCCTGATGGGCGCCGCGCCGCCGCTGATCATCTACGCATTCCTGATGGACTACTACATTGCCGGCCTGACCGCCGGCGCGACGAAGGGATAGCCGCATGGCCCAGGTAACGCTGCGCAAGCTGGTGAAGCACTACGACGAGACGCCCGCGGTGCGCGGCATCGATCTCGAGATTTCGGACAAGGAATTCGTCGTGCTGGTCGGGCCCTCCGGCTGCGGCAAGAGCACGACGCTGCGCATGATCGCGGGGCTGGAGGACATCACCGGCGGCGACGTGCTGATCGGCGGCGAGGTGGTGAACGACGTGCCGCCGAAGGACCGCGACATCGCGATGGTGTTCCAGAACTACGCGCTGTATCCGCACATGTCGGTGTACGAGAACATGTCCTTCGGCCTGCGGCTGAAGAAGACCCCGAAAGACGAAATCACGCGCCGAGTGCAGAACGCGGCCCAGATCCTCGACATCAGCGAGCTGCTGGAGCGCAAGCCGAAACAGCTCTCGGGCGGGCAGCGCCAGCGCGTCGCCATGGGGCGCGCGATCGTGCGCGACCCGAAAGTGTTCCTGTTCGACGAGCCGCTGTCGAACCTGGACGCCAAGTTGCGGGTGCAGATGCGAACCGAGATCAAGAAGGTGCACCAGAAGGTGCGCACCACCACGGTCTACGTCACGCACGACCAGGTTGAGGCGATGACGCTCGCGGACCGCGTGGTGGTAATGAACGGCGGCAATATCGAGCAGGTCGGCACGCCCAACGACCTGTACCACAGCCCTTCGACCAAGTTCGTCGCCGGATTTATCGGCTCGCCGGCGATGAACTTCCTGCCCTGCGCGTTGGACGAGGCCGCGGGCGGGTTGCGGGTGCGGCTGAGCGATCAGCTCAGCTTCCCGGTGCCGCAGGAGCGCACCGCGCGCTACCGGCCGCACCTGGGGCGCGGCAGGCTGTTGTTCGGGTTGCGTCCGGAAAATATCATGGAGCAGCGCCCGCACCTCGAGGCAAACCAGAACCCGTTCGAGGTCGAGCTCGAAGTCACCGAGCCGATGGGCATGGAAACCCTGGTGTATTTCCTGGTGCAGGGAATGGAGGTCTGTGGGCGTGTCAATCCCAATGCCGGTGCGCGCGACGGCAAGCGCATCAAGCTGGTTGCCGATCTGAACAACATGCACCTGATCGACGACGAGAGCGGCAAGGTGCTCTGAGGTTGCTGCGGGCGATCGCCATCGCCCTGGCTTGCGGTCTGATCGCCGCCGCAAGCGCCCGCGCTGCCGAAATCACCATCTCCTGCAGCGCGGTCGGGGTGGAGCTCGAGCTCTGCCGCGACGGTGCGCTGCGCTGGGCGCGGGAAACCGGCAATTCCGTACGACTGGTCTCCACGCCGAACTCCGCCAGCGAACGGCTGGCGCTCTATCAGCAGCTGCTCGCGGCCGGGTCGCCCGACATCGACGTGCTGCAGATCGACGTCGTTTGGCCGGGCATCCTGGCGCGCCACCTGCTCGACCTGGCACCCTACGCGGGGAAGCGTCCTGTGGCGCACTTGCCGGCGCTGGTCGCGAACGATACCGTCCGTGGCAGGCTGGTGGCGATGCCCTGGTTCGCCGACGTGGGGCTGCTCTACTACCGCAAGGACCTGCTGCGCAAGTACGGCATCGCTGTGCCGCGCAGCTGGCGCGCGCTCGCGGCCGCGGCGCGGCTCATCCAGGGCGCCGAGCGCGCTGCCGGCAAGCCCGGCATGTGGGGCTTCGTCTGGCAGGGGCGCGCCTACGAGGGACTCACCTGCGATGCGCTGGAATGGATCGCGAGCCGCGGCGGCGGCCACGTCGTTGAGCCCGACGGCGAGATCTCGGTCGACAATCCGCGCGCTGCGCGCGCGCTGACGGACGCCGCGGGCTGGGTCGGAACCCTCTCGCCGCGCGGGGTGCTCAACTACGCCGAAGAAGAGGCGCGCGGCGTGTTCCAGTCCGGCAACGCGGTGTTTATGCGCAACTGGCCCTACGCGCGTGCGCTGGCCGAGAGCATGGGCAGTCCGGTGCGCGGGCGGGTCGGGGTGGCGGAGCTTCCGGCAGGCGTCGGCACGCTCGGCGGCGCTCAGCTCTCGGTGTCGCGCTACTCCAGGCACCCGGCGCTTGCGGCGAGCCTGGTGATGGCGCTCACCGGCCGCGACGAGCAGAAGCGCCGCGCGCTCGCGGGCGGGTTCAATCCGACCCTGCCGGCGCTCTACCTCGACCCCGAGATCCGGCGCGCGAACCCGTACTTCGATGTCATCGCGCAGGCACTGGCGCACGCCGTGGCGCGGCCGGCGGCAGTGACCGGGACACGCTACAACCGCGTCAGCAGCGCCTTCTCGAACGCGGTGCACGCGGTGCTGGCAGGGCAGGCGGACGCCGGCACGGCACTGCACTCGCTCGAGCGCAAGCTGATGCGGATCTCGCGCGGCGGGCGATGGTAGCGCGGACGCGGAGCGCGTGGCTGTTTCTCGCGCCGTCGCTGGCGCTGCTCGCGCTGGTGGCGGGCTGGCCGCTCGCGCGAACGGTGAGCTTCGGCTTCACCGACGCGACCCTGGGCGACCCGGCCTGGCACTGGATCGGATTCGAGAACTACCTGGCGAATTACGACGGACGCTGGTACGGGCTGCTGGCCGACCCGGCCTGGTGGCAGGCGGTGTGGAACACGCTGCGCTTTGCCGTCTGCTCGGTCGCGCTGGAAACGCTGCTCGGAGTGATCATCGCGCTGGTGCTGAACGCGGAGTTCCCGGGCCGCGCCTGGGTGCGCGCCGCGGTACTGGTGCCGTGGGCGGTGCCGACCATCGTGTCGGCCAAGATGTGGAGCTGGATGCTGAACGACCAGTTCGGCATCGTGAACCACGCGCTGCTCTCGCTCGGGCTACTGGCGCGGCCGCTGGCATGGACCGCCGAGCCGGGGCTCGCCATGGCGTCGGTGATCATGGTCGATGTGTGGAAGACCACCCCGTTCGTCACCTTGCTCGCGCTCGCCGCGCTGCAGCTCGTGCCGCGCGAATGCCGCGAAGCGGCCCGCATCGACGGCGCCGGGCCGGTGCGCGAGTTCTTCAGCGTCACGCTGCCGATCATCCGGCCCGCGCTGATGGTCGCGGTCGTGTTGCGCGCCCTCGACGCGCTGCGCGTGTTCGATATCGTTTACGTGCTGACCTCGAACAGCACCGACACCATGTCGATGTCGGTCTTCGCGCGTCAGCAGCTGATCGACTTCCAGGACGTCGGCTACGGCTCGGCCGCAGCCACGCTGTTGTTTCTCACGGTCGCGCTGGTGACCGCGCTGGTGCTCATCACCGGGCGCGTGCGCCTGGCCGAGGAGGGTGTGCTGCGATGAGACGGCTCAGGCAAGCGGGCTTCCGGCTGCTGGTGGCGGCGATCCTGCTGTTTTGCCTGTTCCCGTTCTACTACGCGCTGACGTCCTCGCTGCGCCCGCCGGCCGAGCTGTTCGAGCCCGCGCTGCTGCCGCATTCATGGACGCTGGCGAACTACTCGGCGGTGTTCTCCGAGCAGCCCTTCGGGCGCAACATCGTCAATTCGGTCCTGGTCGCGGGCTCCGTGGTGGCGCTCTCGCTGCTGGCGGGGACGCTCGCCGCGTACGCGCTGGCGCGGCTGCGCTTTCGCGGCCGTGGCACGCTGCTGGCGGCGATCCTCGCGGTGTCGATGTTTCCGCAGGTGGCGGTTCTGTCGGGCATGTTCGAGCTGATCCGTGCGCTGGGTCTGTACAACAACCTGGCCGGGCTGACACTGTCTTACCTGGTGTTCACGCTGCCGTTCACGATCTGGATCCTGACCACCTTCATGCGCGAGCTGCCGCGCGAGCTGGAGGAGGCCGCGCTGATCGACGGCGCTGCAGCATGGCAGACGCTCGCGTTCGTTCTCGCGCCGCTGGTCGCGCCGGCAATGGTGACCGCCGGCTTGCTCGCGTTCATCGCGGCCTGGAACGAGTTCCTGTTCGCGCTCACCTTCACGCTGACCAACTCCGAGCGCACGGTTCCTGTCGCAATCGCCCTCATGAGCGGCGCGAGCCAGTACGAGCTGCCGTGGGGCAACCTGATGGCAGCCTCTGTTATCGTAACGCTGCCGCTGGTGGCACTGGTGCTGCTTTTCCAGCGCCGTATCGTCGCCGGTCTGACCGCCGGCGCCGTCAAGGGATAGGGCATGATCAAGTACTACTGGGAAGACTTCACCCCGGGCTGGACGTACGACAGCGGCAGCCGTTCGCTCTCGGCCGAGGACATCAAGCGCTTCGCGCGCGAGTACGACCCGCAGGTCTTTCACACCGACGAAGAGGCAGCCAAGATCACGCCCTTCGGCGGCCTGATCGCGAGCGGCTGGCAGACCTGCGGCGTGATGATGCGCCTGATGTGCGACGGCTATCTGCTCGAGTCGGCCTGCATCGGCTCGCCCGGGCTGGACGAAGTGCGCTGGCTCAAGCCGGTGCGCCCGGGCGACGCGCTGCGCCTGCGCTCGACGGCGCTGGAGCAAACGCCGTCGCAGAAAGATCCTACGCGCGGGTCGGTGAAATTCAGCTGGGAAGGCCTGAACCAGTCGGGCGAGGTGGTATGTCTGATCGTGGGGCGGCAGTACTTCAGGCGCCGCTAGCCGTCCAGCATCCGTTGCAGGTTCTCGTGCACCGCTGCGCCCGCGCCGGGGCCGAAGCGCGTGCGCCCCGGCTCGAAGACGTCGGTGAAGGCGTACTCGAAGTGCTGATCCCGCAGACCGAGAGCGCCGAACAGCCGGTTCTCGGCCGAGCTGTCGTCGGCGTGCGGCACCAGTGCCGGCCAGCCGTCCGGCCCCGGCTCGAGGATCGGGCCGAAGAAGATCACGCCGCCGTCGTTCTTGATGCGCAGCGCGCAACTTCCGTCGGTCACTCCCGACATCGGCAGGAAATCGATGGTACGGGAGAGCTTGCGGCCGCGCCCGACGGCGAGGTCGACCTTGCCCGGGACGTGCGCTGCCTCGGCCTCGAAGGCAATGGTCTCAAGCCCGGCCGATGTTCGCCAGCGCTCGAAGTCGCGCGCGCCGCGCCGGCTCGGCAGGAAGAGGTACTGCAGCGGCGCGGCCGCGTTCAGCGCCGCGAGCAGTGCCGGGTCGAACGGCGGCGCATTGACCAGCACGCCGCCCGCCTCCCGGTCGGCAATGAAGTAGGCCGCCGGGCGCGTTCCCGACACGTGGTAGATCGCGCGCTCGCGCAGAACGATCAGCCTATCCAGCATCGGCAGCCTGCGCTCGCAGCCAGTCCAGGAACGAACGTACCGGGGCGCGCGCAACAGCCTCTTCGCGCGCCACAAGGTAGTACGCGTAGGGCAGGTGCACGCGCAGGCCGAACGGCGCCACCAGGCGTCCGTCATCGAGCTGCGGCCGGGCGAGCTCGGGCAGGGTGGCGACGATGCCGGCGCCCTCCGCGGCCGCTTCGAGCGCGAGCACGGTGTGGGAAAAGTGTACCCCGTGCTGCGGGTGCAGCTGCGCCGCGCCCGCAGCCTCGAGCCAGAGACCCCAGAAGTCGCGCCCGTCGAACAGCTTGCCGATGTCGTCGTGGATCAAGGTGAATTCGCGCAGCCCAGCCGGCGCTAGTCGGCGTCCTGCGACCAGGCGCGGACTCGCGAGCGGCGTTACCGACAGGGGCACCAGCCGCTCGACGCGGTAGCCGGGAAATTGCCCGTTCGACAGCAGCACCGCGACGTCGGCGTCCGCGAGCCAGGTGTCGGCTTCGCGCTGCGACTGCGCGCCGACCGACGTCGATTGGCGGGTGCGCGCGGTGACGCGCACGTCGATCGCGGGCTCGGCGCTTAAGAAGCGGTGCAGGCGAGGCATCAGCCAGCAGGTGGCGAAGGAGGGTGCGACGCTCACCGTGAGGGTCGACTCCGACCCGGCCTCGCGCAGCAGGCGCGCAGCGTCGGCGAGCTGTTCGAACCCTGCGCCAAGGCGCGGCAGGGCGGCGCGGGCCGCGTCGGTCAGCTCGATCGCGCGCGGCTTGCGCACCAGGAGCGGGCGGCCGGCATGCTCCTCGAGCAGCTTGATCTGATGGCTGATGGCGGCCGGCGTGACGCTCAGCTCCGCCGCAGCCTTCTTCAGGCTCAACAGCCGCGCGGCCGCCTCGAAGGCGCGCAGGGCATTGAGCGGAGGCAGGCGGCTGGGCACGAGCACGGCTCTTGAATTGAACCGCTATAGGTTATCAAACCTAATTCATAAATCCAATAAGTATAATTTGTTGCTCTGCAACATATGGTGGAAAATGCTGTCATAAGAATCGAGTGAAAGATTAGAGCTTAGCTAATTTAACCCTAAAGACCGAGGTCCATCATGCCCAACTCGAACAAGCTTCTGCGCCAGAGGCTGGCTTCGCTGCCGATGCTCCAGGCCGAGCGCGTGAACGCGCTGGAACTCGTCGCGCGAGGCGAGGCAATCGCCGACGCGCTACTCGCGCTGGCGTGGCTGTTTCACCGCGTGCCGACGCAGCGCCAGGCGGCGCATTGAGACGCCCGCCGGCGTTCAGGCAAGCGCGAAGCGCCGCCGCGCGCGGCGCAGCAGTTCGAACGCGATCGCCAGGTTGAGCAGGTTCCAGCCGATGCCGTTCAGGAACGCGGCGCGGTAGGAGCCGGTGAGGTCGAAGATCTCGCCCGACATCCAGCCGCCCAGGGCCATGCCGAACAGGGTGGCCATCAGAACCGTGCCCACGCGCTGGCCGGCCTCGAGCGGAGAGAAATACTCACGCACGATGATGGCGTAGGACGGCACGATTCCACCCTGGAACAGGCCGAACATCGCCGACAGCACGTACAGTGACGCCAGCCCGTCGAAGGGAAGAAACATGGCGAGTGCGAGCGCCTGCAGGCCCGAGCCCAGCAGCAGCGTGCGCAGCCCCCCGATGCGGTCGCAGATCCAGCCCGACGCGAGCCGGCTCACGATGCCCGAGCCGAGCATCAACGACAGCATCTGGGCGCCGCGCGCCGGCCCGTAGCCGAGGTCGCCGCAGTAGGCGATGATATGGACCTGCGGCATCGACATCGCGACGCAGCAGGCGACGCCCGCGATGCACAACAACCCCTGCAGTTGCCCGGGCGTGAAGCCGAGCGGGCGCTCGGGCCACGCTGCGCCGGCGCCGCCCAGCGGGGCGGTTTCGGCCTGCGGCGCGCGCCGCCGCAGCAGCAGCGCGAGCGGCAGCATCGCCGCGAAGCAGAATAGCCCTACCCCGACGTAGGTCTGGCGCCAGCCGATGCTGGCGAAGTAGTGCTGCAGCACCGGCGGCCACAGCGTGCCCGCCACGTAGTTGCCGCTGATGCAGATGGCGACCGCGATTCCGCGCCGGCGCGTGAACCAGTGCGAAATGTCGGCCACCAGCGGCGCAAAGGTCGCCGCGCTGCCGAGTGCGCCGATGAGCAAGCCCTGTGCCAGGCTGAATTGCCACAAGCTGCCGGCCGACCCGGCGGCGACGAAGCCGATGCCCAGCGCCACGCTGCCGATCAGCGCCGGTACCATCACGCCGAAGCGGTCCGCCAGCCGTCCCATCAGGATCCCGCCGAGGCCGAAGCCGACCATGGTCAGCGCGTAAGGCAGCGATGCTTCGCCGCGCGCCACGCCGAATTCGGCCTGCACCTGGGGCAGCGCGACCACGACCGCATACATGCCCGAGCCGCCCAGCGTCATCAGCAGCAGGGCAATCCCGAGGCGAAAACAGGGATACATCGTCAGTCAGGTGCAAAAGGGGGCGAGTATCCCAGATTAGAATCGGGGCTCCAATCGAGAGGAGCCACCATGCTGGTAGAGAAACTGCTGCACGTGCTTTCGGACGTGGTGTGGGTGGGCGGGATGTTTGTCGCCTACCTGGCGGTGCGGCCCGCCGCGGTCGAGGCGCTCGAGCCGCCGCAGCGGCTCAAGCTGTGGACCGGAATCTTCGCGCGCTTCTTCCGCTGGGTGTGGCTGGCAGTGTTCCTGATCCTCGGCACCGGATTCTCGATGATGGGGCGCATGTCGCCCGTGCCCGGCTACGTGCTCGTGATGGCCGGCGTCGGCGTGCTGATGAGCGCGATCTTCATGCACGTCTATTTCGCGCCGTTCGGCCGCCTGAAGCGGGCGGTGCAGCACGAGGACTGGAAGGCCGGCGGCGCGGCGCTCGGCCAGATCCGAATCCTGATCGGGGTCAACCTGGCGCTCGGCCTGCTGAACATCGGGGTCGGCATGCTCGGCCCCATGCTCTAGGGCGGCGCGATGCAGCTGACTGCCGAAGAGCAGGCGATGCTGCGCGGCGAACACGGCGCCGCGGTCAAGCAGGCGATCGAATACCTGATCAAGGTGGGCGAGTTCTGGGGCGCTGAACGGCTGGTGCCGGTAAGCAACGTCCACATGATGGGCGACATCGAGGTGATGGGCGACGGCGGGCTGAAGTGGCTCGAGTGCGCCGCCGGGCAGAAGGCGCGTTGTGCGGTGAACGTCACGACCAACGCGCGCTCGTTCGATTTCCCGCTGGTGGAGCGACTGCAGCAGGACGCGGGCGAGGCGGCCAAGGAAAGGAAGCTGATCGGGCTGCTGCAGCAGATGAACGTCGCCACCACCGACACCTGCATCAACTATCAGACGCTGTACCAGCCGCACCTGGGCGAGCGCGTGGCTTGGGGCGACACCGGCACCGTGATCTACGCCAACTCGGTGTTCGGCGCGCGCTCCAACTTCGAGAGCGGCCCGGCGGCGTTCGCGGCCGCGCTCACCAAACGAGTGCCGGAGTACGGTTTTCAGCTCGATCGGCACCGCAAGGGGACTTTCGTCGTGAGGCTGGAAGCGGACCTCGACGACCTGGCCGACTGGGGCGCGGTCGGCAAGCTGGTCGGCGAGCCGAACCAGAGCTATTTCCAGGTCCCGGTGTTCACCGGCGTAAGGCGTGCGCCGAGCTCGGACGAGCTGAAGCACCTGGGCGCGTCGCTCGCGAGCTACGGCTCGATGGGCATGTTTCACATGGTCGGCGTGACGCCCGAGGCGCCCAGCGTGGAGGCGGCGCTGGGCGGCAATATGCCGCACAGCGTGACCACCGTCGGCAACGCGGATCTCGATCGGCTCTACCGCGGCTACGACCTCGGCGACGGCAAGTGCGATTTGATCGTGTTCTCGGGGCCGCAGCTTTCGCTGTGGGAGCTCAAGAACCTGGCCGAGCGCTTCGACGGGCGCAGGATCAGGCAGGGTACGCAGGTGTTCGTCACCTCGTCCAACGGGGTTCTCTCGGCCGGACGCAAGCTGGGCTACGTACAGAAGCTCGAGGCGGCCGGCGCCACGTTGATGGAGGGCGTGTGCTTCTACATCCTGCAGAACCTGTCCCAGATACGCCAGCGCAACGGCTGGACCAACATGATTTCCAACTCGGCCAAGATCGTGAACATCATCGGCGCGCACCGCTTCAACACCATCCTGCGCCGCACCCGGGATTGCGTCGACATCGCGGTCGAAGGGAGGCTGCAGTGAGCGATGCGATCGAGAGCATCCGCGTCGAGCGCGCTTTCGGTGCCGTGGTCGAGGGCGAGGCGGTGGTGTCGGAGGAGGGCTTCAGCCCGCGCTACGACCTCGACCGCTGGAGCGGTGTGATCACCAAGCCGGGCCACAAGCTCGAAGGCACGCAGATCAAGGACAAGATTTGCGTCTTCCCCACTGCCAAGGGCGGCATCGCGGCCGGCTGGGCGTTCTACGACATCAAGTGCAAGGGCATCGCGCCCAAGGCGCTGGTGTTCGGCGTCACCAACCCGGTGATGGTGCAGGGCGCGGTGTTCGCCGACATGACCATCACCGAGGGCTGGTCGAGGCCCCCGCGCGAAGTGATCCGCACCGGAGACTGGGTCCGAGTCGATCCGGCACGACG
>JADEYI010001201.1_pt1 | contig 21861 bp, 21 predicted proteins | sample 8542331 | NCBI WGS metagenome assembly JADEYI01 (sample SAMN16510988, study PRJNA670497) | mine drainage metagenome | isolation source: biofilm near Copperflume 1 | place: Germany: Marsberg coppermine Kilianstollen | collected 2018-02
GCGCAAACTCTTTGCAGCCACAATCCCGAACCTGAACAATGATTCCCTCTTTCGCGCGATTCGCAATACGCCTCGGATTCAAAGTTCGATTTTGTGAGTTATTTTGAATTTATGTCACGGATGACCGGGACTCTTCAGATGTACCGGACGGAAATAGACTAACCAGCGCCCAGGCTGTGTGCCGGCGTTTCTCTCATCCCCAGGTGGCCAGAGGATTTCAGAATGGATTTATTCGGGTGCCTTTACAAGCCCAGCTCCCGGAACCTTTGGCAATGCGCCGCGAAATGTAGCGCGCGCCACGGGAGTGTCTCGTCCGGCCCCGGCGTTTGCGGTCGATCATTTCAACAGTAAACACCGGGCCCGTCGGAACCGCACCCCTCGCAGATTCAATTCATGATGGGCTTTACCTATTGAGTTGACGATCCTCCTGTGAAATTTCTGATCCATGATGCCTCCTTCCAATCGTGTGATACGCATGTGCCATAAGATTCCTGCGCAAACACCCAGGCACCGCCTACCGCAACGACACATCAAAACTTGAACATTTCACTAATTTCCCGAGAGCTACCCGCATCCTGCGTAAACGCGAAGGTACCGTGTGCTCGCATTTCACGCGCAGCGCTCAAAAAAGCTCCCAGTGCTGCGCGAGAGAGAGAGCTGCCAACACTGACACGCCTGACTCCAAGCGCGGAAATATCCGCAAGGCTTAAGCGTCCTCCCGGCAGTCCTGCCAGTACATTCACGGGACGATCCACGGAACTGACTACGGCCGCAATTTCGTCCTTTGTCGTCAGTCCGGGCGCATAGAGGACATCTGCTCCCGCCTCCTGATAGCCCTGGAGGCGCTGAATCGTATCTTTCAAATCAGGTAGGCCATGCAGATAGTTCTCTGCTCGCGCTGTCAGCATAAAGGCAAAGGGCAGCGCATGGGCCGCCTCTGCTGCTGCCCGGACGCGCTCAATCGCGTGCTCCGTTTCATATATTGGGGTGTCTGCCTGTTCGGTTGCATCTTCAATGGAGCCCCCGACCAGGCCAGCGGCCGCCGCCAGCCGAATCGTTTCTGCGACAATTTCAGGATCGTCGCCAAAACCGTTCCCTAGATCACCGCTCACCGGCAGATCGGTGGCGGATGCAATCTCCGAGACGTGAGCCATGATTGCGTCCCGGCTAACCGTACCGTCCTGCTGCCCGAGAGAGAATGCATAGCCCGCACTGGTCGTGGCCAGCGCCTCAAATCCCAGATGAGCCAGCATCCGTGCAGTGCCAATATCCCACGGATTCGGGATAAGGAATGCACCATCGCGCCAGTGGAGAGCACGAAAAGCTTTTCCTTTTTCAATTTGCGTCAACATGAATTCTCACTCTTTCTCGTTGTAATAGCCGGTACACACAGGGCCCCGTCGACGACCTCCACGAAGTTTCTCTCTTCGCGGAGAATGATACGCAGATTTTGCGCCATGGAAAAATTCTCGCATGCTTCGTGATCTGTCTTTAACCGCTCCCGGTATGCCTCATATGAGCCCAGATTATCAAACGCAATCAATCCCCAGGCCACATCGTTGGTGCCTTCATGCGGCAGAAAATACCCGACAAGATGGCCACCGCATCGCGGAATGATGCGGCCCCAATTCTCGGCATACTTTCGAAACCCCTCTTTCTGATATGGGTCGATCTGGTAGCGGATGATACAAGTTATCTTCATTTTTGCTCCCTTCGTGAAAAGTCCTGCCTGTAAATCGCGCCCTATCGCCATCGCTGCGACTGCCGTCACGAACCCCATAATTGCTTCGCGGCGGTTTATTAGTCGGGTCAATAGCTTTGCCGGCTGCATCAAGGACAGTATGCTCGTTGCCTCGCATTGACACTTCGTTTATGGTGAAACTATGAATGCGAACGATTCCGTCGATTCCGCAGTCTCTCGGATTGCGGCGGCCATCGGCGAAACGGCGCGAACCCGCATACTCTACTGCCTGCTGGACGGTCATGCCCGAACCAGCACTGAACTAGCGATCGTGGCTGGCGTGACCCCATCGACGGCCAGCGTGCACCTGCATCGACTCAGAGCAGAAAACCTCGTTAAAGTCCTGGTGCAGGGCAGGCATCGCTACTACAGCCTGGAAAGCCTCAAAGTAGCCCGCGTATTGGAGAGTCTGAGCGTTCTCGCGGGCGCTATTCATCCTCGATTCATTCCCAATACGCCCAGCCGGCTTCGCGCGGCGCGGAGTTGCTATGATCACATGGCCGGAACACTTGCAGTATCACTCCACGACCGCTTCATGACCCTGAACTGGATCCAAATCAATTCGACGAGTCACAAGAACTCCTATGACCTGACTCTGAATGGAACCAAGGCATTCAAGTTACTTGGCATTGACAGTAATGCGCTTCAGATGCTTCGCCGCCGATTCGCATATGCGTGCCTGGATTGGAGCGAGCGACGTCCGCATCTGGGAGGCGCTTTGGGAGCTGCACTCTTGAAGTTGGCACTGAAGAAAAAATGGGTAACGCAAGATCTCGACAGCAGAGCTCTTACCATCACGAACGTGGGACGGCGCGAAATGCGGGCTCGCTTTGACTTAGACGTATAAAGAATCCAGCCTCTGAGTAGAACCTCCGTCAGCCGTCGGCTGTCCGGATGAGACCGTTGCTTGAATCCAGCTGTCCCATAATTTTCCTGCCCGTGCGATGATGGTGGACATGAAAATCTGTCGCGCGCAGTTGCCATGTCACCGCTTCCTCCGCCTCATCGCATCGTCTTTCCCCTCCGCCATATTGGCCGCCGCCTTTGTTCTGCTAGCTACCTCGCCAGGCCATGCTGCGAAAAAGAAAAAAAACGCAGCCTCGGCGATGGCCGCTCCTCGGTCGCCAATTGTGCTGCATGTGGACATGACCGATGCGCCCCGCCGACTGCTCCACGCCCACCTGCAGATTCCTGTGACGGCCGGCCCGGTGACGCTTGAATACCCACAGTGGATTCCAGGAGACCATCGCCCGACCGGCCCAATCGACAATGTAGCCGGTCTGTTTATTCGCGCCAATGGTCGGACACTTGCGTGGCGACGCGATGATGTCGATATGTATGGGATTCATGTCGATGTTCCGCCCGGCGTGAACACTCTCGATGTAAATTTCGACTTTCTCACTACTGGCGGCTCAACCGGCTCGGACATGGACCATTCCACCAGCCGGAACCTTGCCGTGTTGGAGTGGAACGCGGTTGTCATGTATCCGGCGGGCATCCCGGCGCGTGACATACCTATTACGGCGTCGATCAAGATTCCCGCGGGGTGGGGATTCGGCACAGCGCTGACCTTTGCCGGACAAGGCCCAGGTACTGGGGCATCGCATCCCGCCGCGCCCGCCGGAGCTGACGACAGTTCCGCGAGCGATTATGAGGCAGATTTTGCCACTGTTGGACTGAACCAGCTGGTCGATTCCCCACTCATCACGGGCCGATATTTCCGCGAATTTCCCATAGCACCAGGCGTGACCCCGAATCATTATCTGGATGTGGCGGCGGACGCGCCCGAAGACCTTGACCTGAAGCCGGGCACCTTGGCGGCGGTCACCAAGCTGGTCCACGAGGCGGGCACGCTGTACGCTTCGCGCCACTACACCACGTATCACTTTGTATTGAGCCTGAGCGACCAGATTCGCGGTGAGGGCCTGGAACACCACCAGTCGAGCGACAACGGGATTCAAGAGCACGGCTTCTCGGACCCACATCTAGCCTTGTTGAATGGCGACCTGTTGTGCCATGAATACACCCATTCCTGGAATGGGAAGTATCGCCGACCGGCGGGCCTTGCCACCCCGGACTACAAGACGCCGATGCGCGGCAATCTGCTCTGGGTCTACGAAGGGATGACCGAATACTGGGGCACTGTGCTGGCGGCACGCAGCGGCTTCAGGACGCCGGAACAATACCGCGAACAGTTGGCCTTCACCGCGTTTGAAATGGACAATCGTCCGGGCCGCACCTGGCGCAATGTGCAGGACACCGCAATTGCTGCCCAGATTCTGCGTGGCCTTAGCCCGGAATGGGGCAACTGGCGGCTTAGTCAGGATTATTACCCCGAAGGCGAGCTGATATGGCTTGATGTGGACACGACCATCCGCAACCTGACGCACAACCAGAAATCCCTGAACGATTTTGCGTCGCTGTTCCTGGGCGCTGGAGGCAACACCGGACCGAAGACCTTGCCCTATACCTTCGACGACGTGGTGGCAGGATTGAACCAGGTGACACCCTACGACTGGCGCGGTTTTTTAACAGAGCGCCTGGACTCGCACGCACTGCACGCGCCTCTTGGAGGCATCGTACACGGCGGCTATCGCCTGGTGTACACAGACAAGGCGACGGATTACGAGAAGGCCCTGTTTAGCCGGCGTGACGCCGTGGATGCAATTGCGTCGCTTGGTTTGCTGCTCATGAAATCCGGCACAATCGCCGATGTGACCATGAATTCGCTAGCGTTCCACGCAGACCTGGGTCCGGGCGAGAAGATCATCGCCGTCAATGGCCTTGCCTATTCCAGCGACCGGATGAAAGCCGCTATCCACGATTCAACGACGGTTCAAAAACCAATCGAGCTGATCGTTTCCAACACCGATGTATTCCGGGTGGTTCGTCTGGATTATCACGGCGGCGAGAAGTATGCGCATCTGGAACGGGACCGCAGCCAGCCAGACCTGCTGGATCAGATTATTCAACCACTGGACGGACCTGTGGCCGTATCGCCAGCGGCAGCGGTGAAGCCGGCGGAGTAATCGCCGACTTCAAGCCATTGACAATCGCGCATCGGCGGAAGCATTCTTTAAGGTTTAGCCGAAACCCGTTCCACCGGGTACTCAGCCCCTCAGGAGGCTTCCGCCATGCCGACCAACACCGTAAACCTGGAACTTGCTCGTCCGTTTCTCATCCAGCAGGACTGGACCGCATACACACCGGAGCAGCACGCAATCTGGTCGGCGCTGGTGCAGCGCTGTATGCCGCAGCTGCGCCAGTACGCCTGCCAAGAATATCTCGACGGCTTCCAGCAGATTGGCCTGCGCGAGGACAGTATCCCGGATCTTGCCGCCATTTCTGCCCGGCTGGAGCCCCGCACCGGCTGGAACTCTACGCCGGTCTCTGGCTATTTGCCAGCGAATGCTTTCTTTGAAATGCTGGCCAATCGGCGCTTTCCCACCACCACCTGGCTGCGGGACAAAAAATCCATGGAATACACACCGGAGCCGGACATTTTTCACGATGTGTTCGGCCACGTCCCGATGCACGCCCACCCTGTCTTCGCGGACTTTCTGTATGAGTATGGCCGTGTCTGCTGCAACATGTCGGGGCGGAAAGACGACCTGACGCGTATGGGCCGGCTCTTCTGGTTTACCGTGGAGTTCGGCGTCATCCGTCAGCAGGGAGACATCAAAGTCTACGGCAGCGGCCTGATCTCCTCGCATGGTGAATGTTCTTACGTGGTCGAGCGTGGTCCGGAGATCCGGGATTTCAATCTGGACCAGGTGCTGGAGCATGATTTTTCCATCTCCGAAATGCAACCTGTACTCTATGCTGTGGAATCATTCCAACAGATCTACGAGGCAGCGCGCGAGGCGGAGCGCCGCCTGGGCTGATCCGAAGAACTTTCATCGGATTGCAACCTCCGTGGGAGACAATTGTAGAAAATTCCAACGGAGGAAATGCGTGCCGCGTATCCACTACCAGCAGCAACTGGCGGAACTGAAAGACAAATTACTGGCCATGGCCGCCCTTGCGCAGCAAACCATGGACTGCGCAATGGATGGCTATCTGAAATCCGACACTGTGCTGCTGCATCACGTGCTGGAGAATGAAGCCGCCATCAACGCCGCGGAACGCTCCATGGATGAGATGGCCTACGAACTAATGGCGATGGAGCAGCCCATGGCTATCGACCTGCGTTTCCTGCTGGCCGTGATAAAGATCAATGGCGATCTGGAACGGATTGGCGATCAATCCGTCAACATCGCCGAACGCGCCACAGAACTGTTGCGTCTGCCCCCAGCCGAACTGCCTGTCGATATGCACCAGATGGGCGAACTGACAGAGAAAATGATCCGCTTCGCGTTGCAAGCCCTGCTGGAAGGCGACCCCAACATGGCGAAGTCCGTCCTGACGATGGACGACGATGTGGATCATATGAACCGCGATGTACATCAGGCAATGGTTGCAGTAATTCAGCAACACCCGGAATGGACGGAGCAGGCGTTGAACACTATCATCATTTCCCGCAACCTCGAGCGTATTGCCGACCATGCGACCAACATCGCGGAGGACGTTATCTTTTGGGTTCGCGGCGCGGATGTGCGGCATCAGTTGAGCATCGCCACCGATTGACCTATTTACGATCCTTCATGACCGCAGACTCCAGTACAGTTCTTTCCGGACGCTTGCAGAAAGAGCTGCAGCAAAACCGCCCGTTTGCCAATCTGCAGGCCGAAGCGTTCCTGAACCTGGTGCGCACCACCAGCCAGCTACAACATATGCTTCGTTTGCATCTGAAGCCCCATAGCATTACGGAGACGCAATACAACTCTCTGCGCATTCTGCGCGGCGCAGGAGAAGCTGGCCTCACCTGCTCTGAAATCGCGGATCGTCTGGTCAGCCGCGACCCGGACATTACCCGCCTGATGGGCCGTCTGGAACGCATGGAACTGGTTCATCGCGAACGACATACAAAAGACCGCCGTATTGTTGTCGCCAGAATTACCCGAAAGGGACTGGAGCGCCTGGAGGAGCTCGATCAGGTCGTTGCCAGCGGAGTGACAAAATCGCTGATACACCTCACTGAACAAGAATTGCGAGCGCTGATTACTCTGTTGGAGCGCGTTCGAAACGCCGTAGCCGACTGATAGGCACGGCCCATGTAGATGCGTCTAAGAATTTATGCTTCGAGGCGCGTACTCGCGATGACACGGGCGCCCCATTTTGTTATCGAGGTCATAACCCGCACCAACAAGCATCTGGCCCGAATCCCGGTAGGCAACACGTCTCTACTCACCGCTAGAATATTTCTCCTGCTGGTGTGGAGTGGATATTTGAACTTGGCGTGACGGTTCCCCAAAGAACGGCCACGAATCGAAAATCCCGCCGCGCCATCGAGAGAGATATTCTAGGATACAAGCGAGCACTGCGCGATGGCTAAGCCCACCGCGCGCCGAACTGATGCGCATACTTATCGCCGAAGACGAAGCCAACATGGCCAGCATGCTCGAACAAGGGCTGACCGAGGAGAACCATACCGTTTGCGTGGCGCGCGATGGACCAGACGCGCTGGAGTTTGCCCATCACTATGAATTCGATGCAATCGTTCTCGACGTCATGCTTCCCCGCATCGATGGGTTTGAGGTGGCCCGTCGGCTACGCGCAGCGCATTGTGAGATCCCGATTCTGATGCTGACCGCACGCGATGCCATTCCCGATATTACCCGCGGACTCGACGCCGGTGCCGACGATTATCTGACCAAGCCTTTTGCGTTTGCCGTGCTGCTTGCGCGCCTGCGCGCCATCACGCGACGCGCAGCCCCTCCGACGCCGGTGCTGTTGACAGTTGCAGACCTGGAGCTGAACCCGGCGACCCAGCGCGTGGCCCGTGCGGGACAAGACATTCCTTTAACAAACACGGAGTATCGGTTGCTAGAATACATGCTGCGCCGCGTGGGCCGCATGCTGACACGCACGGCAATTCTCGAGGCCGTGTGGGGCTTCGACGATCCCGTGAACGACAACACCCTCGATGCCTTTATTTCCCTGCTGCGCAACAAAGTTGATAAGGATTTTCGGCCGCGTCTCATCCACACCGCGCGCGGCGTGGGGTATGTGATGGAAGACCGCTCTGGGGGCACTGCTCTATCGCAACATCGAGGCAGGCCATGAGGCCACTACCGATCCGTCTGCGGCTGACACTGTGGTATTTTTCTGTCCTGGCCGCTGGCCTACTGGCCTTCGCGCTTTTCACGCTGGCAGCGCTGAACCACGCTGTGCACAGCACTGTGGACAATCAGCTCCGCTCACACATCGCCGCCGTGCGCAAGATTATCAATGAGGACCAAAACCGTAACCTCACCGCCCTGCGCGCCGATCTCGATGAGGATGTGGAGCTGGCTCCCGACCTGACGCTGATTCAAATCTGGGACCAGGACCTGCACACCGTGTACCGCTCGGCGCCTCTCGATCGAATGCACGCTCCGAACATCGCTTTGCCCGTGGTCGGCCATCCTGTTACCCATACCTACCACCACCATCTGCTGAGAATCCTGATTGAGGATGTCTCCGCGCCCAATGCCGGCTATACAGTCATGGTTGCCATTCCGATTCACGACTTCGCAGAGGCCATCGGGCGGGTAGAAAGTACATTCTGGATCGCCATTCCGCTGCTGCTGGTGTTGCTGATCGCGGGCGGATATTGGATCGCGGGCCGCGCCCTCTCGCCCATCGGCTCAATGATCGCAGCAGCCGAATCCATCCGTCCAGAGGACATGTCTACACGCCTGTCGCTACCGCCCGCCGACGATGAACTGCGGAGACTGGCGCTAACGCTGAATCGGATGTTGGGCCGCCTGCAAGCAGCATTCGAACGTATCACCCGCTTTACTGCGGACGCTTCTCATGAACTTCGCACCCCCGTCGCGCTGATGCGCACACGGACGGAAGTTCTTCTGCGCCGCTCACGGAGCGCGGAAGAATATCGCTGCGCGCTCGAAGCCAACCTGACGGAACTAGAAAATACTTCTACCCTGCTCGAAAATCTGATGTTGCTGGCGCGCGCGGATGCTGGAGCTGAGACCCTGCATTTTGCCGATGTAAACCTTACGGAACTCGTGCGGGCCACCGCAATATCAGCGCAGCCTCTAGCGGAAGCACGGCATATCGAATGGGTCGTCCAGCTTTCGTCCTTGCCGGTGCATACACATGCGGATGAAGCCGCGCTTCGACGCCTGCTATTGGTCTTGCTCGACAACGCAGTGAAATATACGCCCGAAGGGGGCTGCGTTCAAATCTCATTGCAGACCAATGAAATTAGCGTGGTTATAGAGGTCCGTGACACAGGCATAGGCGTTCCGGCGGAAGTCCTCCCGCATATCTTCGATCGCTTTTATCGAGGCGAGCCTTCCCGCGCTACCGACGGCGCCGGGCTCGGTCTCTCCATTGGCCAATGGATTGCCGAAAAACATGGAGGGAAAATCACCGTTGAGAACAGGCCATCTGGGGGCTCCAGGTTCGCAGTTACTTTACCTCGAGTTCGCCGATAAAGCTGAAGCCAATCAATCCGAAGGGCGGCGGCCTTACATGGGCGATAGAACTATCAGCCAAATTAGTTTTTCCGGGCTGAGGGAATATCTACCATCGCCGCATTCTCAGAGAGACTAATCAGGTTGGCTAGCATGCGAAAGGCGCCCGGCACTCCTTCCGGTAACTGGCGGTAGAAAGCGTAGCCTGCATAAACATAGAAGCCTTTTCCGTAGTGGGCCACCAGCAGACCACCTTTCTGCGGCGCCTGCCCGGGATCATGTGTCTCTGTCAACGCCTTGTAGTGCGGATCCCAGCTATACATGAAGCCGTGGCCGCGCTCCTCCACCCAGCCATGGAAATCTTCCTCTGTAATCTTATTGGGCCAGGTAAGTGCCGGGTAATTCGGCTCCAGAAGGACTACCTGGGAATTCTCATCAATGACTTTTTCTGGATTGTTACTTAACTTGTATGGATAGGGGCCGTAGTTATGGTCATACTCCGGTGTATTGTATTGAACGATCAGCGTCCCACCATTCTTAACATATTGCAGCAAGCGGGTATTGTGGGTCTTTAGCTCTGGACGCACCGCATAGGCGCGCACGCCGAGGATAATTGCGTTATAACTGTTTAGGTCTCCGCCAGCAATGTCCTGCGCCGAAAGAATCACCGGCTGAATGCCAATGTCTTGCAGTGACCCGGGAACACTGTCGCCTGTTCCTGTTACATAAGCGACTTTCAGGTTCTTTGGCAAATGAATATCGACACCAGTCGTACGATAGGTTGCAGCCCGGTAATAAAGACAGGGTCGCAGCCCGGGATAGCCGACGGCTGTATAGCCGGAGCTATATGTCTTCCCCATGTACTTGGCCGCAGCAGTAATTTTGTATTCACGGCTTTCAATTGTGTTGGGTGTTATTTTGAATATTATTTTTTCCTCGTCGCCATTCTGCATCGTCACAAATTTAGCCTGGCTAGGAGTGGAAATCCATCCTGCAGGGAGTTGCAGCGATATGGTTCCTTCCGCTTTTCCCCGAACATTACTGTGAATGAGCGTACTGACTTCCAGTGACCGACTGGTAAGTGGAACGATGCCAGCCTTCGGAGAAACCCATACGGAGATGGCAGGCGATACAATTATCGGGTTCTCGACAGGCCCTGTCCCTGTTACTCGATGCACCGTCTGTATCACTTGATCGAGGATTACCTCAGCATTACGGTAAGTAAACGTTGCTCTGGCTGACAGCGGATAGGGCATCTCCGGCAGGTTCGCATATGCCTGACTGGAAATATTGTAGTAGGGCTGTTCGAAGCTGGGACGAGTGAAGTATGGCATCGTGATGGTTGCATCGCTCGATACAGTAACAGCAAAGCTTGCATCCCCCGCCTGGCCCGCAGCTAATTCCTTAAGTTTTTCTCCCTGTAGCACGAGCTTCCAGTCCTTGTCCGGGTTCGTCTCCAGTTGGACATCTTTTACCGACACCGGTTCGCTTCCTCCGTTCGCCAGGTGGACCTTGACATGGAAACTCTGGCCTGGGATCGCCGCTTGAAACGTGTCCTGATCGGATTGATAGAATCCTACTGATTCCGTATTTGATTCCGGTGAAACAATTGCGTGAATGCTCAGTCCCAGTGCCTGCACCAGAGCCGTATTGAACTGGACTTTCTTGATATTCAATTCGTGCAGCATGTTATAGCTAGCGTCGCCCGGTATCTGCTTTTTTTGTATCTCCTGAATCAGGGCGTTGGTCTCTATAAGTCCGTCCGCGATATCTGGCGCAATTTTTTCTGGAGAATCAACAGGAAATTTCTGCATCGCGTGTTCGATGTGAGAGTTGATAGAGGCCAGCCGGACGCGAATCCATGCAGCTTGATCCGGCGGCGCATAACTCGCGATCCCCATCAACGTCACATCGATTCCATCGAAGAACGTTGTCTCTTTCGAAGTAACCGGAACGCGTGACGCATACAAATGATATGCAGAGAATACCGGCCCAGCCGCTGGGATTCCGATGCCACCATTCTGCGATTTCTGTTGATCCAACCCCTTCCGCGAAATCTGGATGTAGGACAGTCCGAGTGCCGCGCTGTACTGCCCTTCCGGTATCTGCAATGTCGCTACCGGCCGTCCATCGATCCATGTGTTGCTGATGTAGTTGCGAAAGCGCGCTGGCGCCCAGTGCCCCGTAGCATAGTCGTACACGCCCTTGTCTGTGATGGTTGCGAAAGGCAACCGCACATATACCTTCAGCGGCGTCCAGGGCCGCAGTCCGGCGCGAATCTGGTCCGGAAACATGTTCGGGTCGGCGGCTGCCTTGTAAACTTCCTGCGCCATCTGTCCTGCCACCTGGTGCTGCCCATGCCCATCGGAAACATTGCCTGCGAATACAGAAGCAACCACCAGTGGCCGAGTCAGTCGCACAACGCGCACTGAGTCGTAGAGAACCCGCTCATATCCCCACTTATCGAGCGCCTCTTCCTTGGTTTTGGTGAAACCAAAATCCGCCACCCGTGAAAAATACTGATGCGCGTCATAGTACCGATCCGCAGCCAGCAGTTCCTGCGTTCTCACCAGTCCAAGCTGGTCCCAGAAGTCCGCCGACATTACGTTCTGCCCACCTTCTCCTCGATTCAACGTAAACAGAGTGGTGTCCGCGCCAACTCCACGGCTTTCATATGCCAGCATTCCACCGTCCTCATCGTCGGGATGAGCCGTGAACAGAATCACGCTGGCCCGCGTATGCAACTTGCATAGACTCTGCCACAGCGCCGCCGCGCCCTGGTTGAGAGCAATGGCAATAGCGTTCGGATCCGCTTCCACTTTTTCTGCGGACTGCCCGAAAGCTGGTATCGTGATCCATGCGGCCACTAATATCAGTGCGCTCGCGATGCGCTTCTTCACTGGGTGTCGATTCATTCCCTAGCCTTTATGGGTGGGCTAAATGGTCTTGGTACTTAAATCATCTCAGACTTCCACCAACCGCTTGAGCCAGATTTGAATATGGATCCACAATCCGGGCCGGGCACCGGCACACCGTCGCTGGTTCGTGGCATCGGCCTCACGACCGCCATCAACCTGAATGTGTTGAACATGATCGGCGTAGGGCCATTCATCACCCTTCCACTCATGGTTGCGGCACTTGGAAACCGTGCCATGCTTGGCTGGATCTTCGGCGCCATCCTCGCGCTTTGCGATGGCATGGTCTGGGCCGAACTCGGCACGCGCTTTCCCGAATCGGGTGGCAGCTATCTTTATCTTAATCGGCTGTATGGCATAGAAAAATGGGGTCGCCTGCTTTCATTCCTCTATATCTGGCAGCTTACGTTCAGCGCGCCGCTCTCGACCGCGTCCGGCGCGGTCGGCCTTTCCCAATATGCCGCATATATATGGCCGCAACTGAATCACCGATTGGTCTCATATGGCCGACTTTCGATCACACTTGCATCCATCGTAGCTATGGGCGCCTGCGCCTTCGCCACCTTTCTGATTTACAGCGGCATTCGAACAGTTGGCCGCATCTCGCGTGTGCTCTCGGTTGGCGTCCTCATGGCAATCGTATGGGTCATTGTTTCCGGCCTCACACACATACATCCATCGACGGAGAATTTTTCTTCAGCCGCCACGCATGGTGGCCTGGGCAGCTTCAGCGCAGGGCTACTGATTGCCATCTATAACTACGGCGGCTATTACAATATTTGTTTCCTTGCCGGAGAAGTACGCGATCCTCGCCGCGTTATTCCGCGGGCCATCTTCTGGTCGATCCTGCTTGTGGCCGCGCTCTACGTGTTCATGAATGTCAGCGTGCTGCACGTCATCCCCGTGCAGGAGTTTGCGCACCCCGCAGCCATCACCACGCGGACATCCGTCATAGCAGTAGTCATGGAGCGGCTGTACGGCCCCTGGGCCGGGAAGGCAATGGCGTTGCTGATTGTCTGGACAGCCTTCGCCTCGGTCTTCGCCGTGCTCCTCGGCTATTCTCGCGTGCCCTATGCAGCCGCATTGGACAAGAATTATTTTGCTGGCTTCGCCACCCTGCACAAGACCAAGCGATTTCCCACAGTATCGTTGCTTGTCCTGGGTGCAATTTCTGTCTTCTTCTGTCTGTTCCGGTTGGCAGACCTTATCGCCGCGCTGATCGTGACGCGCATCGTGTTCCAGTTCCTTTTACAGGCGGTTGGCCTCATCGCATTCCGCATGCGCCTGGGCGGTCAGCCAAATCCATTTCGAATGCCGCTCTATCCAATTCCCGCGCTGCTCGCCATCGCCGGATTTTTGTTCGTGTTATTGCACGGCAAAAACCTATCAAGAGAAATCGGGTTTGCAGCTATACTCCTTTCGTCAGGCCTGGTGATCTATCTTTTGCGCGCCGCTACGCGAAGGGAGTGGCCATTCGCTGAAACTTGAAATCTCAGCAGCCGCTGCGTTTGAAATTTAACAAGCTACGCATGCAGTCATCGGCTACGGTAGTTCTCTTGAAAACGCGCGAACGCGCTGAGTGATTGTTTTTATTGGTCGGGGCGGAGGGATTCGAACCCCCGACCCTCTGCTCCCAAAGTGGTAACCAATGGATCTAAAGGACTTACCGCTGGTTGCCGTCATTTACTACTATTTGCTTTTCATGCAGTGTTTATAGGGGTTTCAGCGATGCCGAGCTGGAACCCTCCTTCTACTACTTGCCGCTATTTCCCATTAAGACTTCCCACAAAATGCCCACGTTGAAGGGCCGAAGCCGGTACCTGGCTTATCTCCTAACGATGTTTGCAGGAGGAGCCGTGAAATCATAGGCAAGCCTTCTTAGATATTCGGCAGTATCGATCATATTCTGCGAATCGATGCCTGCATTGCGATTCAAAACTCCGGTTTGCAAAAATCTCGCTACGTTCGGCGGCGGCGTCGGTTCATAGTAGGGCAGTCGTTTCCTCAGCTCCGATTCGCGATCCCGCAAAATCGGCAAGTCTCGGTCGACTTCTCCCTGCCAACCGTCCCACAGATGTCTCTTCGCGATCTTAAATTGTTGCGCCACCTTTTCCTGTGCTTTACGGTTGTTGCCAGCTCTCTCCCGGAGAATTTCATAGTGGCCCCAGAGATTATCATGGTTATCTGGGTTTTCATTCCACACCCTGTGTGCCAAGCTCATAAGCTCAGCTGATATTTGATAGGTTTCTGAGACTCTCTGGATGTCGCTCCGTCGTAGGTCCTCCTGTCCCAGCATAATCTCCTGCGTGCGTGTCAGCATCGCTCGAAAATCACGTGACTCGTTTCTCATTACAAGCAGGAACGATTCTCTTTCCTGCGCCCGCAAAACGATCTGTTCATCTTGGTTCACTTGACGATCTAGTCTAATTGAATGAAGTTCGACTATGATCAGCAATGCAGATAACGTGAACCAGATCAATTTCTCCAATTTGGTTGGAGATCCCTTGATCGAAATAACAATTCCCAACCCTGCCAGCGAAGCAATCGCCACACCAGGAGAAGGTGGTAAATAGACAAACCATTTGCACAACCACCAAACGATAATTAAATCAACAGCAAAGCACCACCAGGCCAAGCCCCAACTCTCTGGTAGAGGATACATCAAGGCGTTACGGAGTGCCCTCAGGGCGTGGCGCAGCATATGTAATCCCCATCCTACGAAACGTTCGAAATAATCTCTAACGTCTCTTGGCATCTAGCTCTGCGATGTGTCTGTTGAGCTTCTGCATAGTCATGTCGTAATTATGCATGTCTCTATAGAGACCCGTCAGTGAAGCAGCAAGGAAGCCCATTGATATGACAAGCCCCGGACGAAAACTGAAATTCAGAGAAGCAAGAACAAAAGTTGATCGAATATCGCGGTGGATGAATGGAATGTATAGATGGTAAAGAGCACTCATTGCGAGAAACACGACAAAACAATAGACAACACAATTAAAAAGGCCAATGCCACTTTGCAAAATAACTTCCAGAATTATCTGATAACAATCGTTATTAAGGCGCTCAAGTCTTACTATCTGCTGCTCGGTGGCTTTACGGGATAATGACCGAAACGTTGGTGGTACTACATTTACAAACCAGTTTAAGAAGCACCTTAATGGCTTCCACAACACGGCGAAGATCGCACATCCAACAACGGCGATCAACAACAGTCCAAATAGCGTCTTCACCAACCAATCACTTATTGTCTGGGAATTGCTCATCATCCGAAATATATCAGTTTGCCGTCCAACTTCAACTTGCTCAGCATTGCACACATCTGGTACCGCAGCATAGCGCCGCAGGTGCATGTTAATTTTTATATCATTGACTTAGAGTGACTACCATTGAAGTTGTGGGTGAATTTGTGGGGAGCAACATGAAAAAGCAGGCCAGCCGGAGCGATTCTTCGACTGGCCTACTAGTGTGCCGCCTGTGCAAGAACAGGCGGCAATTTGAATTTGACTAGCAGCCAACCGGATTTGCTGAAAAGGTTGACTGCTAGTTGCCTGACCAGAATTCCAGGCTGTTTTTGCCAAACTTCAATGGGATGCAGCCATTGAAGCCCAGCAAATTAACCCGGCAAGTTGCTGGTAAGCCAAACTTGCCGATCGCATGATGGAAAATCGGAGAGAAAAACCATCATGCAAAACGTTAGCTAGTTTGAAGATCCGTCGTTTTATCAAAATGTTTGACAGACTTGCTCTGCAATTTAGCAATCTGCCCACGTAGATCAGCTTCTTTTTGAACTAGTTCGTTATATACCTGAGTTGCTGTATTTAATTTAGCTTCAAATTCATTCTGCCTTTCCATCTGCCGATTGTAAGCCTGTATCGCTTCATTCTGCTTTTCTTGGCACTCTTCAATCAATTTATCTTGGGTAGCGATATCGGCACGTGTGTTGTAGGCGGGCGGCAGTACAAAATTACGCTCAAGATATTGCGCCTGAGTTGCAAGATTCATTGCTTCAGTTTTAGCAACAGGGCTTGACTGGTACAAATACTCTTGCTCTTTCAGCTTTTAAAACTCTTTTTTAGATTTCCTTGCTAGTGGAACGAGTTCATCCCTTTGCTGTTCCAAACTATCAATTAAGAATTTGCTAGAACGTTGAACAAACTCTTCAAACTTTTCAAAGTCACTGTAAATTGACTTGAGCAGACCCCTGCGCTCCGTGTCTAAAGCAGAATCGTCAAGCAGTGTGAGCAGCTTGCTCATGGTAAACGTTAGGTCAGTTGCGCTTGTGCCAGCTTGATGGAAGTCATTATTGTAGGAAACCGAATCTAAATTCATTGTCATTCTCCGATTTGAATTGTTGTTAGTTGTTAGTACTGATTAAAGAACATCGATCAATTCCGCAGCTAGAGCAGCCTTGAATGTGTCATCGTCTTTTTCCCAGTCAGGAACTTTAACAGGCCGATACCCCGCTGTTCTAACCAGCATTCACACTGGCCTACGTGGAACAGAGCTTCGTTTGTTGTGCTGGAAACAAGTGGACTTGCTCAATGGAATCATCACTGTGGGCAAGAGCGCGGGCGAGTCGAAAACGGAAGGCGGCAAAGGACGGCGCGTTTATCTATCTGCAATGGCTGTGCGGACGCTCCAGAACTGGCGTAGTCAGTTCCCCGCTGCCAAGAATGAGCACTTCGTCTTCCCGTCAGAGCGGTATGGGTTGAAGGGCAAGAAAGGAACATTCGGCGGCATGGTTGTGCCCTTCAAAACGATTCCGACTAAACCAACCGGCAGTTTTGCGACTGCATGGCGAACAGCGAAAGAAGCGGCGGCGGCCATAGAGTGTCGTTGGCACGATATGCGGCACTCTGCGGCGTCACGCATCGCGGCGGGCGGGGCAACCGATCAGACGCTCCAGGCGCTACTTGGATGGATGAGTCCAAAGATGGTTGAGAAGTACTCGCACGTTCGGGAAGAGGCGAAGTGGAAAGCCGTCTCTGTGTTCGATGTCGCGGAGCCTGAAACAGACTCCCAACAAAATGACCCACAAACCGCGACCAGCGAAAAACAAAAATGTCATGTAAGCATTTTGTTTTTAATGGTCGGGGCGGAGGGATTCGAACCCCCGACCCTCTGCTCCCAAAGCAGATGCGCTACCAGACTGCGCTACGCCCCGACTCCTGTTGATTGTATCGCAGTGGAATCACCCTTCAACGCTGTGGGATTGTGCGCATTTACTGCGGCGGATGATAACGCAGCAATGTCACCAGCACCCAGGCCAGCGCAATCAGCGGCAGCGTAAACACCGCCAAAATTCCCACGCCAAGCGCGAAGAGAAATCCCCAGTCCTTCCAGGTATGCTGACGCGGCTGCTCTACGTGCCGGACGAGGAGCTTATAGTTGCGCCGGTTCGCCTTCCATGCGACATCGAATGCGTCCCCAAGCAGCGGAACTGTGCCAATCAGAACCTCTATGCCGATATTGACGGACATGCGCAGTAACGTAATGTAGGGTACGCCACGCAGCCATGCGGCGACCACCAGAATGCAGGAGGCAAGTCCACCGAGCACATCGCCGATGGCTGGCACCAGGCCGACGATGGCATCGAGGCCGAAGCGTATCGAAGTTCCTGGGATGCGAAGAAAATCATCCAGAACATGCGCCAGCATGTCGAGGTTATCATCGCTGAAGACGCGGCTACCCTTTCCGCTGCGCGGTGGAAGAATCTCGGGCTGGCCATAACGCTGCGGCAATGTCGGCTCCTGTCGCGCGCGGTGGAAATGCGCGCTATGAATGCTACAATTCTATTGATTCAAAAGATTCATGGCGGCTATAGTTCAGAGGCAGAACGCCGGTCTGTGGCACCGGATGTCGTGGGTTCGACCCCCACTAGCCGCCCCAGTGAAACCATCCTACGCTTTCACTCGGCAACCGTAATTCCCTGCAAAAATCCTCCCTTTCGTTAAACTTCTATTTATACGATGCGTTCCAGCCAAACCTTCCTTCCGAACCCGGCAGCCGCAGATTGTGAGTCCTCCAACGCGCTTGCGTGGCTACGAGGTTTTGTTCCAAGACGTGGCATGAAATATGGCGACGTACAGACTCTGGTCGCAAGTTTTTTGCCTCGCGCTGTCCAGTTGCCAATCTCCCAGAGTGTTGCCGTTGAGGTGGATGCGACAACAAGCAGTAGGGTAGTATGCCACTGCAACTGGCAGCCTGAGAGTGTTCGCAGAATACGCATGACCCTGCTGCTGGTACATGGGCTGGAGGGTTCATCGCAGTCGCAGTACATGCTGGGCAATGCGGCAAAAGCATGGCGTGCGGGATGGAATGTCATCCGCATGAACATGCGCAATTGCGGCGGCACGGAGAGGCTCTCGACGACGTTGTATCATTCGGGCCTTTCCGGTGACGTGCGGGCGGTGTCGGAATTTTTCGCGGGCCAGCATGACTTACAGCAGATGGCCTGGGTCGGCTATTCCATGGGCGGCAACCTCGTTCTGAAGGCAGCCGGGGAATACGCCGTGAAAGCGCCTGCATGGTTGCGCGCCGTTGTTGGCGTCTCGCCGGTCATCGACATGCAGCCTTCCGCCGACGCGCTTCACGACGCACGCAACAGGATTTATGAATGGAATTTTCTCAGGAACATGCTGGCTCGTTACCGGCGCAAGGCAAAGTTATTTCCAGAAATATTTTCGCTCGACAATTGCCGGCTGGTTCACAGTATCCGCACTTATGACGAATATATTGTCGCTCCCAACAGCGGATTCGCCGGTGCGGACGACTACTACTTTCGTGCTGCTTCCGCCAGACTCATTGACAAAGTTTCCGTACCTACGCTGATACTGCACGCTCTCGACGATCCATTCATTCGCCTGCTGCCCGAAACACGCGCAAAGATTCTTGCCAACTCGAGCATCCATCTGGTTGAAACGGCGCATGGCGGTCATTGCGGATTCCTCGCACCCAAAAAAGATCTCGATGATGGCTACTGGGCAGAGTCAACTTTGGCTACGTTCATCGAGTCGGCGACCAATCTCAATGCCGCGTCATCTGGGGAAAGTTGCTAGCGTGGAGACCGATTGGAGTGTGGAGTGCGGCGCCGATGATCCCTGGGTTGTTCTTCCATGGACGCGGAAGGATGCTTCGATTCACTATATCGATCTTCGCGTTGCTCCGGACCGGCTCCGGGAAATTCCGGAAGCTGTGCAGTACGACTGCATCGAACAGGCACTCCACCGCTGGAACCAGCCCAGTTCGCCGGTCTACACCGCCAAGTGCGATGTGTGGACCTACCCCTCAGATCTTTTCGATGCGGCCGATCTGCCGGGCCATGCGTGGGCGCAAGGCAGTTACATTGATCTGATCCCCGCGTCACGGCGGATATTCGCCAGCTTCGCCGCCAAAGAAAATCTACTGCGAGCATGGTCAACCGCCGCCAAACAAATTCCCTTAGAAAACGCCAGGTGCGAATGGACGTTGCGCCGGGCCCGCATTCTGCCATCGTCTGTTAAAACTAGGGCATCGTTGCCGGATGCCCCGGCTCTCGATGGGTTCGCAACCACTTTGTATGTTTGGGGATACGGCTCGTCGCAGCGCACAGCTCGGGAGGCGTGGGCCGCTTCGCTGACTGCACTTATCGAGACGGTGCTCCTTGTAGCGGCATCGTAAATTTCTGGAAAAAATTAATAATTCAATGGTTTCTTGCTTGCCTGAATCCATTGGCAGTCGTACAGTTCGATGTACGGAACGCCCATTTAGGAGAATTGCCATGAACTTTGACCTTGAAGGAATACTGGATTCAGCGAAAGAAAAAGTTGTCGAAGCCGCCACCGAAAAGTTCGGCTCGGGCGCCACTCCAATTGCAGAAGAGGTTGCGGGAAAGATGGAAGAAGCAGTGGCCGAAAGGATGGGGGTTCCCCTTCACCAGCAGAACAACACGTCCGGAAACCAGAATTCTTAGGATGCATTTTTTGATCCAGTTACTCGCCCGCAGAACGCATGACGCTACAATGAATAGCGTCATGCGTTCTGCGGGCGAGTAGCTCAATCGGATAGAGCACCGGCCTTCTAAGCCGGGGGTTGTGGGTTCGATTCCCGCCTCGCCTACCATTTTTGATACATTCCAAGACATTCAGCGCGATAGCCACAAGTATTGGCGATTGCGCTATTGGCATTACTATTGAACGCATGAAAAAAGTGCCAACTAATTTTCTGCCCGATTGTGCGCAGGCCCCGGAGGCCAGCCGCAGGCAGTTTCTTGTGCGTTCTGCAGCGACTGCGCTTTGCGGCGCCATCCCGCTCAATATCCAAGCCCTGGCACAGAGTCGGCAACAGCGGCTTGCTATCACGCCGTCCGGCCCCGTCCGTATTCAAGTTAGCAGCCGAATCCAGCACACCATGGCAGGCGGAATGGGAGCATCCTGGCACGCGATCGGCCCTACTGCATATTTCTACGGGACAGATTCGCGCAATATCAAGGGAAGCGCATGGGGAGGAACTCCGCCCGCGAACTACGCGCAGCAATGGGACGACATGCAGAAACATTTCCAGTGGCTCGGACTCGACTTTGTACGGGTCGAACTGGAAATGCGCATGTATGAGCCGGAAAGAGGCATATTCGATTGGCAGAATGACGAAATGAAAATGCTGCATCGGATTCTCGATACTTGCCAGAAAAACCATTCAGACGTCTTTCTGACGCAGATGTGGCAGGACGTGGAGTGGAACACCATTGACGGGACTCCTACAGTCAGTAGCGCGCCGAAGTCCGTGCCCGACTTTGCCGCCGGCCTGGGCACACTAGTGGAGCACTTGGTCCACGACGAGGGCTACACCTGCATCCGATGGCTCTGCATTACCAATGAACCCGCCGACGACTGGGGATGGTGGCTCGGCCCGAACAGGCAACCGCAGAACCTGATGCCCGCAATCCAGGCTGTTCGTGCAGAACTGGATCGGCGCAAAATTCCGGTCGCCATTTCGGGACCGGATTTTATTTACGAAGATAACTTCAACTCACCGATCTTCGATTGGGAAGATTCCGCTGTCGGGGCATTCGATCTCCATTACTATAGCGAGAACGATGACATTTCTATGGACTGGATCAAAACTCCCATACAGAAGGCCCGCGCGCGCGGCATACCGATCTTTCTTTCGGAATTCGGCTCCTATGTAGGTGGCAGTCTGAATGGCAGCGAACCTGCAATGATGGTATGTGCCGACTACCCAAATCAGCTTCTGAATGCAGAAAAGGTTTTGCTGGGACTCAACCTGGGAATGGATGGCTTCAACCGCTGGAGCTTTACCAATCGCGGCGATCTGGACGGCCAGTGGCAGTTGGTCCGCACATGGGATCCGGTTCGCTGGAACTATTTCCCTCGAGTTACTCCGGAGCCGATTCCCTACTACGCATACGGCATCTTAACCAGATATGTCGCTAAGCATTCCAACATTCTTGCAATCGAGTTAGCAAATGAGCTAGTTCTTGCATCCGCGCTGCTAAGCCCTAGCGGCAATCTGACAGTTATCGTGTTGAATAAATCCGGCGGCAGCGAAGAATTGTTATTGAGTCTTGCTGAGAACACCGGAAAACAAGATTTCTATAAGTATCAGGTCGAAGAAAATACGGTGAAGAATTCTAACTAGGGCGTGTTCACACTACTAGCTAGGTTTCTGTTAAACTGTCTTTACCGAT
>JADEYI010001202.1_pt1 | contig 21835 bp, 18 predicted proteins | sample 8542331 | NCBI WGS metagenome assembly JADEYI01 (sample SAMN16510988, study PRJNA670497) | mine drainage metagenome | isolation source: biofilm near Copperflume 1 | place: Germany: Marsberg coppermine Kilianstollen | collected 2018-02
GTCCGCGCCGCCTCCTGCGCCGGCCGCCTCCTGCGCCGGATCCCGTGTCCGCGCCGCCTCCTGCGCCGGCCGCCTCCTGCGCCGGATCCCGTGTCCGCGCCCGCGGCGGAACGGTTCGTCTCATCCGCTCCTGCACGGAACGTTCCTTGCGTTGCCCGGGGCGATCCGTCTCACATGCTCACCACCGGAACGTTGGACACGGGGGAAGGGCCTGTTGGGCCTGCGCCGGTCGCTGCGGCCGCTCCAACGTTCCGGGGATGAACAGGTGAGACTTTCGTCGCTGCGCCGGTCGCTGCGGCCGCTCCAACGTTCCGGGGATGAACAGGTGAGACTTTCGTCGCTGCGCCGGTCGCTGCGGCCGCTCCAACGTTCCGGGGATGAACAGGTGAGACATTGGCAGTCGCTGCGCCGGCCGCCGCCACCGCCTGCGCCGGCCGCCGCCACCGCCGCCGCCGGCCGCCGGCCGCCACCGCCGCCGCCGGCCTGCGCGTCAGCCGCCGGCGATCGCCGGGATGACGTGCACCGTTGACGTCGGCCCGACCGTCGTGGCGAGCGTCGCCGGCTCGCCGTCGACGAACACGTTGATGTGCTCGCGGAGCGCCGGACCTGGCTCGAGGAGGCGATCGGCGAGGCCCGGCCATCGTCCGTCGAGCTCCAGGACGATCTCGCCGACCGTCGTGCCCTCGACCGTGGCGCGATGCGGCAGCCCCGGGATGAGGGCGCCGAGGGAACGGGGGAGGACCACCTCCGCCATCGCCGGTCAGGCCTCGACCCGGATCGCCTCGACGGACCAGATCGGCGGCAGCGAGGTCGCGATCGGCGTCCAGCTCGCGCCGGCGTCCGCGCTCCCGCAGAGCTGCCCGGTGCTCGTCCCGAAGTAGACCCCGACGGGTTCGAGCTCGTCGTGGGCCATCGCCTCGCGGAGGACGCCGAGATAGGCGTCGCGTTGCGGCAGGCCAGCATCGCCGCGGAGCCATGTGTCCCCACCGTCGATCGTGCGCCAGACCGCCGCCGCGCCGTCCGGCATGTAGCGCCCGCGGTCAGCGCCGTTGAGCGGGATCGCCCAGACCGTGAGCGGATCGCGCGGATGGGCCGTCATCGCGAAGCCGAACTCGGACGGGAGGCCGGCGGTGATCTCGGCCCAGTGCAGGCCGCCGTCGAGCGAGCGATACACGCCGCAGTGGTTCTGCTGGTAGAGGCGCTCCGGCTCGCCGGCCGCCATGACGAGCTTGTGGACGCACTGCCCGGTCACCGGTCGCGGATCGGGCATGAAATCGGCTCGAACGCCCTCGTTCCGCGGCTCCCAGGAGGCCCCGCCGTCGCGCGTCTCGAACGTGCCGACGGCGGAGATCGCGATCCACATCCGGGCGGGGTCGGTCGGGTGCGGGACGATCGTGTGGCAGATGAGGCCGCCGGCGCCGGGCTGCCAGGTCGAGCGGGTCGGGTGGTTCGTCAGGCCCTCGACGTGCGCCCAGCTCCGGCCGCCGTCCTCGCTCCGGAAGAGCCCGGCCGGACCGACGCCGGCGAAGAGGGAGCCGTGGGCTGCGGTGACGTTCCAGACGGCGGTGATCTTCGGGCCGGCGTCGCCGTAGGTGAGGCCGTCGCTCGACTGCGTCCAGCTCGCGCCGAGGTCGTCGCTGCGGAAGACCGTCGGCCCGTACCACGGGCTGCCGCCGCCGGCATAGAGCGTTCCGGTCGCCGGATCTGCGGAGATGTCCTGGATCGGCCAGCCCTCACACATCGGCCCGTCGATCGTCCATGCCCGCCGATCCCCGTCCGATCGGAGGATGAACGCCCCCTTCTTCGTCCCCACGAGCAGCAGGATCCGGTCCGTCATCGTCGCCTCCTCTCGGTCGTGGCCGACCCCAACGATACCTATCGAAGGCTCCAACGATACAGGGGGTGGAGCTCCGCCCAGCCGCCGTGATCGAGGTCGAAGACATAGCGGCCCTCCATCCAGACTCGGGCGCCGACGGTGGGGAGCAACCCGGCGAGCGGATCCGGATCCGAGGCGCAGGTCGCGATCGCGTCCGCCTGGGTGACCCTCCGGACACAGACCGGCTCAACGACGAGGTCGCCGAGCTCCACGCCCTGGTTCGCCGTGGTGAGGAGGTAGCGGTACGCGGGATCGAGCGCGACGAGGATGTGGACGTCCCCGTCCACCTCGTGGCGGACCGCCGCGACCGTCCCGGTGATGGAGATGCAGGCGGCATGGATCGCGAGGCGGTACGGGTGGTAGACGTAGCGATCCTGATCGGTGGGGGAGCAGGTGGCCGGGTTCGCCGTCGGGCGCGTTGTCGGGCGGGCAGACGCTTGTGCCAGCGCCTTCGCAGTCGCGTGCGCGGCGGTAGTGGGAGCGGTGGCCGTGTCGGCCGCGGGGGCGGCGGATGGCGCGCTGCTCGGCGCCGCGGAGGTCCCGATGCCGGCCGTCGCCCCGGCGAGGCCGCCGGCTCCGCTCGTCCCGCTCGGGCTTGGCGGCGGTGCGACGGCCACCGCGATGACCACGACGATCGCCGCGAGGACGACGACGCCAAGGACGAGCCGACTCGACGCTGACATCCCCGGTGCCCCTCCCTGTCGTGTCCCGCCCACACAGGGCGATGGTGCATTCTGCGCTCACCTACGCGCCCGTTGCGTGCTTGGCGGCACGAGTGCCCTTCGTCTCGTTCCGGCCCGTGGCACCCCGTTCATCCTCGAGCCGGGTACGCGCGGAGTGCGTGCCGACGCGCCTGGTGCGTACTGGATGCGACGAGGTCATCGCGCGGGCCGCTCGACCGCCCCACTGCTCCGTCGCGTCGTGTTCCACGATCTTGCACGCACATGGCGCGTAAATGGCACGAAACCGCCGCGGCGCCGGGCTCGAGCTGACGATCAGACATCCGGCTGGCGAGCGCTCGGGACGGAGCAAGGCCGTGAGCGCGCGTGAGAGGATCACCGTGATGGGCGACTCGATGACGGCAATGCGTCCTGAGGTACCCCGTTGATGGCCGCGCCTGGCCTCATTCCGACCATCGTCGGCAACCTGGTCCCGCTGATCGGGGTGCTCCTCTTCGGCTGGGATCTGCCATCGATCGTGGTGATGTACTGGATCGAGACCGGCGTCGGCGGACTCGTCAACGTCCTGAGGATCCGCAAGTCGATGGCGCTCGGGCCGCCGACCGTCAACGCCGATGGATCGATCGAGCGGCCGATCGTGCGCGCAGCCTTGTCCGGCAGCTGGCGGCTCCCCCTCATCTGGCTCGTGGCCTACGGGATCTTCTGGGCGATCCTCGGGCCGTTCGTCATCCAGATCGCGAACGGTGGCTTCTACGAGGGCGCCAGCCAGACCGGCTGGAGTGGGGTCTCCGCTGACGTGATCGCCTGGGGCACCGTCAGCCTGGTCGGCGGCCAGGTGGGCACCTACACCCTGGATTACGTCATCGGGCGGCGCTATCTGACGGTGACGCCGCTCGAGCTCCTCCGGGACCCGTTCGTCCGGATCTTCATCATCCTGGCGACGATCGCGGTGGGCGGGGTCGGCATCGCCCTGCTCGGTTCGCCGGTCGGGTTCCTCGCCGCGATGGTGGTCGCCAAGACCATCGTGGAGTTCTGGTTCACCCGGCCGGCTCGCGCCGCCATCTCGACCGGCTCGTGCCCGACGCCCTGAACCGGACGCCTTGAACCGGACCTAAACCGGCTCACGGTGCGTGGTAGATTGCGGCGGTGTCCCGCCCCCGACGGGAGCCCAGCGGGACGATCGAGAGATCGAAGGAGCGCCGCTCCGTGAGACACCTCATTGTCACCCTCGGGGTCGCGACGATTCTGGCTGCCTGCGGGGGCTCGGCCGCACCGCCCAGTCCGGCACCCACCGCGACGCCTGCCGTTGCCACCGCGGTCCCTGCGAGCCCGACGGCACCGCCAACCGCCGCGCCGACCGAGACGCCCCCGGCATCCTCGGCACTCACGACATCCGGCCCGGGTGGATCGGGGGCGTTTGTCGTTGCCGGCCTCACGTCCATGCTCCCGGTCAGCGCCGACCAGCCGGACTCCTCCACGTTCGCGACGTCATTCGCGTCGGAGACCCCGGAGATCCTCGTCGCGTACCAGCTGGCGCCCGGGCTCGCGGGTAAGATCACCTCGATCTGGAGGACCGTGGGGGGCGACGCGAAGACCACGTCGTTCGACTATCCGGCTTCGGCTCCGTGGGCTTACTTCAGCCTCACCTACGTGAACGGATTCGTTCCCGGCGACTACGAGGAGATCCTCACCTTCGAACGGACGGGCGAGTCGGTGACCCTCCCCTTCACGATCACCGGGCCGCGCCGACCGCCGGCGACTCCCACGCCGCTGCCGAGCGGGACGAGTGCCTTCACGCTTCTCCGAACCGCAACCGGTGCCGACTCCTCGAAGTCACGCCCAGATCCGGCGACGTTCACCGATTCGTTCCCGACCACGGCGCCCGCCATCTTTGTCGTGTTCTCGTTGCGGCCGGAACTGACCGGAAAAGTCACCTGCACGATGACCGCCAATGGCTCGGCGCTCATCAAGCCGCTGTCGATCGACTACGGGACGCGCAACAGCTGGGGTGACTTCAAGGTCAACCCGGCCGGCGAGTTCTCGGCGGGCGACTACGTGGCCACCGTGACCTACACGCCGACGGGTGAGGCGCAGACGGTCAGGTTCACGGTCAAGTGATCGGGCGGGACACCACGGGCACGGTGTAACCCGGCGCTACGCCTTGAGTAGGGCGCTCGTGCCTTTCGTCGTGTTGGTGGAGCCCGCGACGTGCTCCACCTGCTGCTGGATCGTCGCCCAGGCCCGATCACTCCAGGTGTCCCGCGACGGTTGAGGCGAACCCTCCGCTTCAGGACCGACGGGTGGTTGTTTCGCCGGCGCGAGTCCCCCAGTTGGCGCGTACCAAAGTATGATATATTGCTACATGACGGCAGTATCAATCCTATATCACGCGTGAATAAAAGAGCCTTTCGATCATGATCTTCCGCACCCCCGAACTCACGGAACAGGAGCTCCGCGTCATCGCGAGGATCGATCGGGTGCGCGACGCTCTGCGTCATCAACTCCCGGATCAGCACAACTGGGTCGGGCTATTGCGCCGCGTGATGCTCGCGCGTGCCATCCAGGGATCCAACAGCATCGAGGGCTACAACGTCAGCCTGGATGATGCCGTGGCGGCCGTCGCCGGCGAACCACCGCTCGATGCCGAGGATGGGGCATGGCGGGCCGTCGTCGGATATCGCGATGCGATGACCTATGTCCTGCAGCTGGCGGACGACACGCACTTCGCCTACGACGAGAACCTGATACGGGGACTCCACTACATGATGTTGAGCTACGCGCTCGACAAGAGCCCCGGGCGTTGGCGGCCGGGCTCCGTCTTCGTCGTGGACGAGGCTACGCACGAGGTCGTCTACACGGGTCCAGACGCGATGGACGTACCCGACCTCATGCATGAGCTCGTCGACGAACTTCGTGCCGCTGATCAGGTCCCCCCGATGGTCAAAGCCGCGATGGCGCATCTCAGCCTCGCGATGATCCATCCCTTTCGGGACGGAAACGGACGAATGGCGCGCTGCCTGCAGACGCTCGTTCTCGCTCGGGAGGGCATCGTCGCTTCGCCCTTCGTGAGCATCGAGGAATACCTCGGGGCCAACACCGGGGCGTACTACAGGGTGCTCCAGGAGGTCGGCCAGGGAACCTGGCGGCCGGAGCGCGATGCTCGCCCGTGGATTCGGTTTGTCCTGACGGCGCACTATCGACAGGCACTGACCATGATCCGACGAGCGGAAGAGGCGGAGCGTCGCTGGACGCTGCTCACCCGGGAGGCGACCCGGCTGAAGCTCCCCGAACGATCCGTGCCAGCGTTGTTCAACGCAGCGCTGCAGTTCAGGCTGAGGAACGCTGACTATCGGGAGGTGGCCGAGGTCAACGAGCACATCGCCGGCCGCGATCTGGGTCGTCTTGTCGCTTCCGGTTTGCTTGGTGCAAAGGGAGAGCGCCGCGGGCGATATTACGTCGCGACGGCCCGACTCCTGGCTCTCGATGCGTCGATCCGAACCGAGCGAAAACCCGTCGAGGACCCGTTCACGACCGCGATGGGCGAAACGCCGAGCCTCTGAGGTCGCCATCGCCGACCGAGCGAGCGATACGCCAGCATTGACAACTTCTCTCTATTGCTAGTAGTGTCCGATAAGCAGAACGACGAAGTTGTCCCGCCACCGAAGTCTGAGGCGCTCTGGCATGGTCCTTGCCGACACGCCCTCCGCAGAGCTCGTTGAGCTTCTGCCAAAGGCCTTCTACTCTCCGAGCGAGTTGGCAGATCTCGCCTCACTCTCGAGCTCGACGATCTTGAACTACATTCACGATGGTCGGCTTGTCGCCGTGCGCCTGTCCGAGCGGACCTACCGAATCCCGCGGAAGGCCGTCATTCGATTGCTGGGGCTGGGAGCTCCGGCGCCCGTCGTCGTGGTGGCTCCGTCGCGAACCGTCGAGTTCTAGTCACCGCCATCGTGGATGCGGCGTGACGGGGGCGGTCAGCCCCACGCCGCTCACGAACGGTCAGCTGCACGCACGCCGCGATCGACTCACGGATTTCCTCGACGCCTGGGGCGACCTTCGGGTCAGCGACCTGGGTGGCGCGGGTGAGCGCCGCCTGCTCGAGTTCTACTTCGAAGCTCCGGGCACGGAACTGGCGGTCGAGATCAAGGCACGGTATCGCGAGTACTACCGTCGCGGGTGGACCGACGATTGGCAGATCGCCAGGTACACCCATGAGTACCTCGACGTGGCGCGCAGGAAGCGACTCGCCTATCACCTCCACGACATCGGGTCGCGCAGATCGGTGCCCCACGCACATTGCGGGAGCGCCGACAACCTGGCGGACGCCGAGGGCACGCACCACCTTCGTGCCATCGAGTTCGACCTGCGAGAAGCGCACGAGGAATTCATGGAGCTGTGGGCTTCGAATGCGTTCCCGGATTGTGCGCGCTTCCGTCCCCTCGATATCAGTCGGGCCCCCGACGAAGGCTCGAGCTGACGATCAGACATCCGAACCCGCGCGAGTCCCCTCAGTAGTGCTCGCGGATGTAGGCGTAGGCGCGGTCGTAGAGCTCGCCGGCCGGCGGGAGGGCGTTGTTGCGGAGGACGAGCCGGAGCTGGCGGCGGACCTCGCGGTCGCCGGGCTGGCTCTCCTGCCAGCCAGTGCCGCGGACCGGTCGCACGATCGCGTCGATCTCCTCCACGACGTGCTCGATGATCGCCGGGGTGCCCGGCGGCGCGTATTCGGAGAGGATCTGGGTGAGGGCGCCGCGGTCGGGATCGAGAACCTCGAACGCGTCGAGCCGACCGTCCGCCTCGGCGCGCTCCGCGCCGACGAGCTGGCGGGCGAGTTCGAGCAGCCGCTTGAGGAACTCGACCGAGTCCTTCGCGCCTTCGAGGCGGGTCCGGCGCAGCTCCTCGAGCCGCTCCGAGAGCGTTCGCCAGACCGGGTGCGTCCTCTCGCCGGCGAGCTTGCGACGAAGGCGCGCCTCGATCGTGTCGAGGACATCGTCGACGGTCGGCGCCAGGCTTCCGACCACGACCGATGCGTCGAACAGTTCGAGCTGGCGGAGCGCCTCGAACGTGCCCGCGTCGATCGCCACGGACTCCAGGCCACCCGACCCGACAACGACATCGGTGACGTAGTCGGCGAGGAGTTCGGCGGTCTTCGCGCCGAGGCGGTGCCAGAGGAGCGCATCGGCATTCGCGACCGGCTGGATCGAGGCGTACACCCGGGCAAGCCAGCGGTAGTCGTCCTCGAACGCTCGGAGACGAAGGTCCGGCGAGAGCAGCTCGAAGAGCGCCTCGCAGCGGAGGAACGCCTCGGCGAACTCGGCCCGCGCATCCACCGTGGCGACTCGCTCCTGGGCCGCCATGAGCTGCTCGTACCCGCTCGACCGCCGATCGACGCCACCGAACCGCGAAATGAGATCGGCGACCCAGCCGGCGAGGAGCGCGAAGAGCTCCGCGACATCGGCCGGGAGCGCCTTCCGTCCGCCGCGATCCTTGACGGCGACCGCCCGGGCGAGCTCGGCGCCGAGACCGACGTAGTCGACGATGAGCCCGTACAGCTTCTCCTGATCGGTGACCGGGTTCGTCCAGCGGCGGTTCGTCCGGCAGACCGCCTGGAACAGCGTGTGCGCGCGGAGCGGCTTGTCGAGGTACATCACCCCCTCGATCGGCGCGTCGAAGCCGGTGAGGAGCTTGGCGGTGACGATGAGGAAGCGGAGCGGATCGGCCGGATCGAGGAACCGGTCGCGGATGCGGACCTCCTCGTCGCGCTCGCGGTCGAAGACGGACCACTCGGCCGGGTCGTCCTTGGCGCTCGTCATGACGACCGTCGCCTCCTCGCCCGGCCGGAGGTGGCGGTTGATCTCGGCGAGGTAGCGGACGCACAGCTCGCGATCGAAGGCGACCACCTGGGCCTTGAGGCCCAACGGCTCGACCTTGCGCCGGTAGTGCTCGACGATGTCGGCGCAGACGGCCTCGATCCGGGCCGGGGTCTTCATGAGCTCATCCACCCGACTCGCCCGTCGGGCGAGCATCCCCTGCTCGCGCTCATCGAGCGCCTCCGCCTCGGCGAGCTCGGCGAACGCCTCGTCGAGCGCCGCCCGATCGATGTGGAAGTCGACGAGCCGGGTCTCGATGTGGATCGGCAGCGTCGCCCCGTCGGCGATCGAACGCTCGACGCTGTAGTGATTGAGGACGCCGTCCGGATCGTCGGGATCGCCGAAGGTCGTCCAGGTGTTGCGATCGGCCGTCGAGATCGGGGTCCCGGTGAGGCCGATGAGCCGGGCATTCGGGAGCGCGCCGCGCAGGTCGAGCCCGAGCCGGCCCTCCTGGGTGCGGTGGGCCTCGTCGACCATGACGACGATGTTCGAGCGCTCGTTGAGGAGGCCCGCATCGGCGAACCGGAAGATCGTCGTGACGATGATGCCGCGGGTGTCCTCGCGGAGGAGCCGCCGCAGCTCCTCCTTCGTCTGCGCGATCCGCAACCCGGGCAGGCCGACCGAGGCGAACTCGGAGCCGATCTGCTCGATGAGATCGAGCCGATCGAGGACGACGAGGATCGTCGGCGCATCGAGATCGAGCTGCGCCCGGAGCTTGGCCGCGGCGAAGGCCATGATCATCGTCTTGCCCGAGCCCTGGTGATGCCAGACGAGGCCGTTGCGGCGGCGTGGATCGCGGACCCGGGCGACGATCGCCTCGACCGCTTCGACCTGCGGGTAGCGGGGGATGATCTTCTCGGTGTAGCCGCCGGCGGAGGACGAGCGGCGGGAGAAGAGGGTGTACGTTCGGAGGATGTCGAGGACGAGCTCGGGGCGGAGGAGGAGCTCGACCGAGCGGAGGACGTTCGCCATCCCCGGCAAGCCGAATGGATCGGTCGTCCGCGACCAGGGGAGCCAGTCCTGGGCCGGCTCGCGGATCGCCCCGTAGCGGAGCTCCTTGCCCTCCGTCGCGAACGAGAGGACGTTCGGGACGAAGAAGCCCGGGGTCTTCACCTCGTACGCGCTGTGGATGTCGAGCGCGCCGTTGAGCCACGACGTCGTCGCGCTGATCGGCGTCTTCGTCTCGCCGACCACGAGCGGCAGGCCGTTCACCCAGAGGACGAGGTCGTAGCGGCGTTCCTCGGTCCCGGCGTGGTACGTCACCTCGGTCGAGACGACGAGCGAATTCGCCCGCGGGTGATCGAAATCGATGAGCCGGACCGGCTCGAACGTCTCGGTCCCGAGGTAGCGGATCGTCTGCTGGCCGCGCAACCACTCGATGAGGTGGCGGTTCGCCTCGATCAGCCCGTCGTTCGCGACCGACAGGATCGCCGCCCTGATCTTCGGCAGAACCTCGTCGACCCGGTCCGGCTGCGCGGCGATCGCCGGGTTGAGGCGCATGAGCGCGGCGATGACGTCCGCCTCGACGAGCACGGAGTCGAGCGGTCGATCGAGGCTGCCGCCTGCGACGAAGCGCCAGCCGAGATCGGGTCGGGTGAGGCGCTCGACGAGGGCGGCCTGGACGGCGGACTCCGCGAGCTGACTCATGCAGCGCCGTCGAGGAACCGGTCGTAGGTGGTCGGAATGGGATGCCTTCCCGTGAGGAGGTCGGAGGATAGCGCGGACCGAGCGAGGAACGCGACGTGAGCGTGATTTTCAACAAGCATCCGCACCGAGCGCATCTCTCTTAGCGCATCGACCGTAGTTGCCGTGTTGAGCGGCATACGGACGGGAATACTGCCGACTATCTGAGTGTTCAGATTGGGGAGGGTGATCCCCACGGCGTGGTCAATGAGCCAGACATTGGTATCACGCGTGCTGAGGGCCTCGAACACGGCTTCGGGCAGACCCTGGTTGACTCTCACCCTGACGGTCCCCGTCCCACAAAGCCAGTCACGCTCCCGTTCGCCCACGAGCGCACGCTTCGTAAGATCACCACGCCGAGCCAGGAGGATGTCCCCCGGCTGAAGCCGATGGCGAGCGAGACGCCTCGCATGCTCTTCGGGGACTCGTGCAATGGCATCGACCGAGATGCGCCCCGCGTCCATGTCCTGAGGCATAACCACAGGGACGCCATCAGTGACGTAGTCACTCGCGTGTAACTGGCTGCCGAAAGGACCTATCTGAATCCCGTCAGGACTGCATAGTTCCCGCAGGGGATGCGCCTCCGTACCGTCCTGGGAGAAGGTCTCGTCGCGAAGAGCGTCGATGGCGGTGTCGACGGCGACCGCTAGCCGCCGGCTCTTGTCAGTGATCTCTCCCAGCGTCCCGATGAGATCGACGATGCGGCGCTGCTCGGCGAGCGGCGGTAGGTCGAACTCGAATGCCGCGAGATCGGCCGCGCTCGTGCGCGGCATTCGACTTCCGGCTGAGCTGGCCATCGCCCATTCGGTGAGGGGATCAGCGCATGCGACCAAGTACAGGAACTCATCGATGACCGACTCTCGGCTCGGGCGAAGCACGAGAATCTCAGGCGAGCACACACCATCCCACCCTGCGAGAGCGACCTTGCGGAGGTAGGGGCGAAGCCGGCCGAAAAGGGTATCGCCTGGTGAGAAACGGGTGACCTGACTCGTCACCTCCGCCACGGCGCCCGTAACGCCGATCCTCGGTGAACCCGAGGGCATTGCTTCCAGACCGACATACGGCGTGCCAGGAACGAGTTCACGCGGATCCGCGCGGTCGACAACTACTTTGCAGACGTCGCCTATCCGGACATGCCGCCAACCCTCACGCATAGCCTGCCTCGCGAAGCCGTTCGGCGAGCCGCTCCTCTGCCGCGCGGAGCGCCTGCTGCGCCTCCCTCAACTCCGCAAGTGCGGTGGCAACGGCGATGACCTCAGCAGCCGCGCCCTTGATGTAGCGGCCGATGTTGAGGTCCCAGCCGTTCGCCTCGATCTCGGCACGAGGCACGAGGCGACTCCCGATGTCGTCAGTGGCCGCAGCGCCAGAGCTGTTTCGATACGCGGCGACGATCGCATCGACATCGTCTGCTCGGAGCTGGTTCTGGTTGCGGCCCTTCGCGAACCGCTTCGAACCATCGACGAACAGGACGTGGCCGCGACGCTCCGGCGCCTTCTCGGCTCGGAAGATGAGCAGACAGGCGGGGATCGAGGTCGAGTAGAAGAGGTTCGAGGCAAGGCCGACGATCGCTTCGAGCCGGTCCGATCGGATGAGACATTCGCGGATGACGCCCTCGGCTGCGCCGCGAAAGAGCACCCCGTGCGGCATGACGACGCCAACCCGTCCGGTCACGGGCTTCATCGAGGCGACCATGTGTTGAACCCAGGCGTAGTCGCCGAAGCTCGCCGGTGGGACGCCGCACGAGGGCCGACCCCATGGATCGTGCGCCCAGACGTCGGAGCCCCAGTTCTTCAGGCTGAACGGCGGATTGGCGATGACGATGTCGAACCGTTCGAGCCTGCCCCGCTCGTCGAGGAAGCGCGGATCGCGGAGGGTGTCGCCGCGTCGGATTCGGGTGTCCTCGATGTCGTGGAGGAAGAGGTTCATCCGCGCGATCGCCGAGGTAGTGAGGCTCACCTCCTGCCCGGCGAACCGCATCTGGCGGACCGAACCGCCAGCCTCGATCACCTCGTTCGCCGCCTCGACCAACATGCCCCCGGAGCCGACTGCGGGGTCGTACACGGTGTCGGTCGGCTGCGGATCGAGGATGCGGGTGAGGAGCCGCACGACCGCTCTCGGGGTGAAGAACTCGCCGGCCTTCTTGCCGGACTCGTCGGCGAACTGGCGGAGCAGGTACTCATAGGCGTTGCCGAGGACGTCGTGACCGACCCGCGCAGGGCTGAGATTGAGGGTGTGGAACGCCTCGATGAGGTTGAGCAGGGCGTGCTCGGGGAGCTTCTCCTTGTTCGCCCACTGGACGTCGCCGAAGATGCCGGCGAGCGTATTGGGGTTCGCTTGCTGGACGTGGTCGAGGATGCGCTGCAGCGCCACGCCGACGTTCTCGGAGACGCGGCGGAGATCGGACCAGTGGCAGCCGTCAGGCACCGCGAAGCGGTGGTAGTCGGCCTCGATCTCCGGCGTGAGGTCTGATCCGAACTCAGCGATCGCCCGGGCGTGCTCGTCGTTCCACGCGTCCGAGACCCGCTTGTAGAAGAGGAGCGGGAAGATGTACGCCTTGAAGTCGGCCGGATCGACGGGACCGCGGAGGCTGTTCGCGGCGGCCCAGAGGCGACCTTCGAGCTCCTGCTGGGTGAGGCCGCTGGGATCGGGCTGGCTCGTCACGTCCCCCTCGAACGGAGTAGTCGCCGGTCGCGGCGCGTGGGAGCGAGTCTATCGCGCAGCCAGGGGCTGCCGACGTCCGTCCGGGAGATGCAAACAGGGCCAGTCGCTCGCTGGGTCTCTTTACTGCACGCCATAGGCTGGCTGTGAACGCACGTTCGAGATACTATGTGTATGGCGTCAGAGAACATCCTGTTGGCTCTAGGAATTGCACACGAGGAAAGGAAGAAATGGCTACCAAGAATACCGTCGCTTCCGGCGCGCCGGCTGCACAGGCAGAAAAGAAGTCCCACAAGCGGCCTTGGCTGAGCCAAGAGGATGTTCCCAGTTACTCGCTCGAGCAGGCGCTCAGAGTTCCGCGCGCCATTGCGGACAGCTACGCCTTCAAGCCCACTCGTCCGCTTAACGTCGCCGGCGCCATGAAGCTCTCGCCGACATCCGGTCCCTTCAGAAGCCTTACGGGAGCGGCGATCGCATATGGCCTCACAATTGGCGGCGCCTTCGCCCCCGAAATTGGGATCACCCCTCTCGGGATGCGGGTAGTTCGCCCGACGAAACCCGGCGACGACCTCGCGGCGAAACGCGAGGCGCTGCTCAAGCCGAGGGTGGTGGGGGAGTTCCTTCGACAGTACGATGGAGCGGCCCTCCCTCCGGACCAAATCGCCAAGAACGTGCTCCTAGAGCGGGGAGTTCCGGCAGGGCGAGAAGAGGATGTCCTTGCGTTGATCATCGAGGGGGCGGACGCGGTCGCATTCCTGAAGGAGATCAACGGCAAGAAATACGTCGATCTCGCAGGATCCGCTGCACATGAGGGCCCAGCCGCCGAGAGTGCCCGAGATGGAACGATGCCTGTGAGAGCGCCTGGCACCGCACCGCTGCCTGACCGAACGACGGCCAACGTCGCAGGTGTGTCTGTCGGTCCGGGGATCAACATCAATATCGAAATCCACATTGCCGCTGACGCCAGTGCCGAAACCGTGCAGGAAATCTTCAAGAACATGCGTCGATACGTGTTGAGCAACGATGGCTCGGTCGACGAAACATGACGTAGTAGATCCGGACCTCCTGCGCCGTCTTCGGGAGTTTCAGACGCGGGTGCGCCAAATACCGACCGGCAGCAGAAACATAGACGCAGTCGTTCCTGCGCGGGGCCCTCTCTCGGGGAGTCAGGTTGGAACGATGGCACGTCTGCGGAAACTCTCCCCACGCCTGGCCGATAGCTTCGAACAGGCTTTGAGAGACGTGAACGACGGCACCCGCCTGACGTATGGGGCCCCGGCCGGAGAGGCCCGAGAAGTCCTTCGACAGGCTATCGATGCAATGGCTCCGGATGACGAAGTTCGCAAACAGTCGTGGTTCAAGGGATACGCCAAAGATGGGAAGGTCGAGGTGACCCAGGCCGAGCGCATCCAGTTTTCCGCACAGCTTCGAGGCGGTGACTATCGGGCGGCGAACGAAGCGACAGAAATCATTGATCAGCGGATCGGCCGCCTCGGTCGTATGGTCTACAGGAGCGGAAGTGCGGCCCTGCACGCTGAAAGTCAACAGGCCGAAGTCCGGAAGATGATGGGTTACGTCTTCGCGGTGCTGGACGACCTTCTACCCGAGTAGATTGCCGGCTTCACCTTGGAGGTTGGGCGGTCGGACCGCTCGTGTCGGTGCCGGTTGCTTCCGGAGCTGGCGTCCCCGGAGCCGCCGACGTAGAAACGCGAACGTAAGTGGCCCGGTTGACGCCGAGGGCTTGCAACGCCCCGACCAGGTTGAAGACCCCGAACGCTGTCCAGCGACGAATGCAGCGACAAAGGCGAAGGTGACGCGGACGAACCGCCCAAGGGCCGGGCGCGTCCGAGTTTCTCTCTGCCGCCCAGCCGGCTCGCGACCGGTTACTGCCGTCGCCGCAGGACGCGCCAGAAATCACCGATGGGCGTCCGCGGCAGGTCGGACTCCTTCTCGTATTTCATGAGCTCTTGAAACGCTATCGTCGGTCGTAGGAACGACTTGCGCGAGCCGGAGGTGTCGCGGGTCTCTTCGCGGACGATGCCACCATCGACCAGAAGCTTTCGCAGCGACGAATAAGATCGGTCCTTTACCACGTTCGAGAGCGTGTCATCTTGCTCGCAGATCACGTTCGCTCGGCGATATCGAAGTGCCAGTTTATGCAGCAACTCAAGCATCGCATGCGATTCGCCCTTGTACTCGGGTTCGCCCGCTTCCAGATTCGGGAGAGGGGCGCCCAAACGCAGCAGGATTGCGTGCATTTCGCGCGGCGAATAGACCTCGCGACGACTATCCTTTTCGAGAATTACGATGCTGAAGAGATTGGCGCCTGGCACCAGGCCGGCTACGTCCATCGTGGTGTTGTTCGATAGGAGAATCGCCTCAGCCACCGTCTGTGTGTCAACCCTGCATTCACGCAAGACCGATCGTTCGAGGCGAGTGCCGTGGAAGTGACAACGGGTGAAAGCAACCCGGGCTAGCCGGGCGGCGCCGAAGTCCGTATTGATGAAGTCGACTCCGGCGATATCGGCGTCTGCAACCTCATCAACCACCCGGAATGCCGCGGAGACGGCGGCCCCGGGGTTTCTTCGCCGATTCTCAAAGAGTGGGCCGTCGCCGGCGAGGCGTGATGTCGCGTGGATCACTGCGAAAGCGTTTGTTCCGTCGACCGCGATGTCGAGCACTTCATCGGGCAGGACCCCTCGATCTAGAAAGCTGCCCGAAAGGCGGTCCATTTCCAGCTGTCGTCGAAGGGACTGTGCGAGGAAGTAATCGAAGTAGACTTCATGTTCGAACGCGAACTCACGGCCTGTTCCGCCGGTGGTCGTCTTGAAACCAGCGTAGCTTGTGACCTTGGTGGCGAATTGGCGAACCGCGTCGCCGCTCAGATCAGCCTCTTCGCCTACCATCTCCGCGACCGTGCGAAGGTCATCTGTGTTTATGTGGCGATTCTCTGATCGCCACATTTGGTCTGCCACTTCCTCGAACAGGGTCCGGTGGCCGGCCACCGGCACCAGTGGTCGCGAATCGCGGTCCACGATCTTGCGGGACTCGCGGTCAATGTAAGACTCGATGAGATAGTCGAGCAATGATGCTGGCCCGGCGTCCCACGAGGTGCTTTGAGCATCGACGTAGGCTGGAAACTGGCTCGCAAAGAAAGGCTTTCCTAGAAGTTCACGATCGCGATTGGGGAGACGAGCTATGGCGGATGAGTAATCCACGACACCCGAGCCGCCATGTACCTTGGCTAGGTAGTTCCGAAAGTCCGCTTCGGACCATGGCATGAGGGTGATCGGAGCTAGTTGGTACAGGGTTTGTGCTGTGTCATCCGATCCCTTCCCCACGAACTCCACTTCGTAGAACGACGAGCGGGCGGAAACGACAATCACGCCGAGGCCGTTCAGCTCCAAAAGGAACTCTCGAAGGGATCCAAACGCGTCGCCGTATCCAGCCGCACCCAGGAGTTCGTCGAACCCATCAATGATTGGTATCAGCACGCCGCGTCTCGCGAGCGCAGGAACAGCATCGCGAGTGAAATTCGCGCGGAGGTCGTCGAGCTCGCCGGAGAACGCGTCGCGCAGATTCGAAAGCGCTCGACCCTGAGCGGATACATAGAAGAACAGATAGTTGCTCTTGCCTTCTTGGTAGGCTTCGGCCGTGCGGGCTGTCAGCTCCTTCAAGAGCGTGGTCTTACCCGCCCCGGCGGGTCCCTTCACGAAAAGCAGCTGCGTCGCCGAGCCGCCCGCGCTCAGCGAAGCGGTGATTTGACTCGCGATGAGAGCGTCCGACGCGACGCCTGATCCGCCATTTGCTTGCTGGTCGTCGGCCGCTGCCTCGGTCGCGATGTAGTTTGGTTCGCGCGGAAAGCGCCGGGTCACCGACTTCGCAACGTAGCCTAAGTCGGCCATTTGAGCACTCGTGAGGAACCCGCGGTAACTCAGATGCGAACCATCAGGGCCGTCCCAGCGGAAGTCCCCGTCCGAGCTGATGACGAACCTCTCGACTCGTTCCTGGCCACGCTGCAGCCAAGTGGCTTCAAGCAAGCCTCCGGCTTGGCGAACCTCTACTGGGGTTTCGGGATCAGCGAACCCTGGAAGATCGACCTCAAGGACGTCAGCCCAGTAGCGCGAGAGCTCTACCGACATGGATGGACTCCTGCGTGATCCACCTTGGTTCGCCATTATGGGCCGCCGGCCGACACCGCGATCAACTTCGGCCGCTGGGTAGCCACCTCGGGAGGCGCCTCGCCCCGGACTCTTTTGCCGAAGGGAGCGATGCCGAAATTCGGTAGCTGGGTCGGTCGGGAGGCCCATCATGATCGGAAGCTTCCGGTCGCGGGTGCGACATTTCAGCAGGCTCTATCTCCTATCCCCATCCGCGTTTGACCCTGGCGGGAGCCTCGGCTAGACTCCGCGAGCCTTCGAGCCGGGCATCCGTGTCTGGCCCGATCGACCCGTTGCGGCCACGGCCCGCCGCGACGACGGACACGAACCACGGCCGCGGGAGGTGATCACTCGATTGGCTGAAGTCCGAGTTGGTGAGAACGAGACGTTCGAAAGCGCCCTTCGCCGTTTCAACAAGAAGATCCAGCAGAGCGGCATTCTCGCGGAGGCTCGCCGTCGGGAGCACTACGAGAAGCCGAGCGTGAAGCGGAAGCGCAAGGAAGCGAAGCGCAAGAAGAACGCCCGAACGCCGCAGGGCTAGCTCGTCGAGATCGGGTCACGAGGCCGTCGGCGCGGAGACGCGCACGACCCACCCGACCGACCCGCCCAGAGGTGTCACATCGGTGTCCCTCAAGGATCGACTCCACGACCAGGTGACCGCCGCGATGCGGTCCGGCGACACGCTGCGCCGCGACACGCTCCGGCTCGCCGAGAGCGCGGCGTACAACGTCGAGAAGCGCAACCAGCGGCCACTCACGGATGACGAGCTGGTCGGGGTGCTGGCGCGCGAGGTGAAGACGCGCCGAGAGTCGGTCGAGGCGTTCCGTGGCGGCGGGCGTGAGGACCTCGCCTCGAAGGAAGAGGCGGAGATCGCGATCCTCGCCGAGTTCCTGCCGCAGCCACTGAGCGAGGACGACCTCCGAATGCTCGTCGACCAGGCGGTCACCACGACCGGCGCCTCCTCTGCCCGCGACCTCGGCAAGGTCATGGGCTGGCTCTCGCCGCGGATCCGCGGCCGGGCGGACGGGAAACGGGCGAGCGAGCTCGTCGCCCAGGCGCTCGCGACGGCGGACCTCGCCGCCCATGGTGGGGTGCACGGTGGATAGCGGCGACCCTCCGCGGCGCCAGGGCCCTCCGCGACGCGCCGGCGAGGCTCGATCGTGCTGACCCAGCGCCCGTTCCAGGCCGCGCCGTTCACCCGTCGCGATCTGGGCCGCCTCATCGGGGCTTCCGTGCTCCTCATCGGCGCGCTCATCGCGATCTTCGCCGTCGGCAGCGTCCCGAACAGCTTTGCCCTCCAGGTCGGCCAGATCTCGGCCACGGATGTCCTCGCCCCGCGGGCGCTGCAGTACACGAGCACGATCCTCACCGAGCAGGATCGGCAGGCGGCTTCGGCCGCGGTCCAGCCGCAGTACGACTACACAGCCGCCCAGGGCGCGGCCGTCGCCGACCAGCAGGCGTCCATCTTCGCCCTCGACGTCGCCCCGGTCGACACGGCGTTCGATCCGTCCGTCTCGGCGAGCGCCCGGGCGTCACTCCTCATGTCGGTCCTCCCGGAGCTCTCCGACACCGGGCGGGCGACGCTCAAGAAACTCACGCCCGGAGCCTGGAAGGCGGTCCGGGACGAGGCAGCCCGGGTCCTCGGTCAGGTCGAGCGGGCGGAGCTCCGCGACTCGGACGTGGCGACGACGCGGCTCGGGATCGCGAGCCGGATCCTCGGCGACCTCTCGCCGGCCGAACGGGCCCTCGCCGCCGAGCTCATCGCGCCGCTCATCGTTCCGAACTCCGCCTTCAGGCAGTCCCTCACGGATCAGGCGCGGACCGCCGCGATGCAGTCCGTCCCGCCGCACGTCGTGCAGATCCAGCAGGGCCAGATCATCGTGGACAAGGGCCGTCCGGTCACGGCCGAGCAGATGGAGACGGTGGCGGCGTTCCACCTCGACACGCCGACTCTCGATGTCGCCCGCCTCGGCGGCTTCGTCCTCCTCGCGGTGCTGCTCGTGGCCCTCATCCTCGCCTGGGTTTGGCGGTTCAGGCCCGGTCTCTGGCACCGCAACAACGTCCTCATGCTCCTCGGGCTCATCGTCGTGGTCACGACGTTCGCCCTCAAGCTCACGGCCGGCCGAAGCATCCTGCCGTTCTTCCTGCCGACGGCGGCGGCGGGGATCCTCGTCGCGATCCTCCTCGATGCGAGCACGGCGATCGTCCTCATGGCGGCGCTCGGGGTGATCGCCGGGGCGGTCAACGGGGCGTCGCTCGAGATGGCGACGTACGTCTTCCTCGGGGGCTTCGCCGGCATCGTCGCGGTCCGACGCGGCGATCGACTCAACGCGTTCGTCCAGGCCGGCTTCTCGATCGCCCTGGTGGGAGGGATCGTCATCTCGATCTTCTCGCTCCTGTCCGGTCGGGATCTCACCGGGATCCTCCAGCTCTACGGGGCGTCGCTTGCGGCCGCCGGTGGCGCGGCGGTCGCGGCGGTGGGATCGTTCGCGGTCCTCGGCAATCTCTTCGGCATCCTCACCGTCTTCCAGCTCCTCGAGCTCGCCAATCCGACGCAGCCGCTCCTCCGGCGGCTCGTCGTCGAGACGCCCGGCACGTACCACCACTCGATCATGGTCGGCAACCTCGCCGAGCGGGCGGCCGAGGCGATCGGCGCGGACCCGCTGCTCACCCGAGTCGCCGCCTATCACCACGACATCGGCAAGCTCGCCAATCCGGTCGCGTTCATCGAGAACCAGGCGGGCGGGGAGAACATCCACGACGAGCTCGATCCGGAGGTCTCCGCCCAGATCGTCAAGCAGCACGTGGTCGACGGGATCGACCTCGCCTACCGCTCGAAGCTGCCGAAGACGCTCATCGCCTTCATCCCGCAACACCACGGGACGGCGATCATGAGCTACTTCTTCTCCCGGGCCCGGGAGCTCGCGGCGGAGCCGTACGGCGGTCTCAGGACGACGGACGGCGCGGCCGCGGCCGCAGCGGTCGACGAGCGACGGTTCCGCCACGCCGGCCCCAAGCCGCAGACGCGGGAGGCGGCGCTCATCATGCTCGCTGACGGGGTGGAGGCGTCTGTGCGCTCACTGTCGTCGCGGGACGAGCCGGCCATCCGGGCGATGGTCTCGCGGATCATCGAAGAGCGGATCGCGGACGGCCAGTTCGACGAGTGCGATCTCACCCTGCGCGACGTGGAGCGGATCCGGGAGGCGTTCGTGGGCCAGCTCCTCGGGATGTACCACCAGCGGATCGCGTACCCGCAGAACAAGATCGTGGAGCTCGAGTCGCGGCGCAGCGCCGGCGGTGGCGGTGGAGGGGGCGGGCCCGGGGCGTGAGGTCGATCTACCGAGCGCCATGGCGGGTCGATCTGACGATCCGCGAGGGCGTGTGGTCGCCGGTCTCCGGGGTCGGCCTTGCTCGCGTGATCGCGGTGGCTCTGGGCGCGAGCGGCGCACCGAGCCCGGCATCGATCGGGCTCATCCTCTCGCACGATGCCGAGCTCGCGACGCTCAATGCGGCGCACCTCGGTCACAAAGGACCCACGGATGTCCTCTCGTTTCCGCTCCTGTCGCCGGACGCATTCCCGAGCCCTCCGCCGGACGGGTTCCCGCGGCGCGATGGCGGCCCGGCCCGCGGCGTGTGGGCGGCCTCAGGCACAGCAGCGGCGGCCCAGGCCTTCGTGCTCCCCCCGGGGCGGCGGACGCATCTCGGCGACATCGTCGTCTCCGTGGAGCGAGCCGTCGAACAGGCCGCCGGGGGGCATGGCGGTCAAACGGGCGACGTCCGCTGGTCGCCGGCCGACGAGCTGCGACTCCTCGTCACGCACGGCGCCCTGCACGTCTGCGGCTGGGATCATGCGGAGCCCGCGGAAGAGGCTGCGATGCGGGCGCTCGAGGGTCGTCTGCTCGGCTGAGGATGGGCCGTGCTCGGCTGAGGGCGGGCCGTCCTCAGCCGCCCCGTCCTCGGTCGCCGCGGAAGCCTGGTCTCGAGCAGGCTCCGCGGAAGGCGTACGGCACGCGCGGCGTCCAGCACCTCGAAACACGCGAGTATCGCCGTGTCTCTCGATCGCCGCGCGATCTGCGCTTCGATCATCGCGATCCGGGCACGCGCGACGTCGGCCGCCATCCGGCCGGCCCTCGTCCCGCGGATCACCACGATGCGGCCATCCGGCGCGTCATGGGAGCTGCGGACATACCCCTGAGCCTCGAGCCGTCGCAGGGCCAGTGAGGCGGTGGCGCCGGGGTACCCGAACGACTCCCGGATCAGGGCGACCGTGGTGCCGCCGCGGCGAGACGCCTCGATGAGGACGGGGAGGTCCGTCATCGAAACACCGAGCTCTGCGATGACCGAATCGAGCATCCGATCGAAGAGCCGGGATGCCTGCTGGATCTGGAACACGAGCGACGGCATTTCTCGATCGTATCGTTCGTCGCTCATCCGTCCCTCATCGCCGGATCACCTCGAGGGATCGCGCTCCCTGCGCTCGTCGGGGATCGCTCCCGCCGACGCTCGTCGGGGATCGCTCCGCGCGCGTGGAAATGGTTCATCGGTGGATGGTTCACGGATGTACGACTTTTCGCCGCGCGCTGGGGGCGTCGCGCGCCGCGCGCACGTGCCGCGTGCCGCGTGCCCGGGTTGGTCCGCCCATGCCCCCGACGCACGCCGTTTCAGCAGCGGCGTGGACGCGAAGCCCTGCATCGGTGGATGGTTCACGGATGTACGACTTTTCGTCGCGCGCCGACAGATCCCCGCGCCCGCAGCCCGCGCATGATCGCCGGCCCCCCCGGGCCGGGCCGCTGCTACCATCGCTGCCGAGCCCGGTCCACGTGGATCCGGGCCGTTCGGCGTGACGCGCTGACGCGCGATGACCCGGGGGACGCAACGATGACCCGGGGGACGCAACGATGACCCGGGGGA